>Ga0335080_10000396_pt1 | contig 39553 bp, 36 predicted proteins | sample Lox_Sample_34_FD_206720 | JGI IMG/M metagenome (GOLD analysis project Ga0335080, IMG submission 206720) | Soil microbial communities from Loxahatchee National Wildlife Refuge, Florida, United States - Lox_Sample_3.4 | ecosystem: Environmental > Terrestrial > Soil > Wetlands | place: USA... | reverse complement strand
GGAGCGCGAGCATCGGGTCCACCCGGGTTGCCTGGCGGGCGGGGAGCGCACAGGCGGCCGCGCTGATGGCCAGGAGCACGACGGCGACCGTGGCGTAGGTGAGGGGGTCCAGCGGGCCGATGCCGTAAAGGAGCCCCCGACCGAGCCGTCCGAGCACCAGCGCCGCCCCGAGCCCGAGGCAGAGGCCACCGACGACCAGGGCCATCCCCTGCCCCACCACCATCCGGAGGACCTTCGCCGGCGCCGCGCCGAGCGCCAGCCGGACGCCGAGCTCGCGGGTCCGCTGGCTCACGCTGTAGGCCACGATGCCGATCAGGCCCGACGCGGTGATGGCCAGGGCCAGCGCGGCGAAGAGCCCCAGCAGCGAGGCGACCAGCCGGTGGGGGGCGAGCGCCTGGTCCCGCTGCTCGGCGAGGGGCCGCATCTCGCTGATGGGCTGCCGGGAGTCGAGCTCGCGCACCGCATCGCGGATCTGCTGCGCGATGCTCGCCGCCGGCGCCTGGCTCCTGACGAAGATCCGGAGGTCGTTGAATCCGTTCTCGGCGAACGCGCCGATGACCTCGTCCATGGGAGGCGTGACCAGGTCCTGCTGCCGGGTGTCACCCACGACGCCGACGATGGTCGCCCACTGCTTCCCGCCGTCGAACGAGACGCGCCGGCCGATGGGGTCCTCGCTGGCGAAGCGGTGGCGGACGAGCGACTGGTTCACCACCACCACCGGATGGTCCTGGCTCCTGTCGGTGCCGGTGAAGAACCGGCCCCGCACCAGGGGGATCCCCAGCGTGCGGAGATAGTCCGGCGTCACGGCGTCGAAGGTGGCCTGGGCCGGAGGCTGCCGGTCGTCGGTCGCCTGGCCCTCGATGATGTAGCTCGCGCTGAAGGGGATGGTGCCCCGGAGGGGGACGGCGTTGGACACGGCGACGGACACCGTGCCCGGGGCCGAGGCGAGGCGAACGACGAGCCGGTCCACCAGGGCGTAGGTCTTCGTCTGGTCGTTCCCGCCGTAGGTGGTGAAGTCGAGCCCCACCCGCGCGGTCTGCACGTTCTGGACGTCGATCCCCATGTCGACCTGCGCGAGCTCGTGAAGGCTGCGGAGGAAGAGGCCGGCGCCGATGAGCAGGGCCGAGGAGATGGCCACCTGGGCCACGACCAGCGCACTCCGGGCGCGGCGGCCTGCGGGGTTTGCAGCGCCTCCCCTACCGTCCTTCAGCTCGGCCGACAGGTCGCGGGCGCGGCGGAGCGCGGGAAGCGCCCCCACCAGGACTCCGGTCGCGAGCGAGACCACCACGTTGAAGGCGAGCACCACCCCGTCCAGCCGCACCTCCACCGCCCGGGTGCTCAGCCGGGCGACGAAGGCCACCAGGAGGTCCAGGGTCGCCGCCGCCAGTCCGAGGCCGAGCAGCCCTCCGATGACGGCCAGGGTGACGCTCTCGGCGAGGAGGTGTCCGAGCATCCGTCCGCGCGACGCTCCGAGCGCGGTGCGGACCGCGAGCTCCCGCTCGCGGCGCTGGACCCGGGCCAGGGTCAGGTTCGCCACGTTGGAGCAGACGATGAGGAGGAGAAACGCTGCGGCGGCGAGGAGGAGCAGGAGCGTCGGCCGGGCGTTGGTGGTCAGCTCCTCGCGGAGCGACAGCGCTTCCAGCGTGAGGCCCTGCCCCTTCGGGTAGTCCTCCGGATGCTCCTCCTTCCAGGCGGCGGAGATGGTGGCGAGCTCGGCGTTCGCCTGCTGGAGGTCCACCCCGGAGCGGAGGTGGGCGAAGACGGTGAGGCCCCGCACCCCGCGGGCCTGGTCCCACGACGACGCCCGCCGGTAGGGGCAGGAATCGATGGGCATGTAGACGTCGTTCTCGGCGGGGTACTGGGGGATGTTGGGGAGGACGCCCACCACCGTGTGGACCCGGTCGTTCATGGTGAACGACCGGCCGACGACGTGTGGATCTCCCCCCAGGGCCTTCTGCCAGTACCGGTAGCTGAGCAGCAGCACCGGGGGAGCACCGGGCTGGTCCTCGCCCTCGGCGAAGAGGCGGCCGAGCAGCGGCTGCACTCCGAGCGTCTGGAAGAATCCGGCGGACACGACGCCGGTCTGGACGCGCTCGGCCTCGGTGCCCCCGAGGATGACGAAGGACATCGAGTGGTACTCGACCAGGTCCGCCACCGAGCTCGTCCGCCCGCGCAGATCGCGGAGCTCGACCGGGGAGATGCCCACGTTCTTCACGCCCGCGAGCCTCGCCGGCTGGGTGAGGTGGATGAGCCTCTCGCCGTTCCGGTACGGGAGTGGCTTGAGCAGCACGCCGTGGATCACGCTGAAGATGGCGGTGCTCGCGCCGATGCCGAGCGCCAGGGTGACGAGCACCGCCACCGAGAAGGCCGGAGCCCGGGCCAGCGCGCGGAGGGCAAGGCGAAGGTCGTGGGCGACGTCCTGGATGCGCATGGCCAAAGCTCCTCGGGACCCCCGGGGGTCGTGCGAGCAACTCACGTGCCCGGGCGAAGCGCGCCCCGCCTGCGGCGAACGGCGATTCCCCAGCATCGCCGTTCCGGAACCGGGACGCGCCGTACCGCTTCCGGTGAACCCCGGGGTGCCGTCCGCCTCAGGCGCCGAGGAGGCGGGCCAGCTGGCGGTGCAGCTCCACCACCTCGGGCTCGCGCTGCTCCAGCAGGGCGATGGTGTCCGGATCGTCGCGTTCCCGGAGCTCCCGCTCGAGGGCGCCGAGCCGGTCCTGGAGGTCCCCGGAGCCGTCCGGAGGGAGGACGGTCAACCGTTCGCGGAGGCGGGCCGTCACGGCGCGGTTGCCAGCGAAGCGCCGGAGGACGGCCAGTGCCCGCTCGACCACCTCCTGGCCGAGGCCGGAGGTCGCGAGCGCGCGGGCGTGGGCCGCGGCCATGTCCGCCGCGTTCCAGCCAGGCCGGAGGGCGTCGAGCAGCGATCGCTGGTACTCGAGCAGCCGCTCCAGCAGCGTGCCGTCGATCCGGTAGGCCGCGAAGGAGAGGGTCCGGGCGTCGCCGCCGGCGAGGTCGTCTCCGGCGCGCTCCATCAGTGGGCCCCCGCGGGGACCAGCTGCTCGGCGAGCCTCTCGAGGTCGGAGAGGGATTGCACCACGACGACCTGGTCGCACGCCCGGGCGTAGAGGTCCATCTCGCTGTCCCCCACCCCCCAGGCGCGGCGCTCTTCGGGGCAGATCCACACCACGCGGCGCGCCTTGCGGCGGATTTCGCGGAGCGCCAGGACGTTGGGCGGGTTCTGGTTGTTCCGCCCGTCGCCGATGATCAGGACCGTCGTCCGGCGGGTGACGGCGGGCAGCTCCCGGCGGACGAAGGTGGCGAAGGCGTTCCCGTAGTTGGAGTTGGCCTGGAGCGAGACGGCCCGGCCGGTGACCGCGAGGTCCAGCGCTCGTTCGGGCTCGAGCGTGCGGAACAGCTCGGTCACCTCGCCCACGTCGGAGACGAAGACGAAGCTCCGGACGCGGGCGAAGAGCGACTGCAGGGTGTGGGTGAAGAGCAGCATCAGCCGGCTCACGTTGCGAACCGACTCGGACACGTCGCAGAGCACCACCACCTCGGGGCGCTGTGGGCGGCGGGCCCGGAAGACGGGGACCATCGGCATCGCTCCCCAGGACATGTTGCGCCGGATCGTCCGCCTCACGTTGAGGGTGCCCTTGCGGCGGCTCCGCTCGCGCCGGACGAGACGCGTCTTCAGGCGCTCGGCGATCCGGCGGACCGCGTGTTGCACCTGGGCCAGCTCGGCCCGGCCGAGGGTCGCGAAGCTCCGGTCGGCCAGCGCTCCGGAGCTGCCCCGCAGCCGCGCTCGGGCCTGGCGCTCGACCTCGCGGCGGGCATCGGCCTCGAGGCCGCGGAGGAGCCCGGAGAGCCGGCGGCTCACCCACTCGAAGCCCTCGGGGGACAGGCCGCGGCGGCGGAGCTCCGCCTCGACGGTCCCGATGTCGGTCCGGAGCCCGTCGCCTCCGGCGCCGGCGAGCAGCCTCCGGGAGTAAAAGCCCGCCTGGAGCGGGCTCTGCAAGCGCGAGAAGTCGAGCTGGAGCGTCGCCCCCCGGAACAGCTGCGCGATGCGGTCGCGGTCGCCGCGGAGCGCCGCCTGCCCGAGCGGCGACATCTCACCCAGCAGCCGGTTCAGCGTGGCGAGGATCATCGTCCGCTCGTCGCCCTCGAGCGCGCCGGACTCGGCCAGCGCGTCGAGGATCGACTGCTCCCCGCCTTCGAGGAGCGAGACCGCTCCGGAGAAGAAGATGTCGAACGCCCGGTCGAACGGAGCCCGGTCGGCCGCTCGCTTGACCATCGTCGTGCGCAGGACGGATCGAAAGGCCTCGCGGTCGGCGAGGTCGACCAGGGTGGCCCCGCGCGTTGCATCCAGCAGCTCGGACGTGGCAACCCGGACGCCGTTCTGGCGCAGGACCTCGGCGAACTCGACGATGCGGGCTTCCATCGATCCCAGGGAATAGCTCAGATGGCGCGAATCTTCCTCGCCGGAGCCTCCGGCGTCATTGGACGGCGGCTGGTGCCGATGCTGGTGCAGGCAGGACACCACGTCACCGCGACCACCCGGACGGAGGGTAAGACCGAGCTGCTGCGGTCGCTCGGGGCGACCCCGGCGGTGGTGGACGTCTTCGACACGGAGGCGCCGAGGCGGCTCGTCCTCACCCGAGAGCCGGAGGTGGTCGTCGACCAGCTGACCGCCCTCCCGGACGACCTGTTCTCGCTCGACGAGGACGGGCTCGAGCTTGCGCTCCGCGCGAACCCTCCGCAGGGCCACGGCGGTCCTCGAGTTCGATGGCACGCGCTTCGTACAGCCGAACTGAGCGGCTCCGCCCCGTCGCATCTCTCGTCTCAGCCACGGCGAGCCGCGTCGGAGACCTCCGCGGCGACGAATCTGGCCGGTCGTTAGCGTTCGGGCGAGGATCGACGCGTGGCCGTGCACGACGACGGCATTGCACCGGACCGGTTCGAGCTCTGGATCCGGTTCGGCTTCGGTGCGCTGTTCGGGGCCTTCATGGCCGGCGCGTGGTTCGTTGCGTTCGGGCCCTGGAAGCCCCTCACCGGCGCGCTCATCACCGGCGGCGCGGCGCTCCTCGGCGGACTCCTGGCGCGCTCCTTCGGGGACCGGTTCTGGTACTCGCTACGAAGCTGGCTGTGGCTCTTCTGGCCCTGAGTCCCCGCGCACGAAGAGGGCCAGCGTCTCGGAGTGGTGCGTCCCCGGGAACATGTCCACCAGCTGGAGCGTCCGGAGGACGAACCCCTCGGTGACGAGCGCGGCCGCGTCGCGGGCGAGACCCCCCGGATCGCAGGCGACGTAGAGCAGCCGGCGAGTCCCGAGGGCCCGTGCCAGCGGCGCGAGTCCGGGTGCGCCGCTTCTCGGAGGATCGGCGAGCAGTCGCCGGAACCGGGCCCCCTCCTTCGCGAGCCCACGGCTGACCTTCCCGGCGTCGCCCTGGATGAAGCGGACGTTCCCGACCTGGGCCTCCTTGGCCGCGGCCGAGGCGAGCCGAACGGCGAGGGCCGACGACTCCACCGCGACCACCGATGCCGCGCGGGCGGCGAGGGCGAAGGTGAACGTCCCGTTCCCCGCGTGGAGCTCGAGGGCGCCGTCGGCGGCGGTGGGGGCGAGCAGCTCCAGGGCGGAGGCGACGAGGAGCGGAGTGCCGGCGGCGTGGGCCTGGGAGAAGCCCTCGGGGCGGAGATGGAGCGAGACCTCGGGCCGGAGGGGCGCGGGACCGCGGAGGGTCGGCCGGCCCACGTCCTCGGTGGCTCCGCGCTCGGGGACCAGGGCCACGCCCCGCGCTCCGGAGCGCAGCACCGCGAGCGCCACCTCGCGCGCCCGGGGCCGGACCTCGCCCTTCAGCTCGAGCGCCACCGAGACGAGGTCGCCCTCGGCGAGGAGCCGCACCGCGCGGAGTCCCCGTCCGAGCGGCGCGAGGATCGCGCCGAGCGCGCCCGGGAGCGCGGCGAGCGGGCCGACCAGGGCCGGGCAGTGCTCGACGGGAACGGGGGCGTGGCTGCGGCGGTGGAGGTAGCCGAGGTGGGTACCGGTCCAGTGGAGATCGGCCCGGCGGCGGGTCCCCAGGTCGCCGGCCGACACCGTGGGACGCCACTCGACGGAGGAGAGGTCGAGGCCTCCGAGGCGCTCGAGGGCAGCCCGCACCGCGACCTCGCGCTCATGCCGCTGCGCGTGGGGGGCGAGATGGAGCCAGTCGCAGCCACCGCACACGCCGGCGAGGGGGCAGGCCGGGCCCACCCGGTCGGGCACGGGGCGCAGGACCTCGAGGAGCCGCCCGCGCTGGAGCTTCCCCTCGAACCGGGGCGCGGCGCGGACCTCCTCGCCGGGCAGGGCGCCGGCGACGAACAGCGCCCTTCCCTTCCAGCGGGCCACGCCCTCTCCGTCGGCCGACAGGCGATCGACGTGCACGTCGACCGGTGGCTCCTCGGAGGCGATCGTCCGGGAAGACCGTCGATCCGGTTCGCTCCTCCGGGAGGGGCGCTTCCCTCGCGGGCGAGGGCGGCTCACGACGAGGCCTCGCGAGGCGACGGTGGGGCTGGTCGGGTCTCGGCGGGCCGGACGGGGGCATGCCCTGCCGACACGTCGCCGCGGGAAACACTGCGGCTGGACGTCCGCGGCCGGCGGCGGGCGCGGGAATCGGGCGCCTGGGTCAGTTGGGCTGCTTCCCGCCCTGCGGAGGCCGGGGCATGCTTCCCGTATCCGGGAGCTCGCGCCGGAGCTGCTCGACGAAGCGGGCGATGCGGTCCCGGAGCTCGTCGGTGACGTCCACGAACTCGACGCCCATGCCCGGCACCTGGTTGGTGGGGTTGTCGAACTCCTGGATGCGGGTCACGCGGCCGCGGAGCTCGAAGGGGACGGGAGCGCCGGGGAGCTGGAGGATGATCCGGACGGTGGTCCCGACCGGGAGCGGGTTGCGGGAGTTGATGAACATCCCGCCGCGGGAGAGGTTGGTGGCCCAGTCGGTGATGAAGCCGTCGACGGTCCGGTAGGCCACCGGGATCTCGTGCTCGAGCCGGTCCGCCTTGCGCCCGCTCTTCGGATTCTCCGTCGACATCCTGGACGCCCTTCCGTCCAGGGAATCGTACCAGACGACGCCCGGCCCCTCTAGCGACCGCGGCGGTCACTCCGCCGCCGCCCTGATTTAGACGCGCATCTCGCAGAGGTCGGGGGAGATGCGCAGCCGCGGTTCGGTCACCTTCTGGACGTGCTCCGGGGTGACCCCGGGGGCCACCTCCCGGAGGAGGAGCCCTTCGGGCATGACGTCGATGTAGGCAAGGTCGGTGACGATGTGGTGCACACACTTCCGGCCGGTGAGGGGGAGGGAGCAGCGCTCGAGGATCTTCGGCCTCCCCTCCTTGGTGGCGTGCTCCATGGCCACGAAGACCCGCTTGGCGCCCATGGCGAGGTCCATGGCCCCGCCCATGCCCTTCACCATCTTGCCGGGGATCATCCAGTTGGCGAGGTCGCCCTGGGCGGAGACCTCCATCGCGCCGAGGACGGCGAAGTCGATGTGCCCGCCGCGGATCATCCCGAAGGAGGTGGAGGAGTCGAAGAACGAGGCTCCCTTCACCGCGGTGACGGTCTCCTTGCCGGCGTTGATCAGGTCGGGGTCCTCCTGCCCCTCCAGGGGCCAGGGGCCGATCCCGAGCAGGCCGTTCTCGGAGTGGAGGAGGATGTCCATCCCGGCGGGGATGTAGTTGGCCACCAGGGTGGGCAGGCCGATGCCGAGGTTCACATAGTACCCATCGCGCAGCTCGAGGGCGATGCGGTGGGCGACCTGTTCGCGGGTGAGCGTCATGGTCGAGATCTCCGTCTCAGGCGCGCTTGCGCACCGTGCGCTTCTCGATCCACTTCTCGTAGTGGCGGCCCTTCAGCACCCGGTGGACGAAGATGCTGGGGGTGTGGATCTGGTCGGCGTCGATCTCGCCCACCTCCACGAGCTGCTCGCACTCCACGATGGTGGTCCTGGCGGCCATGGCCATCAGCGGTGAGAAGTTCCGGGCGGTCTCCCGGAACACACAGTTGCCCCAGCGATCGGCCTTCCAGGCCCGGATGATGGCGAAGTCGGCCTTGAGGGGCTTCTCGAAGACGAACTCCTTGCCGTCGATGACCCGGGTCTCCTTGCCCTCGGCGATCTGGGTGCCCACCCCGGTGGGGGTGAAGAAGCCGCCGAGCCCGCAGCCACCGGCGCGGATCCGCTCGGCAAGGGTGCCCTGGGGGTTGAGCTCGACCTCCAGCTCGCCGGAGAGGAACTGGCGCTCGAACTCCTTGTTCTCCCCGACGTAGGAAGCGACCATCTTCCGGACCTGATGTGCCTTGAGGAGGACTCCGAGGCCGAGGTCGGTGGTGCCGCAGTTGTTGGAGATGAGCGTGAGGTTCTTCACGCCCTTCTTCGCCAGCGCGGCAATCAGGGTCTCCGGATTGCCGCACAGCCCGAAGCCTCCGGACATCACCGTCGCGCCGTCGGGGATGTCCGCCACCGCGGCGTCGGCGCTAGCCACCACCTTGTTCATGCGGGGTCTCCTCGGATCAGCGCTCGACCATCAGGGCGATGCCCTCGCCGCCGCCGATGCAGAGCGAGGCGACGCCGCGCTTCTTCCCGGCGTCCTTCATCGCGTACAGCAGGGTGATGAGGACCCGCGCGCCCGAGGCGCCGATGGGGTGTCCGAGCGAGGTGGCGCCGCCGCGGACGTTCACCCTCGAGGGGTCGAGCTTGAGGATCTGGTTGTTGGCGATGGCCACGACGGCGAAGGCCTCGTTGATCTCCCAGAGGTCGATGTCGCCGGCGGTGGTCTTGGTCCGCTCGAAGAGCTTCTTGATCGCGTCGGCCGGGGCGATGGTGAACTCGACCGGCTTCCGGGCGGCGGTGGTGTAGCCGGTGATGCGGCCGAGGACGGTCTTGCCCTCGGCCTTGGCGCGCTCGGCGGACATGAGGACGAGCGCGGCGCCGCCGTCGTTGATGGACGAGGCATTGGCAGCGGTGACGGTGCCGTCCTTCTTGAAGACCGGCTTCAGGGTGGCGATCTTCTCGGGCCTGGCGTTCTTGGGGCCCTCGTCGTCGGCGACCATGACGGGATCGCCCTTCTTCTGGGGCACGGGGACGGGGACGATCTCGGCCTTGAACAGCCCTTCCTTCTGGGAGCGGATGGCCCGGTTGGTGGACTCGAGGGCGAACTCGTCCTGGGCGGCGCGGCTGATCTTGAACTGCTCGGCGCAGTGCTCGGCGCACATGCCCATGTGCTGGTTGCTGTAGACGTCGGTGAGGCCGTCGAAGACCATGTGGTCGAGCATCTGGACGTTGCCCATCCGAGCGCCCTGGCGAAGGTTCATCGAGAGGTAGGGGGCGTTGCTCATCGACTCCATGCCGCCGGCGACGACGACGTCGGCGTCCCCGAGGGCGATGGACTGGGCGGCGGAGATGACCGTCTTGAGGCCCGAGCCGCACATCTTGTTGAGGGTGTTGGTGGGGACGGTGTCGGGGATGCCGGCGCCGAGGGCGGCCTGTCTCGCGGGGGCCTGCCCCTGCCCTGCCTGGAGGACGTTGCCCATCCAGACTTCCTCCACCTTGGAGGGGTCGACGCCGGCGCGTTCCAGGGCGGCCTTGATGGCGATGGCGCCGAGCTGCGGGGCGGTGAGGGACGACAGGGTGCCGAGGAAGCTTCCGATGGGGGTACGGGCAGCACCGACGATGACGACGTCACGAGCCATGGCGAACACTCCAGCTTGAGCCAACGGACTGGATTGACACGCAGAGACCCGCGGGTCAACCCAATCTCGGTACGACCGTGGGCTCACGGGTGTCCGAATTGGACCCCGTCGAAATCGAGTGCGGCGGCCTTGCCGGCATCGACGACGACCAGGCGGAGCCGATCCGCTTCCTCCCGAAATTCCAGCTCCTCGCCGCGCAGGGCGCCGGGGCGGCCGTTCCGGCTCCCCAGCCCGGACCAGAGGCTGGAGCCATCGGTGACGAGCACCATCCAGCCGCGCTCGCTGAGAGGCCCCAGGCCGAGGAGGACGATCTCCAGGCGCCCTCCCCCGGTGAAGGTGTGCTTGACGACCTCGAACCCGAGCTGGGAGGTGGTCCACGTTCCGACGACGCACCGCCCCGAATCGCCGACACGAAGGGCCCAGAGGCGCCGGGGGCCGGGCTCGATGGGGGCGACCCAGTCGATGCGGACTCCGGAGACCGTCGAGCTCCACACGAGGCGGACGGGGCCTGCTCCGAGGTCCGCCGGCTGGCTGAGCGGCTTGCCCCGTCCGGGCTCGAGAGGGTCGCCGACGAGGCCGGAGCCGGCCGAGGCGAGGTCGGAGCAGTCCTGGGGCCGGCGGCTGGCCGAGGGGTCGGTCGAGGGGAACCACGCGTTGTACCGGAGCTCGGGAGGCCCGGTGGCACAGCCGAGGGCGAGTGCCGAGAGGACCGCCGCGCCGGAGAGCCGCCGCATGAGGCGACGGTAGCGCGACGCCGGCCGGCATGGCGTTGCCGAACGGGGCAGCCGGCTCCGAGGACAAAGCGCTCTGGCCCCGATCCGGTCGGTAGACCCGGGGGACGGCGCGCGAGAGCTTTCCGCGTGGGCCCCGAGAGGAGCGGCCGCTGGTGCTCCGGGTATGGTCCGCCGCAGTCACGGGGAGTGCGGTTCTCGGCCTCTCACGCTGGAGTCCCGATTGCCGGTTTCACTCCCGTTTGAGGCTGGAGCTCCAACCGGGACGCTGAGTAAGAGTTGGCTCGTGCCAAGTACCCGTGTTCACGTGGTTTAATTTCACTTCGAGTCTTTGTCTCCGGAGCGTGGATGGTGGTCCACCGTCGCGGGTCGCGTGGGTTCGGGCGGGCCGAGCGCGCGGAAGCTCGAGACGTCCCTGGCACCTTCGCTGGCTGTCACGCTCCGAGACGCTCAGCTCACGGACACGCGGTCGAGAGCGGATGGGTGTTCACGACGCACAGCGCTTCCTGGCACAGGTTCTGGACGCATTCGGCGTTCCGGGCGCAGGTCTCTCCGAGTGCCTTGCGGGGCACGCAGGCGCTGACGCCGGCATCGACGCCGCAATAGGTCTGGCCTTCGCAGTACCCGCCCACGCACGGGTCGACGAGGACCACCGCGGGGATGCAGTCGTTGCAGCCGGGGATCGCAGCGAGAGCGAGGAGCGGGAGACCCAGGAGAACCGGCCATCGACGGCGCATCGAAATGCCCCCGAGAGATGCACGGACGCACGGGCGACGACCGGCATCCGAAGGATACAGCGGGCGCGACAACTCTCCGGTTCGCGGGTGCCGGGCAGCCTTCGGCGACTGACCACCGCTCTTGTACGTGGACGTGCGTTCCACGGACCAAGGCGGAGGCTCGGTTCGGTCGCGAGGCTGGACGCGACCTCGGGGTGCACCCATGCCGCCCGGAGCCCGGACGCTGCGTCCTTCCAAAGAAGAAGGGCCGGGCTCTCCCGAGAGAACCCGGCCCCGATCTCATCCGCGGCTCAGCGTCGCAGCTTGGACGCCATGACGTCGCCGAGGCGTGCCTTGGACCCCTCGGCCTGCTTGCGCAGGTACTCGCGGTAATCGTCCTCGCCCTCGTGCAGGAGGGCCTTCATCGACAGGGCGACCTTGCGGTCGGGGGTGTTGATGTCGATGATCTTGACGGCGACCTCCTGGCCCTCGCTGACGACGTCGCGCGGATTCTCGACCCGCTCGTCCTTCAGCTCGGAGACGTGGACCAGGCCCTCGATGCCGGGCTCGATCTCCACGAAGGCACCGAAGTCGGTGACCTTGGTGACCTTCCCGTTGACCTTGCTGCCCACGGGGAGGCGCTCGCTGAGGGTCTCCCAGGGATCCTGGCTGAGCTGCTTGATGCCGAGGCTGAAGCGCTCGTTCTCGACGTCGATGTTGAGCACCATCGCCTCGACCTCGTCGCCCTTCTTGAACAGCTCGCCGGGGTGCTTGATGCGCTGGGTCCAGCTGATGTCCGAGACGTGGACCAGGCCGTCCACGCCCTCCTCGACGCCGACGAAGATACCGAAGTCGGTGACGTTCCGGACCTGGCCCTTGATGATCGAGCCGATCGGGTACTTGTCCTCGAGCAGCGTCCAGGGGTTGGCCTCGATCTGCTTCATGCCGAGCGCGATGCGCTTGGCCTTGGGATCGATGTCGAGCACCACCGCCTCGACCTCCTGGCCGACCTCGAGCACCTTCGAGGGGTGCTTGAGGCGCTTGGTCCAGGACATCTCGGAGACGTGGACCAGGCCTTCCACGCCCTGCTCGATCTCCACGAACGCGCCGTAGTCGGTGATGCTGACGACGCGACCGTGGACGCGGGTGCCCACCGGGTACTTCTCGTCCGCCCGGTGCCAGGGGTCCTCCTGGATCTGCTTCAGGCCGAGGCTGACGCGCTCCTGGGTGGGGTCGAACTTGAGGACGACCACCCGGACCTCGTCGCCGACGTTGAACATCTCCGAGGGGTGACCGATGCGACCCCAGGACATGTCGGTGATGTGGAGGAGGCCGTCGATGCCGCCGAGGTCGATGAAGGCGCCGTAGTCGGTGAGGTTCTTCACCACGCCCTTCAGGACCGCACCCTCGCGGAGGTTCTTGAGGGTCTCCTTCTTGAGCTCCTCCCGCTGCTTCTCGAGGAGCACGCGCCGGGAGAGGACGATGTTCCCGCGCTTCTTGTTGAACTTGATGACCTTGAACTCGAATTCCTTCGAGATGTACTGGTCCAGGTTCCGCACCGGGCGGATGTCCACCTGGCTGCCAGGGAGGAACGCCTTCACGCCGATGTCGACGCTGAGGCCTCCCTTCACCCGGCCTACGATGACGCCCTTGACGATCTCGTCGCGCTCGCAGGCGGCGGAGATCTCGTCCCAGATGCGCATCTTGTCGGCCTTCTCCTTGGAGAGGACGACCATGCCGGTATCGTTCTCGCGGCTCTCGAGGAGCACCTCCACGGGGTCGCCGTCCTTGACGGTCACCTCACCGCGGGGATTGGTGAACTCCGAGATCGGGATCTGCCCTTCGGACTTGTAGCCGATGTCGACGACCGCGTAGTCCTTGGTGACCTGGACCACCGTGCCCTTGACCAGGTCGCCTTCCTTGAGAATGCCTTCGCCGCCGCGCTCCTTGAGCGAGGCTTCGAACATCGAGGCGAAATCTTCGTCGCCGCCTTCGAGTCCGATGTTGGGGTTGACGTTCTGCTGCATAGAGTTGGAGGGTCCTATCGTTGCTTCGACTGCATGCCCCAGGGTGAGGGTGTCCGGCTCCCCGCGAACGAGGACGGACGGCGGACGAGACCCTCATGTGGGGCGTGACACGGGGGCGCCGCTGCTCGGGGAGCCAGCCAACCTAAGCCAGCGCGAGGCGCGCGCAACCTACGGGGAGGTCGGACGGAAGGTCAAGTGCGCTCGGCCGGTCCCCTGCTCCCGGAACGGGAGCCTCCGGGGATGAGCGCTCCGCTCCTGGCCATCGCCTACGTCCACGAGCCCCACGAGGGCCTCGCCCGCCTCGCCGCGCCCCTGGTCCGGGCCGGATTCCGGCTGGAGGAGCGCTATCGGGCGCCGGACCCGGCGGACGTCGAGGCGCCGCTGCTGGTAGCGCTCGGGGGGCCGATGGGGGTGTACGAGGCCGACCGGTTCCCCTTCCTCGCCACGGAGGAGCAGGTGCTGCGAGCCAGGCTGGCGGCGGATCGGCCCTCCATCGGGCTCTGCCTCGGGGCGCAGCTGCTGGCCGCGGCGGCCGGCTCGACGGTCCGCCGGGGGAGCCGGGGAAAGGTGATCGGGGTGGGGCCGGTGCACCGGGTGGGGCCGGCGGGTGACCCGCTCCTCCGGGAGTTGCCGGACACGTTCGATGTCGTGCACTGGCACGGGGACACGTTCGACCCGGTGCCCGGGACAGCCCTGTTCGGCGGGGAGACCTACCCGGCGCAGGGGTTCCGGGTGGGGCGGTCGGTGGGTCTCCAGTTCCACGCCGAGCTCGGTCCGGAGGGGTTCCGGGAGTGGATCGAGGGGTCGGCGGCGGCGCTCCGGGCGAGCGGCCGGGACCCGGCGGCCCTGCTGGCTTCGGGGCTCCCCCGGCTGGAGGTGGCCCTTCCCGTCCTGGACCGGCTGCTGGAGGGCCTGGCCAGGACGGCTCGTGGGGGTTGAAATCACCGGGTTCCGGGCACGTAGAAGGGGCATGCGACTCGCTCCCGTCGTCCTCGCGGCCTGCACCGTCGCCCTCCCCGCGCTCGCCTCCGAGACGCGGAGCGCGTCCGGGTTCAACCGCATCGACCTCGTCGCCCCGGTGGACCTCGAGGTCCGCCCCGGCAAGTTCGGCATCACCCTGGAGATGGATTCCGAGGTGGCCCGTCACCTGCGCACCGACGTGCAGGGCGACACCCTCCGCATCACGATGGACGGGTGGAACATCAACGTCCACGGCAAGCAGCGGGTGAAGGTGACGATGCCCGAGCTCCGCTCGCTGCACATCCAGGGGAGCGGAGACGCGGACATCGCCGGCTTCAAGGACGCGGAAAAGGTCGAGCTGCGCATCTCCGGCTCGGGCGACGTGAAGTACGCCGGCAGCAGCGGGGGCCTGGCAGTGAGCATCGAGGGTTCGGGCGACGTGGTGCTGTCCGACGGGCAGACGGGCTCGCTCCAGGCCAACATCGAGGGCTCGGGAAACCTCAAGGCCGGCGGCTTCAAGGCGAAGAACGTCTCGGTGTCCATCGACGGCTCGGGCGACGCGGACATCCGCGTGGCGGGGGGAGCCCTGAGCGCCTCGGTGAACGGCTCCGGCGACATCCGCTGGACGGGCGATGCGAGCGCGGTGAGCGCCGCCACCCACGGCAGCGGCAGCATCGCGAAGCGCTAGGCTAGGCGTCGAGGAGCTTCTCCATCTCGAACAGCGGCACGCCGTGCAGGTCCCGCCGCCGGCTCTCGCAGAGCGTGAAGCCCGAGCGGGAGTAGAGGGCGATGGCCGCGTGGAGGAAGGGCGTGGTCCGGAGAAAGAGCCGGACCTGCCCCTGCATCCGGCCGAAGGCCTCCGCGGTGTCGAGGAGCGCCTTCGCCACCCCGTGCCCGCGCGCCGAGGGGTGGACGGCCATGCTGCGGATGTGGAGGCCCTCGGGCCGGGAGTGGGCGGAGAGCGTTCCCACCGGCTCGCCGCCCAGGAAGGCCAGCCAGACGGCGCCCTCGTCCATCCGACGGCGAAGCGTCCCGGCGTCTGGCAGGGTGTCGGCGAGCGCCTCGGGCGTGTAGAGCGACGCCACCTCGGCGAAAGCCATCCGGAGGAGGAGCGCCGCCGAGGCCGCCTCGTTCCGTCTGGCGAGCCGGATGTGCAACGTCGCGGGGGTCGTTTCCAGGGACATCACGGGCGGTGATTCCAGCCGAACGGGAACCGGGGCACACGGCACAGGGGAGGTTCGCCGCCGGAGGAACAGCGCGTGGCAGACGGAGATGCGGCCGGTCCGCGGGCGGGACTAGGGTCGGCCCGCATGGAATGGCAAGACGGCCGGCGCAGTGACAACGTCGACGATGCCGGGCGCGGTGGCGGTTTCGGCCGTCCCCTCGCCTTCGGCGGGGGCGCCATCGGCATCATCGGGGCAATCCTCTTCTACCTGCTGACCGGGCAGGTCCCGGACATCCAGCAGGCGCCGACCCCGAGCCAGGTCTCCCAGGGGCAGACGTCCGGGCCGCGCAGTGTCGCCGAGCAGCAGGAGCGAGAGTTCGCCAGCGTGGTGCTGGCGAGCACCGAGGACACGTGGAGCGCGCTGCTGCCCGAGCAGGCGCGGGTGCAGTACCAGCCGCCTCGGCTCACGCTGTTCGAGGACGCGGTCCAGTCGGCGTGCGGCATGGCCGAGAGCGCGATGGGCCCCTTCTACTGCCCGCCGGATCAGCGCGTGTACCTGGACGTGAGCTTCTTCGCCCAGCTGACGCGCATGGGCGCGCCGGGAGACTTCGCCCGCGCCTACGTCATCGCCCACGAGGTGGGGCACCACGTGCAGAACCTGGTGGGCATCGAGCGGCGGGTGATGCAGCTCCGGAGGTCCACCACCAGCCGCGCCGACAGCAATGCGCTGAGCGTGCTCACCGAACTCCAGGCCGATTGCTACGCTGGGGTGTGGGCTCACCACGCGAACGCTCACTACAGAGCGGCCGGAAAGCACGCGCTCATCGACTCGGACGAGATCGATTCCGGGCTGGCTGCAGCGGCCTCGGTCGGTGACGACCGGCTGCAACGCCAGGCCCGCGGCTACGTGATGCCGGAGACGTTCACCCACGGCTCGAGCGCGCAGCGCGTGTCGTGGTTCAAGACGGGGATGGAGACCGGCGAGCTCCGGGCTTGCGACACGTTCGGGAAGGCGGGCGTCCGGCTCTAAGCCCGAGTCGCCCCCGCCGCGAGTCCCCGCGGGAACCCTGATCGGCCTCGAAGCCATCGCCTATCTCGGCTGACGCTGGGCTTCCCACCTCGCCGCCTGCGCTGCGTGGCCATGCCCGGGGTCGGCCTGCTCCCACCCGCGGTAGAGGGCGATGAGCACGTCGATGCAGCGGGCGTGGTCATGTGGGTCGTCGGTGATCAAGCGCTCCGCGGTGACGAGCTCCGGCTCGGCCTGCGCGTACTGCTTGAGGTCCACCAGAGCTCCTCCGAGGATCAGGCGCGCGTCGCCTATCGCGAACCCCGGATCGAGCTTGGTCCGCTGGTATCCGGCAATTGCCTCCCGGCCGAGCGCCTCCGCTTCCTGGTCGCGCCCCTCGTTCCAGTACACCCGCGCGAGGTTGTTCACCGTCCCGAGCGTGTCCGGGTGGTCCGGCCCCAGGACCCTTCGCTGCGCGGCGAGGACGCTCTTCTGCAGCTGCTCGGCCTCGGCGTGACGTCCCTGCTCGTCGGTGACCACCCCGAGGTTTCCCATGGCCTGGAGGGTGTCGGGATTGTCCTCTCCGAGGACCCGTCTCTCGTGCGAGACGACCTCCCTCCAGATGCGCTCCGCCTCCGGATAGCGTCCCTCGAGGTAGTACACGTCGGCGAGATTGTTCATCACCTGGAGCGTGTCGTGGTGGTCGAGCCCGTTGAGCCTCTTCCGGATGGCCACCAGCTCGGCCAGGAGCTGCTCCGCATCCGGAAGTCGCTGCTCCCATGTGTACACGACGGCCAGGTTGTTCTCGGACTTGAGGGTGTCCGGGTGCTCGGGACCGAGGGTCCGGCGCCTCGCCTCGAAGATCTCCCGGTCCAGCCGTTCCGCCTCCGCACGCTTGCCGGCCGCGTCGAGAGCATTCGCCAGCAAGCCCATGGAGCCGAGCGTCTCCGCGCCTTGCGACCCGGCAGATTCGGTGTGCAGCTGCACGGCTCTCCGAGCGTGGTGCTCCGCCTTCGGATAGAGGCCGAGGTTGTAGTAGCTCAGGGCGAGCGTGTCCTCGAGACGCCCGGCGATGCCGGGGCTCATCCCGCGGTCCTTCGCCAGCGCCTCGCCCGCCCCTTCGAGAATCTGACCATCGAGGAGGTGAACGGCGGTCTCGGTCGGATTCACTCCGCCGAGCTCCCGGTCGACTTGGGCCATCGCCTGGGCGACCTCCTCGTCGGTCGCGCCGCGCGTCCGGCGCACGGCCGCGACCCGCTGGTGGAGATCGCTCCAGAGCGCTTTCCCCAGGGCCTCGGGTTTCAGGCTGCTGAGCATCCGCGAGAGAAACGCCGCGGTCCTGTCCGAGGCTTGTCGCTCGCGGTCGGCCCGATCTCGCTCCTGGGCCGTACGCCGGAGCTGGAAGGCCATGGCGACCGAGAAGGCGACGAGCAGGGCCGCCACCCCCGCGGCCACGCTGACGCCCAGGCGGTGCCGGGCCAGGTACTTCCGGAGGCGATACACCCTGCTGTGCGGTCGCGCGACGACCGGTTCGTGGCGCAGGTACCGCTCGATGTCCTGGGCGAGCTCCGATGGCGTGCCGTAACGCCGCGCCCTGTCCTTCTCCAGCGCCTTCATCGTGATGGCGTCCAGGTCCCCCTGGAGCTGGCTCTTCAGTGCACGCGGTTCAGTGCGGCGGTTCCTGGCCGTCTCTGCCGAGCTCGCGCCCTCGACGTCGACCCGGGTACTGGGCCGGGGAGGATCCACCTCTCTGATCTTCCGACGGAGCTCCTCGTAGGAGGACGAGCGCAGCTCCTTCGAGTCGAAGGGAAGCTCCCCGGTCAGGAGCTGGTACAGGACGACGCCAAGCGAGTACACGTCGGTCCGGGTGTCCACGTCCTGGCCGGTGAGGTTGGCCTGCTCGGGGCTCACGTACTCGGGCGTTCCGATGAAGGCGCCGATCTCGGTGAACAGCGTCTTCTCGGTGAGCCGGTATCCGGTGGCCTTGGCGATCCCGAAGTCGATGATCTTCGCCTGCGGCTTCCCGTCCACCAGGGACACGAGGATGTTCGAGGGTTTCAGGTCCCGGTGAATGATCGCCTTGTGATGGGCGTGCTGGACTCCCTCGCAGACCTGGATGAACAGCCGCAACCGGTCGGTCGTCGAGAGCTGGTGGATGTCGCAGTGCTGGGTGATCGGCACTCCGGGCACGTACTCCATCGCGAAGTACGGCCGCCCCTCGGGGGTGCTTCCTCCATCGAAGACCTTGGCGATCGCCGGGTGCTCCATGAGGGCCAGCGCCTGACGTTCGGACTCGAAGCGCGCCACCACCTGCCGGGTGTCCATCCCCGCCTTGATGAGCTTCAGCGCGAGCCTACGCCGGGGCTCGAGCTGCTCGGCGAGCCACACCTCACCCATCCCTCCCTCGCCGAGGAGCTGGACGAGTCGAAAGGACCCGATGCGCCCGGTGTGCGCGGCGTCCGGCGCAGAGTCTTCCGTCGCTCTCGGGGCGGACCCGAGGGTCTCTTCCAGTCCCGACGTCTCGGAGCTCGACTCTCCGGCCATGGTTCGCCTCTCACGAGATCAGACGGTCGAACGTATCTCGATTCGGCGTTCGGCCACGGGAGAGCGCCGCAGGCCGGTTGGGCACCACACCCTGGCCGGTCGGTCGCCGCCCAGGCCCAACTGCGACCAAGTTGGAGGACGGCTCCGACACGGGACATGGCCCTAGTGTCGTCCCACGCGGACCCGCGCCGGGGTCCAGACACGCGCGCGCCGGGCGAGCCGTCCCTCGCGGGTCTCGTCGCCGTAGTCCATCACCGCGGGGGCCTGCGTGAACTCCCGGGCGCGCTCGAGGACGCGGGTGTTGACCACCGCCCTGCCCTGCCCGTCGACCTCCACGTAGCCGCCCACGTAGACGCCGCAGCGGGGGCAGACCCAGAACTCGGTGATGCCCATCCCGAAGCGGTACCAGCCGCCGGCGGGCAGCTCGGGCACGGTGAGCACCACCTCCCCGTCCGGGTCCGAGGTGGTCAGCGCCGCGTGGCCCCGGCAGAACGCGCACTGGCAGGCGCGGAGGGGCAGCTCGGCCGGCGCATGCGCCGTGGTGAACGAGACCCGCAGCCGCCCGCAGTGACAGCCTCCCTCGAGCGTCATCCCTGGCCTCCCCTCCTCACCGGGCCGGTGCTCGGCGGCGCGCCTGGGCCCGGTCGCGCTCGCCGAGCGCGGCCTGGAGGAACTTCCCGGACAGCTTCCTGCCGATGAGCTCCTGGGCCACCTCGCCGGCCTCGACCAGCTTCCCGAGGTCGATGCCGGTCTCCACGCCCATCCGCTGGAGCATGTTCACCAGGTCCTCGGTGGCGAGGTTTCCCGCCGCGCCGGGCGCATACGGGCATCCGCCCAGCCCGCCGATGCTGGCATCGAAGGTGGTCACGCCCACCGACAGGCCCACCAGGGCATTGGCCAGCGCCAGCCCGCGGGTGTCGTGGAGATGGAGGGCGAGCTTCTCCACCGGGACGTGACGGGTGACCGCGGACAGGATCTCCTCCGTCTGGTTCGGGACCCCGACGCCGATCGTGTCGCCCAGGCTGAGCTGGTAGATGCCCATCTCCGCGAGCCGCCGGCAGAGATCCACCACCCGGTCCAGCGCCACCGGCCCCTCGTAGGGGCAGCCCCAGACGACGCTGAGATAGGCCCGGACGCGCATCCCCGCGGCGAGCGCGCCGCGGGTGACGTCGCCAGCGACCGAGAGGGCCTCGGCGATGCTCTTGTTGATGTTCTTCTTGCTGTGCGTCTCGCTGGCCGAGATGAAGACCGCCGCCTCGCCCAGCCCGGCGGCGCGCGCCCGGTCGAGCCCCCTGAGGTTGGGCACCAGCGCCGAGTAGGTGACCCCCGGGACGCGCGGGAGCTGCTGCAGCACCTCCTCGGCGTCGGAGAGCTGGGGAATCCACCGGGGGCTGACGAACGAGGTGGCCTCGATGCGCCGCTCGCCCGCGGCGACCAGCGCGGCGATGAGCCGGAGCTTGCCCTCCAGGGGGACGATGCGGAGCTCGTTCTGGAGCCCGTCGCGAGGGCCGACCTCGTAGACGTCGACCCGGGCCGGGAGCCGGCCGGTCAGGCGCGAGGCTGGATGTGCTGCCGGATCCACTGGACGATGTCCTGCGTCGAGCTCCCGGGGGTGAAGATCTCGGACACGCCCAGCTGCTTCAAGCGGGGAATGTCGTCGTCGGGAATGATGCCGCCGCCGAACACCTCGATGTCCCCGGCCTTCTGCTCCTTGAGGAGGTCGATCACCGCGGGGAAGAGCGTCATGTGGGCCCCGGACATGATGGACAGCCCGATCGCGTCCACGTCCTCCTGGACGGCGGCGCTGACGATCATCTCCGGCGTCTGGTGCAAGCCGGTGTAGATGACCTCCATGCCGGCGTCGCGGAGCGCGCGGGCGATGATCTTCGCCCCGCGATCGTGGCCATCCAGCCCGGGCTTGGCCACCAGGATTCTGAGCTTTCGGTCAGGCATTCAGAAGATTCCGCCTTCGCGATACTGCCCCCAGACCTTGCGGAACACATCCGAGATCTCGCCGAGCGTGGCGTAGGCCTTCACCGCCTCGAGCACCGGGGGCATGAGGTTGTCCGTGCCCCGGCAGGCCGCCTCGACCCTGGCCAGGGCGGCCGAGACCGCCTTGCCATTCCGTTCGGCCTTCACCTTGCGCAGGCGATCCACCTGCTCCTCGGCCACCCGCTCGTCGATCTTGAGGATCTGGATGGGCTCCTCGCGGTCGCTCTGGAAGGCGTTGACTCCGACGATGAGCCGCTCGCCCTGCTCCACCTCGCGCTGGTAGCGATAGGCGCTCTCGCCGATCTCCTTCTGCGGGTAGCCCTCCTCCACCGCGCGGATGATGCCGCCCATCTCGTCGATGCGCCGGATGTACTCCAGGGCTCGCTTCTCCATCTCGTCGGTGAGGTACTCGACGTAGTAGCTGCCGCCGAGGGGGTCCACCACGCGGTCGACGCCCGACTCGTGAGCGATGAGCTGCTGGGTGCGGAGCGCGAGCGTGACCGACTCCTCGGTCGGAAGGGCGTAGGTCTCGTCCAGCGAGTTGGTGTGCAGCGACTGGGTGCCGCCCAGCACCGCCGCGAGTCCCTGGAGCGCGGTGCGGACCACGTTGTTGTACGGCTGCTGGGCGGTGAGGCTCACCCCGGCGGTCTGGGCGTGGGTCCGCAGCTGCCAGCTCCGCGGGTCGCGCGCGCCGAAGCGGTCACGCATCACCCGCGCCCAGATGCGACGGGCGGCGCGGAACTTGGCGACCTCCTCGAAGAAGTCGTTGTGGACGTCCCAGAAGAACGAGAGGCGGCCGGCGAAGTCGTCCACCGCGAGGCCTCGCTTCACGCACTCCTCGACGTAGCCGATGCCGTCGGCGAGCGTGAAGGCCAGCTCCTGGACCGCCGTCGCCCCGGCCTCACGGATGTGGTACCCGCTGATCGACACCGGATGCCAGCGCGGCATGTGCCGGCTGCAGAAGTCGATCATGTCGACGACGATGCGCACCGCCGGCCGGGGTGGAACGATCCACTCCTTCTGGGCGATGTACTCCTTCAGCATGTCGTTCTGGATCGTCCCGCCCAGCTTCTCCATGGGGACGCCCTGCTTCTCGGCGACCGCGATGTACATGCACAGGGCCACGATGGCCGAGGCATTGATGGTCATCGAGGTGGTGACCTGATCGAGCGGGATGCCGTCGAAGAGGATCTCGAAGTCGCGGAGCGTGGAGACGGCCACGCCCTCCTTGCCGACCTCGCCCCGCGACATCGGGTGGTCTGCGTCGTAGCCCATGAGCGCGGGCATGTCGAAGGCGGTGGAGAGCCCCGTCGTCCCGTGGGTCATGAGGTACTTGAAGCGCTGGTTGGTGTCCGCCGGGGTGCCGAAGCCGGCGAACATCCGCATCGTCCACAGCCGGCCGCGGTACATCGTCGGCTGCACGCCGCGCGTGTACGGGAAGCGACCCGGGAGCCCGAGCTCGGCCTGGTCCTCCCGGGCCCGCTCGGCAGGGGTCACCACCGTCGGCACCGGGATGCCCGAGTCGGTCAGGAACTCGGTCCGGCGCGCCGGCGCCCGCGCGGTGCTCCGCGCCACCTCGCCCTGCAACCAGGCCCGTTCCGCCGACGACAGCTGCCGCACCGTGGCGGCGTCGTAGGTCCGGGCCGTGGGGCGACTCTTCCGGGCTCCCGTGGCAGACGTCTTCCGGGCCGCCCTGGGGGAGCGGGCCGTCCGGAGGCTCTTGGCGGGGCGCAGCTTCTTCTGGGTACGCCGGGCGGGGGGCTTGGGCACGTCCGGCCCTCTAGCATCGGGATCGAGCCCCTTCAATCGCTCGGAGTTCCTTGGAGTTCCAGGGTCGGCCCCGGCGGAGACACGCGCCCGACGCCAGAGGCGGCGCGCCCCGACGAGGGACTGGGGTCGGGCCATTGTTTGCCCACTTCAGCGAAAGTGCGCCATTTGTTGCTCATCACGGCCCGATTGTCTAAGTATCCGTCAGTCCTGAGCTTTCTTGGCATCGGGTTTGCTTGACTACATGAAAGTCGGTCCGTACAACGTGGCCGCCTCGTGCGGAGGCCTTTCTCCCGAGGTCCCTCGAAGGAGGGGACCCTTCCATGCGCGACGTCTTCGACAAGTGCTCGGCATTCAAGGACGACAAGATCGCCAAGGCGGCGGGGCTCTACCCGTACTTCCGCCCGATCGAGGCGTCGCACGGAAGCACCGAGGTCGACATCGAGGGCCGCCGGGTCATCATGGTCGGCTCGAACAACTACCTCGGCCTCGCCGGGGACCCCCGGGTGAAGGAGGCGGCGCTCGACGCCATCCGGCGCTTCGGCACCACCTGCTCGGGCAGCCGCCTGCTGAACGGCACCCTCACCCTGCACGAGGAGCTCGAGTCTCGCCTGGCCAAGTTCCTCAACCGCGAGGCGGCGCTGGCCTGCTCCACCGGGTTCCAGACCAACGTGGCCACGGTCTCGGCCATCCTCGGCCGGCACGACATCGTCTTCACCGACCGGCAGAACCACGCCTCACTGGTGGACGGCGTCCGGCTGGGGTTCGCGGAGGAGAAGCGCTACCGGCACAACGACATGGGTCACCTCGAGTCGCTGCTCGAGGGCGCCGACCCCGAGGCGGGGAAGATCATCGTCACCGACGGTGTGTTCTCGATGGAGGGGGACCTCTGCAACCTCCCCAAAATCGTCGAGCTGGCCCAGAAGTACCGCGCCCGGGTGATGACCGACGACGCCCACTCCATGGGCGTGCTGGGGCTGCATGGCCGCGGCACCGCCGAGTACTTCGGGCTCGAGGCGCAGACCGACCTGGTCATGGGTACCTTCAGCAAGAGCTTCGCCAGCCTCGGCGGCGTCATCGCCGGCCCGTACGACGTCATCAACTTCATCAAGCACCGCGCTCGCCCGGTGGTGTTCAGCGCCTCCATGACCCCGGCCAGCGTTGCCTCCGCCCTCAAGGCGCTGGACATCATCGAGGCCGAGCCACAGCGGCGGACGCGGCTGCTGGACATCGCGGAGAAGATGCACAACGGCTTCCGGGCAATGGGCTTCGACACCGGCGTGTCGGTCACCCCGGTGGTGCCGGTGCTCGTCGGTGACCAGGTGAAGTGCTTCCGCTTCTGGAAGGCGCTCTTCGAGAGCGGGGTGTTCACCAACCCGGTCATCCCGCCGGCGGTGGAGCCCGGGCATGCCCTGCTCAGGACCAGCTACATGGCCACCCACACCGACGCCCAGCTCGACCGGGTGCTCGAGGCGTTCGAGAAGATCGGCCGCCGGATGAGCATCATCCCCGAGACCCGCCCCACCAGCTACGCTCAGGTCAAGGTCGCCCGGCCCGGCACCTTCGTCACCGCGAACCAGGCCTCCCAGCGCTGGGCCGCGGCATCGGCCGGGCTCCTCGCCGAGCGGGGGCTGTCGCTGGAGGCCATCTCGAAGCTCTCCGGACGCGACGTGGCCCGGAAGCTGGCCGACGCGGTGGAGACCCTGACCTGGAGAGCGGCGAACTTGCAGCCCGACGACTTCAAGCGACTCGGCTCCGCCCCCTTGCGTCTGTGGGAGAAGCGGACCGAGATCCCGGGCCTCCTCCTCGAGAAGGGCGCCAACCTGTTCATGAAGAATGGCAAGCAGCCCGACGCGTGATCGCAGGGCGCCCCGGAGTCACGACCGCATGCCCGCTTCCGTGAAGAAGCTGAAAGTGGTGGAGCGCTCTGCCCCGTCGACGTCCGACGTCACGGTGACGCCGGTCCAGAGCGCGGCTGACCGCGAGGCCTTCATCCGCTTCCCCTACTCGCTCTACGCCGGGGACCCGAACTGGGTGCCGCCGCTGGAGATGGAGCGGAAGGACTTCCTCAATCCGAAGAAGAACCCCTGGTTCGAGTTCGGAACCGCCGAGCTCTTCCTCGCCCGTCGGGGGGGCCAGGTGGTGGGCCGCATCGCCGCGGTGGACGATCCGCACTGGAACGACTTCTACAAGAGCCGCACCGGCTTCTTCGGGATGTTCGAGTCCATCGACGACCCGGCGGTGGCCAAGGGGCTGTTCGACGCCGCCGCGTCCTGGGTGAAGGCGCAGGGCTTCCCGGAGATGATGGGGCCCTTCAACTTCAGCACCAACTACGAGTGCGCCGTGCTGGTGGAGGGCTTCGAGTCCCCTCCCGCGGTGATGATGACCTACAACCCCCGGTACTACGACGCGCTCTACACCGGGGCGGGCTTCACCAAGGCAAAGGACCTCTGGGCCTACGACCTCTCGTCCTCCGTCCCACCGCCCGAGAAGGTGGTTCGGATCGCGGAGAAGATCCGCCAGCGCGAGGGAATCGTCGTCCGGTCGATCCGGATGGAGGACTTCGCCAACGAGGTGAAGCGGGTCAAGGACATCTACAACGCCGCCTGGGAGGACAACTGGGGCTTCGTCCCCATGACCGAGCACGAGTTCGACCACATGGCCAAGGAGATGAAGGCCATCCTCCGGCCCGAGCTGGTGCTGATCGCCGAGGTGAAAGGCGAGCCGGTCGCCTTCTCGATGACCCTCCCCGACGCGAACTACGCGCTCAAGGCCGCGGGCGGCCGCCTCACCCGGTGGGGGCTCCCCATCGGGCTCCTCAGGCTGCTCATCGCGTCGCGCCGCATCCGGCGGCTCCGGCTCGTCACCCTCGGCATCAAGGAGGGGTTCCGCAAGCGCGGCATCGATGCCGTGCTGTACCTGGACACCCTCACCACGGCGAAGCGGCTCGGGTACACCAGCGGAGAGATCTCCTGGACGCTCGAGGACAACCACCTGGTCAACCGGGCGATCGAGATGATGGGCGGCAAGAGGACCAAGACCTACCGGGTGTACCGCAGGGCGGTCTAGCGGACCCATGAAGGTACTCCTCACCGGTGGAAGCGGCTTCGTCGGCGGACAGCTGGCGAGCCTCCTCGTGGCGCGGGGCCACGAGGTGGTGGCCCTGGTCCGGCGCTCGTCGAAGGTCGACGCGCTGAAGCAGCTCGGCGTCCGGATCACGGTCGCGGACCTGCACACCGGTGACGGGGTGAACGAGGCCGTCCAGGGCGTCGAGGTGGTGCAGCACGTGGCCGGCCTCACCAAGGCGCGCAGCGAGGAGGACTACCTCCGCGGCAACGCCGAGGCCACGCGGATGCTGGCCTCGGTGCTCGCCCGCCAGAAGCGCCCTCCCCGGCTCATCGTCTGCAGCTCGCTGGCCGCCGCCGGCCCGGCGCGGATCGGCAAGCCGCGGACCGAGACCGAGCGGGAAGCCCCGGTGTCGATGTACGGGCGCAGCAAGCTGGCCGCCGAGCAGGCCGCACGCGAGTTCGCCGACCGGGTGCCCACCGTCATCGTCCGGCCGCCCTTCGTCTACGGCCCGGGCGACCTGACCAACCTGCCCCCGCTGATCGCCATGGGGAAGACCGGCGTCTACCTCAAGGCCGGAATGGGGCCGAAGCACTTCAGCTTCGTGCACGTCGACGACCTGAACCAGGCGCTCCTGGCGGCCGCCGAGCGAGGCAAGACGCTGGTGCGCGACGACCCGAGCCAGGGCGTCTACTTCGCCTCCGATCCCAACCCCTACAGCTGGGAGGACTTCTGCATCTCCCTCAGCCGGGCGCTGGGTCGGGGCAAGCCCAAGGTCATCTCGGTCCCCGAGTTCGTCGGCTGGGCCACCGGCGCCGGGGCCGAGCTGGGTAGCCGACTCCTGGGCACCGTGTCGATCATGAACCGCGACAAGGCGAAGGAGATGGCCCAGGAGGCCTGGACCTGCTCTCCGGCGCGGGCCGCCGAGGAGATCGGCTTCAAGCCCGAGTACCTGCTCGACCCGGGCCTCGACAACACCGTCGCGTGGTACCGCACCCAGGGACTGGCATGAACAGCACCTCCGTCCGACCCCTTCGCTCCTCCGGCCGCACCAAGGCCGGGAAGTCTCCGGCCGCCGCCTCGACCTCCACCGGGAGCGCGATCCAGGTGAGCCCGGTCCGCTCCGCCCAGGAGCTGGACGAGTTCATCCGCTACCAGCTCGAGCTCTACCGGGACGACCCGTACTTCGTTCCTCCCATCGTCGCCGAGCGGCGTGACTTCCTGAACCGGAAGAAGAACCCCTTCTTCACCCATGCCGAGGTGGAGCTGTTCCTCGCCCGACGCAATGGCAAGGTGGTGGGACGCATCGCCGCGATCGACGATGCGCTGTGGAACCAGTTCCACAACAGCGAGACCGGGTTCTTCGGGATGTTCGACGTGCCGAACGACCCGGAGATCGCCGGCGCTCTCCTCGACGCCGCGGCCGGGTTCGCGCGCTCCCGGGGGATGAAGACCCTCACCGGCCCGGTGAACCTCTCCACCAACCACGACTGCGGCGTTCTGATCGACGGCTTCGAGTTCCCGCCGGCGATGATGATGCCCTACAACTACCGGTACTACGGCGCGCTGCTCGAGGGCTGGGGCCTGAAGAAGATGCGGGACCTCTACGCCTACGACCTCTCGGCGGCGATGACCCCGCCGGAGAAGATGGTCCGCGTCGCGGAGCGCCTCCGCGAGACCGAGCAGGTCCGGGTGCGACCGCTGGACGTGCGCCAGCTGCCCGAGGAGATCCGCCGGCTGAAGAGCATCTACAACGCGATGCTCGACCGGAACTGGCTCTTCCTCCCCATGAACGAGGAGGAGTTCGACGCCATCACCGCGCGGCTCCGGCCGCTGGTGCGGGTCCGGCCCGAGCTGTGCCTCATCGCCGAGGTGCGGAACGAGCCGGTGGCCTTCTGCATCACCCTGCCCGACTCGAACGTGGCGATCCGCGAGGCCGGCGGGCAGCTGACCCGCTGGGGCGTGCCGGTGGGGCTGGCGAAGATGGCCTGGGCGGCGCGGCGCATCGAGCGGCTTCGCGTGCTCCTCTTCGGCATCAAGCCCGGCTACCGCCGCCGGGGCCTGGACGCGCTCCTGGGCATCGAGACCCTGCGGGCGGCGCGGCGGCTGGGGTACGACGGCGCCGAGCTCGGCTGGACCACCGAGGACAACGAGCTGATGAACCGCGCCATCGAGTCCATCGGCGCGCGCCGGTACAAGACGTACCGGATCTACGAGAAGGCGCTCTAGCCGGTCCGTCGCCCGGGGCGGAAGGACGCACATCGCCGGGGACAGTTCATCAGCCGGGAGATAGTGTCCGCAGCCATGTGGAACCTGGCCCACCTCCACATCACCATCAACCACGTCCCGGTGGTCCTTCTCCCCACCGCGCTGGTCTTCTTCGCCGTGGCGACCTGGCGGAAGTCCGAGCCGCTCCTCCGGGCCGGCATCGTGGTGGCCTGGGTCGCGGCGCTGTTCACGATCGCCTCCTACTCCACCGGTGACCCCGCGGCCGACCTGGTGATGGCGGTGGACCCGGCCCAGAAGACGGTCCTGGACCCGCTGGTCGGCGAGCACGACACCGCCGCGGGCTTTGCGCTCGCCAGCGCCCTGGTGGTCGCCGCGGCCGGAATCTGGGGATGGCGGCGGAAGGGACTCGGCCGGGAGGTCATCCTCCCCCTCCTGATCCTCTCTCTGTGGAGCACCGCTGTCCTGTTCCGGACCGCCCAGCTCGGGGGTCGGATCCGCCACCCCGAGGCCCGCCCCGGGTTCGTCGCCCCCGCCGAGCACGAGGGGCCCGGCCAGAAGCACGCCGACTGAGATGCCCGCCGGGAGCGTCGGCCACCGCCGGCCCACGGTCAGCCGAGAGGTGACAGCCTCCCGCCCGAGCGTGTAACACCGGTGGCCCGTTCGACGTCCCGAGGGAGCCTCCGGAGACCCCCATGCGCCTGACCGACCGCGTGAAGCAGATCCTGTCCTGGTACCCATCCGACAGCCCGGGCACCAAGATGAACCTCGCCCGGCTCCTGAACACCGGGACGCTCGCCGGCACGGGAAAGCTGGTCATCCTTCCGGTCGACCAGGGTTTCGAGCACGGGCCGGCCCGCTCCTTCGCTCCCAACCCACCGGGCTACGACCCGGAGTACCACGTTCAGCTGGCGCTCGATTCGGGCTGCAACGCCTACGCCGCGCCCCTGGGCTTCCTGGAGGCCATCGCCGGCACCCACGCGATGGAGATCCCCCTCATCCTGAAGCTCAACAACTCCGACTCGCTCAGCAAGCTGGAGCCGGCATCGGCCGTGACCGGCTCGGTGAAGGACGCGGTCCGGCTCGGCTGTGCCGCGGTCGGGTACACGATCTACCCCGGGAGCGGCGAGCGGAACGTGCTCCTCCAGGAGCTGCGGGAGATCATCGAGGAGGCCAAGGAGCACGGGCTTCCCACCGTGGTCTGGGCCTACGTCCGCGGCGCGGCCATTCCCAAGGAGAGCGAGACCGCGGTCGACCTCATCGCCTACGCCGCCCACGAGGCCGCGGAGATGGGCGCGCACGTCGTGAAGGTGAAGCCGCCGAAGGACGCGGTCGAGCTCGCCGAGAACAAGAAGGTGTACGAGAAGTACGCCATCCCCACCAAGACGCTCGCCGAACGCGTGCGGCACGTGGTCCAGAGTTGCTTCAACGGCAAGCGAATCATCATCTTCTCCGGCGGAGAGGCGAAGGACACCCCCGCCGTCCTCGAGGAGATCCGCGGCATCCGCGATGGCGGTGGCTTCGGGTCCATCATGGGGCGCAACGCGTTCCAGCGCCCCAAGGACGAGGCCCTGAAGCTGCTCCGCGACGTGATGGCCATCCACCAGGGCAAGTAACCGGCACGAAGGTCGGCGCTCCGGACACCCCGGCGGGCCGCGTCGTCCTGCCGCGCCTCCGGGGTGCCGGGCCTCCGCCCTCTTCGCATGCGCTGCCCGGAGCACCCGGATTTCGGCTTGTAGAAAGGTGTAGTGGCCTCCACCACGTGGGCCGTTTTGTTCAGGTCGCGGCCGAAACCATCTGGCCTCGCGGCCGAAAGTCCCGGCCGACCCCTGAACAGAAACGGCCCTCCGGAGCCGCTTGCTGAACGAAAGGCCATGTCAGAGGCGCGGTTGCCTCCGGTGACCATCGCCGCAGACGCGGTGGCGGGAGCGCGGCTCCGAGGTGCCGCGCCCCCGCGCACTCCACGCCGTGGAGTCGCCTCCTCAGAGCGAGGACACGAAGGCGAGGAGCGCCGCCTGATCGTCCGGGGACGCCCCGGCGAAGCGGTCGCGCGCCTTCCGGCCCTGACCGTCGTGGGCGAGGATGGCGTCCTTCACCGTCGCCGCCCGACCATCGTGCAGGAACTTGGTGAGGACCGAGAGTCCCCACAGCGGAGCGGTGCGGAACTCTCCGCCGAGCGCGTCGCCGGTCTGGATCCCGTCCCCGAGGCTCCCCATGTCGTGGAGGAGGAAGTCCGAGTAGGGATGGAAGGTCACGTGGTCCAGGCTCGCCACCGGCGAGTCGGCCGTGCGGAAGGTGTCCCAGTGGCAGTGGCTGCACCCCACCGCCGAGAACACGCCTCTCCCCCTGGCGGTCTGGAGAGTGAACGACCTCCGGGGCGGTGGAGCGAGCATGGTCATGAAGTCGGTGAAGGCGACGATGCCCGAGCCGTCGTCGTTCAGGCCCGGCATGGGGTTGCAGGAGAGCAGGCTGCAGTCGCCGCCGGGGCAGTTCTCGTCCGGGAACTCGGGGCTGGTGATGCCCATCTCGTTCAGGTACGCGTCGCCGGCGAACTGATGGAGCGTCGGGACCTGATCCTTCCACCCGAAGCGTCCCACCGCGTCGCGGTTCCGGGCGATGTCGTGCACCGTGGCCACCCGGCCGGCCTCGGCGGGCCAGATGATCTGCTCGATCCGCGCGACGTACCCGAAGGTGCTCTCCGGAACGGCGTCCACCAGCCCGAGCCCGAACAGCGGCGTCGTCCGCCGACCGGAGACGGCGTTGGCCTCGGCGGGGACCGTCTCTCCGACGAAGTCGCAGTTCCCCGCCTGGCCGATGCCGTGGACCTGGATGAGCGGCCCGCCCAGCTGGGTGAGAGGATCGAACCCCCCGTCCGGGGTCACCCGGCCGAACCGGGTCTCGATGGTGTCGTTGCCTCCGCCGACCGCCGGATTCGCGTGGCACCGGCTGCAGGCCGTGTCGTTGAAGACCGGACCCAGTCCCTCGTCGGGCGTCTCGTCCGACGTGAACTCCTCCACTCCGGCGTCGAAGCGCTGGAGCTCCGACGCTCTCAGGCCCGGGAGCGGATCCCCGAACCTCGCCTGCAGCGACGCGTGAAAGCTGCTGGTCGCCGAGGCGAAGTCCTGATCGGCCTCGGGCTCTGCTGGCAGCGGGCCCACGCTGCCGCTGCCGCACCCGGCCGCCGTGACCATCAGCGCGAGCGCGAGGATTCTCGACCTGTGTACGACGTTCATGGGGCACCTCCCTGTCGACTCCCCGATCGAGCCGGCCCATCCGGCCCAGGAGGCGCCCTGTGAACCTCGCCGCTGTGCGGACTCAAGGCTCGCTGTCCGAGCTTGGAGCACTGGTGCGCGCCCCTCATCTCGGAAGGAGCTCGCGGCGCGGCGTGCTTCACGCTGGCTTCAAGAAGCGCGAGCGCACGGTCCGGCCGATGAGGCCTCGGCCCCTCGCACGACGCTGCGACGAAAACATTCGCGCGCGAGGCTGCGCGCCTCGCCTGCTCGTCGGGGAGAGTCCACCCCGCGACTACGGGACGGGGGGCCTTCCGTCGATGGTTCCGCGGACCCGAGCCGGCGCCGGAGCCGCGGGCGGTGCCGTCGCGCTCAGCTCCACCGCGCGGCCGACGAGCGCGTCCACCAGCGCGTCGAGCGCCGCCCAGTCGGTGAATGCCGCCTGCCGGCTCGGCTCCTCCGGAGCGTCGCGCGTCACCAGCCGCCTCAGGAGAGAACGGCGGAGTGGACCGTACGCGGTCTCGGTCAACGCTCCGGCAACAGGCACCGACTTCCCCGGTCGCCAGCCGGTCTCGCGCTCGAAGTCGTCCAGCGCCCTGCGGACCGCGCGTCGGGCCTCGAGCCGCTCGCCGTCCGGACGGTGAACGTCGGCGGCGGCCGCCTCGGTCAGGCTGACCGAGACGAAGAGCGTGGGCAGCGCCGCGAGCTCGCCGCGTCGGCTCCGGGCGAAGCGGACCATCTCCTGCTCGTGCTGGCCGAGGTGCAGGCTCGCGGCGAGGACGACCGCCGAGTACCGGTCCAGCGGCGGCAGGGCCTCGGTCCGGGCGTCCTGGATCTGCGCCTCGTGCCGCAGGGTGCGGATGCGGTCGGCGATGCGCTCCGCGATCCGCCGGGTGTATCCGCCTCGGGTGGCGTACACGACGAGGATCGGTTTCATGCGGCACCGGTGCTGCATCCTCCGTACCCCGAGGGGCGCGCGCCTCCGCCACCTCCACTCCGCCGCAAGGCCTGCGTCGGCCCGGACGCGGGACGCAGCTGGTGCGCCCGGAGCGTGCTCGCCCGAGGCGGCGTCAGTGCACGCCCGATGCAGCAAGTTCAGCGCTGCGTCTGGAGGAAGCCATGTCCGAACGACACGTGGTGATCATCGGGGGCGGGCTCGCCGGCCTCTCGGCGGGCTGCTATGCACGCGCCTCCGGCCTGCGGACGACGATCGTCGAGCACAACCTCGCGCTCGGCGGGGTGTGCACTGCCTGGCCCCGGGGCCCCTACACCATCGACGGCTGTATCCAGTGGCTCACCGGGGGCACCTTCGCTCCGCTCTACGAGGAGCTGGGCGTCGTCCCGCCCGTCCAGCTGCACGTGCTGAAGGAATGGACTGCCTACCGCGACGCCCGGAGCGGCCGGACGCTGCACGTGACGCGGGACCTCGACACCCTCGCCGCGGATCTGAAGGCGATCGCTCCCGAGGACTCGGTGGAGATCGGCCGCATCGTCGCCGGCGCTCGCGGGGTGGCCGAGCTGCAGCAGCCTCTCGATCTGCAGCGCAGCCTCTGGGAGCACCTCACCGAGGTCTGGCAGCTGCGCGAGGAAGTGGGGACCATCCTGCACTTCCGGAAGCCGCTCGGGCTCTACGTCCGCGAACACCTCCGCTCGGAGCCGCTCCGGCGCATCCTCACCACGCTGCTCGCGCCCGAGCTCCCGACGCTGTTCATGCTCCTGGTGCTCGGCTACCTCGAGCGGGGCCATCTGTCCCGGCCGATCGGCGGTACCACCGCCTTCCGGGACGCACTGGTCGGGAGCTACCAGCGCCTGGGAGGCGAGGCCCGCCTGCACGCGACCGTGGACGAGGTGCTGGTCGATGGCCACGAGGCCCGGGGGGTCCGCCTGTCGGACGGGAGCTTCCTGCTCGCCGACGCGGTGATCTCCACCTCCAGCATGCCGGAGACGGTGCTGCGGCTGCTGGGGGGCCGCTACGCCACCGAGGAGATGCGCAGCCGGATCGCGCACGGGCGCACCGTTCCGCCGATGGTCATGGCCAGCTTCGGGGTCGCTCAGCCGCTGTCCGATCTTCCGTCGCTGCTGGTGATCGACCGGGTGGATCCGTTCGAGATCGGCGACATGGTGAACGACACCCTTCGGCTCCGGATCTGCAACGACGACACCTGCTTCGCGCCGGCGGGACACACCGTGGTCCAGGCCATGCTCGGCTCGAGCTACGATTGGTGGGCCACGCGAGGCGCGCGGTACTCAACCGAGAAGGACGCCGCGGGCGAGATCGCCCTGTCCCAAATCGCCAGGCAGATTCCCGCGGTGGCCGGCGCCGTGCGCATGGTCGACGTGGCGACTCCGCTGACGTTCTGGACCAGCGCTCGCTCCTGGCGCGGTGCTTACGAGGGCTGGATGCCCACCGGCGAGATGTTCCTCGGCCCGTCGCGGAAGACCCTGCCCAACCTCCACCGGTTCTTCCTCGCCGGACAGTGGGTCGAGGCCGGGGGCAGCGTTCCCACGTCGATCCTCAGCGGCCGCCAGGCGGTCCAGACGCTGTGCACCGAGCTGGGCGTGCACTTCGCGGCGCCGTGGACTTCCTCCATCGGACGTGCCTGAGCCCGGTATCCTCCCCCGGCTGTCCGGGAGGAGGAGAACCGGCATGACCGCCCGTGGCCATCGTGTCCACGCCCAGCTGGACGCGCGCGAGTTCAAGGCGACACAGGGGGTGGCCCCAGAGGGAAGATCACGAGGTCGCCAACCTCACCTGCTCGATGCTCGAGATCCTTCTCGACCTGTCGAGCTACGTCGAGGTGCGGCCGGCGCATCTGGCGGAGCAGCCCGCCACACCTGGCCGGGTGAGGCGGTTGGACCAAGGTCTCACTTCGGCGGGCCCCTCCGACCGGTAGCCTCCCCGACGCCCGGAGGATCCGATGCACACCGCGACCCTGCTGGTCTGGACCCTGCTGTCGGCCGGCCAGCAAGAGCCCTCCCCCGCCGCCGGCTCCCAGGGGCCGCCCACCTCCCCGTATGTCCAGCCGCTTCCGCCGGAGGCCGTCGCGCCGGCGAAGGACGACGCGCCCCTGTTCCCCCTCTGGGGCGACAAGGTGAGGAAGGCCGGCTTCGAGCTCCCGCCAGCCCTCGGGGTGATGGTCAACTATTACTACCAGAAGTCGTCGATCCTCATCTCCGACCTGCAGCTCGGGGTGAACAACGGCCCGCTGCACGACGCGAGCTTCATCCAGTTCGGCGATTCGACCGCCCACGCCAACGCGCTCACGATCCGGCCGAGCTTCATGCTCTTCCCGTTCCTCAGCTTCTACACCGTCGTCTCGAGCGGGAACTCGGTCACCGAGGTGAACATCGTCTCGCCGACGACCTTCACCACCAAGGCCTCGAGCGGGGCGTTCGTGGTGTCGCTCGGGGCGACCGCGCAGTTCGGCTACAAGGGCTTCTTCGTCGTGGCGGACTTCAACGGCTCGGTCGCGGACGTGGACCGGATCTCCGACCTCATGGGCTCGAACCTCCTGTCCTTTCGCCTCGGGTACAACTACCGCTTCGGCAAGCCCGGGCAGTCGTTCTCCTTCTGGCTCGGCACGAGCGGCCAGGTGATCGGCCTGGAGACCCACGGCTCGGTCAAGCTCGCCGACGTCATCCCTCCGCCGTCGCAGGCGGCCATCGATGCGATCAACGCGAAGTGCGCCGAGTACCGGCCCAACGACCCGCGCGCCCAGGCCTGCATGGACTTCGCCGGCAAGCTTCAGGACTGGAGGAACGGGACCGACCCCGCAGCCTCGGTCCAGTACGCGCTGAACAAGGAGCCCAAGGACGTCTGGAACATGCTCGCCGGCGTGCAGTACGCCCTGGATCGCAACTGGTACTTCCGGGTCGAGGTCGGGTTCCTCGGGAGCCGCACCTCGGTGCTGGTCGGCACCGAGTACCGCTTCGACATCTGAGGCCCGGCGATGGCGCCCCGCGCTCCACGCCTCGTGGCCCTGGTGCTCGCTGTCGCAGCACTTCCCGCCACCGCCCAGGACTCTCCACCCGCGGCTCCGGCACCGGCCGAGTGCGCGGCCAGCGTCGACTGCGCGCTCCGGCTCGGGGTGGGCAACGTCTGCCTCGACGGCCAGTGCGAGCGCTACATCGATGGCAGGGACCTCCTGGAGATGATCGGGCTCAAGAGGAGCCGGGGCATCCTCGAGCCCTACAAGCTCTACCCCTCGATCATCCCCGCCTTCGGCTACACGCCTCAGAACGGGTTCGTGCTCGGTATCACCACCCTGGCCGGCATCTACCTGGGCGACCCGGAGACCACCACCATCTCCAGCCTCGGGCTCGTCGCGTTCTTCACCACCAAGAACCAGTTCATCGCCCAGTCGCGCAACGTGGCGATGCTGGAGGGAAACTCCTGGCAACTCCAGGGCGACTACCGGCTCCTCATCACCAACCAGTCGACCTACGGCCTCGGCTCGAGCACCGAGGCCGGCGACACCGGGGTCAGCGTCGGAGGCTACGGGAACACCAGCACCCTCGCCGGCGAGCAGCCGATGGACTTCGATCTGGTGCGCTTCCACCAGACGGTGCTCAAGCGCGTGTCCGGGCCGTTCTATGCCGGCGCGAGCTACCGCTTCGACCGCTACTTCGCCATCCACGATCTCCGCTACGCGCCGGAAGCGGACCCTCCGGTCCTCACCGCCCACACCGCGTACAGCAAGGCGTTCGGGTTCCCAACCGGGGCGTACAACACCTCGGGGCTGGGAGTGGAGGCGGTGTTCGACAGCCGGGACTCGACCATCAGCGCCTACCGCGGCCTGTACCTGAACGCCTCGCTCCGCCTCTACCCGACCTGGCTGGGGAGCACGAAGACGGCCTCGCTCCTCTACGGCGAGGCGCGGACGTACTTCAGCCTGAGCGCCGACGTGCCGCGGAACGTGATCGCCGTCTGGGTCCTCGCCCAGGGGGTGACCTCGGGCGAGCTGCCCTACCTCGCCCTGCCGTCGATCGGGTGGGACTTCGCTGGGCGGACCGGTCGCGGGTACGTCCAGGGGCGCTTCCGTGGCACGGCGGAGGTCTATGCCGAGGTGGAGTGGCGCTTTCGCATCACCCACGATGGATTCCTCGGCGGGACGCTCTTCGCCAACGCCTCCACCTTCTCCAGCCCGGCCTATGCCGTTCCGGGCTACAGCGCTCCCGGCGAGGGCCTCTTCGCACGCATCCGGCCGGCGGGCGGGTTCGGCCTCCGCTTCATGATGAACCGCGAGGCCCGCAACAACGTCACGCTCGACTTCGCCTTTGGACAGGACTCCGCCGGTATCTACTTCGGTGCCGGCGAGGCCTTCTGATGGGAGGGCGCCCTGGCCCCGAGCGTCGCGCATGCTCGGGCGCGGCGTGGGTCGGGCTGACGGCGGTGCTCCTCTTGGCGGCCTGCGCCTCGACGCCGCCACCTCCTCCATCGCCTCCCGACCCGGCGCTGCTCGGCGCGCTCCGGGCCACCGTGCCGCTGAATCCCATCGCGGTGGGCGACGACCCCTACGCCTCGTGGGCCGGCCGGAGGCCCCCGCCCCCGCCGCCAGGCTCGGTGTGCGGCGTGCGCCTCGAGCCGGACCGGGTGCACTACCGGCTGGGAACGTTCTCGAGCGAGGCCGAGGCGGAGACGACGGGCTACCGCGTCACGCACACCGGCGTCTGCGGCGCGTGCTCGACGCTGCAGGACCTCGCCGTCTATCTCGAGCGCCCCGATCTGACGGCCCCGGTACGCCGCTGCGGCATGTCCACGGCTCCGAACACCCTCTCCTGTCTCGAGGCGATTGGCTTCACCGCCGACTGCGCGCGCATCTGGCTCTTCAACGTCGAGAACACCCGCCGGGAGTGCTTCGGAGTCTGCATGCGGAGCTGGATGTCCGCTGAGCCGTCGACGACGCCCGAGGGCCACCTGAACGACTGCCTGCAGTGCGACGAGGATCGCTCGGGGCCGGTCTTCAAGGCGGTGGCCGGGCGGACCCGCCGCAACTCGGGCATCCGCTCCTCGATTGCGCGACCCGACGAGCAGATGTCACACGTGGTGCACGACTACTTCGGCCCCCAGACCCGGTAGCGTGCGCCGGGCCATGCAGTGGGCTACCCGAGGATCGAGGCGTGCTACACCACGCTGCTCATGTCCACTGGCCTGACCTTCGGAAGCATCTCGGCGCTCTTCGGCCTCAACCACGGCATCATCGACCAGGCCCAGTACTCGCACCTGGTGGCGACAGTGATCATGAGCGCCGTCGCCCCCACCCTCATCGCCAATGCGTTCTTCCTTCCCCGGCACCTCCTCCCCAGGGCTGAACCGGTCGGTCCCTCCCTCCCGGCACCTGCAAAAGGAGCCGAGCTCTGAGATGGTTACCTCAACCCGGAGGGAGCCATGGCGCTCGAGGGCAGAGGCAAGCGGGTCCGCATCTACGTGAACGAGGGTGACAAGGTCGGGCACCAGTCGGCGGACATCGCGATCCTGACCTTCCTGCGGCGCGAGAACGCCGCCGGAGCCACCGTCTTCCGGGCCATCGAGGGCTTCGGCGGGCATGGCGAGATTCATACCGCGCGACTGGTCGACGTCGCCCCGGCGCTGCCGATGGTCATCGAGTGGATCGACTCCGAGGAGCGGGTCGACCGCCTGCTGCCCAAGGTGAAGGAGCTGGTTCCTCGCGGGTTGATCACCGTCGATCCCACCGAGGTCGTTCTCTACGAACCCTACCCCGTCCGGCGCGTCTCGAGTCATCTGACCGCGGCCGAGGTGATGTCTCACGACGTCACCAGCGTCGGCCCGCAGGTGCCGGTGCGCCAGGTGGTCGAGCTGCTCCTCGGGCGGGTCTACCGTGCCGTCCCGGTCGTCGATGATCGAGCTCCGATCGGGATCATCACCAACTCCGATCTGGTCACCCGTGGCGGGCTCGACGTCCGGATGGAGCTGCTGCCCACCCTGGAGGGTCCCGAGCTCCACGACGTGCTGGACCGCCTCGGAAAGCAGCAGAAGACTGCCGGGGACATCATGACGCCGCGCCCGGTCACCGTGCTCGCCTCGACCCCGCTCCCGGAGGTCGCGCAGACCATGGCCCGGCGCCACCTCAAACGGCTGCCGGTGCTGGGTCCTGGAGGCGGGCTGGTCGGGATGATCAGCCGCATCGATCTGCTCCGCACGGTGGCCGGCGGCCCCTCGGGGAGCCATCCCGAGCCGGAACAGGTGGGGCTGAACGGGGAAGCACCGATAGGAAAGGTGATGCGTCGCGACGTCCCGACGGTCTTCCCGGAGACCTCGGTCCCGGAAGTGATGCAGGCCGTCTTCTCCACGCGGCTGAATCGCGCGGTGGTGGTGGACGCGGACCGCCACGTGCTGGGCCTGGTGACGGACGCCGAGCTCCTGGAGCGGGTCACGCCCGCGCTGAAGCCCGGCGCGCTCCAGTCGCTGATGCACCGCATTCCTCTCATTCCCCGGCGCCAGGACGAGCGCGAGGTCGAGCAGCATGCGCTGGCCCACACCGCCCGGGAGCTGATGGTGAGCGCCATCCCGACGGCGGAGGAGAGCACGCCGCTCCGGCAGGCGCTTCGCGACATGCTCGAGGGCAAGGAGAAGCTCATCGCGGTCATCGACAAGCAGCGGAAGCTGGTGGGGGTCGTCGATCGTGCGGACATCCTCCGGGGACTCGCGGCGCCCGGATAGGAGGGACCCATGTTCTCCAGGTTCCTCGTGGGGGTCGACGGCTCGAGCCCGAGCCAGCGTGCGTTCGCCGTCGCACTCGATCTGGCGAAGCACTACCGCGCGCCGCTCCACGTCGGCTCGGTCATCGAGGACGTGCCGAAGTACGACGGCGAGTCGATCGCCGACGTGGACGCGGCGGTGGACCGCGCGCGGAAGGCCCTCGACCACGTGTACGAATCACTCGCGGCCGACGCCAAGCGCGAGAAGGTCAGGCTGGTGCGGCACGTGGTTCCCGGGCATCCGGTCGAGGGCATCGTGCAGCTCGCCGAGCAGGAGGGGATCGAGTGCATCGTGCTGGGCGGGCTCGGGCACTCCCGGGTGCTGCGGCGGGCCGCCGGCGGAACGGGGACCCAGGTCGCCTACCACGCCCACTGCTCCGTGCTGATCGTGCGCTGAGCGCGACCCCTCCTGTTCCTTCTAGGCCTTGGCCTTCCTCAGAAGCTTCTCCTGCCACGCGTTCCATTCGGCGAGCGCGCTGCGTGTCCGCACCGCAAGCCTCGGCAGCAGCGCAAGGACCGGGGGGCTGTCGGGCGGAAGCTCGGCGATCGCCTCGAGCAACCCCGCCGCCCACGCCAGCCTGTCGACCAGGTCGGAAGGCGCCAATCCGACCACGGCCAGTTCCAGCGCGGTACGCGTCTCCCGTCGAAGGTGGCTGAGATCGAGGAGCGACTCTCCTCTTCCGGCCTCG
>Ga0335080_10000395_pt1 | contig 39607 bp, 32 predicted proteins | sample Lox_Sample_34_FD_206720 | JGI IMG/M metagenome (GOLD analysis project Ga0335080, IMG submission 206720) | Soil microbial communities from Loxahatchee National Wildlife Refuge, Florida, United States - Lox_Sample_3.4 | ecosystem: Environmental > Terrestrial > Soil > Wetlands | place: USA... | reverse complement strand
ATCCTGCGCCATGGCGAGGTCGCCTTCAACGGGAACACCGCCGACCATTCCACCTCCGAGCTGGCGGCGCTCATGACCGGTCGCGAGGTAACCCTGCCGAGGAACGAGGGCGGCGGCGCCGGCGGGAGGGCGATTCTCTCCCTGGAGGGCCTCAAGGTCCGCGGGGACCGCGGCCACCTGGCCCTCGACGGCCTGGACCTGGAGCTTCGCGCCGGCGAGATCCTCGGTCTGGCGGGCGTCTCCGGAAACGGCCAGCGCGAGCTGGCCGACGCCGTCGCGGGCCTGCGGCCGGTCGAGTCGGGAAGCGTGCGCTTCGACGGAGAGGACATCTCGCGCGCCTCTCCGCACGTCATCATCGACCGGGGCATGGGCTACATCCCGGAAGATCGCCACCACGAGGGAATCGTCCCTTCCTTCTCGGTGAGGGAGAACCTGGTCCTCAAGGACTTCGCCGGCGCCCGCTTCAGCCGGCACGGGTTGCTCCGCCTCGGGGAGATGCAGCGGAACGCGAGCGCCCTGAAGGACCGGTTCGACATCCGCTGCTCGTCGACCGCGGTGGCGGCCGGCACGCTCTCCGGCGGCAACATCCAGAAGGTCATTCTGGCTCGCGAGCTGTCCCGCGGCCCGAAGGCGCTCGTAGCCGTCTACCCGACGAGGGGAGTAGACATGGGTGCGGAGGAGTTCATCCACAATCAGCTGCTCTCCCTGAGGAGCGAGTCGGCCGGCATCCTCCTCATCTCCGAGGAGCTCGAGGAGATCATGAACCTGTCGGACCGGATCGCGGTCATCTACAAGGGCCGCATCCTGGACGTGCTGGCGTCGCGCCAGGCGAGCCGCGAGCGGCTGGGGCTGCTCATGGCCGGGGTGGTGGATGAGTAGGTGGTTCCGGCTGCTCTACGCCGCGACGGTGATCGCCATCGCCGCCGGCGCGGCGGTGCTCGCCGGTACCCTGGTGCTCACCCTGATCGGCGCCCGGCCACTCGCCACCTTCGGCGTGGTGTTCTCCGGTCCCCTCCGGGACGTGTTCAGCGCCACCGAGATCCTGGTGCGCGCCGTGCCTCTCACCCTGGTGGCACTGGGGATCGCCATCTCGTTCCGAAGCGGCATCCTCAACATCGGGGCCGAGGGTCAGATCATGATGGGCATCCTCGGGTCCTCGGCCCTGGCGCTGAAGCTGTCGGGGTGGCCCGGCTTCGTGCTGCTGCCGGCGTGCCTCGCGGCGGGCGCGCTGGCCGGTGCGGCCTGGGGAGGGATCGCCGGGTTCCTCCGGGCGCGGTTCGACGTGAACGAGATCCTAAGCACGGTCATGCTGAACTACATCGCAGGCCAGCTCTACACCTTCCTGCTCCGGGGCCCGATGATCGACCCCGCCGAGCTCATGACCGGCTCGGGAACCCCGCAGTCGATGCGCATCCCCCGCGCCGCTTGGCTCGATCGCTTGGTGCCCGGGACGCGCCTGCACTCCGGGCTCCTGCTGGCCCTCGCCCTGGCGTTCCTCACCTGGCTCCTGTTGTGGAGGACCACGCTCGGGTACCGGATGCGCGCCGCCGGCGCCGGGCGCAAGGCCGCTCGCTACGCGGGCGTGCGTGTGGAGCGCTCGCTCGTCGTCGCCATGCTGTTCGCCGGAGGCTTCGCCGGGCTGGCCGGGGCGGTGGAGGTGCTGGGGGTGCACCACCGGGCCATCGAGGCCATCTCCTCCGGCTACGGGTTCGCCGGGATCGTGGTGGCCCTCTTCGGCGGGCTCCACCCCGCCGGCATCGTCCCGGCCGCGGCCTTCTTCGGCCTGCTGCTCGTCGGAGCCGACATGACCCAGCGCGCCGAGGGAGTGCCGGCGAACATGATCCTCGTCCTGCAGGGAGCGATCATCCTCGCCATCGTCTCGGCGAACATGTACCTCAACAACCCGTACGCGCAGGAGAGGGCGGCGCGGTTCTTCCGCCGCCTCGGCCTGGCGAGGTCGCCCGCCGCCTCCGCCGAGGAGGGGCCGTGAGCGCGGGGCACATGGTCTACGACATCGTCTCGCTGGGCGTGCCCTTCTCGGTGGCGCTCCTGCTCGCGGCGCTCGGGGAGAACTTCAACCAGCGGGCGGGCGTCTTCAACCTGGGCTGCGACGGGGTCATGAGCATGGGGGCCTTCCTGGCCTTCCTCGCCCCCTACTTCATCCGCTCGGGCCCGATCGCCCCCTTCACGAACCTCGTCGGCTTTGCCCTGGCCGCCGCGGGGGGCGCCCTGCTCGGCCTCCTGTTCGCGCTCGTGACGGTCACCTTCCGCGCGCCGCAGGGCATCGCCGGGATCGGCCTGCAGCTGTTGGCCGGCGGGGTGGCGGGCACTGCGTTTCGCCACTTCGTCGGAGGGGTCACCGGCGTGGGCGGCGTGGCCACGTGGCCCGTGCCGGGCCTCTCCCGGATCCCGCTGCTCGGGGGAATCCTGTTCGACCACAACCCGGTCGTCTACCTGGCCTTCCTCGCGGTGCCGGCGAGTTCCTACCTGCTCCACCAGACTCCCTGGGGACTGCGCCTGCGGGCCGTCGGCACCCATCCGAGAGCCGCCGACACCATGGGCATCAGCGTGCCCCGGGTGCGCTACCAGGCGCTCGTCCTGGGAGGGGCCATGGCCGGGATCGGGGGCGCCTACCTGTCGCTCTGCCAGGCGAAGATGTTCGCGGACGACCTGGTGGCCGGCCGGGGCTTCATCGCCGTGGCCCTGGTGTACTTCGGGCGCTGGAGTCCGTGGGGGATCATGGGTGGAGCGCTCCTCTTCAGCCTGGCGCAGGCCTTCCAGCTCTCGATCCAGGTGGGCGGCATCCACTTCCCGTACGAATTCGCGGTCATGCTCCCGTACGTGCTCGTCATCCTGGTGTTGGCGCTCGCCCGCAGGTCGCGCAAGCTAGGCCCGGCGGCCCTGGGCAGGCCCTACGACCGCGAGGTGCGGGTCTGAACCGCCCCCGGGGCCTTGCCGACGGCCGGCGATCAGACGAAGGCGTTGTTCAGAATCTCGCCGAAGCCACCGCCACCGGGGACGATGTACTGGTGGCCGTCGAGGCCGCGCTCCTCGTCCCACCGCGTTCCCGGAACCGTCTCGAGCACGTCGGGAGCCGACAGGCCCCGGTCGAGGCGCAGAGCATAGACGGCCACCTCGGGGTGTGCCTGCGTCATGTGCCTCAGGTACTCGGGGGTGACGATGAGATGGGCATTGACGATGCGCCGCGGCGTTCCCGGGACCTTCTTCTTGTAGGTCTCGATGGCGGTGGCGAGCGAGCTTCCGGTCGCGCCCATCGGGTCTGGGAAGAGGAGGAAGGCCCCGTCGACGTCGCCACCGATCTTCATGCCGCCGATGCCCGCCCCCACCACCTCCTCGTGCGGGCCCAGCATCCGGCTCATGATGATGTGATCCTGCCGAACGAGTGCGGGGTCGAGCGTCTCGTTGAGCAGGTCGTAGGCGCACTGCGAGGGAAGGGCGCCGGCCCGGGCGATGTTCACCGTTACCGCGCGAACGTTGGGGTCGATTACCTCGCCCTCGAAGATCGCCTGCGGCGAGGAGTCGATCATCCGAGTCGGGACCGCGACCCGGCGCCGGGGGAACTCCGCGGCGATGACGGTGCGGATGAGGTCGTCATAGAGGAGCCGCACCAGCCGGTTGATGGCGGGCTGGCGGGTGGTCTTCGCACAGAGGGTGGCGAGCTGCCCGAGGAGCAACGGGTTCGCGACGATGTGGACCTGGGGTCCGTACCGGTGCTCGATCTCGGCGACGCGGAAGGGAACGTGGTCGTAGGCGCGGTCTCGCATGACAGCGGAGAATACTCCCGCTGGCGCCCCGGCCACAGCCGAAACGAGCGCGCGCCGTCGCCGCCCCCGGCTCGCGTGCAAGCCCGGCGCGCCGGCCGGGACGCCCGCCGGCCGACGGGGTAGAAGACGGCGGACCGCGGGCGCCAACCTGCCGAAGGAGCGCAAGGAAAGGCCCGGATCTGCTAATCAGTGAGTCGACGGAGAAAGGAGCGCGGTCCGTGAACGTAGTCTTCTTCTCGCCGCATTTTCCCCTCAACTTCTACAACTTCTGCGTCCGCCTGAGGGAGGTGGGAGCGACCGTTCTGGGAATCGCCGACGAGCAGTGGGACCGTCTGCGCCCGGACCTGCGCGCATCGCTCACCGAGTACTACCGCGTCTCCGACATGGAGCGCTACGACGAGCTCCTGAAGGGCCTCGGCTACCTCACCTTCAAGCACGGAAAGCTCGATCGGCTCGACTCCATGAGCGAGCACTGGCTCGAGGCCGAGGCGCGGCTCCGGGAGGACTTCAACATCGCGGGGCTGCGGCCGGCCGACATGCGCCGCATCAAGCGCAAGAGCGAGATGAAGAAGGTCTTCGAGCAGACCGGGATCCGCGCCGCCCGCGGCCAGCTCGCCGTCGATCCCGCCGCCGTCCGCGCCTTCGTGCGAAGGGTGGGCTACCCAGTGGTGGCCAAGCCGGACGTGGGGGTGGGGGCCGCGAGCACCTTCAAGATCAACGACGAGCGGCAGCTCGACGCCTTCCTGGCGTCGCGGTCCCAGGTGGAGTTCATCCTGGAGGAGTTCGTCGAGGGAAGCATCGTCACCTACGACGGCCTCGCCGATCGTGACGGCAAGGTCGTCTTCGACGCCTCGCTCCGCTACAGCCGCGGCATCATGGAGGTGGTGAACGAGGACACCGACATCTGGTACTACACCGAGCGCGAGATCGCTCCCGACTTGCTGGCGGCGGGGCGGGCGTTGGTGCAGAGCTTCGGAGTGCGGGAACGGTTCTTTCACTTCGAGTTCTTCCGCGTCCCCGACGGCGGGCTCCTGGCCCTGGAGGTCAACGTCCGGCCGCCCGGGGGGCTGACGGTCGACATGTGGAACTACCAGAACGACATGGACCTCTACCGAGAGTGGGCGAACCTCGTGGTGCGAGGACGGGTCGAGAACGCGCCCACCCGTCCCTGGTACGTGGCCTACGTCGGTCGCAAGGCCCGCTACCGCTACGCGCTCGGCCTGGACGAGGTCCTGGGAACGCTGGGCGACCTGGTCGTGCACCATGAGCGCATCAACGACGTCTTCAGCGCGGCCATCGGGAACTACGGATTCGTCTTGCGGGCGGACGAGCTCGGGATCCTCGAGGAGGCCGCTGCCCTGATCCAGCAGAAGGCCTGAGCCAGGCACCCACGCGGGAGAGAAGATGCACGTCGAGCATCACAGGTGGTTCAGCAAGAGCATGGCGAGGGACATGGACCTCAGGGTCTACGGGACCGGGGGCCAGCCGGTGGTGGTTTTCCCGTCCCAGGACGGCCGGGTGGGCGACTTCGAGGGCTTCGGAATGGTCGAGGCCTGCGGCCACCTCCTCGACGGGGGGCGGGTGAGGTTCGTCGCCGTCGACGGCAACGACTGGAACAGCTGGAGCAACCGCGCCGTGCCGCCTGCCGAGCGCGCCCTCCGGCACGGACAGTATGACCGCTACGTCATGGACGAGGTCATCCCCTTCGTGCGACGCCTGACCGGGCGGCAGGCGATGTGGACGAGCGGGTGCAGCATGGGTGCGTTCCACTCCGCCAACTTCTACTTCCGGCGACCGGACGTCTTCGACGGCGTCATCGGCCTTTCGGGCTTGTACGACACGCGCAGCTTCGTGGGAGACTTCTGCGACGAGCAGGTCTACTTCCACAGCCCCCTCTATTACCTGGCCGGCCTCACCGACCCCCGGTACCTCGAACGGTACCGGCGCGGCAGCATCGTCTTCGCCGTCGGCCAGGGGGCCTGGGAGGAGGACTGCCTCCGGGACACGCGCGCCCTGCAAGCCATCCTCGAGGCAAAGGCGGTCCCAGCGTGGTTCGACTACTGGGGGCATGACGTGAACCACGACTGGCCGTGGTGGCGGAGGATGCTCCCCTACTTCCTCGAGAGACTGGGACTGTAGGCCGCCGGGCCGGGAGCGAAGGAATGTCGATCCTCGAATGGCTCGGACTCGTCCCCCGCAGCACCCGCCCCGACGACTCGGACGCGATCCACCGCATCGAGCGCCAGCTGAACTCGATGGACCCGGCGCGAGCGCGCTACCTGGCGCTCTTCGCGTTCCTGCTGGCGCGCGTCGCCGACGTCGACCTGCACGTGAGCGAGGCCGAGACCGAGGAGATGGAGCGGCAGGTCGAGGTGCTGGGTGGCTTGCCGCGGGCCCAGGCCGCCTTGGCGGTGGCCATCGCCAAGGCGGAGAACCGGATGCTCGGCGCGACGCACAACTTCCTGGCGGCGCGGGAGTTCCGCGATCTGGCGAACGAGGATCAGAAGAGGGAGCTCCTCCACTGCATGTTCGCGGTGGCAGCTGCCGATGGCTCCATCTCGGTGGCAGAGGAGGAGGCGATCCGCGAGGTGTCGCGGGAGCTCCTCCTCGACAACCAGGAGTACCTCGCCATCCGGAGCGGCTGGCGGGACAAGCGCGCCGTCTTCCACTCGGAGTAGCCGGAGCGAGGGGCGCGCCGCGCCTCAGAGCATCATGAGCTCGGAGTAGAGCCCGTCGATGGCGATGGGTGGGATGTCGGGCCTCGAGGGCCTGAAGATGCGCGGCTTGGGCCTCCGGATGGCGGCCGGCGGTCGGACTCCGTCCGCGAAGCGCAGGTCCACGGAGACCGCCACCGCGCCCATGGCGGCCGCCAGTGCCGCCTGGGCCAGGAGCCGGTTCTCCCAGAAGAAACGGCGATCGCCGATGTAGAGCAGCTCTGCAACCCGCATGCGCTTGCGACGCCCGAGCCGCGCCACCAGGTAGCAGCGCTCGCTTCCGCGCCGGAGCAGGACGTGGCGGACGCGGGTGTAGGAGAGGTCGCGGTAGATGGCGGCCTCGTCGCCCGTGAGCTCGCTCCGAAGCGCATCGGGCGAGGTGGTGAACGACCCGCGAAGCACTCGCCAGGCGTCGCGGACGCCCGGCAAAGGGAGCAAGAGGAGCTCCTCGCTCTCCAGCGGCTGGAACCCGAGCCGGGAGAACACCGCCACCGTCACCGGGACTGGGGTGTGGCCCACGATGGTGTACTCGGGCAACTGGGCCACGAGCGGCCTCATGAGCATCACGCTCGCGCCGCGGTGCTTCTCCTCGACGATCCAGGAGGAGAAGTTGCAGAAGCGCTCCTCGCGCCCCAGGATCCTTCTCCTCGAGAAGATCGTTCCCAGGAACCCGACCGGCCGTCCCTCCGAGTAGAGGCCGAAGCCCCGGTAGGGACCGTCGGCCCACGGGTACGAGAACAGCATGAGGCGCCAGTCCTCCTTCGACATCCCCTGCCCGCCGAAGCCCACCAGCAAGGGGTAGATCTCGTCGAAGGAATCAGTCCCCACTCTCCGAAGCTCGATCACCGCCTCACTCCGTTCCGAGAAGCCGCCGGGGCAGACCGACATCGCACGCACGGTGCGTATGCGTCCCGCGAGTTCGGGACCGGACCAGGAGCCGCTGCCGCGGTCGGGCGCGCGGTCGCGCCCTGCGCGCCTCGAGGATCTACACCATCGCTCCAGGGTCGTCGTGTGCCGTAGACATGGCGCCCATGTGCGGCGACGTACCCAACCTTGGGGCATTGACACCCTGCCGGGGCTAGGTTGATCTAACGCAGAACATGGAACTCACCTCTGCCCAGCGTGAACGCACGAATGCGGTGCTTCACTTCGCGAAGTCGCGCCTCTCGGCGGGTGCGCGGGAACGCGAGGCCGCGGGCACCTTCGATCGCAAGCTCTGGGACGAGGCCGCCGCCTTCGGCTTGGCCGGGCTCCCCATTCCGGAGGAGTGGGGTGGGAGCGGCCTCGACGCCGTCGACACCATGCTGGTGGTCGAGGCTCTGGGAAAGGGTTGCGAGGACGGAGGGCTCGTCTTCTCCCTGTGCGCCCACATGTTCGCCTCCGCGGTCCCGATCTGGCGGTCGCGGTCCCGCGAGCACCACGAGCGCTACTTGAGGGACCTGGCGGCCGGGAAGATCATCTGCGCCAACGCCACCACCGAACCGGACGCCGGATCCGACGTCTACGCCATGAAGGCGACGGCCCGCCGCGACGGGGGCGATTACGTCCTCGACGGGATCAAGTGCTTCATCACCAACGCGCCCGTTGCCGACCTCTTCCTCGTCTACGCCACCAGCGAACCAGGCCGCGGCTTCTTCGGGGTCTCGGCCTTCCTCGTTCCGCGCGACACCGCCGGGCTCCGCGTCACCCCCGAGCACTCCAAGACCGGCCTCAAGACCTCTCCCTGGGGAACGGTCTACCTGGACGGCTGCCGGGTTCCCGCCGGCGCCCGCCTCGGTCCCGAGGGCTCGGGGGCGATGCTCTTCAGCGAGTCGATGGTGTGGGAGCGCGCCTGCCTCTTCGCCTACTACGTGGGCGCGATGGAGAGGTCGCTCGAGCGGTGTGTCGAGCACGTGCGGACGCGGGTCCAGTTCGGGCACCGCATCGGCGAGTTTCAGTCGGTATCCAACCGCATCGTCGACATGAAGCTCCGGCTCGAGACGAGCCGGTTGCTCCTCTACCGCGCCGGCGAGCTGCATCGGGCCGGGAAGCGGTGCGACGAGGCGGTAGCGCTCAGCAAGCTTTGGATCTCGGAAGCCGCGCTCCAGTCGGGCCTCGACGCGATTCAACTCTTCGGGGGCGGCGGGATGGCGACCGACACCGGCGTCGACGCGCTTGCACGCGACTCGATCCCGGCGCGGGTGTTCTCGGGGACCTCGGAGATGCAGCGGGCCATCATCGCCCGCATGCTGGGATTGCCCTGATGCGAATCGATCGACTCGTAACTCCGTGGGCGAAGCGCGCGCCCGACCGTCTCGCCATCGACGGCAGCGACGGCACCCTCACCTACGGCGAGCTCGACCGGCTCGCCAACCAGTTCGCCCACGCGCTCCGGGCGAGCGGGGTGAAGCCCGGAGACCGCGTCGGGGTGCACGTGCCGCGCTCCGGGCGCACGGTGGCCGCCATGCTGGGGGCGTCGCGTTCGGGGGCGGTCTACGTCCCGCTCGATCCCAGCTCCCCGCCGCCCCGCATGAAGCTGGTAGCGCAGGACTGCGGCCTGCGCCACGTCGTCATCTCCCCCGCGCTGCTCGGGAACTGGCTGGCGGCGGGCGTGCGCGAGCCGGTGGAGCACTTCTTCCTCGCCTCCGAGGGTGCAGCACCTCCGGGCGCGGACCCGGCCCGGGTCCACCCGTGGTCAGAGGTACAGGCAGCGAGCGCGGCGCCGCCGGAGCCCGCCGGCGACTCGCCCGACGAGCTCGCCTACATGCTCTACACGTCCGGGTCGACCGGCGTCCCCAAGGGCGTCATGATCTCGCACCGGAACGCGCTGGCGTTCACCGAATGGGCCGCGGACGAGATCTCGCTCGCGGAAACGGACCGGGTGGCGAGCGTCGCCCCCTTCCACTTCGACCTCTCGGTATTCGACCTGTGGGCCTCCCTGTCGCGCGGCGCAACCGTGGTGGTGGTGGACGAGTCGACCGTCATCTCGGGACGGCGCATGGTGGATCGCATCCAGGCTAAGGCCATCACGGTCTGGTACTCCGTCCCGTCGGCGCTGGTTCTCATGCTCGACGACGGCGGGCTGGCGGAGCGCGGCGCCGCCTCGCTTCGCACCGTGTTCTTCGCCGGCGAGGTCTTCCCCATGAAGCACCTGCGCCGCGCCATGGCGGCGCTGCCGCAGGCCCGCTTCTACAACCTCTTCGGGCCCACCGAGACGAACGTCTGCCTGGCCTGTGAGGTGGCGCCGCCGCCCTCGCCGGAGGCCACCGCCATCCCTGTCGGACACCCGAGCTGCGGCGACTCCGTCCTCATCGTTGACCCGGAGGGGCGGGCGGTCCCCGACGGCGAGGTGGGAGAGCTCCTGGTGGAGGGCCCGACCGTGATGCTGGGATACTGGGACGCCGGACGCCGGACTCCGGCGAAGCATCCCTATCCCACGGGCGACCTGGTCTCGCGAAGGAGCGACGGGGAGCTCATGTACCACGGGCGCCGCGACCATCTGGTGAAGATCCACGGCTACCGGGTGGAACTCGGGGAGGTCGAGGCTGCCCTTCACAGCCACCCGGGAATCCACGAGGCCATCGCCATGGCCGTGGAGCAGCAGTTGGTGGCGGTGGCGGTCCCGTCGGATCCTCAGGTGTCGGTGCTGGACGTGAAGCGCTACTGCGCCACTCGGCTCCCCCGATACATGGTGCCGTCGGAGGTGCGGCTGGTCGAGGCGCTGCCCCGCACCTCCAGTGGCAAGATCGACCGCGTCCGGACCCGCACCGCGTACATCGGGGCCGACTGGTCACTGCTTCGGCCGGCGCAGCGCGCCGAGCCCCGGAAGGAGTCGTGATGGAAGCACGCGTGAAGGCGGACATCCAGCAGCACATCGTCAGCACCTGGCTGAGCGGGGACGAGCGGGGCTTCACCGACCAGACGGACCTGCAGGAGAGCGGCATCCTCGACTCGTTCTCGACGCTCGCCCTGATCGCCTTCCTGGACCAAACGTTCTCGATCCAGCTCGAGCCGGCGGACATCAACGCTCAGACATTTCGCAGCGTCACCACTCTCACGAAGCTGGTGATGGAGAAGCTCGCCAGGAACGGCACCGAGCACGCCGCGAAGTGAGGCTCGCGATTCACTGCAAGAACCAGAGGGAGGCCGCATGGAACAGACGCTGAGGGGAATCGTCGCCAAGATTGCCGAGATCTCGCCCGACTTCGACGCGAACACCAACCTGCGCGATCTGGGCGTCGACTCGGTCCGCAACCTGGAGATCGTCTTCGAGATCGAGAAGGTGCTGGGCGTGAGCGTGCCGGAGAACCGCTACGCCGAGGTGAAGGTCTTCAACGACATCGTCAAGCTCGTCTCGAGCCTCAAGAGCTAGCGGGCGCGGCGGCTAGGAGAGCCGGCCGGCCTTCCAGGGTCGGGAACCGTCGGCGAGGAGGCGCAGAGCGCATGCGTAGGCGCGTGGTGATCACCGGCTGCGGGGTGGTGACGGCCGCGGGCACGGAGTTGGCCCCGTTCTGGGCCAACCTCATGGCCGGGACCTGCTTCATCGGTCCGCTGCGCCACTTCTCGGTTCCGGGGATGGATCCACTCACCGGAACCGAAGTCGATCTCGCCGAACCGGACAGCCTGGAGCAGGACGCTCGAGGCGGGCGCTGCGCCCAGCTCACCCTGGCCGCGGTCCGTCGCGCGCTCGCCGACGCCCGCCTCGGGGCGGACCACCTCGGCCGGGCGGGAGTGGTGATCGGTACCACCCTGGGAGAGGAGCGCCAGGTCGGGGAGGTGAGCGACCGCTGGCCCGCGAGCGGAGCGGACAGCATCGGCCCCGACTTCTTCTCCAAGAGCGACAGCCACCGCCTCGCCACTCTGGTGGCGAAGAGGCACGGCCTGGGCGGTCCCACGCTGGTGAGCGCCACCGCCTGCAGCTCGGGAAACGCGGCGCTGGCGTGGGCATTCGAGATGGTGTCGTGCGGAGGAGCCGACGTGGCGGTGGCCGGCGGCGCCGATGCGCTGACGCGGTCCATCTACACCGGGTTCCTGCGCATGGGCGCGCTCTCGAGGAGCATCTGCCATCCCTTCGACAGGCGACTGGACGGGGTGTCCTTCGGCGAAGGGGCGGGCGTCCTGGTCCTCGAGGAGCTCGAACACGCCCGTCGCCGCGGTGCGGCCGTACAGGCGGAGCTGGCGGGCTACGGCGTGAGCAACGACGCTCATCACATCACCGCTCCCGATCCCAACGGGGTGGGCACGGTGGCGGCCATTCGCCAGGCGCTCGAGACCAGCGGGACCGGGCTCGGCGAGGTGGACTACGTGAGCGCTCACGGTACCGGGACTCCGTACAACGACGTCGCCGAGACGCGGGCGATGAAGGCGGTGTTCGGCGAGCGCGCTGGCGCGGTGCCCATCAGCTCGATCAAGTCGATGATCGGGCACACGAACGGCGCGGCGAGCGCCATCGAGGCGGTCGCTTGCACCCTCGCCCTCCGGCACCAGGGCGTTCCTCCCACGGCCAACCTCACCGAGCCGCACCCCGAATGCGATCTCGACTACGTTCCCCTGCGCGGCCGCGCCATGCGGGTCGGAACGTGTCTCAACCTCTCGGCCGGGTTCGGCGGTTTCAACGTCTGCTCGGTCATCAAGAGGGCCCCGTGAGCCCGGCCTCCAGCGAGAGCACGCTCCCGCCCATCGCCATCACCGGCATGGCCGTGCTCACCCCTCTCGGCGACACCCCCGACCTACTCGCCGCGGCGCTCGCGGCCGGCCGCGCCGCGCTCGAGCCCGCAGCCGACGTGCCCGGGGTGGCGGCGGCGGCCATCCGGGACTTCGAGGCCACCCGCTACGCCAACGTGCGCGGCCTGAGGCTCTACAACCGGCCGACCCGACTCGCCATCTGCGCCGCCAAGATGGCGCTCTCCGATTCCGGAATCGAGGCCGCCGGCCTCCCCGCGGAGCAGTTGGGCGTCCTCCTCGCCTCGACCTTCGGGCACCTGGAGACTCTGCTCGAGTACGACCGGAGCCTGGTGACCGCCGGCATGCAGCGCACGAATCCCGCGCTCATGCCGCTCGCCATCCCGAGCGCCCCCGGGGCCGCCACGGCCCTGTCATTCGGCGCGAAGGCCTTCTCGATCACCTTGAGCGACGCGGGCGTCGGCTCCCTCGACGCCCTGGGGCTGGGCTCGAGGCTGGTCGGCGGCGGCCGAGCCCGCGCCTGCCTCGTGGTCGCGACCTTCTCGGCGTGCAAGGACCTCGTCCTCGCCGCGTCCCGGGCCGGGCTCCTCAGCCCGACCGCGGCTCTCCGGGCGTTCGACCGGCGGGGGGACGGTACCGCTTTCGGAGAGGCGGCGGCGGCGGTCGTCCTGGAGCGCGTCGAGCTCGCCCGCGAGCGGGGAGCGGAGCCCAAGGCCTATCTGAAGGGCCAGGCGTCGGCCTTCGCCGGCGAGCCGGCCGGGCTCGAATCCGCCCTGGGGCACGCCTGCGGACGCGCCCTGCGCGCGGCCGGCCTCGCTTCCGCGGAGATCGGCCTGGTGAGCGCGGGCGCCAACGGTTCCGCGGTGCAGGACGGGGCGGAGGCCCGTGCCCTCGGCGCCCTGCTCGGCGCCTCGACCGCGGGGGCGCCGGTGATGGCGACGAAGGGCAACCTGGGCGAGACGATGGACGCGAGCGGACTCCTGCAGACGCTCGTCGCCGTCGCCGCCATGCGCTCGGGGAAGGCCCCGCCCATCGTCGGGCTGGAGGATCCAGTCTTCGCAGGCCTCCGATACCTGACGCGCGAAGCGAACGTGGACGCGCGGAACGCGCTCGTCACCTCGATCTCGTACGAGGGGGCGTGCTCCGCTTTGGTGGTGTCGAGGGAGCCGTGACAGACGAAAACAAGCGACCGGTGGCCATCGTCACCGGGGGTTCCCGGGGGATTGGGAAGGCGGTGGTGGAGCGACTGGCGCGGGCCGGGCTGGAGGTCCGGTTCAGCTTCCTCTCGAACGAGGCGGCCGCAAGCGCGGTGGTGGATTCTCTGGCGGCCGCGGGCTGTGCGGTCCAGGCGGTTCGGGTGGACGCGCGCGACGCCGCCGCCTCCCGGACGCTCGTCGAGCGCGTCGTCGCGGAGCGCGGCCGGATCGACGTGCTCGTCAACAACGCCGGGATCACCGCCGACAAACTGCTTCCCATGATGAGCCCGACGGAATGGTCGAGCGTGCTGGAGACGAGCCTGAACGGCCTCTTCGGGGCCACGCAGCCGGCCGCCAAGCAGATGATGCGGCAGCGCACCGGCCGGATCGTCAATGTCACCTCCGTGTCCGGAGTGACCGGCATCCCGGGGCAGACCAACTACTGCGCGGCCAAGGCCGCCATCATCGGTTTCACCCGGGCGCTCGCCAAGGAACTCGCGGGGTGGAAGATCCCGGTGAACGCGATCGCTCCCGGGTACGTCGAGACGGACATGATCGCAGGCTTCACTCCCGCCCAGCGCACCGCCGCCTTGGAGCGAGTGCCCATGCGTCGCTTCGCCACCGCCGAGGAGGTGGCCGGCCTCGTCGCCTACGTGGCGCTCGAGGCGCCGACATACCTGACCGGGCAGACGCTGGTGGTGGACGGGGGCATGACGGCCTAGCCCCCTGCGGCGCCGGAGGCGCAAGGTGATACCCGGCATCACGCTCGCGGCGCGCTTCGGGGATTCCGATCTCTGGAGGATCGAGCTCTCTCTCCCCGACGGCGACCTCGCCGGCCGGATGGAATGTCTCGTCGAGCGAGAGCGCCAGCGGGCCCTCCGCTTGGAGCGTCCCGACGCCCGGCGGCGCTTCGTGGCGGCGCGGGCCGGGCTCCGCCACGTCCTGGCGCGCCACCGGCGCGTCCCGCCGGTCTCCGTCGACCTCGTCGACGGAATCAACGGGAAGCCGGAGGTCCGGGGCGGACCCCATTTCAGCCTCTCCCACTCCGGGGAGCTGGCCCTCTGCGCCGTGTCGAGCTCGGGCAGGGTCGGGGTCGACCTCGAGCGCCTGCGCCCCGTCGGGGAGGCGGACGAGATGGCTCGCCGGTGGTTCGGCGATCAGGAGCGGGAAGCCTACCGGCAGGCACTCCGCCAGCGGCCGGAGAGCGCCTTCCTCGAGGTGTGGACGCGGAAGGAGGCGTACCTGAAGGCCGTCGGTGCCGGGCTCTCCGGACTCTCCCCCCGGGACGAGGTCGATCTGGACCGCTGGGAGATCCATCCTCTGCGCCCCGCCGAGGGCTACGTGGGGGCGCTCGTCCAGGAGCGAACCGCGACGGCACCCGCGGTGGGTTGACGTCCCGCCGGTCGGTTTGTGCCCGCGCCGTGGGCGGCGCTAGACTGCCCTCCCTGATGGAGGCGGCGGATCAACACTATGGACCGAACGAGTGTGGGAGCTGCCGCTGGTGGCGGCCCATTCTGGAGGATCCCCGCGGCCCCATCGGTCCGTGTCGCTACGGCGCCCGCCCCGGCGACTTCCCCGGGACCGCGCCGAGCTGCGAGAAGTACCTCGGCCGGGAGGCTGCGATCCCGTCGCACCCGGCCCCCGCACCTTCCCGGCGCGCGGAGGCGCGCCCCCCTTCCGTCCGCTCCGTCCCTCGCCCCCCACCTCCCCAGGAGATTCTGGAAATGACACGCGAAGAGTTCAGGGATGCCATCCGGGAAGCGCTGCGCGACGAGTCGCCGGAGATCCCGCTCGCGGCCAAATGGGAAGGGGGGACGGCGCTCCTCAAGCCGCGGGACCCGCAGCTGCAGCCAAAGGAGATCCCGCTCGATCACCTCTTCCACAAGGTGGTGATGATCCGGGACCGGCTCCGGGTGCTCGAGCAGAAGGTGAATGCCCATCCGAAGCTCACGGACGCCGAGAAGGTGGAGATGCAGGGCTACGTGACCAAGTGCTACGGCAGCCTGACGACCTTCAACGTGCTCTTCCGCGACGAGCGCGATCGCTTCGTCGGCGAGAAGGCCTGAGCGAGTGGGCCGTCGCCCTCAGGCTCGGCGGAGAACGAGGCGAAGGCTCGCGTAGCCCAGGATCCCTGCCAGGGCGGAGGCGAGGAGGATCCCCACCTTCGCAGCGGCGACGAGCGCGGGATCGACGAAGGCGAGCCCTCCCACGAAGATGGACATCGTGAAACCGATCCCCGCCAGCACGCTCGCGCCCCACACCTGACCCAGGGTGACACCCTCGGGAAGGTCGGCCGCGCCCGCGCGGATCGCGACCCACGAGGCCAGGGTGATGCCGAGCTGCTTGCCGACGAACAGCCCGACGATGATGCCCAGGCTCACCGGGCTGGAGAGAAGGCTCGCCGCCTCCCCGCCGAGATCCACTCCGGCGTTGAACAGGGCGAAAAGCGGAAGGATGCAGTACGCGGTCCAGGGGTGCAGGGCGTGCTCGAGGGCGATGCCTGCCGGCAGGAACCTGGCGGCGGCATCGTGCAGCTCCTCGATGGATGCGAGCTGGGCCTTGTCGGAGACCATGCTCTCCCGGCTGAGCTGCGCTCCCTCGAGCTCCGACAGCCTTTGGCGCACCGCGCCCAGGAAGCGGCCGGGCTCGATGCGGGCCCGCACCGGAACGATCATGGCGAGGACCACCCCGGCGACCGTGGCGTGGACGCCCGACAGCAGCGTGGCCATCCAGACGGCGAGGGAGAGGGGCACGTACACGGCGATGCCCCGGACCTTCAGGCGTGCCAGCAGGAAAAGCAACCCCGCCAACCCCCCAGCCACGAGAAGCGGCAGCAGGTGGATCTGGTCCGTGTAGAAGACGGAGATGACGAAGACGGCGCCAAGGTCGTCGACGATGGCGAGAGCAGTGAGGAAGACCTTGAGGCCCAGCGGAACGCGCGGCCCGAGCAGCGCCAGGACGCCGAGGGCGAAGGCGATGTCGGTCGCCATGGGGATCCCCCACCCTCTCGCGCCCGGGCCCCCCGCGTTCAGCACCAGGTAGAGCGCAGCCGGCACGAGCAAGCCCCCGAGCGCGGCGGCCACCGGAAGGACGGCGCTCCGCAAGCTCGAAAGCTGCCCGACGACCAGCTCGCGCTTGATCTCCAGACCCACCACGAAGAAGAAGACGGCCATGAGCCCGTCGTTGACCCAGTGGTGCAGGGAGAGGGCGTGAACCGAGCCATGCCAGGAGACGCCCAGGTGGGCATGCAGCAGGTCGGCATAGCTCCCCGCCCACGGGGAGTTGGCCCATGCCAGCGCCGTCGCAGTGGCTGCGAGCAGGAGGACGCTTCCGGCCGCCTCGGACCGGAAGAACCTGGCGAAGGCACCGTGGGGCTCCGGGACGGGGACGGTGGGAGCGGCCATTTTCTCTCCTCGGCGTGCTCGTGCTACCCGGCGCGCTGCCAGGTGATGGTCACTCTACGAGAGCGCGAGCTCGACAACGGGAAAAAACCGAAACGCCAAGCATCGACGTGGGCGGCAGCGGCCTCAAGGCGATGGTGGTACCGACGCCGGGCCGAGGCCGTCGCGCGCTCCTCAAGACGGCGACGTCCAGAGCGATCCGTGAAGGCCGTGCCCGAGCCGCGCGGCCGATGACAGCCCGTCTCTGATCCCCATCAAATAGGGCTCGTGGTCGACCCTCCTCCCACGTCCGGGCGCCTCCCCGGCTTGGTAGTATGGACGATTGGAGGGGTCCGATCGTGGAGATGGTCCTGCAGCCGGTGACCGGGTGGGAGGATATCGACAGCCAGCACGCCGACCTTATCCGGCGCGCGGCGGAGCTCAAGGCCCGGGTGGAGGCGAGGGACGTCGCGGGGGCCTGCGCGGTGCTGGAAGGGCTCCTGGAAGCGACGCTGCGCCACTTCGCCACCGAGGAGGAGCTCATGGAGCGCTCGCAGTATCCGGAGCGCGCGGCCCACAAAGGCGCTCACGACCTCTTCGTCTGCGACCTGTACGCGCTAGCCAGCGAGCTCGCCGAGTCCGGCCTCGGCGCGGTCGTGGAGGACTGGGCGGTAGTGCGCATGCCGGGGTGGCTCGCCTTTCACATCCAGACGAACGACGAGCCCCTTGTCCGCCACCTGACGCGCTCGCGCAAGGCACAGGCCTCCCGGTTGGCCTAACTTCACTTCGACGAACCGCTTCCGAAATGTCGTCGGTCGCGAGCCCGAGAAGTAAAGAAGCGCCTTCGAAAGGCGCCTCGTGGTCGCGCGACGTAGGGCGTCGGCCCAGCGGCAGACTGCCCCGCGCGACACGAACGAGTCTGCGCCCGGAGATCCCCGACCGCAAGTGGGTTCGATGGGGAGTAAGCGGAAGCTTCGCGGAGTATCGCTCCCCGCTCCGCGGCTCGCCCACGCCCTTCGGCGTCACGGTTCGACCTGGAGGAAGGGGCACTCGCTAGGGCTCGTCGGAACACTGATGAACGGCGAGGAGGACGTCTTCGACCCGAAAGGGCTTGGGAAGGTAGGTGAGACCTCGAGATCGTTTACGTACGCGGAGAGTACGATCACCGGTAACCCCGCGATGGACGGCTCGATCAGTTGTCTTTCGCGGAACTGCCACCCGCTCACGACCGGCATCATCAGGTCGAGCAGAATGACGTCGGGGGGCTCGAGCTTCGCCTTCGAGAGCGCCTCTTCTCCATGTTCGGCCGAGGATACCCGGTAGCCTCGCCTGCGAGCAGCTCCACCAGCAGTTCGCGGATGTCTCGGTTGTCCTCGACCACCGGCACTCGCTTGCCGGCCCGGGGCTCGACGCTCCACGATTGCGGCGGTTGCATGGGGGAGTACGTAGTTTGAGTTGGAGGCGCAGCCAACCCTCCCCCTGGGGTTCGGGAAACGCGGTACAGGTGGCGTCGGGAGCTCGACCGGTCGAGCGCGTGCGCTCTTGGCCCCGACGATCTCCGTCTCCTCGAATCCCAACCGTCCTTGCTGAACCGGCCGCACGCCGACCCATGGGGCAGTCGTGACTCACGTGGAGTGATGCCCCATGTGCGCGTCGACCCGGGGAGCCCGCGTCGTCGGTGCGGGTCTCGGCGCGGGCTCGGCGCTCTTGCGCTCGGGAACCGCGGGTAATACTGGAGCCACGCCACAGGGACCCGAGTCGAGCCCAGCCGAAACGTCACTCCGTGACGTGACAGCGAGTGGAGGAGGGCCGCGTGCGAGGATGATCGCATGCGAGGGAAGGCTCTCCGCTCCGCGGCCGCCTGTGCCGCGTCCGCGCTCCTCTCCCTCGGCGGCTGCTCGGGGAGGAACGGGCTTGATGGTGCCGACGGCCTGAGCCCCGCGGTCGTTCCAGAGCCCGCCGGGCCCAACTGTGCCAATGGCGGCGTCAAGGTCGAGGCCGCCTCCGGAGCGCCGACCTACGTCTGCAACGGAGCGGGCGGCATCGCCGCCAGCGTTACCGCGGAGCCGGCGGGGCCCAACTGCGCCAACGGCGGCGCCAAGCTCGAGGTGGGCGCCGCCGCCCTGACTTACATCTGCAACGGGTTGAACGGGGCCGCGGGAAGCGCGGGCCTTGGCGCGGTGGTGACGCCAGAGGCCGCAGGTGCCAACTGCGCCAACGGCGGTGTGCAGATCCAGGTCGGAATCGCCGCCCCGAGCTACCTCTGCAACGGAGCGACCGGGAGCGCCGGAAGCGCCGGTGCGGGCGCGGTGGTGACACCCGAGCCCGCCGATTCGAACTGCACGTACGGCGGGGTCAAGGTCCAGGTCGGCGCCGGGTCGCCGAGCTACGTCTGCAACGGCGCGAACGGGTCCGCCGGTGCTGGCGGTGCGAGCGCGGTGGTGACGCCCGCGGGGGCAAACTGCGCCAACGGCGGGCTCGAGGTGCAGGTGGGCGCCGGCGCGCCCAGCTACCTCTGCAACGGGGCGAACGGAGCGGCCGGGCAGAGCGCGAGCGTGACCGCCGAGCCCCCCGGGCCGAACTGCGCAAGCGGCGGGGTGAAGGTCCAGGTCGGAACCGGGGCCTCCAGCTACGTTTGCAACGGAGCGAACGGGTCTGCCGGCCCTGGCGGTGCGAGCGCGGTGGTGACGCCCGAGCCCGCGGGAGCCAACTGCGCGAACGGCGGCGTCGAGGTACAGGTCGGTACCGGCGCGCCCAGCTACGTCTGCAATGGGGTGAACGGAGCGGCCGGGCAGAGCGCGAGCGTGACCGCCGAGCCCGCCGGGGCGAACTGCGCGAACGGCGGGGTGAAGGTCGAGGTCGGCACCGGGGCGCCGAGCTACGTCTGCAACGGCGCGGCCGGGAGCAGCGGGGCGAATGGCGCGAGCGCCGCGGTGACGCCCGTGCCCGCGGGAGCCAACTGCGCGAACGGTGGCGTGGAGGTGCAGGTCGGCGCCGGGGCGCCCAGCTACGTCTGCAGCGGCGCGAACGGGTCGGACGGGCAGAGTGCGAGCGTGACCGCCGAACCCCCCGGGCCGAACTGCGCCAGCGGCGGCGTCGAGGTGCAGGTCGGATCCGGAACGCCGAGCTACGTCTGCAACGGTGCTGCTGGGAGCAGCGGGGCGAGTGGCGCGAGCGCCGTGGCGACGCCCGAACCCGCGGGAGCGAACTGCGCACAGGGCGGCGTGAGGATCCAGGTCGGCGCCAGCGCCGTCAGCTACATCTGCAACGGCGCGAGTGGACAGGACGGCCAGGGCGCCAGCGTGACCGCCGAGCCGGCCGGTCCGAATTGTGCCAACGGTGGCATCAAGGTCCAAGTCGGCGCCGGTTCGCCGAGCTACGTCTGCAACGGCGCGAACGGTTCCGACGGCCAGAGCGCCGTGGTGACGCCCGAGCCCGCGGGGCCCAACTGCCCCAGCGGCGGCGTCCGGGTCCAGGTGGGCGCCAGCTCGCCCAGCTACGTGTGCAACGGGTCCAACGGCCCGTGCGCGGGCGATTCGATACCGACCATATGGTCGTTCACGATGTCGGCCGGCCTGCCGTTCACGGCCACGGTCGCCGTGAGCTACTCCGGCCCCGGCACTCTCTCCTTCTACTTCGACGGGGACGCGGGCACCTTCATCCAGACGTCCTTCGCGAACCCCTATCAGTTCAACTTCACCCCCAGCGAGAGCGGCGGACCGTTCAACTTCAACGTGACGGCGACCGACGGATGTGTGCTGGCGATGCACAGCCTCACCGGCGTTTATACTCCCCCTGGGGACGTGACCTCGGTGACCGCGACCCCCGGGGGCGGGAGCGTGGCCCTCGCCTGGACCAACCCCAGCGATGCAAACTTCGACCACGTCGAGATCACCTGCGCCGGCACCTGCGACGGGTTCACGACGCAGGAGATCGCCAGGCCGGACAGCTCCACAATCCTGAGTGGGCTCGCGAGTGGCCAAGGCTACGACCTCACGCTCCGCGCCATGGACGCCCGCGGCAACCGGTCGGCCGGCGTACAAGTCGTCGCGACGCCCCTCGAAGGCAAGGTGGTCTTCATGACCAGCGCCCAGTACTCGGGGAGCGACTTCGCGGGCAGCGCTGCCACCGCCGACAGCTTCTGCCAGCAGAGAGCGAGCGCGGGCGTGGCGGCCGGCAGGCTGCCTGCGGGTACCTATCTTGCGTTCCTCAGCCTCTACGGGGTGCTGAACGCGGCGGACCGCATCGCCGATTCCCAGTACTGGCTCCCCGACGGGACGGTGGTGGCCACGAGCAAGGCCGGCCTGCTCGGCGGCGCCCTCTTGCACGGGATCGACATGGACGAGGTGGGCAGCATCCACGAGGGCTGGTGGATCTGGACGGGCACCGGCATCGACGGGACGGCGTACGGATCCGACCCCGCCTCGTACCAGTGCGCCAACTGGTCCTCGGACACGGCGAGCGGGCTATACGGGCTCTCCGGAAGCTCCGGCGCCGGCTGGACGAGCGCGAGCAGCAACACCTGCGGTCCCTACGCCGGCCTCTATTGCTTCCAGCAGTAGTCGCACGCGCGGTCTTTCGCGGACGCCCCAGAGAAGGACCCCGGCCCGCTCCCGTGAGGACCGTGCCAGACAGATCGAAGGCACACCCCGACACGCCCCGTGAGTGAACAGCGTATTCGCGTGCCACGCGGCCCACCCGCTCGAACGCAGCGCGGGTTCGTTTGCCCGGTCGCCGCCCTCCAGGAAGACCGCACAGGGCGCTCACCCGCCACACTCGAGCTCACGCCTCGCGGCGGACGGGGCCCTAGCGGGAGCCGTCCGTCAGGGGGCGCCACTCAGCCTCCCAAGTGGCGGACAACCGGTCCTTGTCCCGCGACACGCAGTTCGCGGCACCCGCGAATTCGGTGAGCGAGAAGACGGCCTCGAACGTGCCGCAGACCGCGGTCAGATAGGAGTCGCAGAACATGGCCGGGGCCAAACCGTTCCCGATGAGAATCGTCCGCCCCGGGCTTGGCTCCTCGACGGAGAACTCGCCACACCCGCGGTAGGACAGCAGCCATCCGCGTGGGATGTACTTGTAGAAGAGGGGCGGAGCGGGGTGGAAGAGCGCCGTTGCGGCCTCGAACAAGGGCTGAAAGAGCCCGCCGAGAGAGGAGAGCAGGGAGGTCCTTGCCCACAGACGGGAGCCCGCACCGCTCGCCTGCGCGTATACCGCATCGGCCATCTCGATGTTGTAGGCGAGCGGGAGGTAGTCGATGCGCGTGGCCTCCTCGATGGCCCGGAGCGAGTCGGGCTTCAGGCTGGCGCGGATGCGGGCAGCCGGCCCGGTGCCGAGAGCCTCGAGCGCACGCAGGTCCTCCTTGAGATGGGAGCCGCGAACGAGTGGCTCTGGGGAGTAAGGCACGAGCCTTGAGTGTGCCGCCCCCGGCGGTCGCCTGTCGAGGTTTCGCTTATCGCCCTGGCGTTTGATCTCGATCAACTCGCGGAACGGTGGGGAACGCTCGCACAGCGCCCCGGGGGCTGGCGAGACGGCAACCCCGTCCCTCGCGGCCGCGGGAATTTGGCGGACGGTCGCGCGAGCTGGCAGCCTGGACAGGCAGCGCCTGGCGCCGTCGCGCGCAAGGGCGCTAGACCGAACAAGGGCAATGCCTCCAACTCTGCCACCCGACCGCGCCCTCCTCGAGCTCGTCTCCCGAGGGGCCATCGTCGTTCCCCCGTACCCAGCGGTCGCGGTTCGGCTCCAGAAGGTGGTCGCGGCGAACGATTTCGGGCTGGCGGACGTGGCCAGCATCGTGAGCTCGGATCCGATCCTGACCGCCGACGTGCTGCGGTGCGCCAACTCCGCTCGATTCCGGCGGGGACCGGTGACCACCAACCTCGGCCAGGCCATTGCTCTCGTGGGTGCCCGGGATGTGACGCGCCTCGCCTTGAGTTCTGGCCTCGCTTCCCATGCCCTGGCGCCGGGCCCCCTGAGCGCGTTGAAGCGGAGAACCTGGATCGAGAGCGTCGCCGCGGCCGTGCTCTGCGAGGAACTGGCCCGCCTTCGAGGCCTCCGAAGCCCAGAGGCCTTCGTCCTCGGCCTGCTCCACGACTTCGGGAAGGTGGTCGCGATCGCCACCCTCGAGCCGACCCTTAAGAACGATCGCGGCGAGCGGCAGCCGATCGAGTTCTGGTCCGAGTTGGTGGATCGCCACCATGTAACCCTGGGTGCCGCCATGGCGGCGCGGTGGAACCTCCCTGGGCTCGTGAGCGAGATCATCGCCCTCCATCACCAGGGCCACGCGAATTGCCAGGACGCGGGGCTCTTGGAGGTCGTCCAAACCTCCGACCAGGTCGTGGCCCTCCTCGGCCGCCAGCCGGAGGTTTCGAGCGCGCACCTGGCGAGCGTGCGTGCGCTCCGAGGACCGGGCGAGCTGCAGGCCTTGGCCCGCATCATCGAGGGCATCCCGGAGTTCGTGGCCGCCTTCGAGCCACAGGAGACCGGTCGCGACGTGCCATCGGTGGTGGAACAGCCGGCCACGGCCCTCGCCCCGGGACAGCGCCGCGTGAACTTCGGCGTCTTGGTGAACCTGGCCCACAAGCCGCGGCGCTACACCGCGGCGGCCATCGCCACCAATGGGTTGCTCATGTTCGGCAAGGAGCACCTGCCGGAGAATCACCTCGTCGAGGCCACCCTGGAGTGCCAGCCCCGGCCGTTCAAGCTCTGGGTCACCACCAAGGTCTCCCGCGCGGAGGGCGACGCCGTCCGCGTCGAGGTGCAACCATTCGCCTTGAGCGGCGAGGTGCGTAGCCTCTGGAACCTGGCCTACGCAAGGGCCCTCACCGCGTAGCCGGCGTCGCCGTCCCCCGCGCGCACGCCACGGCCGCCAGGTCGGGTCTCATCGCCCGGCTCTGCCGCGCCACCTGGCCCGTCCCGCGGGTGGCGAGGTGCCCTCTGCACGCACCGTCTCATGGCTCGCGCCCAGAATGGACGATGGCGGCGGCCCCCAAGACGGCAGCCGACTTGAAGCGACCCCCGAGCATGCTCCTGTCCGGCTCATCCATCGGGCGTGCGGGCCCACGCGGGTGCTGCTAGGCTCCCTTCGTGCGTCGCGAAGAGACCGCCTCGCTGACCGGGTCCTGTTCAGAGAGCTCGCCGGGAGCGGCACGCTCTGAGCCCTCGGTAGGAGCTCCGTAGGGAGGAGGCGTGGGGAACCTCCAGGAACTGTTCGTCGAGCTGCGGCGGCGGCGCGTCTTTCGCGCGCTGGTGGGATGGGGCATCGCCTCGTTCGCGATCCTCCAGGTCATCGAGCCGGTGATGCACGCGTACCACTTGCCGGAATGGACGCTCACGGCAGCGGTGACATTCCTTGCGGCGGGGTTCCCGGTCGCGGTGATCCTGTCCTGGATCTTCGACCTTTCCACGCGAGGAATCATCCGGACTGCACCGGCGCCAGCGGCGGGGGGCGGGGGCGCGACGTCTCCATCTCGCGTCGTCCTGCTGCTGCTCGCGCTCGGGCTCCTGGCCGCCGCGCCGGGACTCGTCTACTTCTTCGTGTGGCCAGGGGCGGCATGGCGGCGGAGCGAGGTGCGGCCAGGAGGCACGAGTGAGGCGGCACCGCAGGTCCCGTCGATAGCCGTGCTTCCTTTCGCGAACCTCAGCTCCGACAAGGAGCAGGAGTACTTCTCGGACGGAATCGCCGAGGAAATCCTGAACGCGCTCGCCCAGGTCCAGGGGTTGAAGGTCATCGGCCGCACCTCATCCTTCTCGATGAAGGGCAAGAGCGAGGACCTGAGGTCGATTGGGCAGAAGCTCGGCGCCGCCAACCTTCTCGAGGGTAGCGTTCGCAAGGCTGGGCCGCGCGTGCGGATCACCGCGCAGCTCGTCGAGGCCGCTGGCGGCACCCACCTATGGTCCCAGGAGTTCGACCGGGAGATGACCGACGTCTTCTCGGTCCAAGAGGAGATCGCCCGAGCGGTGGTGACGGCGCTCCGGCTCAAGCTGCTCCCCATGGCCTCCGAGCCCAAGCGCATCATCGATCCGCGAGCTCACGATGAGTACCTTCTGGGCCTGGCCTACCTGGCGAAAGGGACCGCGGAGGCCTACGGGGACGCGGTCGGCGTCCTCCGGCAGGCAGTCGAGATAGAGCCCCACTACGTGCTCGCCTGGGCTGCGCTCTCCTCGGCCCGCTTCTGGCACGCAGATCAGGGAGGCGGCCCGGACGGCGGGGCGAAGGAGTTCGCGGAGGCCGTAGAGGCTGCCGAGAAGGCGGTCGCGCTCGGACCGGACGTCGGCCAGGCGTTTCGCGCCAGGGCGCTGATCCGCCAGGCCTTCCTCCGCGATCGCGCCGGGGCGGAGGCGGACATGGAGAGGGCCCGGGCGCTCAGCCCCCAGAACCCCGACGTGATCGCCATGCACGCTACGATGCTCGCCACGGTAGGCCGCTTGCCCGAGGCCATCGTGGCGTTCCAGCAGGCGGCGGCGTTCGACCCACTCTCGCCGGATATCCCGGTGATGCTGAGCGCTGTCTACCTCGGTACCGGAAGGCTCGAGCAGGCCGAGGCGGCGGCCCGGCGGAGCCTGGAGATCGCGCCCAGCCACGGGCGGGGGGCGCGCAACCTCGGGTTCGCGCTGCTGCTCCAGGGCCGGCTGCCCGAGGCTCGAGCCGCCTTCCACCGATCGAGCAACCCATTCTTCGTCGAGGTGGGGGACGCGATGGTCAACCAAGCGAGCGGCGACCCCGCCCAGGCGAGAAAGAGCCTGGACGTGATCCTGGCGCGGCCGTCGGTCGTAGCCGGTGCCTACCAAGTGTCGGAGGTGTACGCCTGGCGGGGCGAGATCGACAAGGCGTTCGAATGGCTCAAGGTCGCCGCGGACCATCGCGACGCTGGGCTCGTGTACGTCAAGTACGACCCGTTCCTGAAGCCTCTTCGAGGTGACCCCCGCTACGATGCGCTCCTTGCGAAGCTCCAGCTCCCGCGCGGTTGACGGGGCGCCTTTCGGGAGGGGGCGAAGAGCCCACAAACCATCACCGAGAGGACGAGATGCCGGGTCGCATCCGTTGTTCGCTGCCCAAGCAGGCGATCATGGAGGCAATGGCCCATATCGGGTACGTGTCGGCGATTGCCTTGAGCGTAAGCGAGACGACCAGCGCCGCGTTGAGGGCGAAGCGCACTCCGACGAGCTGATGCTCAAGAAGCCGGTCTCTGAACTTCATCGGGGCTCCCTTCCGCGCTGGTACCGTGAACACCATTGGAAGAACGCGCCCGCGGCCCGGGCAACCTCGCTCAGCCTCTCACTCCCTGGCTTCTTCTCCGGCCCGCCCGGAGGATCGGGCCGTCGGCTGGTTGCAGGAGTGAGGGGGGGTGAGGGGCTGGCGCCCCTCGTGTCAAGCGTTGCCGCGCCCAGGGGCAGTATGCTCTGTCGCCTGCCGTGTTTGGCCGGCCGCCCCGGGGGAGCCCGAAGGTTGACATGACCCACGCGATCCCGGTGACCGGCGTATCAGCTCATCCACTCGACGACTGCCGGTGCCGGCGCGGTACTCGCTCAACGTGCCCCGCTCGTTTGCGTCTGCCGATGTGCGCGCGCGGGTTCGTGCGCAAATCTCAGACCAGGTCACCCATAGCCCAACAAAGGTGAGGAAGATGGCCGATTTGCTCGAGAAGCCGGTTATCGTTCTGGTGGCATCTCTTGGCGTCCTCTGGATGTCGGCCTGGCTGGGAAGGTGGTTCAGCAGGGGCCAGAAGAGGGACGAAGGCGAAGCTGACGATTTCACATTCGTCCTCGGCGGAACCTTGACGCTACTCGGTCTCATCATCGGCTTCACCTTTTCGATGGCCGTCGGCCGCTACGACCAGCGAAAGAGCTACGAAGAGCAAGAGGCGAATGCGATCGGGACGGAGTACGTGCGCGCAGACCTGATGCCGGGCGTGGATGGCGCAAGGGTGCGCAGCCTGCTGCGAAGCTATCTCGATCAGCGCATCCTCTACTACACGACTCGCGATGCTGGTCCGCTCCACCAGATCGATTCGCGAACGGCCCGACTGCAAGCCGAGATGTGGTCGGTAGCCGCGGCCTACGGCTCGGCACAACAGACGCAGGTCGCCGCACTAGTCGTGTCGGGCATGAACGACGTCTTGAACTCCCAGGGGTACACGCAAGCCGCCTGGTGGAACCGGATACCGAGAGGGGCGTGGGCGCTCATGGTCGCCATCGCCGTCTTCTGCAACCTGCTCGTCGGCTACGGTGCTCACGGAAGGAGGGCGATACTCTTCCTGATCCTTCCGATCGCACTGTCCGTGACCTTGTTTCTCATCGCGGACATCGATAGCCCCCGGGGCGGCATCATCCGCGTCGAGCCTCAGAACCTGCAGGCACTAGTCGAGTCCTTGCGCGCGCAGTGAGCGGAGGCCCCGTCCGGGCGACTAGGTTGTCCTCTGGCCGGGGCGGGCAGCGGAACCTGAGGCTACGAAAAATCGGGGGACGATCCCAGCTTGGTGGCTGGACGGGGAGGGTGCGACCCGGGCTGCTGATCTGGTCTCGCCCATCACCGGTTGCGACGACCGGGCCTGCGGAGCCGCGACGCCCCCGCGGCGGGTGCGCCTCGCAGTGGCCAGGCGACTCCAAGCCGCTTCCGCGTCCGTCAGCGACCTCTCCAGGAGCAGAGCCTCGAGTGTTGCTCTCGTGTTCGGCATACCCATCCTTCCGGCTCGGGACCTTGCCTGACGACCCACCTCGAATAGCTGTAGGACTGCAAGGATTCGCGGACCTGTTGGGGCGAGGAACGGCGGGTCCAATCGGCCTCTCGAATCGTGATATGACCTGCCGTCGATACTGGCCAGCCCGAGTTTGTCGAGCCGCAAGAGCGACTGCTCCGAAACCCACCTGGGGAGTTGGCCCGGGAGCTTGGGAGGGGATCGATGCACTGCGCTACTCGCAGATTCGGGATTGCGCCTGGCGCGGCGATCCTGTTGGTTTTCTTGCTTGCTCCAGATGCCGCATCGGCCTGGATCTACCCCGAGCATCGTGACATCGCGGCCGCGGCCATCGCCCGGCTGTCGCCCACGGACCGGGCGACGCTCGAGACTCTTTGGAAGGCCGCGCGTCTGAAGCTGCCGCGGAAGGTCTGCGAGAGTCTTTCAGCGGGCGACCAGGGATTGAGGCCCGCGTGCATCGACTTCGCCGCCTTCCCGGCGATCGCCGGGGATCACTCCTGCAGCCCGAACCAGGTTGTCGACTCGGTCCTCACGAGCGACTGGATCCTCGATGTCGCCCGGGTTAGCGCAGAAACCAAGGAAGCCCTTGCTGAAGCTGCTTCGCGGCAGGAAAGGCTTCAGGCCGCAGCGACCAACAACCTCAAGCTCCAGGTGGCTGACCCCGAGTACGCTACCCGGGCCGGGGCGAACAACGCCCACTTTCTCCTTCCACGTGAGGGAGAGGATCTCGCGGCATACGTCGCCTCGTGCGTGAACGAAGGGGCACCACTCAACGCCCTCGGCCTCTACGGCCAGTACCACATCGCTGCCCTTGGCTTGGCGCAGATGCTCGCATCCGGCGAGACCACCGCCGAACAGCGCGCCCAGGTCGCTCGCGACGTGCTCGCACTCGAGGGCTACTCGCTCCACTGGCTCGAGGACATCTACTCGGCGGGCCACGACGTGGGGACCTGGGGCGCGGCCGCTTGGCGGAAGGGCACGCACGACTACTACAACGAGTTCGGGCTCGACTCCGTCGACTGGGCCGGCAGGGCGGTGGAGGCGTTTGGCGATGCCAACATGACGCCGGCCGACCTGGAACGGGCGTCGCTCGCGGTCGCCGACAGCTTGCGGCAGTTGGCGGGCGCCCTGCGCCCCGGCGACCGGTTGGGACAACTGGCAAGGCCGTCGGGACAAGCGGCCGCGACCTCGCTGGCTTTCGACTCTTGCAACGAGGAGACGCAGCCCAAACCCACTTGGCCCAGCACGATAGGGCCGTACTTTGTCGACCCCCTGCAACGGATGCCGAGGCCGGCCAAGGGGCCGAATCATGTGCACCTGCCTCGGTTCCGCGACGAGCTCGGGCCGTTCGTGGGTGTCTACGGCGCGCTGGCCGGAGGCGTCCAATGGGGCTCGGTCGCGGGGACTTCCGGCACGGGAAGCGTGGGCGCCGGATTGCGGCTCGGATTCGGTGCAGAGGGGCTCACCGGGTCCATCGGGACCGGCATCGCCTTCATCGAAGCGGGTTTCGAAGCCGAGACGTCGCAGGGAAATGAGTGCGGAAACGCGCCGGGGTGCGCGACCGTTGGCACCGCCGCCCTGTTTCCCCGCGCCCCGGCTCGAACCGGTCTGAGCCTTGGGCTTCGTCTCCCGTTCTGGGTGATCCCGGGAGACATGGTCATTCTTGGGCCGGTCCTCGCGCTGACTTCACCCGCGGCGCTCAGCAAGGTCGGCGTCGAGGCAGCGAGCGGCGGCCTCATTCCTTACGAGCGGAGCTTCAACACAGGCGCCGGAGTCTTCCAGGTGATCGTGGGACGCGAGGCTAGGGTCATCCTGTTCGGCTTCTTGACAGAACTCGTGGGCACCGTGCCCGCTGGTACCTTGCCCGATGGCACCCCGCAGTGGGCGGTCGTCCAGTTCAAGTCCGTCCAGCTCGAGTTCCCGGTCCTAGAGTGGACCCCGTTCCGGACGTTCGCCACCCAGCTTACGTTTGCCGGCCAGATCCAGCTCGGATTTTCCGTGGGTCTCCCGGCGTCCACGCAGGTGCTGTACCCACCCGGCCTGCCCTTCTCGAGCGGTCCGGCGTGGTCGGTGTGGCTGAGAGGCGTGTTCGATGGACGATACTTCCTTGGCTCGCGCGAGGATCTTCGGCCGCCGCGCTGATGAACCATCCCGAGAAGGGCCGCAAAGGGGATCAAGCATCGGAAGGCGCCCTCCAGCGACCGCTCGCATGGGGCCAGGTCGCGCAGACAGCGCGATAGGACGTGCGTTCAGAAAGGGGCTCCATGAAGTCACTTCCCCCCGCGATCGGCGTAGCGCTCGTCTGTGCTGCCCTCCCGGCGGCCGTTCGAGGTGGAGCCTCGCTAGGTCCTTCCGATATCGAGCCGCTTGCTCCGCGGGTGGTAGACGTCTGCGGCGATGACGTGAAGCGGCTCTGTCCTGAGATCAAGCCCGGGTCCGGGCGCGTTTCCAGGTGTCTCCGGGAGCATGAATCCGAGTTGGGCGAGCCGTGTCGCGAAAAGCTCCAAGAGGACATCGCCAAGGCACGACGGTTCATCAGAGATTTTGGCCAGGCTTGCCGCACCGACGTAGACCGTTACTGTCCCACGGTTGAGCCGGGGGGCGGGAGGGTGTTGGGGTGCCTGAGCCAGCACCTCTTGGACCTCTCGAGCCCTTGTCAGGCAGAGATCGGTCGGATTGGTGACGCGCGAGACCGTATCGCAGCGGTCCGAAAGGCGTGCGCCGTCGACGTGGAAAGGATCTGTTCCAGAGTACCTGCTCAGGCAGGGCCGCTGCTGGACTGTCTAGAGACCAGCGAGACGCTGCTCTCCCCAGAATGCCGCGCAAGCGACTTCCGCGCGGCGGCCCAGGCGGCAGTGGTCGTCGACCAACTAGAGGAAATGACCCGCCAGGAGAACGTCCGAGAAGTCTTGGAAATCCTGCAGGGCTTAGACTCGGTGGCCTTCTCGCGGAGCCAGATTCTTCTCCAATTCGACAGCTATCAGTCCCTGCTAGCCCAGGCGAATGGAGGGCGTCTCCTCTTCAACCCCCAGTTCGTATTCGGGAATGGAAGCGAGTTTGCTCTGCAAGTGAAGGTACCCGTGACGGCCCTCTACCCTTACGCGCCTGGGGCACCGACCCAGTACGGATTGGGTGCAGTGACCACGGCCTTCGCCTGGAACTTCGATGGCACGGGCAGCGTGCGGCAATACCTGTCGCTCGGCCTTCAGTGGCAAACTGCCTCCTCTCCGCCGGTTGGCGGTCCTTGGGCACTCGTGCCGGCGTACGCTGTAGGCACCGCGCTCGCTCGGTGGCTCTCGTTTACCACGCAAGTGGTGTGGATCCGGTCCTTCGGCTCCACGAGCGGCTATCCAAAGCTCAGCGTGCTCTACGTGGAGCCCATCTTCGCCGCGAACCTACCCGGTCGCGCGTACGTTGCGCTGGATACTCGGCTCGGATGGGACTTCGTCAGCGGAACCTTCGTTCCGCTCATGAAGGGCTTGATGGGCCTGTTCACCGATCGGCAGAAGTCGCTGTCCGTTTCGGCTTGGTATCAAGCTACGCTCTCGGGGCCGGCCGCTTCCGAGTTCTACAAGTACGAGATCGGTATGGGGCTAGCCTACTTTTTCGACTGGTGAAGGGCCCGACGCCCGTCGCCACGACTGCGGACAGGAGAATCAGGACGGGCCCGTAGCCTTGAGCGGACTCAAGTTGCCGGCGACAAGACCGCCTGCTTCGGCCTCGCTCGCAAAACACTGGGCGCAGCGACCATCCTGCGCACCGGTCCGCGGTCTTGGTTGTCACTCCTAGCGAGTCGGGCTCGTCGCGTGTGTCCCCACATGAGCGCCCGGTGTCACCGCGGCTGACGGCCCCGTCGACACGAACTGGGAGCTCAGCCCGAGCCCAAGAGCCCTCTCCGCGTCAATCGACGCGAAGAGCTGGATCAGCTTCGCGATCAACCCGGTCCACCCCGTCTGGTGACTTGCCCCGAGGCCCGCGCCGTTGTCCCCGTGAAAGTACTCGTAGAAGAGGACGTAGTCGCGCCAGTGGGGATCGCTCCGGAACTTCTCGGTACCTCCGTACAGTGGGCGGCAGCCGCCCTCGCCGCGCAGGAAGATGCGGGTGAGGCGATCTGAGATCTCCTTCGCCACCTCGAAGAGGTTCATCAACCGGCCCGAGCCGGTCGGGCACTCCACCTTGAAGCTGTCGCCATAGAACAGATAGAAGTGCAGCAGCGCTCGGATGATCAGTGCGTTCACGGGCATCCAGATCGGTCCGCGCCAGTTTGAGTTGCCGCCGAACATACCGGTGTTTGACTCCGCCGGCATGTAGTCAACCCGGTACTCCTGTCCACCTATCCGCAGGACGTAGGGGTTCTTCTCGTGGAACTTCGAGAGCGAGCGGATCCCGTAGGGGCCCAGGAACTCGTTCTCGTCCAGCATCTTCGCGAGGACTCGCCGCAACCTCTCCGGGTTAAGGAGGGCGGCAATGCCCCGCTCGGCGACGCCGAAGTGACCCGGCCCCGTGGGATGGATCGACGCCAGGAGCTCCGGCATCTGCTCGAGACGCAGACGCCACCCGGAGAGCGCTGAGGGGACTCGCTCCCGCTGAAACTTCTCGATCACCGTCGTCGCGCAGAGGGGAAGCAGGCCCACCATCGAGCGCACCTTGAGGCGCCTGGCGCTCCCATCCGGTAGTCGCAGCAAGTCGTAGTAAAAACCGTCCTCCTCGTCCCACATGCCGTCCGCACCTGGTCGGTTCATGGCAGCCGAGATGTAGAGGAAGTGCTCGGCGAACTTCAACGCCATGTCTTCGTACGTCGGGTCCCGGCAAGCGAGCTCGAGGGCGATCTCCAGCATGGTCTGGGTGAAGAGGGCCATCCAGGCGGTCCCGTCCGCTTGCTCCAGGTGACCTCCCGTCGGCAACGGCGCGCTACGGTCGAAGACGCCGATGTTGTCGAGGCCCAGGAAGCCGCCCTCGAAGACGTTCTTGCCAAACCGGTCCTTGCGGTTCACCCACCAGGTGAAGTTCAGCTGGAGCTTGTTGAACGCCGACTTGAGGAAGTCGTAGTCGGCCTCGCCCCGCAGCGCCTGCTCGGTGCGGTGCAGGAAGAGCGTCGCCCAGGCATGCACTGGCGGGTTCACGTCGCTGAAGTTCCACTCATAGGCCGGGAGCTGGCCGCTGGGGTGGAGGTACAGGCCGCGAAGCATGAGTTGCATCTGTTGCTTGGCGAAGTCAGGGTCGACGATCGAAAGGGGCAGCGTGTGGAAGGCGAGGTCCCAAGCGGCGTACCAGGGGTACTCCCACTTGTCGGGCATGGAGATGACGTCGTTGTTCACCATGTGGAACCAGTCCCGGTTCCGGAAGGTCTCCTTGCCGTGGTGCAGGGGATGCGCGTAATGCTCCCGCAGCCAGGCATCGCCGTCCCAGTAGTAGTACTGCTTGGACCAGAGCATCCCCGCGAGAGCCTGGCGCATGACGCTCGCCACTTCCGAAGAGATCGAAGGTGGGATCACCGACCTGTAGAACTCGTCCGCCTCCCTCTCGCGGGCTGCAAACGCTTCCTCGAAGACCCTTCCGAAGGGAGTTGCGGATCGCCTGGCCTCCTTCCGTGGCACGCCGTCCTCCTGGGCAACGAGACGAAGGCGGACGGTGGCCGATTTCCCGGGGGCGACCTTGAGTCTGTAATGCGCAACCGCCTTGGTGCCGATCCGCTCCGGGTTCACCGCCTCCGGGCGACCCTGGACGATGTAGTCGTTGATCCCATCCTTCAGGTAGGGTCCGACATCCGGATAGTCGAGGTGCAGCCGGGCGTGGTTGGTCTCGTTCTCGGTGAACAGCAGCGGAGGCGCACCCTCGCAGTGAAGATGGAAGGTGCCTAACTCGGGATGAGTCGCTGCGACTGTACTCGTGCCTGCGGCTCGAGCGAACTGCCGAAGCCCGGGCTTATCGGTGCGGCGGGTCAGCCAGGGCGCCCAAGTGTTGCGGAACCACAGGGTGGGCAGGAGGTGCAGCTCGGCCTCGTCCGGGCCGCGGTTGAAAGCCGTGATCTTGATCAGAATGTCGTCGGGCGACTCCTTGGCGTACTCGGCGAAGACATCGAAGTAGCGATCGCCGTCGAAAACGCCGGTATCGAGTAGCTCGTACTCGAACTCGCCGCGGGTGCGCCGCCGATTTGTCTCCACGAGGTCGCGGTAGGGAAAGGCCGCCTGCGGGTACTTGTAGAGGTACTTCATGTACGAGTGGGTCGGCGTCGAGTCGAGGTAGAAGTAGTACTCCTTCACGTCCTCCCCGTGGTTCCCCTCGCTGTTGCTCAAGCCGAAGGCTCGCTCCTTGAGAATGGGGTCTCTCCCATTCCAAAGGGCGAGCGCGAAGCACAACCGTTGCTTCTCATCCGAGATGCCGCCAAGGCCGTCCTCGCCCCAGCGATAGGCGCGGGAGCGCGCGTGGTCGTGTGTGAAGAAGTTCCAGGCGTCGCCGTTCGGGCTGTAGTCCTCGCGGACGGTTCCCCACTGGCGTTCGGACAGGTACGGCCCCCACTTGCGCCACGCGACCCCATGCTCCCGCGCCTGCGTCAGGCGCTCGTGCTCTGCGCTCTCGACTACACGGGCCATTGATGCCTCCGAAGCGTGAACCGGGACTGGTCTCGACCACTAGCACTTCTTATAGGAGCTGAAACGAGACACTACGGACCGCCTCCATCGACACGCGCTTGTCACCAGTCGGCAGGGGGCGGCAGGCGGTGACCTGCTGCGTGCGGGCTGGCAGGAGTGGGGTGGGAGCGGCCTCGACAGATTGGGCTAGCACTAGGAGCGTGTCGGCGTAAAGGTCCGGCCCCATTTACTTTGGGACCCCGGCGTGACCTTTTCCGGGGGGCATGAAGACCGAACGCTCCGCGAATGGCTTGCCAAGTACGGCGCCGGTCGGTGGCCCCCGGCCGAGTTGCGGGCGGCCATCGTCGCGTCTATCGAGCAGCTTCAGAACGTGCTGGCCGTTCTCGATGCCGAAGCGGCGGCCGATTTGGCGGCGCCACCCGAGGGCGGCCCTCCTGTGATGGAGCACCATGCCGAGCCGCATGCCGGTCCGGCGCCGCTCGGATGCCGCGCTCACTTCGTGCCGGTTGCGCACCGGCTAGTCGTACCTGCCATGCTCCGCCACGGGGCTCAGCTCCGCTCGGTGGCGGGACCGCCAGGTGTTGGCACGAGAGCCTGACTTCGACGGCGTGGCTATAGCCAAAAATGAAGGCGAGCGGGGCTTCGTGGCGCAGGTGCAGGGGAAGCAGTAAGGGTGATGCATGACTACCTCCCTTGCCGTCCTCGACATCGCGGCAAGAGGGACGGACTCTGCTGTATTTCCCGAACAGCCGGTCCATTCTCTGTCGGTCGAGAACCTGACGGCCCTGCCGCTACTTGTCCGCGTTATTTCTGCCCCCGGGTCTCATGCGCTTCTGGTTGTCATCGAGGCTGGGCCCGTGCCGCTCTTCCAGACGCCACCACGGGCGGCGGCTCCTCAGAACTGAACCGTGCAGCCCGCGAAGGCCCTGGTGTTCGTGAAGGATCTTCGGTTGCAAACCGGTGGCGCTGCCCTCTCACGGACGTGGCGTCCCGGTACACCGACAACCGAGCGGACAACCTTGATATCTACCTGCCTCGCTTGCTCGCCAAATACAGCAAGCAGGTCTTCGGAACGCCTTCCGCGACCGGGGTGCTCGTCCTTTTCTGGCAATGGTTCCGCTGAAGTAGCTGCCGACCCGGCTATCGGGTAAGCCTCTGGGCTGAGTTGTTGCTCTACCTCTGCGCTGCTGTGTCAGGTCGCAAGCACCTTCAAGAGGGCCGACGAGTTGACGTACGTGTTCCCTTCCTCGGCCTTCACCGCGACGTAGAAATCGCACGCCGCGCAGTTGGTCATCTTCGAGGCGAAGCTGCCCTGGACCTTGCCGCCGCACAGGCTCCCACTGATGACCCAACAGGCTCTCCCGCCGTTATGTCCGTGGTTGAGCCCGTTGGAACGAGTCGAAGTAGTGACGGGACAGACTCCAAGTTCTGCCACCTTCGGGCCGCCGGGCTGACGGCCGCACTTCTTGTGCTCCCAGCAGTTCGTCGAACTCATAGACACCATCCTTCGGTGACCAGCCCGCAGGCGCCTCCCGCGGCAGATATTGAGCGGATGCAAAGGATGCGCCGGGGAAGCGGCGGCGCGGTAGACGGCCAACCCCGCGGCTCTCAAAGATTTCTTGGCTTGTTCGTGGTTGGGGCGGACCGAGGCAACGAAGACCCTGGGCAACTTGTGCGCCGTCGCGCTGGGCGCGGAGGATACATCCTCCGTCCCTCATCCGACCTTGGCGAGGGTGCTGGCGGCCTGGAAGCTGACCGGTTGGCGGAAGCGGATGAGCGGGTCGCCCCGGGCCGATGACCTCATCATCCCGACCATAAACGGTACGCACAAGGACGTTCGAAAGGCGCCGGAGGACTTCCGCGAAGACCTGGAGCGGCTCGGTCTTAAGAAGCGGCGGACAGTCGGCGCACTTTCATCTCGCTCGGCCTGGACGGCGGCGCGTCGAAGGACATCCATCAGAGCATCACTCACCGGCCGGCCGATGCCTTCGGACCTGTACCGGACCCCGGCTTGGGAGGCTCGCTGCGACGCCGTGCTGAAACTCAGGGTCTCGCTGCGCGCGGGCAGGGTGATTCCACTCCACCCGGAAGTGGCCGTGAACGGCGGAGGCGGCGTGGAGGCGGAACCAGCGGTGGTCGAGACCGAAAAAGAAAAGGCCCGAAGGACGGTACCTTCGAGCCCTTGAGAATGGCGGGGTGTACGGGACTCGAAAGCGCTGGGACGTAGAGTGATAATCCGCCGACGGGGTACGCCCCTCTTCAGGAACGCCCTGCGGCCCAGCGGTTTTCGGGTCCCGTCCTTCTCCTCGGCAGGCGACGCCAGTCCACGCGAATCGGCACCTATGGAGAACGGGAGGCGGCTCGGGCCGGTCGGGTCTTGGCCCCGTCCTGCCTTGAAGCGCGGCCGGTTCCTCCAAGCACGCAGTCTGAAGCAGCCGCTCAGCGTCTTGAAGAGGTCTTCCGGCGAGGAGCGGGGCGCGGGGAAACGTCCTCGTCGGAGGGCGTTGCGAGCTCGCGTTCGACATCGTTGATGACGTCGAAGAGTTCCCGAGCCTCCCAGGCGCGGTTTCGCTTCGCGAGCGTGATTGGATGGAGAACGCCCTTGTCGGCGAGGAAGGCAATGGCCTCGTTCACGGCCTGCTTTGACCGACCAATGACCTTTAGGGCGGTCGCGACCGTGACGATCGGGTGCGCGGGGAGCTCGATGATGAGGGCCTCGGCGCTGGAGTGGCGGCGCGGGCGGCCAGCGCGGTCTCGCCACCGCTCCTGAAGATCGGCAAGCCTCTTCGCGAGTTCGCTGGCCTTCGCAGCGGCTCGCTCGATCGCTCTTGCGAAGAGCAGCATCCAAGCCTCGGGGCGCTCTTCCCGGAACGCGGTCAGGCCAGCGACGTAAGCCTTCGCGTCCGCCGCCAGCACGAGGCTCACGGGCGGCACGTAGCGGAGAGCGAGGCCACGCTGGCGCAGGACGACGTGTACGAGGGCGCGGCCGACGCGGCCGTTGCCATCGGCGAACGGGTGGATGGTCTCGAACTGGGCGTGGGCGATCGCGGCCTGGACGACGGGCGGCAGGTCCGTTCGATTCATGAACGCCACGAGGTCGTTCATGAGGTCCTTCACCCGCTCGGGCGGGGGCGGAACGAAGTCGGCACGTCCCGGATTGTACGCGTTGCCGCCAATCCAGTTCTGCCGATGGCGGAGCTCGCCAGCGATCTGGGGCATGGTCGTTTCGAGCATCAGGAGGCGGTGGATCTCGAGGAGGTCGCGCAGCCGGAGCGGCCTCGCATCGGCCCCCAGGGCAACCGCGTGTTCCATGGCAGCGACGTTACCCAGCACGGACCGGGCGGTCTCATCGCGGGTATCGGCCTCTTCGGCCTCGGCCCGGGCAAGGCGGCGCTGGGACAGGACGAGCCCTTCGATCCGGGACGACGCCAAGGACTCGGCGCGGAGCAGCCGGCGGGCGAGAACCTCTAGGCTCGCCAGCCGTGGCGGGTCGCGATTCAACGCGTCGACCGCCCGCTCGGCGCGGGAGACCGCGGCCGCGACGCTCGACGGCAGCGCGAGCTGGGTGTCCGCGATCGGGTCTGGCACGAAGGCCCGGTAGCTGAACGCCCTGCGTTCGGACTTACCGCCAGGTGCCGAAGGGTCGGCAGGCCAGGAGCGAGTCTCATAGCGGGCCATCAGTAGGAACCTCCACCGACCAGTGCGAGTGGTCAATGTTTAATGCGAAACCTTGACCTGCACCCAGGCGTGGTCAAGGTTCCGCTAAGACTGCGCGGGACTCGGCCAGATTAACAACGGAGGGGAGTGCCGTTCGTTGAGTCCTGGTGGCGGTAGGACACGGGAGCCGAACAGTACACTCGAGGGACCTGCGTCGTGGCACCACCTGTGGCATCACGAAACGCAGGAATGCGGGTTCCCCTGCGCTGGCAGATAGGGCGTTAGGATCCCTTCTCGCCCTCTGAAGAGCCTGGGGCTGGTCTTCGGACCGCCCCTGGCCTCATAGACCATGCCGAGATGATCATGCCCTTCGTGTTCGCCTGGGAAGCGTTCGAGGAGGGAGCGAGCGGAGCCTTCGGCCTTGTCGAGCTTTCCATCGCGGACGAGAGCGGCAACGCGGCCCAGTCCGGGACCCGATCGCATCGGCCGCCAAGGTCCCACCCATAAGGTGCCCTCAGAAGTGAAACAGGAAGCGTTGGCCGGCGAGCACGGCGATTCCTAGGGCGACCTGCAGGGCGGTGGAGAAGGTCACCTTGAACAAGACTAGGCGCGTCACCCGCTTGAAGATCAGGGGCAGGTTGGTCACCAGGCTGGCCATGGAGGCAATGACGGTGGCCGTCCCGGCCAGGGCGGGGGTGATCTTCAAGTTGGCGCTGAGGTTCGCGGCAGCTGCGGTGGCGCTGGCACTGCTGACTATCCCGCTGATGCAACTGGCGGCCATGAACCCCCCTGTCCCGAATAGACGTTCCGCCAGCGTACCGACAACCTGAATCGCGAGAAAAAGGATGCCGTAGTAAAGCACCCGACGTAGGGAGATCGGGGAGCTCAATTTGAGTTCCTGACTTGGTTCATCATTTCGCTTACCGGTCGGTACCAGCAGGGAGACGACCGCCATCGCCAGCAACGGGCCAATCGCCATGTAGAGAGCCTTGGGCGCGAACAGAGCCAGGAGAAAGATGTTGCGGATGAACATGGCCAGGGTTGCGAACAAGACCACCCCCACGATCCTCGTTCCATCGACGATGTTCATGAGTTCGGCGATAGCGGCCCTGTTGTTAACTAGTCCGCCAAGAAAGGCCGTCCAGAGCAATCCCCGGTTTCCGTACAGGCGGAGTAGGACATAGTTGACGAAGGCGATCCCGGCGATCACCACGACGGTTACCCACGCCTGGCGCAGGTTCACCAGCTGCCACCTGTCGATGAACCGATCGGGAAGGATCGGGTAAATCACGAACCCGATCAGGCCGAGCAGGACCGCGCTGCGCAGCTCAGCCAACGTTACCCCGCCGGCAAACCTCCTCAGCTCGACCTTCCACGCGAGCAGCAGGGTCATCAGAATCGCTCCCGCCACGGGGGTGAAACTGTGTCCAAGGCCGACCAGAGCGCCAAGAGCGAAGGTGACCAGCAGCGCGGCCGCTGTCGTAATTTCCAGGGAATGGTTGCTGGTCATGCTGTTTACGTTGAAGAGTGCAACCAGGACGATCACGCCAGCCAGAGCGACCATGCAGAAGGCGGGGGAGATCATGACGGTCACGGCCGCCAGCATGGCCGTCAGGCCAAAGGTCCTGATGCCTGCATCCTTGCTGGCGGATTCGCGCTCGAAGCCGACCAGCATGCCGATGGCCAGGGCGACCCCGAGCCTGAATGCCACCGAAGTCGGCGGGAACCGGGTAATCGCCTCGAAGTTCTCCATCCACCCACCTCCGTGGTGACCGCGGCTTGCCTGTTCAGTTACGGCCTTGGATCACGTCCGTCAAGCTGGTGCGCGTCACCCGACAAACACCAGGTCACGTTGCTGAGCCTGGTGACTCCGGACAAGCGGGGGCCAGCCGACCACTCCCTGCGGCGCGTTAAGGCGCTGGCC
>Ga0335080_10000394_pt1 | contig 39627 bp, 36 predicted proteins | sample Lox_Sample_34_FD_206720 | JGI IMG/M metagenome (GOLD analysis project Ga0335080, IMG submission 206720) | Soil microbial communities from Loxahatchee National Wildlife Refuge, Florida, United States - Lox_Sample_3.4 | ecosystem: Environmental > Terrestrial > Soil > Wetlands | place: USA... | reverse complement strand
TCGGTTTTTGACATCTTATTGAACGCAAAGAGTCTGTCCGAAAGAGCCTTTTCGAATCCCACTCTCTCCGCCATAATTCAAAATCACAGCCAAAAACGCGCATTCCGCGACCCGGTTACTGTTTTTTTGGGGTCGCGGTTACTATTCGCCTGAGTTCCTACACGGAGGCGGTATTAAAGAGTGTGGGAGATTCATGGCAAACCTCACTGTAAGGCTCTACATCGGATCAAAACTAAGGACGGCAAAAAGCCGTTCTGCAAGCCCGTCTACCTCTCCAAAGGTCGGCTGAAACCTCTTCATGCCCTTGTCGATGGACAACCTGAGTATCGGTCTGAGGGAATTTACTACACGCGCTTTGGTACGGGAGATGGCAAACAACAGATGGTGCCATTGGGGAACGACCCCTACGTGGCCTTGGACAAACTGGCAGCGCAGGAGAGGTATTTGCGAGATCGGGCGCGTGGCCTAGAAGCCGCGCCCCCGCCAACGGTGATCCAGCCGCAGAGCAGTCGGTTGAAGGTCGATGCCGCCATCGAGCAGTATTTCAAGAACCTTTCAGTCGCAGGGCAAGGACCCCAAAACTATCCGAGCATATAGACTCGCAATCGATGAATTCCGGAAGTCCTGTTCCAAAGAGTTTCTGGACGAAATCGGCAAGCAAGACTTACTGGATTTCATGGGATGGCTCCGCAAGCAGCCTCCGAAATTGCGCAATGACGGGACGCCACGAAAGCCGCGACGGTCCGGTGATCCGAATCGGACGTACTTCAACAAGGTGAATGATGTTGTTATTTTTCTGAGCGCGCACGGAATTAAGCGCCTACTAAAGAAGTGCGAGTACCCAAAGTTCTCCCAAAAAGAAGTGGTCTACTATGACACCGGACAAATCAAGGTTCTTTATGCGGCGGCAAAAGACGATGAAAAGCGTTTCACGCTGAGCTACTTCCTAATGGCTGGCATACGCGACGGGGAAGCCGCTCACGCTGAGTACACCGACGTGAAGGGTGGATTCCTGAGCATTGTGGACAAGCCGCATTTGAAATGGCATCCGAAGCAATGGCATATCCGTCGAATCCCGATACCCCAAAACCTGATTGCTGCTATTGCGGATCGCCAGAACAAGAATCCCGGACGTAAACTGATTTTCCCGAACAAAGATGGGAAGCCGAATCAACATTTACTCCGCGTTGTGCAGCGAATTGCGGAACGCGCCGGAGCATCGTTTCATGCAGACCTTCACACATTCCGGCGAACCTACGCAACGTTGTTTTCAGGCACGACAGAAGTTCAAACGATCCAATACTTGCTTGGGCATAAAGACATCAAGACTACGATGCGGTATCTCGGAATTGCTGATCTGAATTCACCCGAGACAAGACGTGCAGTTCAAGAGACTTTCAAAGAGTTCATCCCGCCTCGCCCCGTCGAGCCAGCTATCGTTGAATCACAAATCGAATGGCAGCATCGAAAACGGCCCCGGTGTTTTCAACGCGTCCCGCCCGTACGGACTTTAACGACATCTTTTCGTCATTAGGCTTGTATTAGTATTAGTGAGCCTAATTGACGATCTTCGAAATCGCAGCACCGCGTTGACCTCAGCAGAGGTCTGCGAGGTGATTCGGCTGCACCCGGTGACGCTGAGGGATTGGACACGTTCGAGCCGCATACCCGCGTATAGAGTGGGTCACGAATACCGATACGATCCCTCAAAGATTGCTGACTGGCTGCAACTTCGAGATGCCCCCGCAGGACACTGCCAAGCTCCATACGACGAACGTCGACCTTGCAAGCTCTATAGCGGGCGCTCGGTGTCGAGCTTGATGAGCCGGGAGAGTTCGCGGCTGAGCTGGCCAAGCTTCCGGCGCTCCGTTTCGTGTGCGATTTCACGAACGACCTGTTGCCAGGTCCTCGGTGTATTCAGGCTTGCCGGTTCGGGCTTCGCGGTTGGCTCAGATGGTGGTAGCGCAGGCTGCGTGGGCGTTTCTTCAAGGGACGAGGGATGAGCGATGGAAGCACCGTAGGCAGCTAGCAAGCCGCCGCGAAGGTCCTCGATGTGTTGGTGTACTGCGAGGCGAAGTTCGGTGAGGATCTCGCGGACTTTGGCGTCGTCGGTAGTCGCAACAGCCTGTGCACACAAAGCTGTGATTCGTTTTTCAAATTTCATAAGTCCGCAAGGGAGGCGGGCGGCGCGCCTATAGTGGATTCCGAATCAGCGCAAAAGTGGATACAGTCAGCGCTGTATTCGTCAACGGCGCGGCGAGGAAAAGTCCAGACAGATACTGGAACGACCGTATTGTCCAGGCTAGGGACGTATTGAGTAATGGCGCGTAGGCTGGCGTCACTCCTGCTCTAAAATGCCACGCCGAGTGTCTCCAGAGCTGAGGATCGAGGTGAACCATGCGGCTCGTTCGTCGCGCTTTGAACTGGTGGCCTTATGTCTGTTTGGCAGTGTCGGTGACTGGCCTGGTGTATCAGGCTGCAAGCGCCTTCCGTTGAAGACCGAATCACAGCTTCGCGCGCCGCTACGGTGATCGCGGTATCGACGCCGCTGACGTGTGGTGTCATAAGTGTGAGAGTGCGTCTTATCAAGACCGGCGTCGGCAATCGCAAGCAGGCGTCCGCGCGCTGGCGTTCGGGCGCTTGACGCTGGCCAGCCGCTTTGTCCCTGGAGGATTGGAACATGAGAAGGGCAAGCTTGTGGATTGCACTTACCTTTTTATCTCTGTTCCCGCTCGCATCTGCACAGCACGCCAAGCCGATGCCAGCGGAGATACTGGGCTCGCAGTTGATTGACTGGTCGGAGTTTCAGACCCCTCAGCCTATGCCGCGGCCAGTGCCGTTGCCCGTGCCTGACTCGCCGGCCAATAAACAGGAACCGTCGCAAGATTCGCAGGCCCGGCAATCGCACCCAACGTTGCCGTTCACCGGCACGATCGTGAAAGCTGAGAATGAGTACGTTCTGAGGGTTTCTGACAATGTATGGTACGGGATCGACGATCAGCAGAAGGCGAAGCTCTACGAAGGGAAAAAGGTCAAGATCGCAGGCAGTCTCGATATGAGGACGAATATCCTGCACGTAACGAGCATTGAGGCGCTTTCGTAAATGGTTAACGTGGGAGAGTCGGTTTCTAGACGATGTGGACGATTCCGTTGCGCACGGCATAGAGCGTCAGGCCCACGACCGAGTGCACTCCGAGTTTGCGCATCAGGTTTGTGCGGTGGGTCTCGGCCGTTTTTACGCTCAGGTTGAGAGTAGTCGCAACTTCCTTAGTACTCTTTCCCTCGGCCAACAACTGAATGACTTCCCGTTCCCTGGGCGTAAGCACGGCGCGGGAACGATCGTCGGAAGAGGGCGGGTGCAGATATCCCTCCAGAACAAGCTCGGCAATCTTGGAAGTGAAGAAAGTTCGGCGGTGCTGCAACGCATCGACGGCGTTGACCAGGTCGCGCCCGGCGTCAGACTTCAGAACAAATCCCACGGCGCCGGCTGCGAGCACCTCGCGCACCAGTTGCTCGGAGTCGTGCATGGTGAGAATCAGAACTCGCGTCTGTGGTGCTGCGGCGATGATCTGGCGGGTTGCATCCAGCCCGTTGAGGTTGGGCATGCCAATATCGAGCAGGACGAGGTCTGGTTTCAGTCGTCCGGCGATTCTGACCGCCTCACGGCCGTCGGCAGCCTCGCCGCACACTTCCCAGCCGGGATGGTTTTCCAGTAAGGCACGAATGCCCTTTCTGGCGACCTCATGATCATCGGCAATGGCGATTCGAAACGTACCCATGCATGCCTCCACAGAAAGGAGATTCTGAGTCATCGGTACTGACTCCTGCGGCGTGACAATTCTTCGCAGAATGGCTGTTGAACAGTTCCTATGGGAAGCATCTACGATGCCAAACCGCCGTCTGATAGTTGGTTGGGGTCTTAGGGGAGGTACGAGAGCGATCTACGTGGAAGTTTCTTCCCGATACCGGTCGAATCTACAAAAGAGCGGACTGCCGCGAGCCGCCAGGCGGCAGCGTCAGGTGTCCGCTGTAGATGATCCGGGTGTTTTCCTGAGGATGCGTCTTTGGGACTTCATGAGTGCGCGGTTTGGCATCGAAAACCAACGAAGAGAGATGTGTGGAATGGGAGGATCGATGCGGATGGCAGGAATTCGTGTATGTTTTCTGGGTTTGCTCGGTCTGCTCGCAGGATGGGCCGCGGCGCAGCAGGCGACGCCGGCAACGTCGGTGCCGTCAGAAGAGAAGGCCGTCCCGGCCGAAGTGTCACCAGGTGCGCAGGTGCCACGGTCGCAGAATTCGATGAGCGAAGATCAGCAAGGGGGGTTCGTTTTCCGGAGGCAGGTGCAGGAGGTAGTGCTGCGCGCTACGGTCGTCGACGAGAGCCGACATCTCGAAACGCATCTCGATCGAGATGCGTTCAGGGTGTTGCAGGATGGCCGTCCGCAAACGATAACCTCGTTTCACCGGGAAGATACTCCCGTTGCGATCGGTGTGCTGATCGACAACTCTGGCTCGATGCTGGAGGAGCGCGCGGAAATAAACCGAGCAGTGCTGAATCTGATTCGCGCCAGCAATCCCGCCGATGAGGTGTTCATCGTCAACTTCGGCGAGAAAGCCTACCTGGATCAGGACTTCACGTCGGATATTCATCTACTGGAGCAGGCGCTCCGGAAGACGTCTACTCAGGGCAGTACAGCTCTTTACGACACAGTCGTTGCGTCGGCAACTCATCTGAAAACCAATTCACGATTCGAGAAGAGGATGCTTCTGGTCATCACTGACGGCGACGACAATATGAGCCAACAATCACTCCAGGAGTCCATACGACATCTGCAGGACAAAGATGCCCCGGCGTTGTATGCAATCGGGCTGATGGGGATCAATGGACAAAGCAGGGGGGCAGATGCTCTGCGGAGACTGGCGACCGCTACCGGCGGCAGCGCCTTTTTTCCGCAAAATTTGGACCAGGTAACGAAAATCAGCGAGGATCTCGCCCACGATATTCGATGCCAATACACAATTGCTTATAGGCCGCAGGATGAGAATGCCAGCGCGTCCTACCACCCCATCGAGGTGCAAGCACAGGCGCCTGGGTACGGGAAGCTTACGGTGCGGACGCGAAACGGCTACTACGCGGGCGAGACGGTTCGCTGAGCAAAGCTGGAGAGACTGGCGGGGCGCGACCGCGGAAGGATCTGAGCTATCGCCCGGGAGAATGATGGATGGGGAAATATGTTCTCTCGTCCAGTAGTGTCTGCACCGCCTCAACAATCAATCCCACTTCGGACTTGGCGCAGGCGCCGCGTATCCCGACGGCTTTGGCGGCATCGGCCAGTTGATCGGACATGTGAACCGTGACTAGGAGGATGGGAATAGTCGGTTGAGACCGGCGGATTTCGCGGGCTGTGTCGAGGCCGTTCAGATCCGGCATTTGGAAATCGAGCAGGATCAGATCGGGGTGGGACTCGTGGAATCTTTTGATCCCCTCGGTTCCAGTACGGGCCTCACTGCAGACTTGCCAATTGGGTTGTTGCTCCAGGATGGCTCGGAGATAGTGACGTACCGAAGGATTGTCGTCGACAACAAGAATGCGAACCAAGACGAATCTTCTTTCCGAGCGGAGCCACGAGAACGTCATACCTCCAGCTGAACATAGAGGTTCAAAGGGCGCTTCTTCAATCGGGTGAAGGCCGTAGGCTCTCGGGTGTAACCGAAAAAGACAACGGCTTCACGTAAAAGCTGATACTCAAGGTTTCTGGCAAGCATCATCTCCCGGGGAACCCATGCCGCAGGTTCTATCGAGCAGTTCGCGGCCGCAGTATTCGGCGCTTCGGGAACAGCAAGGTGCGCATTTTGAGCTTGGCTTTGTGGAGTTGTGATTTTGAGTTGCCCACGGAACAATCGAGCATTTGGGCAATCTCGTGATGCTGGTACCCTTCGATTTCGTGCAACGCAAAGATAGTGCGGCAACCCTCGGGAAGAGATTCGATCGCCTTAGACAGTGCGATTCGATCGATTGTTCCTGCCAGACGAGAGTCCTTAGTTCCAATTTCGGGCACCAGGGACCGGGTTTCGCCGGCGGTCGGTTCGTTGAGGGAGACGAATATTTTGGACTTCCGGCGACGCAACCTCATCAGCACCGTGTTGACGGCGATGCGATACAGCCAAGTCGAGAAGGCGGCATCGCCGCGGAAGGATCCGATCGTGCGGAAGACCTGAAGGAACGCTTCCTGCGTCATATCTTCCGCCTCGGTCACGTCCTTGGTCATCAGCAGGCAGACTGAGTACACGCGTCTTTTATGTCGTTCAAACAGGGTGGCAAAGGCGCGTTCGTCGCCGTTCTGCGCACGTTGAATCAAGCTGGGTTCGGATTCGCGCTCAACTTCTTCCCGAACGGGAGCGAAACACGTTGCCGCTGAGGAAATCGCACAAGTTGCCATCGGGAGTCTCCTTCGGAGGCTGATCTTGCTGCCAGCCTTCAGAAGGACATCCTAGAGATGCAGCCCTGTTTGCCCCATCGGGGCATAGGTGTAATTGTCAGGGTTGCTCGCTGTACGGGAGAGTGCGTGTTTTCACGCATGATACTCGGCAGTACCAGCTGTTTCTGCGGAGACCTAGGCGAAAAAGGGGGCACTCAGGATTCCTCTACCAGATCCCCTTGTCGCTTCCGGTGGCCTTGGACGCGAGAACCGCCGCGACCGCCAGACCTGGCAGCATCGTCAGGCGGAGAGTGTTATGGAAATCTCCCTGGAGCAGAAGAGTCCGCCACTCGCTTGCATACAGGCTCGCTGCTTGGGGAAAGAGGGGGATCCTCAGGAAGTTCTTCTGGAAGCTGATATTGTCTGCGCCTAATCGAGCGGCGTCGCGCACTTGCGAGGGTAACCGCAGTCTATCGCCGCGATACGGCTCGACGTACTCGTCCACGATCACAAGATAGCTACAGAGCCCATTCCAGAGCCCAGCGGGCTCGGTCAATCGGCGGAGGTAGGCGTAGTCGATCACGGTGGAATCGAGAAGATGAGCCATGTCGACGATGTCGCACAACCGAAGATAGAAATGACGGTACATCCTCTGCAGGGTGCTGATGACGATGCGATCTTCGGCAGACGGAATCCGAAAGACATGAGAGCCGAACTGGGCCGTCCGGGAACGCTTTATAACCGAGTGCGCGAGGGCTACTTGCTCGCCTGTCTGGCCGAGTCGCCCGATGTGCACCTCCACGAGTTCAGGAAGTTCGGGGACGATAAAGTTGCATTTGTTGGCGAGCCGATCCCCCCAACTGGGCTGAGCCAAACGCGCGTGGAAGCGGTCGCGCATGATGGTGGCTATGTCCGACTGACTTGCATTCGTATAGAGGTCAAGGTCGCTCCCGAGATCGGGCCAATGATCCAGCGATTTGATGACGATGACGTCGCCGGCCTCTTCGAGCGCCTGACAAATTGGAGTTAGGAACGACAGAGCGTGATTGATCCGCGCCTTTTCAGTAGCGATTGCCGGTTCAATCCATTCGGCTCGACCTGTTTCATGGGAAGTGATCACTTCGCGCAGGCGCGAGAATGCGCGCACGATCACGTGATGAGACATCGCCAGGTCCCGGAGTTGTCCGAGCTGCGCTTGTGGGGAAGAGCCAACAGCCTTCGCGATGTCATCGACGCCGAGGGTGTGACTGCCCAGAGCGAGATCGGAGAGCAGTGCTACAGCGGCTGCCGGTTCAAAGGTGCTTTTCATGAAATGAATTGCTCCTGTGGGTAAGGAAAAATTGTCCTTCCTCGGATGTGAGAACGCGCCAGCGGGTTGTTGAGGAAGCGAATTGGCTCCTGGGTAAGGAGCTGTGTGCCCCGAAAGACGCTCAAATGAATGGAATACTGAGTGTACTAGTGACTTTTTTCATGGCACTTCAGGGCTCTACCGTATTGACACTGTTGGCGGCATAGTAGTAGTCAGCTCGACCCCAATCTCATATCAGGATGTGTTTTTGATGAAGATCAGGAATGACTTCTCGCAGTCCACGTGTGCCTTTCCACCGCAGTCGAAATGGAGGCGTTATTTTCTGGGGGTGTTACTGCTTGCAGTTTGCATGGTGTTCACTTCTGCGGCTACGGGCCAAATCCAGTCGACCACCGCATGCCTGTCAGGGCATGGATATTGGGATGTATTAAGCGTAATGATGATGGATCCTGGACTGGCGGCGGGCTATCACATGGAGGGTATTACTAACGGACTACCTTCGGCGTACGTTTATACGATTTGGGAGGCCAATCAAAACAAGGTCTACTATGTGAAGAATCCGCAGGGTAATCCGTGGGACATCAATCTTTACGACTCCGACTACATTTATCAGTGGGTCACCGAACTGCAGGAGTGGAATGGGGTGAATCACTGGAACGATCCTACCAGTTGCAAGAAATTCAACAACGGAAGTCAGAGCCACACGGCAGACCTCTCCATGCGCTGGGCGGCACGGTGTGCAGCTCCCGGAGGCGCCAACAGTGAATTCTGGAACAATCCGCCGAGCGTGCAACCAAACAACACCAACTACGAGACGTATGTCGGCGAGGAATTGCAGAGTCCGGCACAAAATCTCGGATACTCGCGGTTACGGTTGAGGAGCACGAGCAGTCTGGCGATCACGGACACGCGGGCATATCCGCCCAAGAGGTTCTCTGTTACCACGTTGCCGCTGGAGTACACATACAGCTGCAGCGTGCCGCAGAACGTGAACTCGTGCCAGTCGCGTGAAGTTTTTGACTACGGCCTGGACACGACCGTCAATCCTGTGGACAAGATCAGGCACAGCTACGGATGGGTTCGATGGCGTTACTACAAGAATGCGACTCAGGGCAATCCGAACGTTGCCGCCAAGTGGACGCTGACGAATACGTCGAGTTCGGACCACTTGATGGCTGGGCAGGTTGCCGTTAACTTTCAGTGCTTTTAGGAAAGGCGAAAGTAAGCTGACGGGGATCACTCTTGGAGCCGGATGATCCCCGTTGTTGATCCTGCCATGGCTCAACTTGGATGAGACCGAAGCGGGGATGGTTGTCGTCAAGGCGTTCCATGCTAAATTGTGTCTCCCGCGTGAAATTCGCCCCCTGTGTGTGTTTTGCACCCTACCTCGCAGTGGTTTGTGGCATCAGAGTCTGGAAGTCTATTTGCTCTCGCCGTCTGTTAATCGCCCCAATATCCCAGGAGGAATATGGCATCGAACGAGTCATCCGCGACCCAAACGGCGATTTCCGTGGCCCGTCTCCATGACGCAAGAGTCGAGCTTGAGCGACAACCTGGGCACGCAGTTCGCAGTCTTGTGCTTAATATGGCGCGCAGACTTCATGACAACGAGATGACGCTAAGGCTGATGCGGAATACATTTCGGATGCTGCAGGGCATCGGCATCACGGTAAGTCCGAACCACTACTACTGGCCCGTCCCCGACCTTCGAGAGATGGAACTGCGTAAATGGCCGAACGAGGACGTGCCGGCCGGGCTCGACCTTGGGTTGGAAAGGCAAGTCGATTTGCTGAAGAGGGTAGTGCCGAAATATGCGGCGGACTGGCAGTCCGCGTCGTCTCCGCTGTTCAGCGTGGGATACAACTACGGCAACGGTTTTTTTGAGACAGTAGATGCCGAGATAGCGTATTGCCTGGTGCGCGAGTACAAGCCGAAGAGAATCGTGGAAGTGGGAGGCGGTTACAGCAGTCGAGCCATGGCGGCGGCGCTTGATGCAAATCTTCGACTGGATGGAGTCCGGGGCGAGCTGATCACCATTGATCCCAATCCCGACCGCTTCCCGAAGAAGGCTCTAAGCGACCGAGTTCATCTGATCGCCCAGACCGTACAGAGTATCGATCTCGACATATTCTGGAGCCTGCAGAGCGGCGACTTTCTGTTCCTGGACTCGAGCCATGTGGTGGGGATCGGAAGCGATGTGGTGCGCGAATATCTTGAGATAGTGCCGAGAGTCGCGAGCGGGGTGCTGATCCACGCGCACGACATCTTTATACCGTGCGACTATCCGCGCGATGCCGTGTTGCACAACCTGGCGTTTTGGTCGGAGCAATACCTGCTGCAAGCCTTCCTCATGTTCAATCCGGAGTTTGAAGTGCTGTGGGGCAGCAGTTATCTGCAGAGCCGTGCGACTCCGGAACTCGATCTTGCATTTCCGCACTGGAAACACAGTTATCGTGACATGCCTGTCGCTAAACGACGCTTCCTGCCGACGCGCGACGGGGAGCGGATATGGCCCTCCAGTTTCTGGATACGGAAGATCGCTTGATCAGGAAATCAGGCTAACGGTCGACTCAGAGTTGACCACCGCTTCGCGAGGCGGGCTGGGTGGTAGCGCAATGCGGCAAGCCAGGTTCGATTGCTGTGCCTTCCTCATAGTCGTTCCAGGTAGCGATGAGGGCAAAGGGGACGGCGGGGGACGAGCCGGCGTTTTCCTGGAAGAGTCGCAGGGTGTCTTCGAAGGTGGCTCCGCAACGTTCATCGATTCTACGATGCAGGCTCCAGGAAGCTTTTGCGTCGTTAAATCCGGGCCAGATGCCGCCAACGGTGATCTTGTCAGGATGTTTCGTGCGCATCTTCTCGTAGAAGCTGCGCAGATAGTCCTCACCCCATGCACGGCCGTCCTGAGTCCAGCCTTGCTGGCCGGGAAATACCCACGCGTACTGACCATCAAAGGCCTTGGCAAACTGCGGCGGAGGTTCGTCCTGGTAGAGCAGAATCGGCGGCTTCTCCCATTGATTCAATTGCTGCCGTACCTGGTCCCAGTCGGTGTGGCCCTGCTTGGGGAACACAAAAATGACGGGGCGTCCTTTATATAGGAGGTAGGCGTCGCGCCCAGGCGCTCCCGGGCCGATGTACTTTTTGTATGCGAGATCCATCGCCTCCATAGCGTCATCAGTGGAGTGGCCGTTGTCGTCCTGAGTCTCGTCATACATGATGGCAACGTGAAAGTGCTGCTCACTGGCGATTCGCTGAAGCAGGGCGGTGCTGCGGTCAAGAAAAGGCTGGCGGGGGCCATACCAATCCACGACGAAAGCGTAAATCCCAATATTGCGAGCCGTTTCGATCTGTTTGCGCAGGACTGCCGGATCCTGGCTGTTGTAGCCCACGTCGATGTGGTCCGGATCACCGAACCAGGGTTGGTAGTCCGCCAGCACCTGCGGCGCGCCCGGCAGCGTGGGCACGTCCTTGAGCGCGATGGTCGGCAAGTGGTCGCGATGACATCCGCTTGGGACGTTGCTTACAAGGAGGAGGCCAGTTAAAAGAAATTGGTGGCACAGTTTCATGGCTTGTGTGTTCCTTAAGTGGCAGAAGATTTCGACGCATGGAACTGCTTTGCAGCGCAAACACCGCGCTCAGAAGGATGTGACCGAGATTTCCTCGAGATTGCGCACATACCAGCGGTCGGCCCCGGGAGTCATGAGAACAAGGTAGTCATGCGGCGAACTCGTTGCGTCCAGCAGACGGCTTCCGTCGAAGGTCTGGATTTCCAACTGAGCTCGATCGACGAGTTGCATCACAGTTCCATCCGTCGAGTAGAAGACAGCTCTTAGCTGGTGACCGTGATCCACAATCCGCACGTGGATGCCGGACCGCGACTGCTCGACGACTCTGCGGGCGAGACGATCCTTCGCGGTTCCTACGAACTCCTCGGAAAGCCGATTGGAGCGGTTTGATTCCAGTGCCAAGGCGAGTTCGTTCCAGGCAAGCCCATAGTGCCGGGTGATGGTTGTCGCCGTAAGCTCCTCGATGGGGCGTGGAGCGAGTCCGTTGGCATCGAGGTGAACCTGTGGGGCTGACTGAGCTGCGCCTGACAGGCAGATTGACGTCGCGACCACAACTGGGGCCAGCAATCGGAACAACGCGCTCCGCTGTCCGTTGCAGGTCAGAGAATTTGCTTTCATCATAGGTTTCCATTCAGCGAGAGCTCGTTGCCCAGTACGACGCCGCAAGCGACGGTGACCTTCGCGGGTCCCGACACGCTGAAGCGAGCTTCGGCTCTGCCTTTTCTAATTGGCGTGTCGAGGGTACTTTTCCCGGCGCCATCAACCTTGGTGAACGAAACGATCGTGCCATCGGGTAGCGCGTTGCCACTACAGTCTCGTACTGGCTCCGTTGTAAGAGTCACAGTGTTTGCGTTTCTTGACGCGCTCATCCGCAAGCCACAGGCTTCTGACGCCACCTGTTGAATGACTCGTGATGCCTCCACGCCACCAAGTGCTGCCGTGACGCTGACCTTTCCCTCGTGTGACGAGGAGTTCATGCGAATCGAGGCAATCCCGTTGCGCGTGAACGTTCGCCGGGACTCGCTCGGTCCGTTGGTCGGGGTGATCCGGAAATCCAAGGTGGCAGGGGGAAGCACCAGGTTGGAGTTCCTGTCAAACACGAGCGCTGTCGCATCGATGGAATTGGGCAGGGAGACGGGCACACGGGAAGGGTGGAGAAAGAAACTCAGATACTCCGGGTTGGAAGCCTTGACGACGAAGGTGGACGCCGCGCAGGACTGCTGACAGATGATCATCTGATATTGGCCGGCCGATTGCACATCGCTGGAATCGATCCTGACATCACTACCCAGATTCACCACGCGTTTGAAAACGTGATCGGGGCCGACAAAATACAAGGTGGCTTGGCCGCTTCCCTCGGTCGGAATCGAGAATGCGTGGCCGGCCTCGACACTGTCGGGGGGGCGGAGTTCAGCGGCCCTCGCAAAACTGACGAAGGCACAAGTCAGCATGAACAAAGCCAGCTGACGGCAGAGCGATAACGATCCTCGGATTGCCTGCTGCATTCTCTGTCCTCAGGTGGTGGAGTGCGAATAGTGATTCACAATGACGCGATAGCTCTTCAGGCGCGATGCGATATCGTTTGGAATGTCGACGGCAAAGGGAACGGGAACGAGCGGAGAGAGAGCCTGATCGACATAGCCGTCGGATACCCAGATCACTTTTCCATTGTCGTCGTAAAAAGCTGCGAGCACCTGCGCAATGTTGACCAGGCGCCCGCTCTGATTCACCAACTCGCCCTTCAGAACTTGCCGCCCCAGTCCGTCTTTGCTCAACTGCTGGTTGGTCACGGCAATGACCGGATCGGCGCTGGCGGGTACGAGCAGGGCACGCGCATCCATCCTGACGTTCTTCACGGCGTCGATACGAACACCGGGGAAGTCGATGCGATAAGGCGAGACTTGCTTCGGAAGCAGAACGTGGGAGATGAGATCAAAACTACTTTCCTCGCCAATCGAAGATCCGTCGGCTTCGAGGAGGCTCGCACTCACGTTGAGGTACGCGGGGACGGTGTCTTCGTTCTCGACTTCTCCGAGAATCACGACGCGTCCAGGGCGCGTGATCGCGTTCATGGACGTGATGCGAACCTTTGGGGAGTCGACATCCTGTGCGCCCCAACGCGAGGAAATGTCGCGCCCAATAACCTCCCAGCGCAAGTAGTTGACCGACACGACCTGAGGAGGAACGGCAAAAAACTCGGGCTTTGGCCAAACTACGCGCCAGGTCGAGCCGTCGCGCACAACCCGCACGTCCCGCACATCATCAAGCGAACCCACGGCACTGGACCACACCATCCGGAGCCGCACTATGGCTTGATCCTGGTCGGCATGCAGTGGAGAAACGTCGACGCTTTGCAGCGATGAATAGGCACGCAGGCTGCCGTCGCTGCCCGTCAGATCACGAATGAATGAAGCAAGATCGGTATTGCTACTTAGATCCAGCGAGTGGAACGCCCGCTCGTAGTCATGGTTCTGGACTTGCGTCATCAAAGCCCGTACCGCTTCCTCCGGAGTGGCCGCAGCAAACATGGCGTGCTGCCGCAAACCTCCCGCCTGGAACCAGGCGAGAGCCAGGAGCACCGCGGTGCAGGCAACGATAAAAACGATCAAGGGCCACTTCATGAACGTACCTCGTGATAGAAGACGGTCGCCGGCTCCTGTTGAGGAATCGGAATAACGCGGGGAACGCGTTTTGGCTCGACCAGGAGTAATACGAACAGCAGCGCCAGAAGGCTGTTGCCGACGGGGAGTATTCCCCACAATAGTCCTTCCCACGGGGCGGGCATTGCGTCCGAGGGGATCGCGTGGGCTGGGGGCGCGTCATCTTTCGACCACACGGTGATCGATCCCGAATCAAAAGTCTCGACGTGGCGCCAGCCGCCGAAGACCAGGAGAGGCTCGTAAAAGGGATCGTGCACAAAGACGAACCTCAATCCGTAGTGATTGCCATGTTGGAGCATCGCGCGGAGTGAGTCCATGCCCGCGGCGCCGAAGAACTTCGCGCTGCTCAATTGGGCGGCGCCATACCGCGTCATTTCTGGGAGCAGGCGGGCGGAGTTGTACTCGCCATCCACGCTGTTGGCGGTTGTGTAGGTTGACACCCTGGAGAGCGCATTACCAAATCCCAACGTCAGATAACGGTATTGGTCGTGACCGTCCCGATTCAAGAAGGCCACCACGGAGTCTACATTGGGCACACCGGTGATGCGAAAGGGGCTCCACGCAAGCCATCCTAGAGCAAGCGCGAGGCTGGCGACGGCCGCGAGGCCGACGCCGACCGCGCCACGTCGCGGAAATCGGTCGATCAGACGCTCAACCAACAGGCCCACGATCGGCAATGCCAGCACCGTTGCCCATAGAGTGAAGCGTTCATAGGTGAGGATCTCGAAGGCGCGTCCGAAGATCCAGCGTGGAACCGGAGTGGTGCCGCCGAGTGCAATCAGAAAGGTTACCCAGAACGCCAGCAACAAGATTCTCAAGCGAGGGGTCGCTGCCCCTCTTAGCAGGATGAACGGCAAGGCAAGGATCAAGGCGCCATAGGGGACGATGAAGTAGTTCATCCCGTACGTCCAATTCATCAGGAAATTCGAACGGCTGGCGTGGGGAATGGGCATCTGCTCAATCGGGTGGCGGAGTACAGCGATCCAATAGGGCGCCAAAACTATCGCCACGCCGACGGCGGAGGCCGCGACGAATCCCACTCCGCGGGCGACTACTGCGGCCCCAGAGCGTTCGTTCCTGCGCCCGTCGTACCAGGCCAACCACAGAACGGGCAGCGCAAAGAGAATGGATCCAAAGATCAGCGTGACGTGGTGAACCGAAGCGGCCGCCAATGCGAGGGTGATGCCCTTCAACAGAGATCGCCAACTCGCTGACGCACACCACGAATAGAAATACGGCAACGCCAGAAAATACAAGGATGCGGACAGGGTTGTTGGCAACTGGCCAGCGGAATACGCGAGGAACGCGATGCTTCCGGCAAAGACGGCGAGAACTCCAGCGTAGCTGGCGGCACGGTCGTCGACCCAGAGCTGTGCAAAGCGGTAAGTTCCCACCGCAAGAAAGGCGATCGCTGCCAACTGGACAAGCATGAAGGCCTCAGTCAGCCCGACGAAGTAAGAGAGCAGTGCAATCCACTGGTGAGCTAGCGGCGGATAGGTGGTCTGCGAAAAGCCGGTGAACCACTTCTCATTCCAGGGATCGAACCAGTGATTTGCATAATGCGATGCAAAAAAGATGTGCAGGTTGGCGTCGTAGGACGTGGTGGCCGGCAGTTGCATGATCAACAGCGGACCGTGGATGGCGAGCGCCAACAAGACGACGAAAGCCATTGGAATCGGCCGGCGAGAGGGTGTGGGCTCAACCGGGAGCGGATATGGTTCCTGCGGGAGTTTCATCGGCGACATTGGATTGCGGAACTTCGGGCAAAGGTTGGCGTCGATTTGAAGCAACTCGACGACCGCAAAGGTGCCAACCGCGGTGGGACATATGGCATCTGAACCGGCGCGACAGGGGTAGTGTTTGTGCCGGAGCGGCACCAGTCGCAAGCCAATCGTCCGAATCATAAGGAGACTAGACGGTGCGATTAGCACTCAGATGGGCAGTGAGGCTCGGGGTCCTGACTGCAGCCACCGCCGTTGCGGCGCAAACGTTTGAAGTGAACGGGCCGTCTGGATCATCCGCTCCGCCGAATAAGACAACTGCGTCGCATCCTTCTGCCGAGGGCGGGATGGGCTGGGGATCGAGCATCGAGGTAGCGCGTGAGGCTCGGGCAGCGCAAAGCGCGCTGCAACATGGAGACGCCCGTTCTGCGGTTACTTATGCTCAGCGCGCCGTGAATGCAGCGCCGCAGAATGCGGAATTGTGGTTCACGCTGGCGTACGCCGCTCGACTGAGCGGACAGTATTCTGTCTCGGTGGATGCATATCGTCGTGGACTTGCGCTAAGACCAGCGTCAGTGCCGGGTCTCTCAGGCCTGGCGCAGACGTATGCGCGAATGGGGCGAAACGCGGAGGCACAACAGACGCTCGAACAAGTACTGTCGGCAAATCCCAAGAGCGATGTCGACCTTCAGCTTGCGGGCGAATTGCTGCTGACGACGGATCCCAAAAGGGCAGTGGACTATCTGCGGCGCGCGGACTCAGTGAAGGCCTCGCCGCGAACTGAACTTCTGCTCGCCCGTGCCTACGATCGCACCGGTGATGGCGACAGTGCCCGCAAGATGCTGGAGCGCGCACAGCGCTCTGCTCCGAGCAATCCGGAAGTGCTGCGCGCGGTGGCGTCGTACTACCGTGACAGCGGGCACTACGATGAGGCCATCAAGATTCTCGAAGGCCTGCCCTCGAAAGATGCGGGCGCTCTCGCGGAGTTGGGGTACTCCTACATGCTGGCCGGTAATGCACACTCGGCCGCCGTCTGCTACGGCGACGCGGCCAGCCGTGCGCCCAAGGAGATCGAAATTCAACTGAATGCGGCGCAGGCCACGATCAATACCGGCGACTTCGCCGCGGCGACAACGTTCCTGGACCACGCTAAGACGCTGAACGCGGACCACTATCGAGTCTATGCGCTGCGCGGAAGGCTTGCGGTTGCGGAACATCGCAATGTGGACGCAATTCGTGAATACGAGGCGGCGCTCCAGCATTTACCAGAGACCGTGCCAGAGGGAATGCTGTATCCGATCTCGCTGCGCATTGATCTCGCCGAGACATATCGAGACGAGGGAGATATTGCGAACGAGCGGAGAGTAGCGAAGGACGCGGCTGCAACTATCACTCAGATCGATCCTTCGAACGCAGAGAGGCCGGAATTTCTGCGGCTGCGGGCCGTCGTCGAACTCAACGAAGGCGACGCCTCAGCCGCAGAGAAGGACCTGCAAGAAGGTCTGCGACTGGAGCCGCACAGCGTGGTGCTGCTGCTCAACTACGCGAATCTCCTGCGGAAGATGGATCGAAAGGAAGAGGCGCAGAAGACTTACGAACAGGCATTGTCGATCGAACCATCGAATGCGGCAGCATTGGGTGCACTCGGCTTTCTGGCGCGCGAAAGGGGGGATCTCGAGGCTGCTCACGCCCGCTTCACCGAACTGGCGAAGAAGCATCCAGATGAATATGTGCCGTATCTCGCATTGGGGGACCTGTACAGTGAGTCGCGTCGATTCGATGATGCCGACAAGAGCTATGAGCAGGCGTTCAAGAGGTCGCCAGAGAATCCGCTCATCGTAGCGGGCGCAATGAATGCGGCTCTAGAGGCACACCAGAAGGATCGAGCCAAGCAGTGGCTCGCCCGCGCGTCAGAGCGAGTCAAGAACGATCCGCAGGTCATGCGCGAGCATGAGCGGTATCTGACGATGACGGGTAACTATGCGGAGTCGGCAGATCTGGGATACAAGGTTATCGAAAAGTTGCCGAACGACCGCGAAGGAGTCGACTACCTCGCGTATGACCTTCTCTTCCTGGAGCGGCTTGAGGATACGCAGAAGATTGTCGATCACTATCAGCCGGTCTTGGGAAAGGACTACGATCTGCCGCTGATTGCGGGATACCTTGCCGCGCGGCACAAGGAATACGAACGTGCTGTGCGAAACTTCACGCTTGCCCTGCAGATCAGCCCCGACATGGCTGTTGGATATATGAATCGGGGGTATGTGTACAACGACATGCGTCTTGCGACGAAGGCCGAGCAGGACTTCCGCAAGGCACTTTCACTCAATCCGCAATATGGGGAGGCGCATCTTGGCCTTGCATACGCTTTGGTTCAACTTCGTCGTTCCTCAGCGGCTTTGGACGAAGCTAAGGCCGCTAGCCGTTTGCTCCCCGATTCTGAGAGCCTGCATCTGGTCAAGGCGGAAGCGTATCGGCAGCGCGCCATGTTTGGCCCGGCGGAGGCTGAGTACAGGAAGGCGGTGATGCTGAACCCGAATTCTGCGACGACCTATGTTGCCCTTGCCGACGTGCAGTACCGAGCGCACGAGTTCACAGCGTCGGCCGAGACCCTACACGGTGCTCTTGCGGTTGTGCCCAACGATCCGATGATTCTTGCGCTGTTGGGTCGATCGTACGCAAGGCTTGGACGTTCGGCAGAGGCGCTGCAGACTGTGGCTTCGGCGGTGCAAACGGGCGGTAGAGATTACAAGGTCCTGCTCGTGAGCGCAGACGCTCTGCGTATGTTGAACCAAAACGAGAAGGCCATGAGCATCTACGGGCGGGCTTTGGAAAGTTCGGATTCCAATCGGCTGGAGATTCGTCTTGCATTGGCGCGGCTCTTTGCGGAGGAGGGAAAAGCTGCAGACGCCCAACAGCAGATAGCATTTGGTTTTGCCGAAGCGAGAGTCGCACAAACCGACGTTACTAGCGCTGACGACTACCTGAATGCGGCCGACATTCTGGCGAGTATCCACGAGTTTACCCTGGCGCAGAAGATGTACGGGCGCGCGCAGGCGTTGGGAGCCGACGACACCTCCGTAGCGGTGGGGATGGCGAACGCGGAGCTGGCTTTAGGCGACACGCGCAGTGCGGAACTGCAATTGGCGAGCCTGCCGGACGACGCAGATCGCAAGAACAACTTCGAATTTCTGGTCGCACAGGGGAACATTTATCGTCAATTGGGGAAGGACGATCTGGCACTCGCGAATTTTGTGCGTGCCAACCTACTGGACCCGGAGGATCGGACGGCCCGTGCGGCGGCTGAGGAACTCACCGAAGAAAATGGGCGGCCGCTTACGGGCGGCTTGGGCGTGAGCTCGGGTGCACGCGTCAATCCTGTCTTTGAAGACGACAACATCTATCAACTGGATGCTCGTCTTTTGGGCCTGAGCAGCAGCGCAGCCTTGTTGCCTCTTCCGCGGCGGTCGGTGGAAACCTATGTCGATTCTCACTTTCAGTTCCGGCCCATGGCGTCTCTACCCATCGAAGGATTCGTGGCGGAACGCAACGCGCGGGGAAGCCTGTCATTTCCAAGCCAATTGCTGATCCAGAACCGTGACACATTCGACACAATCCTGAATGTGTCGGTTGCGCCGCGAGTGCAAATTGGCAGCGTGAAGCTCAGTATCATGCCCGGCTTGCAGTATACGGTTCGGCGAGACACGCTTGCCCCAGCGTTCATGAACCAGAATCTTTTCCGCCAGTTCGTGTACCTGGCGAGCAGTCCAATTGGCAACTGGTTGTCCTTCTCGGGGAATCTGATTCGAGAAGCGGGGCCATTTACAGACCATTCGCTGCATTCGAGGGATTTCTCCGGATCGATCGACTTTCGCGTCGGCAGACCATGGGGCCGGACGACGTTGCTCAGCGGATACAGCGGGCGGAATATGCTTTTCTCGCCATTCGTGAGCACCGACTATCGCTCAACGATTGAGTACTATCAGGCCGTTTCCTACGCCGGGCTGGAGCGCCGGTTTGGTTCGAACCTGCGCGTATCCGCGGTTGCTGAGTTCCTGCGCGCATGGCGGATCGAAAATCTGGAGTACGCAATCGCGCAGACTCTGCGCCCACGCTTCGGGTTGGATGCCAAACTCACCGAGCACTGGACCTTGTCCGCCACAGGTACCTGGTCTTCGGGGCGGAGCTATCACGCATACGACAGTGTCACGACAAATGTCGTCGTTGGCTACACGCGAGAGCGGGGATGGGGCAAAGTCGGCGATTCAGAGGCAGCGTTCACTGGCTATCCGCTGAAGCTGTCTTTTGGATTTGGACAGCAGAGCTTCTATAACTTCCCGGGACACGAACGCACGCAGCTCGTTCCAGTGGTGCAGATCAACTTCTGATCCGTGTATCTGCACGGGGAGAGGGAATTCCGAATGACCACTGCTTCACGAGCGCAAGTGTCCGCTTGGGCAGATCGCCGAGAGCATTGGCGCGAGCGCGTGGTGCGGGGGAGCGCCATTCTGCTGCTGAGCAATGGCGTCGTCGCAGCGACCAACCTCTTCTATAACATCCTGCTTGCGCGCTGGTTGGGAGCTGCCGGCTTTGGACACGCGTCCGCGCTATATACGCTGTTGATGTTGATCACTGCGATTACACTGGCCTTCCAGATCATCACTTCAAAGTTCATTGCCAGGAACTCGGAAATCCAGATTCGGACCCGGATCTATGCGACCCTGCTGCGCCGGGCCTGGCAAGTGGGTGGGGGAGTCGCAGCGGTTCTGGGCGCGACGAGTATTTACCTCAAGTCCTTTCTGAATCTTCCGGCCGAACACGATCTTGCATTGCTGGCGCTGGCGGCTGGTGTCTATGTGCCACTCGGCGTGCGGCGAGGAAAGATGCAGGGGTGCTACGAATTCGGCGGTCTTGCTCTGAACTTGGTGGCGGAGGTGGCGGTAAAGCTTGGGGTTGCGGTGTTGTGCCTGCGCCTCGGAATGGGCGTCACCGGCGTGATGGTAGCGGTTGTTCTGTCGATCGTCGCCGCGTACGTCGCAGGTTCTCCAGGTCCTGGCTACCGTGGCCGTCAGGAGCGCGTGAAGATTGCGCCGTTCGGCGAGGGCATGCAAGCTGGGATGTATTTCGTCGGGCAGGTCATTCTCAGCAACCTCGACGTGTTGCTGGTGAAGCATTTCTTCTCCCCTCTGGAGGCTGGAATCTATGCTGCCATCGCACTCGTGGGACGGGTGGTGTTCATGCTGTCGTGGTCGGTGGTGAGTAGCATGTTCCCCGTTTCGGCGAGCCACTCGAACTCTCAGGCTGGACGTTCCGTTCTCTACACTGGCCTGCTGCTAGTGGGAGGGGTCACTACCGTATTCGTGGGCACAGTAGCATTAGCTCCGCGGGCCCTGTGGGCCGTGCTGCTGGGAAAGACGTTTCTATCGATCGGGACAGCGGAGTTCGCGTCGTTGTTAAGCGAATACGCGCTCATGACTACAGTTTACTGCCTGGCGGTGGTCGTGATGATGTATGAAATCTCGCAGCGCATTGGCACGTCGGCGTGGGTGCAACTCGTCACCGCCACGTTGCTTGCCGGGGCCATCTGGCGCTACCACAGTTCGTTGTCAGAAGTAATTCTCGTGCAGATGATCGTCATGGGGGTACTACTCGCAATCGTCGTGGTGCCGCTACTTCGCGAGCCAAAGGACGCGGCGTCGTCTCGAGAGGCGCTCTTTGGACCTCTGCAACGACTGCGGGCCGTGCTGGAGGATGAAGTCATCGCAGAGTTCCTGCGCGGTGAGTTTTACCATCCGGATTACGATTTATACCGCCAGGAGTTTCAGAGTGTGGTGGAGCATGGGGACCTCAGCGATTCCCGTGAGAACGACATCCGACGGGCGTTGCTGTTCCGCCGGCGGGGGCGGTTGTGGCGCGAACTGCCGAATGATACGGAATGGTGGGAGGTGGAACTGACGGCGCGCGATCTAGACCGCCTGCAAACCTTTCCGCGCAACAAGTGGAGGCGATTCGCCGGGAGAGGCTTTAATCTCGCAGAAATGCTGGAACGTATCGAGGCAGAACGGGCGCGCGGGAGAAAGAGCCAGACTGTAGAAAAACTTGATGCGATCGCTGCCGATCTCCTGGGGAATGAAGTCCCAAACTCCGTGATGCTCATTGGGACTCACGACGGCTATCCGTTGACAATTATCGAAGGCAATCACCGCATGATGGCGGCGATTCTTGCGATGCCTGAATCGGCACATCGAAGATTTCGCTTCTACTGCGGCTTTTCTGCTCGCATGGATTCCTGCTGCTGGCACAAAACCCACCCAGTCAGCGTAATGCGTTACGCCGGACACATGCTTCACGACTTCTTCTATGACCGCGATCCTACTTCGGCCGCACCGAGGATCGATCAGAAGCCCACCGGGTTGGAGGCTTCTCGAAACGGCATGTGCCCTGATTCGCGATGAGATGCCTAGCGGGCGTGGGCGAGTGATGTGACGGAGCGGATGTTGTACTGCTGTCCGTCAAACTCAGCCTGGATGACAACATCGTTGCCCTCTCGCAGGAGGTTCAGGCTATTGGTATCAAGCGCGGCAAAGACGAGCTCCCGCAGAGTGTGGTCAGTATTGCTCGATAAAGAGACCGTATGAAGGCGCAAGTCCAGCGCGATGACCTGGCCTTCGAAAGTGAAAGAGGAGCCAGGTTTGGCGACAATTTCTACGTCGTGAGCAGAATCATTTCCAGCGGAGAACCATATCCGCACGAGCATGCCCGATGACAAGGCCAGCGCGGCAACGGGCTGGCCGCGCTCAACGATACTAGTGTTCGAGTCGATCCTTAGAGAGACTTCTTCCGGACTAATGGCATCACGCACGGTCAGCTGCGAGCGGGTGGGATCGAACGAGACAACCTGTCCATTGAGTTCGGATAACTTCGGGGTGTCGGTCCTGACCGCAAGGGCAAACAGTTTTCCGTCATTGATCACGGTGTCCACCGACAATACTGATCCGGGAGGGATGCTGTGAAAAGGAGTTCCTGATTTGGCAGGAGCGAACTTGGTGCGAAGATCAAAGTTAATCCGGAGGTCGCGGCCGCCGAAGGTCCGAATCAAGAGTTGGTTGTATACGGGGTCAAGCTTTCGAAGTACGCCGCGCACAAGGCTCGGCTTCGTCGCCGGATTGTGCGCACGAGGCAAATCATCCGCGACGGCGGAAGCGGTGTTCTTCGGTGCACCATTGGGAACTGAGCCAATGGCGGACTGCGCAACCGCACACGCTGTCGTCAACACGCAGGCCAGCAGGAATTTCAGAGTAAGTGAGTCTATCGACATGGGCGTTGGATGCAGGCGCGGTGCTTTGGGTGGTTGTCAAGAGCATCGGGTGTTTGCTGTATTCCAACCTTAGCGACGATCGCGACATCAATACCTAGACCTCAGTTGTCGGAGGCATGTACGACGTGGGCAAACAATCTATGCGCTACGCACTAAGCTGCACTTTAAGCCTGCAACTGCTTGCAGGTACCACAGTTATGCATGCCGGCGATCTGAAGATCCCCGTCTCGCATCGCAATCTGTCGACGCCGCCCCAAAAACTCAATCGAGAGGGAGTATCAGAACTCAAGCGAGGCCACCGGGAAAAAGCCAAACGACTTTTCTATCGAGCGTATCTCTTGGATCCGCAGGATCCGTTTACGCTGAACAATCTTGGATACATCGCTGAGTTGGAGGGAGACGCCGACAGGGCCATGCGCTTCTATGAGCTGGCTACCAACGAACACACTGGCGCGATAATTGACCAGTCCAGTGATGCCAGGCTCAAGGGCAAAAGCCTGGAGGAGGCATATCGCGAGGTCCAAGATTCCGATCAAGATATCAGCAGGATCAACGAACAAGCGGTTGTGCTGTTTGGCGAAGGCAGGGTATTCGAGGCGAAGAATTTGCTTCTTGCCGCGCGGGCACGCCATCCGGAAGACCCGTTTCTGCTGAACAATCTTGGCTACGCGATGGAAAGCGTCGGGAATCTGGAAGCCGCGGCGCGATTCTATTCGGCGGCAGCCAGCATGCACTCGACGAAGCTGGTGGTGGTGACGGCGAGAGCCAGCTGGCGGGGCCGTCCGATTAGCGAAATCGCCGCGGCAAATGCGAGCGCCATAGAACGGCAGCAGGCGCGCGGGGAAGGCCTCGAAGCGTCGACGGCTCGTCTCAACCTGGAAGGAGTTGCCGCCATCAACGACCGCCAGCCTAATGAGGCGCGAGGGTTCTTTCTCCAAGCTTACGAGCGTGATCCCCAAAATGCTTTTACCTTGAATAATCTGGGCTACATCACAGAACTAAATGGCGATTGGGAAACCGCGCAATTCTATTACGCGGCTGCGCGCTCAGGGAGAGACGCGAAGGATCGCGTAACCTATTCCACGCGCCGTGACGCGGAAGGCAAGAAGGTTGACGCCTTAGCGGACCAGAACAGTGCACAAATGGAAACCGCACTCAGCAGGGCTCAACAAGAGAGACGCCGACGGCATGAACCCTTCGACCTGATTCCTCGCACCGCGCCGACGAATGCCGGCCAGCCAAAGGAAGAGCCCGTGCCTCCGGTTGCGGTGCCGGCTCCGGTTGTGCCAACTCTTCCCGGTCCGAACTCGGAACATGAGCGAAACCTCAGTCAGCCGTTGACCAGTACACCGCAACCGCAAGAGCCGCGTCAATAAAGTCCGGACTAGAAGTCCACGGCGGAGTACGGGCGCGCGGCTTCGTCGTCTCTGGGGAGGTGCACGGTGAAGTACGTATCAATACTTCTGATTCTGTTCTCTGAGGAATGACGGACTAGAGGGCAGAGTTGGGAGCCGCATCTTCCTCTTGCCATCGGTGAAGCCTATCACCGACGGCAAGGGCAAGCTTCTCGTTTTGATGAAACCGGTCATTCCGACGTAACTGAGCGGCCATCTGGAGGGTTGCGACGCGCTCGCGCTGCCGAAATGCCTGAATATAGTCGCGTACAACGTGAGGCATGCTCATGGCTACTGCCGCTGCATGGTTCTGCGATGCCATTTCCTTCAATTGTTCGGGAGAACTCAAGGCCAAGAGCATTTGTTCGAACAGGCTGCTGACGTCGCCCGGTTTGAAAAATCGGATTGCCATTCCTTCATGTTCCGCCAGCTCCCGAAAGTCTTGAATATCAGAGGCGATGATGGGAACTCCATACTGGGCCGCCAAGTGGGCCACTCCACTGGAGCCTGCGGAAGACGTATACGGCATAACGACGAAACTTGCCTCAAGAAAGAGGCGGGCAATCAACTCTTCGGGCACGTAGCCCAGAAAGGAAATGCGGTCGCTTGCATGCTTTCGCGCCATGGATTCTATGTAGCCGGGGGTCTTTGGGTGATCTCCGCCGCCGACGACCAATCGGACGTCGTGAAGCTTCGCCAGCCGATTGAAGGCATCGATCAGAAGATCAACACGCTTGTAGGTGCCCCATTTGCCAAAGGCGAGAATGCGGTGTACGGGATTGCCGCGGAGGGTGAAATCCGGAGGCTCGGGTTTTCCGGCAAAGACTCCGTGCCGCCGCGCAGAGACGCGCCCGCGTCGATACTTCTCATTCAGGATTCGACGATAGGGCGGAAGCAGAACGGACAAGGAGCTTGCGCTCAACAGAAGATGCGTCGCCAGCCATCCTCCCGCCCGGTAGAGGCGGCGAGAGGAAACCGCGGCATCGTTCAAGTCGACGGTCTCGAACAACTGGTGCAGGGTGACGTGCGAGGAGATTCCGCATAGACGCGCGGCAGCTGGAGTGATCAAACCCAGTATGGCGGGAAGGGGCCGGTCGCCGAAGCTAGCAAATCCCAGATTGAACCAGGCTACATCAGGTTGAATTCTTCGCAGGGCTCGCAGCAAAGATAACGAGCTGTCCCATTTTCCGAAACCCCAGCATCGCACCACGTTGAAGCCGGGCAGTTCGGGTGCCGGCGCGTCAAGATGATCTCCCAAAACCGTCAAGTCAACCGTCGGCTCCCGCCGGAGTTGATCCGCCACGTGGAAGCCATACTCGTTGAGAGCATGGTGGCTCGGCGGAAACGCCGTGATGAATGCAATCTTCACTGCTGGCCCGATTGTGACGCCAACTCGCTGGAAAGCCGGCTCAGGAGCCGCAGGTACTGAAACGCTACAGCCGCACTGGCCTTGCTGCGGCCCGCCTGACGAAGTCCGAAGCGGTACGGCACTTCCGTTGCACGCGAAATTCGACCTCGGACGAGAATTTCCAACAGCAGCTTGAAGCCCGTCGTCTGGAAGGCAAGGCCTTCGATGCACGAACTGCGGACGATGAAAAAGCCCGACATCGGGTCGGTGACATGCAGATGTTTCCTGGAGATGAGCCGTCCGGCGGCCAATGTACTGAGCTTGGAAATGCAGACACGCAGAGGATTCCAGCCGTCAGTCCCGTTACTGTGAGCATAGCGGCTGGCGATGATAATGTCCGCTCGTTCGCTTTGCGCCAGTAGTTGCGGGAGCAACTCTGGAGGATGCTGCAAATCGGCGTCCATCACGCCGAGCAGATCTGCCCTGCACTGATTCCAACCGCAAAGAACGGCCCCGGCGAGACCTCGTTCGCCTGACCGAGAGATCAGCCGGATGCGGGGATCTTTCAGAGACCAACTGCGAACGCGCTCCTGAGTTCCGTCTGTGCTCCCGTCATCAACGACGATAATTTCGTAAGCATACTGCGTGCGGCTCAACGAGTGGGTGACCTGGCCGATGAGGCTATCGACATTCCCAGCTTCGTTGAGGGTGGGTATGACGAGGGCAAACGTTTTTTCCGACAGTCCAGCTGACATCCAGAAGCCTCGCTTTCAATGATGCGTTGGCTTGGATGGAGACTAGACGATGGGCGTTGGTTCGTTTCTTCCCCTACAGGAACTCTGGGGCCGCACTACTGCCACCTCCCCGGTTTCTTTATCGTCATTCCGACGCGCAATCACTTCCGCGAGGCGCGATCGACCGATGCGGCTCTGGATCTCTGATCTCACCTCATCCAGCTCTGAATGAGAGATTATGATCAGCTCGGGTGTAAGCGCAGACAAACCGAGAAAGTTCCGCCGATATCGACGCATGAACTCCAGAGGATATTCTGGTTTCCGGGCGAAAGCCGCATCCGGCGAGGCGTCCAGAATGAATGCCAAGTCTGGAGACTTTGTTAGTTTCAGCAGCATGCGGCGATAGAGGCGCACTAGAAACGATCGCGAATCGATGTTCGCGAGCTGGTCGTAGACATAGCGATCGAAGATCACGACATCAAACGCCTTGAGATCAGGCGACGCGAGCAGTCGGCGCAAGCGGAGAATGTCGAGAAGATAGAGAACAGAGCGCGCGGCCGTCAGATACCACCTGCGGATGTGCTTGTGGTTCCTGGGGGCAAAGGCGTCGCGGCCCGTCTCACGGGGTTGATAGAGGTCCAGTGCACGATCGCCGACTCTTGCCCGCAGGTGCGGCCAGACGGCAACGTGATCCCAGAAGCTCAGCCGCAAGACCCGCAACCCGGATCTTTCCAAGTGAGCTTCCAGATCAGAGATCTGGGTGGTCTTTCCCCCTCCGTCGATTCCAGAGAAGGTGATGAGGAATGGCAGAGAACTCGTCGCGAACATCGCATGTTGACCCGATGGCATCAGGATATGAACTCCGACTACGGATGAGTGGAAGACGTCGTGCCTGGCGGCCGTGTTGGACTGCGTTCCGACAGGGCTACCACCGAACCAATAGCGACTCCCGCTCCCGCCAGCAATCCGATCTTGATGAGGAGCGAGCGATGGCCCTTCTGCCGGACAGGCGCTATCGCCGCACCCATCGGCTGAGCAGCCGGCGCTCCCTTTGGACTCGCCGCTTTCGCAGCTGCAGCCCCGGAGGGCGTCTGAGCAGCCACGGGTGACGCTTGTCCTGTCTGTGGCTGCGGGGCATCTGGCAACTGAGTCGTGCCGTTGCGATCGGTACCTCCGGACTGCCCAGACTGAGGAGGGCTTGCTAGCAATTGAATTTCGCACGCCATTACTAAGGCCGCAGCCAACAAGCTCGTCGAACAGCACCTGAGATGTCTTTCGAATCGGCGATTCACGTTTGTGCTCCTGAATTTTTGGCTGTCACGTTATCGAGGGCCTTCCCGCATGATCCGACCGTAATCCGGGGCCTGCTCGATCGCGTCAAGGACCGGAACCAGTGAAGAAATGCGAACAACATCGAGAACTAAACGGATCGCCAGAGATCCAACGAGAAAAATGAGTTGCGAATCGCGACCCGTAACCTGTGCGGCACAGTCGAGCAACAGATTAATATCCCGACAGTCCAAGGTGCGATGTCCGGAAAGATCGACAATGACGGGCGAGGCAGAGAAACAAAGGGCGTGGCGCAGTTGTTTGCGGAAGGCGCGCCTATGCACGGACTTTGAACCAAAAGGAAAAGGCAGCACGATGCGATCGACACTCATAGTTTTACCTGGCGCCACTCGGTCGAAGGGCAACGCCATGCTGTTTCCCCTTCCCGCGAAGCGATATTGACGACATCGAGCCCATGTGTCTCTCGTGGTGACTCGGAAGGGATTCTGTGAGCCAGGCATCCGGCTTCGAGATTCACGATGGTTCCGGACTCGAGATCCTGGAGGTGTCCGCCGTCTGCGAGCGCCTTCCGAAACCGAAGGCCGGGTGCAAGGTGGGTGTACGGCAGCACTGCCGCGTGCTCGACAGTCGTTCCGTAGTCAACCACGCAGTCGTGTTCCACCGATGCGAAAGGACCGATGGTCGCACCTTCGCGGACGATGGTGCGATCGCCGATGTAGCTGGGTCCAACCACACGCGCCGAGCTTGCGAGGCTTGCATTCTCCCCAATCCACACTTGTTGGGCGAGTTCGCTGCCCAACGGCCGCATCGCGCAAGTTCCAGTCAGGCCGTCGGCAACGAGTTCTTGTCGTTCTTTCGGCGATATGATGCGCTTGGCGTAGCCACGGAACGGATAGGCGTTACGCATGACTTGAGAAGATTCGGTATGCGTGTGGATATTCCGACCAGATACCGCCACAGAGCAGTTCAGAATGCTAACCCCCAACCAGCCATTGGAATCGCAGGCCTCAGTGACCATGCTTTGATTCTGACAATGGAAGTGCAGCATGTCGTCGAGGTCCATCTCCGCGTATGAAGCTAGATTGATCACAAGAAGTCGCTCGACCCCTTGCCGGAATGGATCTTGAGGATCGGAACCCACGTGGAGAGCGTCGTGAGAGCACGATGTAAGCCAAAGACTCCGAAGACCCAAACCTCGAATCCGATCCGTCCATATTTGGAGTAGCTTGTTGCCCAGAATCGGCAGCAACGAAACGGCCCGCTCAATTGAGGAGATGGGGGAATCCACCTCAGGAAATTCGACGGCTGGGGCGAATTGTCCCAGGCTTGGCATCGTCACAACTGCAGCTAACTCCACGTTCTGGGCTCCTTCACGATTACTATTGCCGAAGCAGGCTACACGTCTTAATTTTTGCGAACGCCACTGAGATGTGGAACAGCAGTCAGAGGATGGCGACTAATCAGGAATGCAGGATTGTTCACGGAGGTGTCAGGGAAAGTCCGTAGGCCTGGTTTTGATAGCAAAACTGGAATGGGGAAGTGTTATTGCTGCAGCGCCGAGGGCGTAGAACCTCCGATTGTTTCCCCTTCACAGAGTGGTTGAGTGCAATACCGCGTTTCGCGTAGAATCTGACGAAATTATCCCAAAACCCCTGTAGGGCGTGTCCGCTCACACCATCTACCCGGAGAAAACGAATGCAGAAGTGTGTCTTGCTGCTCGTCCTGGGCATGGGAGCGGTCGCATCGGCTACGGTGACCGTTTCAGCCCCGAAAAACAATTCCACCGTCGCGAATCAAGTCCAGTTCGTTGCTCACGCTACGACGTCCTGCCCTCAGGGAGTGTCTGCGATCGGTATCTATACCGCGCCTGGCGTATTAACGTACGTAACCCAGGGCTCGAGTTTGAACGCCCTACTTCAGTTCAATCCTGGTACCTACAACACGGTCGTTCAAGAGTGGGACAACTGCGGAGGAAGTACCTCGACTCCGATCACGATCCTGGTCGGCAGCGCCAATGGAGGATCGGTGAATGTGGCGGCGCCGCGGGCGAACAGTACCGTAAGCCCTACGGTTCAATTTGTGGCGTCGGCATCATCCTCCTGCTCGAAGGGGGTTGCTTCGATGGGGATATACACTGGCCCAGGGGTGCTGGCGTACGTCACACCCGGCGCGGAACTGAATGCGCTGCTCAACCTCAGTCCGGGCGTGTATAAGACAGTCGTGCAGGAATGGGATCAGTGCGGAGGAAGCACGTCGACTCCGATCACGATCACGGTCGCGGGCGCACCCTACGGAGGCGTGTTCAACAGCCTGCAGAAGCAGTCAGGATGGACGGGTTACGCGCTGCTACCAGCGTTGTATGAGATCTGCAGCGGCTGCCAACCATCCGGCCCGGAAGCCACGTGGTCCATGGGTCAGAATGTCTCGTCCCCGTCGATGAGCGGACACTCTTCCATAATGAAGATAGGCGGGCAGACTGCCTACGCAGACATCCTATGGAACAATCACCTGATCGGAGACTTTTCGTCGCAGGGGTTGCCGGACTACAGCCATACCCAAGTGCCGAACCTTCACAACTTCACGTACGACGTCTATTTCTATGTGCAGGACGCCAGTGTGTCTCAGGCGCTTGAATTTGACATCAATCAGTTCGTCAACGGTTACTCTTACATTTGGGGTCACGAATGTAGGATCGCCGGCGGCAACGAATGGGATATCTGGGACAATCCCAGTCAAACCTGGCACCCTACGGGAATCCCGTGTAAGCCTCTATCAAATGCGTGGAACCATCTGACCATCATGGCGCAGCGCACGTCGGACAATCACCTGTTGTTCCAATCGATAACGTTGAATGGTGAGACTTCGGTTCTCAATTATTACGAGAGTCCGACGCCGTCGACGTGGTATGGAGTGACGATCAACTATCAGCAAGACGGAAACTATGCTCAGGTTCCTTATTCGGTGTGGCTCGACAACCTCACGTTTGCATACTGGTGAGAGTCAGCGACGGAACCAGCGGCGGTTCGTTCTGTGGCGCATTTCGCTTCCTCATGGTGACAACGAGCACTGTGGCGAGGAGGGCGAGCAACAGGAGGACCGCGATCATCAAGCCTGTGCGGTTCACCCTAGGATTTCCGGCTATCACGCGAGGTTCCCCCTGGATGAGGCTGCTAGGGCAAGGAGTTCACATAGCAGGCGCCAGCCGTTGTTTGAGTCGGCGGAGTGGGCGGCGTCACCCACGGCGGATTGCTGAAGTCGAAGAATTCGCTCATGTCGATTTGTGCCGCATCGCGCTTGGTGAGCCCCGATAGATTGAATCGCGTTTCGATGAGCTTGAGGATCGCCGTCATATCGGCGACGGAGTGTGAGACGTAGTTCTGTTTCGAGTAGGGTGAAACTACGATCAAAGGCACACGATAGCCGGTATATACAAAGTCGCAAGTCGGCCCGTCAGAGCTTGTACAGATGTCACCAGGCATCAAATCGACCGGTTTGATGCCATCCGGGCTGACGGCGGGTTGAGGCGGCACGTGGTCGTAGAGTCCTCCGAACTCATCGAAAGTGAGGATGAATGCGGAATCCTTCCAGGACGAACTCGCCATCAGGCCGTTGATAAGCGATGCGACGTAGTTGGCGCCCAACTGGATGTTGCTCGGCTGCGAGTCGGTATCGGAAGGATGCTCATCGAGACCGGCGTCAGACGCCGGTTCGATCTGTGCGACCTGCGGCAGAGTTCCATTCTGCAGGTCGGTGAAGTATTCAGATATCGGAGCGATGTTGTTTGGATATTGGGTGGGTACCGTTTGTCCCCACTGAAAATTTTGCAAGTAGCTGAGCTTGAGCAAACAGGCAGGATCGTATGGAGGACCGGAACAGGAACTGCCCTGTGGATTCACGTAGATTTTCCAGGTGATGCCAGCGCTCTGAAGTTGCTGAAAGATGGTTGTAGCGGTGAGCAGCGCAGTGTCGTGATTATTCGTGCCAATGGGATAAACGTATCCCTGGGACGTAGCGGCGACAAGGAATTCACGGTTGGGATGCGTGCGCGACATAACCGGGCTAAACCAGCGATCCGAAGTGGCAAAATTCGAGGCCATGAAGTAGTAGTAGTTCAGATCGTCAGCGTTGTAGTAGCCCATGGCGCGGACGCCGTCAGTGTCATGAAAGGGCGGCACCAGGTTTCTGGCGTCCTGCGCGGCTGTCCAAACAAACCCGTTTAACGCCGCCGGTTGCTGCCCGGTGGGATCGTTAAAGTCCCAATCCACGTGGTCTTCATTCCAGGAAGGGCTGGGGTTCTCGATGCACTGCGTGACCAGATGAAATGAAGAGACCGAGGTGTTGCTGTCAATGACACAACTGGCAGGAGCAGGGGAGGCGGGATCACAGCCCGGGATTGTCGGCACAGGCCCGTTAAGGGGAGCTGATCCAGAGGTGGGATTGAACTGAGGCAGTCCGTCGAACGATTGATCAGGGTATCCGTTCTGGGCCCAATACTGGCGCATGGCTCCGAAGTAGTGATCGAAGGAACGGTTCTCTTGCGCCAGAAAAATGATGTGATTCAACGGAACTGATCCTTGACCCGGCGCAGGCTGGACGCCTGGCACCGCTGTACAACTGCTAAGCAGAAGCGACAGGGCACCACTGCAGAACAGCCCGGCAAAGATTCTCAGGTTGGACATAGTCCCAGGTTCCTTTCTCGATGGAATCGTTTGGATGTTGGCGTCCTCAAAAATAGTGAGGCGCGCGCACGAGAGGCACGGTTGACCGATCAATAAAGGTGGAAGCCGACTTCTACCGTGACTTGCACATTAACCGGCTGGCCATCTTTTCTGGCAGGTTCGAACCGCCACTCCCGTACCGCCTCCAAGGCTTTGGCGTCCAGGCCGTATCCCAGTCCACGAACGATCCGAAGATCGCGTGGATGTCCTTCCGCGTCGACAATTAAAGAGAGAACACAGGTTCCCTGAACCTTGGCTCTGCGCGCTTCTTCGGTGTAGATGGGGTCGGGAGTTGCGAGAGGACGCGGCGCAGCAATCCCGGCGCCCATTTTGAAAACCCCTCCGCCAATGCCGCCACCAGTGCCGGGGCCAACTCCAGCTCCGTGCCCAACCCCTACGCCACCACCTGAGCCCGAGCCAATGCCACCGCCCGAGCCCGCTCCGTTGGAGGGAGGAGCGGCAAGATGCGGGGCCACTGTGGGAAGCCCAAGATTCGGCGCGTGGTTTTCCGCAAGCTGAACCTGGGGCGGAATCATGACTGTCGCTTCCACAGGCAACTTCGGCTTCTCGTTCCTAAGAACGATTTGGGGTGGAGTGACCTGCTCCATCGCGAGTTTTGGAAGGCGTCCCTTTGGAGGTGGAACAGGATCCCGGTCTCCTCCACCGCCACCACCGCTGATTTGGGCTTGCGCGGCGTGCAATGTGTAGGAGTCAGGCGAGGGCGCGATCAGTGTCACTACTTCGCGTGGTTTGACTTGTGTTACCGGATGGACAAACAACGTACCGGCCAGCAGTAACCCGATCCCGGCAGCATGCACCATTGCAGATACCTTGAGGCCGGTCGAGCGATAGTTGTTGTATTGTCCCCAGACTACGCGGGGTGACGGCATGGCTCGCGGTGCGTTGGGTTGTGGCCGAAGGGGAGCCGCGCGCTCGTAGTCTCCATAGCGGGCTGCGACCGAACCGGACGAAAAGCGACCCAGTGTTTCAGCGGAAAGGCGCGAGTTTGGATAATTCAGCATAGCGGTGCCTTAACAAGCGAAGATGACGTTTCCAGAGAGTCAATCGCGAGGGGCAACGAGTTCTGCTTGTGCGGCATCACTCGTTGCTCTCTCGCTTTGGCCATCCATCGTCACTTCGAACTCATTACTCCGGCAGATGGTTTACTGATCGCAGGCTTTTCCAACTCTCCGCGCTCGCCTTCCTTCGATTGGTGAGAATATTTCCTGATCGCGGCGAGGAACGGTTCAGCGGAACTCGGAGGCGTCACCTTTCCGTTAAGGATGTCAGAGAATGGCGTGAAGTGACCGTAGAGGACTCGCGTTTCATCCTTGTCCTGGGTCATGGCGGCACCATTCAAGTCGATGCCGGCAAAAACACCACGAGCGCGGGAATACGTCAGCACCTCAGCTCTCATCTTCCAGTCCGTATCAGCGGCAGCATCCCGGCCTACCGGCCCAGCAGCCGCCGAAGCATCCGCGCCCAACTTGAACTTGCTCTCGAGAAGGTGCTGCATGCCCTTGTCATTGGTTACGACCATTACGAGATCCACGGCCTGGCCTCCGAACTGGAGACCCCAGCTGCCACCCGTAATGGTGACGGGTGCGATTGCGCTCCATCCGCCTCCGGGCAGACGGCAGGTCGCCACACCCTTACCATGACTGCCGCCGAAGACCACCGCGATCTTTACCATGGACGGAATAACAGCAACGCACTTGGCGTCGCTCATTACCTTGTCCGGAATTGCTTTGTCGGGCGTGGCCATGATCTCGTCGAGGACCGTGGCCGAAGCCTCGATGCGTTTGCCGATGTCTGATTGATCTTTGTCGTCTGCCGCCCAGGCTAGACTGGCGAGCAACAGCAGGCTCGCGGCACAGGCCATAGTCAGGTGTCGAAGTCTTTTTGATGGGGTCACAGTTTCAAACCTCCTCTGCATACGCAGTTCAAAATGAGTTTCAGTTCACATTACCTACCAAAACTAGCTGTCCTCGCCTTTGCCTTCCATCCTGTCCATTCCGTAGTGCAATTAAGGAAAGTTCTGAAGAGCGCGAAGTGCTCGGCACAGTTAGTTACCGGTTCTACTGGTTCTATTGGGTGATCGCTAAGGATTGAATGCCGCCTACCTCTGAGTTGGTCATCATGAAGAAGGAGTTCGACACCATGGTCAGGTTTCCAGTGTCGGGATCTACCTGAAAGGCTGTAGGCCCTATGTCGCAATGGAAGCAGGGATTGGGGCTATTCAAGATCCAGAGAAACGCTCCAGTCGGATCGAACACTGCCCAGAAGCTGCCGTTCGCGGCGGCCGGGTCGGCGAAGAGAAATGTCAACGTGCCGTTACTCTGATCGACTTGATACATTCCGCAATTGCTTGCAAAGAGGAACTTGCTGCTCGCCGGCGAAGTCAAATTGGGCGCGCCGCAATTCGAACCGAACGGCGAGCCGGCGATAGCGCTTAATGCGCCGCTTGCCGGGTCGATGCTGAAACCCAAGATTGGCGATTTGCCGTCAGTCGTCGTTTCGTAGAGATAGCCAGAAGAGGGCGCTACCAGGGCGGCAGACGAACCTGCCGATGCGGCGAATGGTGAGCCCGTAATGGGAGTCAGAGCGCCGCTGTTAGAGTCGATCAAATACCCAAAGATGCCCGTGCCAGTCGCAACGTACAGATGTGTGTCGTCTTGCGAGATGGCAATTCGGTCGGTGGCGATAGCAAACTGTTGACCCGAAGGTGCCGCTCCGAAAGGCGAACCAGCAACAGGGGACAGTGAGCCTGTTCCAGACTCAATGCTGTAGGCGTAGATCTGCCCGTTCCCATAGCCATAGAGGAACGTGCCGGCTTGGTCCATGGCCACCGACTCGAAGTTCACAGTATCGTCGTAGGGCGAGCTCGACATTTCCACGAGGTCCCCGGTCTGGTGATCGATAGTGAATGCCCAAATTCCAGGCCAGACCGCTTGATAGAAGAAGTTGCCGGAGGGATCGATCGCAGCATTGATAGCGCTGGGATTGGACTCGGAGTGGTGATTTACCGTGGCGTTGGCCTTGGTTAGTGTTCCGTCAGAACTAATGAGAGTGGAGAAGGGAGTAGGGCCTGGGACTTGAACACCAACCAGGATATGTGCGGCATTCGTTTGCCCGGCACCGCCGTCGCCGGCGGCGAACTTTCCCGTATTCTTTCCGGTGCCGGACTTGGATGATCCGCAAGAGAGTGCGAGTAGAGCCGTGGCAAGCAATATGGACGTTGCGCCGAGTCTGGCGAACAGCGAATTAGGCATAGAGTCCCTCTGTCTGATTTGAAGCGGAGAAAGACGGAGCTTCGATGATGGGCGAGTCTCGGGTGGTTGCCGCCCGCCGCGGAAACGAGTTGCGCGAGTTGCTGCTCGGAACGACTTCTGAAATTTCCTAGACGACTCTAGCGTCGATTGCCGTGCACTCTACGGGACTCAGAGTATTGTGACGCGATGACCCTGGCGCTATTCTCCAATCCTCGACACGACGCCCCCCAAAAGCGGGTGCTGATCTACTGGGACAATCGGCACCCGCTCCTGCCACGAAGTTTCGGAGCATTTAGGGTCGGAAGACGGCGGGGCGGATGGCACTAGTCGGAATAGACTGTCAGGAGGTGAGACGTGCTCTATTGGGCGCTGATGTTTCTGTTAATCGCGGTGATCGCGGCGGTATTGGGTTTCGCAGGTATCGCGAGCGCAGCTGCTGGCATCTCCAAAATACTGTTCCTCGTCTTTCTAGTACTCTTCGTCATCACGATGGTGTCGCACCTTAGCCGCCGGACAGGTTAGCAATCCGGCCTTCCAGGAACTTTTGTATTGGAATACAGCTAAGCTCCTTGATCGAGCAGGAGTTCTTCCCGCATTGAGGAAGGCGCACAAGGAATTATCACTTCGACAAGAGTACCGGGCTTAGCCTCGACGATCCGCAAGTCACCCCCAAATTCTTTGGCTCGTTGCTTGATTCCGCCGATGCCGACGCCGATGCTGTCTGGCTGCAGGTCTGCCACTCGCTCCCCGATTCCCTTGCCGTTGTCTCGCACCCGAATCACTATATTGCGATCCTGCTGGAGCAGAGTGATCCAACAGTGATTTGCTTCGGAATGGCGAAATACATTGGTCAGGCATTCCTGCACAATGCGGAAGATGGCGGTCTCCAAGGCCGGCGACAAGCGTGGGAAATCGCGCGGCTGAACATCAAACGAAGTCTGAATGCCACTGCGTGCGGCCAAGCCGTCTACATACCAGGTAATTGCCGAGAGGAGACCCACCTCATCAAGCAGAGGGGGATGGAGTAGATGAGACATGGTCCGAATCTCTTGAATCGCTCGGCCGATCATCTCGCTGGCATCTGCGCACACATCCTCCTTGGACTGGGCGGAATCTCGACCTAGGAAATTGTCGAGCACCATCTTGGCTACGGCAAGATCCTGCCCGAGGCCGTCGTGGAGCTCGCGCGCGATGCGGCGGTGCTCTTCGTCCTGCATTCTCATGAGGCGCACGGAGAGCTGCCGAAGGGCCGCGGTTCGTTCGTCCACCATCCTTTCCAACCGGACGGTGTCCTCCCGAATCTCTTCTTCCAGCATCTTGCTATCGTGGATGTCAGAGCAGGTGCCATACCACCGGACAATTGATCCCTGGTCGTCGCGGATGGGAACGGCGCGAGCGCGGAACCACCGGTATGTGCCGTCCCTGGACCGAAGCCGGTATTCAGCTTCGTAGTTGGTACCGCACTCTACACATCGGTTCCAATGGGCAGTCGCCGGACCTTTGTCTTCCGGGTGAACATAGTCCATCCATCCGGATCCGCCAGCCGAGCCGGGCGCGGCGCCGGTGTATTCGTAGAATCGGTCGCTGAGGTAGTCGCGACTTCCGTCTGCCTGACGGCTGAAGATGATGTCCGGGGCGGTGTGGATGATGGCGTCGAGTTCCTGATTCTTGTGGGTGAGCTTGCGATTGAGTTGGACCAGAGCTTCAGCCCGTCTCTCCAACTCCTCGGTCCGTTCCCCGACCCGTCTTTCCAGTTCACGGTTCAAGCCTTCCAGCTGGCGAGTCTTGCGGTGCAATTCCGCAAAAACGCGCACCTTGGCTCGTAGAAGATCCGGGACAACCGGCACCGAAATGTAGTCGACCGCACCGTGTTTATAGCCCTTGAGCCGGTCCAGATCGGTCAGGTGTACGGCCGAAATAAATATGATCGCTGTCTCCTGGAAGCGCGGATGCTGACGGATCATGGTGGCGAGCTCAAAGCCATCCAGTTCAGGCATACTCACGTCCATCAAGACGACGGCAATATCCTCTCGGAGCAGTGTTTCGAGCGCTTCCTTCGCGGTGCGGGCTTTGACGAGGCGCTCGTCCAGCTCCGCCAACATGACTTCGTAGCTAAGGAGCTTGGCCGGCTGATCATCGACCATCAGGATATTGATCTTGTCTTTTGAGATCATAACGACCTCGAGTTGCCATCATTCCAGAGTTTGCAGAGTCTAGCCATGCTATCGGTGAAGCCAAGTTCGCAATGCTGCAAGAAGTTGGTCGGTGTTGACCGGCTTCGCGAGATACTCGGATGCTCCGGCCTCCAGACATTTTTCACGATCACCCTTCATTGCTTTTGCGGTTAGAGCAATGATGGGCAGACGGCGTAACGCTGGATTCGTCCGGATCGCGCGCATGGTTTCATATCCGTCCATTTCGGGCATCATCACATCCATGAGCACAATTGCGACGTCGCGGGTCGATTCCAGGGTGGTAATGGCCTCCCGCCCGGTACTCGCGGTGAGCACATTCATGCCCCGGCGTTCGAGGACGCTGCTCAGAGCAAAAATGTTGCGCACGTCGTCGTCCACCACCAGGACGCGCTTGCCGAGCAAGGCCTCATCCGAGTGATGCAAGCGCTCGATCATTCGTTGTTTCTCCGAGGGCAGGTCGGAAATCACTCGATGCAGGAAGAGGGCGGTCTCGTCGAGTAGTCGTTCGGGCGATTCAACTCCCTTCAACACGACACTGCGGGCGAGGGTGTGCAGGCGCGCATCCTCGTCGGGGGAGAGGTCCTTGCCGGTGAATACGACGATAGGGATGTCGCTGAAGGACGGAGTATCCCGGAATCGCTCCAGCACGTCGAACCCCGACATATCCGGCAGGCGCAGATCCAGCACGGCACAGTCGAACGTTTGTTCCCCAACTGCGGTTAGAGCCTCAGCTCCCGTGGCAACGACGACGATGTCAATGTCGGAATAGCCAAGCAACTCGCGGATGCTGAATTGCTCTGCGGGATTGTCCTCGACAATCAGCAGTTTCTTGCGATGGGGTGCGGCAAATGTCTTGATCCTCGACAGCGCGGTATCGATTCCCGCTTTCGTCGTTGGTTTGGTCACGAAAGAAAATGCCCCACGAGACAGACCGTGATGGCGGTCCTCGTCGAGGGTGAGCATTTGAACCGGAATGTGACGGGTGGCTGGATCTTGCTTGAGATGATTGAGTATCGTCCAGCCAAGCATATCGGGAAGGAATACGTCGAGCGAGACTGCCGTCGGCCGAAACTCACGCGCCAGGTCCAATGCCTGGGCTCCTCCCGAAGCCAGCAACACCTTGAATCCCTTATCCCGAGAAAGATCGCGCAGCAGGCGAGCGTAGTGCGGATCGTCCTCGACGATCAGCAGTACGGCGTCGTCGGGTTGCAAGTTAGCTCGGTCGTCATCGATCTGCTCATGCGGCTCACTAACCGGCGAACCGCTGAGTGACATCGAGAGCTTGTCCTTCTCCGGCACCGAAGGAGTCGCGACCGGGATACTCTTGTAGGCAAGAGGCAGGAAGAGGGTGAACGTGCTGCCCTGGCCAGGCGCGCTACGCAACCGGATTTCGCCGCCGAGCAGGCTCGCCAGCTCGCGGCTGATTGCCAGCCCAAGTCCGGTTCCGCCGTACTTGCGGCTCGTGCCGGCGTCCGCCTGTTGAAAGGCTTCGAATATGATTCGTTGCTTGTCTGCAGGAATGCCGATGCCAGTGTCCGCGACTTCGAAAGCCACCACAGGAGCCGACTTTCCGAGGACAGGATGGTCCTGACTCCAGCCGCCGGCGACCAGGCTCACCGAGAGGCTGACAGCGCCTTGTTCCGTGAACTTGAAGGCATTGGAGAGCAGGTTCTTCAGCACCTGCTG
>Ga0335080_10000393_pt1 | contig 39685 bp, 27 predicted proteins | sample Lox_Sample_34_FD_206720 | JGI IMG/M metagenome (GOLD analysis project Ga0335080, IMG submission 206720) | Soil microbial communities from Loxahatchee National Wildlife Refuge, Florida, United States - Lox_Sample_3.4 | ecosystem: Environmental > Terrestrial > Soil > Wetlands | place: USA... | reverse complement strand
AGAGTTCACATCGACGGCGCGGTTTGGCACCTCGATGTCGGCTTGTCACATCCTGGGGCTGGAGAAGGTCCCAAGGGTCCGGCTGTTCGCCGGTTAAAGTGGCACATGAGCTGGGTTCAGAACGTCGTGAGACAGTTCGGTCTGTATCCGGTGCGGGCGTTGGAGTGTTGAGGGATGTCGTCCGTAGTACGAGAGGACCCGGACGAAGCGACCTCTCGTGTCCCGGCTGTTCCGCCAGGAGCAACGCCGGTTAGCGATGTCGCGCGGGGATAACCGCTGAATGCATCTAAGTGGGAAACCCTCCCCAAGATGAACACTCCCGAGCCGCAAGGCTCCTGAAGGGCCCTGGGAGACTACCAGGTTGATAGGCGGCAGGTGTAAGGCGCGCGAGCGCTTCAGCCGAGCCGTACTAATTGCCCGTGAGGCTTGATCTCTCCCGGTGTCCCGGGGTGAGCCTCGACAGGACCAACACACCACTCAATTTCTTTGCTGGCGACTAGCGCGACAGGGCCACACCCGTTCCCATCCCGAACACGGTCGTTAAGCCTGTCAGCGCCGATGGTACTGCGCTCGAGAGGGCGTGGGAGAGTAGGCCGTCGTCAGCGCTCTACGAAATGTCCAATGTCCAATGACCGATTCTCTGATCATTGCGCATTGGACATTTCATTTTCGGGCCTTCCGAAGCGAGATGTAGGCCGCCCAACGCGCCCGCGTACGACGGTGGGTTCTGGTTCGATCACGTCCACGTAAGCATGTCAGGATCGCCCGGGGACGGCCGGCGCGTGTTCCCGCTTGCGCTGGGCTGCCCGCTCCATCGATCGGAAGAAGAACGGATAGAGCGGCACGCTCGCGAGCAGCGCCACGAACGCGGCGACCACCGTCTTGGGCGCGCCGCCCACCACCGCCCCGATGCAGTACAGGACGGCGGCGAACGTGATCCACATGTACTTGCGGACGCCCTTCCCGCCCTCGTGATCGAACACCACCTTCACCATCGCCACCGCCGCATAGACGTAGGGAACGACCGCGAGAATCACGGCCAGGTCGATGAGCCGGTTGAATTGGTTGGCGATGGTCGGCGACATGGTCGCGAACAGCATGGCCGTCATCAGCACGCCCACAATGATGAGCCCCGTGCCCGGAACCCCGTGGCGATTCAGGCGGCCAAACACCCGCGGAAACATGCCGTCGTCGGCGGCGGCCTTGGCGCTCTGCCCCACGAGCAGCATCCAGCCGCCCAGCGATCCCACGGACTTGAGAATCGCGCACACCGCGATGATGGCCATTCCCGCGTTCCCCACCGCGAGCCGTGCCGCCTCGGCGAACGGCGCGTGAGAGCGCTGCAGCTCGGCATTGGGAATGATTCCCATGATGACCGTGGAGCTCAGGATGTAGACGACCGCCGAGAGTGCGAGGCCGATCAAGGTGGCGAGGGGAATGTTGCGCTTGGGGTTCTCGATCACCCCGGCCGAGACCGCTGCGCTCTCGACGCCCATGAATGCCCACAGCGCGATCGACGCCGCGCGCATGACGGCAGCGCCGCTCGAGCCACCGCTCACGTTCCAGGACGCGAGAAACGTCGAGCGGTCGAACCAGAACCAGCCCAGGAACGCGATGCCGAGAATCGGGATCAGCGCGAGGCTCATGGTCCATGTCTCGAGCAGGCCGACGACCCGCGCGCCGAGGACGTTCGCGAACGTGAAGATCCAGATCACGGCCGCCGTGGCGAACACACTAGCGGGTGGCGCCGCGATCTGCGGAATGAACTCGGCCAGGTAGCCGACCGCCGCGACCGCGATCGCGATGTTGCCGATCCAGTTGCCGAACCAGTACACGTAGTTGGTCTGGAAGCCGACGTAGGGCCCCAGAAAATCCCGGGCGTAGGCGTACGGGCCTCCCGGTTTGGGGTCGAGCTGGCCGAGTTTCGCGAACGCGAGCCCCAGCGCCGCCGCGCCAAGCGCGGCCACCAGCCATCCGAAAATGGCGATGCCGCCGACTCCGGCCATCGTGGAGGGAAGCAGGAACAGGCCGGTGCCGATCATGTTGCCGGCCACGAGCATCGTGGCCTGAACGAGAGACATCTTGCGCGCCGGATCGCTCATCGCAGGTCTCCCCATCCTAATCCGCGACGGCGTCGAGACGTCAGTTTCCCCAACGTCCAATGCTCCCCCCTCGGGGTGCACGACAGACTACCTCGTGACGTTGAAGCCCTCGATCAACTGGTTACTCGCGTTTATCCCGGTCGCGCTCGCTCTCGAGCACGCCAAGGCCGCGCCGCCGCTCATATTCTTTTCCGCGGCGCTCGCCATCGTCCCCGCCGCGAGCCTGATCGTCCATGCCACCGAGCAGATCGCCCACCACACCGGCGATGCCGTGGGCGGGCTCCTCAATGCCACGTTCGGCAACGCGCCCGAGCTGATCATCGCGATCGTCGCGCTGCGGGCCGGCCTCGTTGATCTCGTCCGCGCCTCGATCATCGGCGCGATTCTCGGCAATCTGCTCCTGGCGCTGGGAGTCGCGCTCCTGCTCGGTGGGTTGCGCCACAAGGACGAACCCTACAACGCCAGCGCGGCGCGCATCTACAGTTCCATGATGCTCCTGGCCGTGATCACGCTCATCGTGCCCGGCGCGTTCGAAGGATACTTCTCGGCGGCCGAGTACACGGCTCAAGTCGAGAGTCTGAACACGGCGCTCGCGGTGCTGCTCCTCGTGACGTATGGCCTCTATCTCGTGTTCATGCTCCGCACGCATCCGCAGCTGTTCAAGAGCGCGGAGACCTCGAAGCCCGAACACGCCGAGGGACCGGTGTGGAGTGTGCCGCGAGCCGTCGGCAGCCTCGTCGGCGCATCGGTGCTTGCCGCCTGGATGAGCGAGATCCTCGTCGGCGCCGCCGAGGGAACCGGCGCGGCGCTCGGAATGTCGCAGGCATTTATCGGCCTCGTGCTCGTGGCCATCGTGGGCGGTGTCGCGGAAAGTCTCTCGGCCGTCGCAGCCGGATGGAAAGGAAAGATGGATCTGACGATGGGCATCGCCTTGGGGAGCTCGATCCAGATCGCGCTTTTCGTCGCCCCGGCCCTCGTGCTCCTGAGCTGGGTGATCGCACCGCGGCCGTTGAGCCTCGCCTTTCACCGTGCCGAGCTGGGCGCGCTGCTGCTCACCGTGCTCATCGGCACGGTCATCTCGGGCGACGGACGCGGCAACTGGTACAAAGGCGTCCAGCTGATCGTCGTTTATGCCGCGATCGCGCTGATGTTCTACTTCGTGCCGGAGGTGTCCCGCTGATGAACCGTGCCGCGACGTCTCACGTCGTCAACGCCAAGCCCCTCGACGAGCCTCACGAGCGCCGGGTGCTCGATCCCGTGGAACGGGTGTCGGAATTGCTGTTCGGGCTGATCATGGCCCTGACCTTCACCACGACCCTGAGTGTGGCCACCGCCGGGCACGAGGACGTGCGAACCATGCTGTTCGGCGCGTTGGGGTGCAACGTGGCGTGGGGATTCGTGGACGCGGTGTTCTTTCTGATTACCGTGGTCGCGGAGCGCCACCGCAACGCCGCCATCCTGCGCGAAGTGCGGACGACCGAGGATGCGGCGCGCGCCCGCTCGCTGATCGGGCGTGCGCTGCCACCGCTCGTCGCGTCAGTGCTGCGGGCGCAGGACTTCGAATTCGTCCGGCAGCAGCTCAAGGCGCAGCCGGAGCCGGCGCAGAGGTTTCCGGTGACGGGTCGGGACCTCTTGGGTGCCCTCGCCGTGTTCCTCGTCGTCTTCCTGTCGACCCTCCCGGTCGCGGCCCCGTTCGTGTTCATCCACGGAGCGCACCTCGCGCTCCGCGTCTCGAACGGCGTCGCCCTCGTGCTCCTGTTCTGGAGCGGCGTCGCGCTCGGCCGCTATACGGGCCGGCCGGCGTTCCGACTCGGTGTCACGATGACGCTCATCGGCGTCGTGCTCGTCGCCGTCACCATCGCCCTGGGCGGGTGACGGCGGGGCAAGCCTAGGCGGCTCGCGCAGCCGCCTCAGCGGGCGCCGTCCCCATGACGAGCGGGGTCACGCGCTGCATCGTCAACGCAATCGGCACCGCCAGGATCGTTCCCGCCGGACCAAGCACCCAGCTCCAAAAGATGATCGCAAACACCAGCTGGGTGAACGACAGGTCCAGGCCCTTCACGTAATACCGCGGCTTGATCACGTTGTCGCCGATCAGATTGATCACCCAGCAGCCCACGACCACGACCAACGCGCGCTCCCAGCCGTGCTCGAGTAGCGCGAGCAGCGTCGGGGGAAGCAACGCCACGGGGATGCCGATTCCCGGGATGAACTGGAAGAAGAAGAACATCACCGCCCAGGTGAGCGGCGCATCCACGCCCGCCGCGAGCAGCACCACGAGCATGGCCCCAGCCTGCATCGCCCCCACGAGACCGGTAATCGCGATGAATTGTCGCGAATCGCTCGTCACCAGGTCGAGCTGCGCCGCCAGCGATCGGGTGCCCGAGGGGGAGGGGGGAAGCGTTCGCGCCACGATGATTTCGTAAAGAACCACGGCCGCGATCAGCAGCACGAGCAGCGAGCTGCCGAGGGCCGACGCAAGGCCGCCCAGAAACGCCTTGGTGGCAACGACGATCCGCGCGGGGTCGAGCGGCTGGAACATGGGGATCTGCGACACATCCACGCCGCGATTCTGGAGCGAGATCATGGCCTGGTCGCGCACCGCCGAGAGACGCTCCTGATAGACGGGCAGTTTGTCCACGAGGCGCGCCGTCGAGACGCTGAACAGGCCGATCAGCACCAGGCCGCCGGCGAGCACGATGAGCATCGAGATCAGGACGCTCGAGCCGTGCTTGAACCCTCGTTTCATGAGCATTCCCGGGAGGGGACTCAAGCTTTGCGCCACCAGCAGGCCGAGCAGTACGAGCACGACCAACGGGGCGGCGAGCTTCAAGCCGGCCACGATCACGACGAAGCACGCGCCCGCGATGAGGAGACGCAACGGCCCAAGGTGACGAGTATCAGAAGCGGATTTCGCATCCGCCGTTCCCAATTCGGATTCCTGAATGGTGGCCATGCCGAATGCCTCAGTTGGTGGATGAATCGTGAACGGAAGGATGCTCGCCTTGTGGGGATCTATGGTCAAGACCGACGCGGGCTCCCGGCGCGCCAAGACGGGGCCTGATCACGAGCAGGCTTCATGTCGACTGGCTCATGGCCTTGAACACGCCGCCACGATCGCGATCGAAGTAGTACAGCTTCGCGATCTCGATACGGCTCGCGAGGAAGCTACAGGCGACGACCGCGAGTGCCGTTCCGACGAACGGACCGACCCAGTAGATCCACCAACCCTGGTAATTCTGGGAAATGATGGCCGAGCCGAGAGTGCGAGCCGGATTCGTACTGATACCGGAAACAGATGCCTCGAGCGGTACCATGATGGCGTACAGGAACGGGATCATGAGCGGAGTGAACCGGCGCAACCGGCGAGTGCCGAGGAACACGCACAGACTGGCAACGAGCGCGAAGGTTGTCGCGACTTCTCCCAAGAGCACGGCCCCCGTCGAGTATCCCGCGCCCGGGAGCGTCGCGCCGTAGCTGATGCTCGCGCCCATGGCGCCCCACAGGAGCAAGGGAACGCTTCCCAGCGTGGCTCCTCCGAGCTGCGCCACCATGTACCCGACGGCCGCCCGTGGCTTGAGCTTCCCCATCAGCAGAAATCCAAGCGTGACGGCCGGGTTGATGTGCGCCCCGCTGTACTCCCCCACGGGTGAAAGCGCGATCGCCGCCCCCAGGGACCCGAACAGGAACCCACTCAGCGCCCGCCGCAGGACGATGTTGGGTAGAAGGGGCGCAATCGGGCTGCCCGCACCGAACAACAGGATCACGAGCGACAGACCGCCCATAAGGAGGAGACCCGTCCCGAGCATCTCCGACAAGAAGATTTGCCAGGGCAAATAGGATCTTGCCGGAACCGACGGTTGCGCCTCGAGGATGCCCAGCTGAGTGCTTGTCATACGACCTCAGACCAGCGCCGCCTCTGTGTCCGCCGTCCGCGGCGGTGCCACAGGGATTTCCCCGCGCGGTTGGACCGCGAACACGTGGTATTGCCAGGGCCCGAGGTCGACGTACAGCCCGCGCGAACTCAGGTCATCGCCGGCCTGCTCGTAGGAGGCACCGCCAAGCTGGTCTTGGAGACGCCAGCTACGCCCGCCGAGATCCGCAAATGGCAGTCGCAGATACCCCTGGCTCGGGTTCGGCGCGTAGTTCACGGCCACCACGAGGCGCTGTCCGCCCCGGTGGTGCCAGGCGAAGGCCACGAGGCAATCCGACGTCCCGTTGCCGTCCCAGGCGGGCTCGGCATCGAGCAGCTGCCACCGGCCTTCACGCACCAGCGGCTGTTGCAGCAGGGTGAGCAGCCGCTGATAGAACCGTTTCAGCTCTTCATCGATCGCTTCCTCCGGCGCACGAACCAGATGGGGCGAGATCCGTTTCTTCCGCCCCTCGAATTGCCCCTGGTGGAAGAACCGCAGTCCTGGTGACAGGAAGGTCAGGACTGCCGCCGCCTGATGCACCTCCGGTGCGAAGGTAGCGGCGGCACGCGGCTCGTCGTGATTCTCGAGAAAGCGCGCCAGCTTGTTCTGATAGTCGAGCCCCGCCCGGAAGTGGTCCCGCACGGGACCGGCGCGCCCTTCGACGAGCCGGTCGTAGAGGCGCTTGTCGTAGGCGTAATCGAATCCCTGTTGCTGGATGGTCCATTCGAGGTCCCAATAGACCTCGGCCATGAAGCAGAAGTCCGGAAAGCGCTCGCGCACGCGTCGAGTCGCTTCCGGCCAGAACGCCTGCGCCTTGATTCCCCAGGTCCGCTCGAATACCTCGGGCAGCAGCAGCATGGCCATGTCGCATCGCACCCCGTCGCACTGTGCAGCGATCTTCTGCAGCTCGCCGGTCATCGCCTGTTGGGTGGCAGGGTTGCCATAGTTGAGCTGCAACGTATCGGTCCACCCGGGGAAATAGGGATCCCGGCCGTGGGCGAGCAGCAGGTCGCCCTCGGACCGTTTGACCCAGGTGTAATTCTTCGGGGCGCGCGTCAGGTCCAGCTCGGTGCCGGACACGTAGTATTCGGGATGCGCGTTGACCCAGGGGTGATCCACGGCCGTGTGATTCGGCACGAAGTCGAGCATCAAGCGGAGGCCGCGCGTGCGCAGGCGGTCGCGCAATCGTGCGAGGGCCGGATCGCCCCCCAGCGGGCGATCCACAACGTATCCGGTGATCGCGAACCCGGAGCCGCCGATGTCGTCGTCGGTAAGATCCGGGAGCGTCTCCTGGAACTCCTTGCGAAACTCCGGGAGGGTGCGGGACAGCCGCCGCCCGGCAGCGCCGGTCTGCCAGACGCTCAATAGCCACACCCAGTCGAATCCCATTCCGGCGACTCGGTCAAGCGCGGTGTCGGAGATGTCGTCCAGCGTGGCAGCCCGTTGGAGGGTGCGCGACACCTCCCCCAACCAGACCCGGGTGTTGATCTGGTAGAGGGAGGGATAGTGTGGACTGCGCATGTCAGGTGCGGACCCGCGCCGGGCGCCGGGTCTTGACGGGGGCGGCGGGTTTGGTCACTTCGGTGACGGCGGCCGCCTTGCCCAGCTCGAGCGCCTGCTCCGGCGTGGTCGTCGCGAACAGACGCATGACTCCTGCGATAGCGCCCGTCCATCCGGTCTGGTGGCTGGCGCCGAGGCCGAAACCAGTGTCGCCGTGGAAGTACTCGTAGAAGAGCAGCAGGTCGCGCCAGTGCGGGTCGTCCTGAAGCTTCTTGATGTCACCATACACCGCGCGCCGGCCCTTTGCGTCGCGCACGAAGATGTTACCGAGCCGCCGGCCGAGCTCTTCGGCCACCTGGTACAGGGTCATCTGGTGTCCGGAACCGGTCGGGCATTCGATGGTGAAGTCGTCCCCATAATAGAGGTAGTACTGGAGCAGGGCCCGGATAATGAGCACGTTGACCGGCATCCAGATCGGTCCCCGCCAATTCGAGTTCCCGCCGAACATGCCGCTATCCGATTCGCCGGGGACGTAGCAGACGCGATAGTCCTGGCCGCCGGCATTGAAGACGAACGGATGGTCGGCGTGATAGCGTGAGGTCGACCGGATGCCATAGGGGCTGAGGAACTCCTTCTCGTCGAGCATCCGCGTCAGGACGCGCCGGAGGTTCACGTCGTTCAGCGGCGCGCTCATCTGTCTTCCGGCCACGCCCGGTTTCACCGGATTGTGGACGAACGCCATCAACTCCGGGCGCGCCAGCAGGAACTGGCGCAACCGATCGACCACCCAGGGCACTTTCTTCTTCAGTTCGCCTTCGAACACGGTGACGGCGCACAGCGGCAGCAGCCCGACCATCGACCGTACCTTCAGGCGCTGAGCCGTTCCGTCCGGGAGCCGGAGCACATCATAGAAGAACCCGTCCTCTTCATCCCACATCCCGTCCCCCTGGCCGACGTGCAGCATGGAGGACGTGATCGAGAGCACGTGCCTGATAAACTTCTCCACGAGCTCCACATAGGCCGGCCGAGTGAGCGCCAGCTCCGACGCGATTTCCAGCATGTTCTGGCAGAACAGCGCCATCCACGCGGTCCCGTCGGCCTGGTCCAGGTACCCGCCCGTCGGCAGCGGGGCGCTGCGATCGAACACGCCGATGTTGTCCAGTCCGAGGAACCCGCCCTCGAACAGGTTGCTCCCGGAGCGGTCCTTGCGATTCACCCACCAGGTGAAGTTGAGCAGCAGTTTCTGGAACGCGCGCTCGAGCCAGTCGAGGTCACCCTGCCCGCGCTGGGCCTTCTCGAGGCGATAGATGAACATCGTGGACCAGGCGTGCACCGGCGGATTGACGTCGCCAAAGTTCCACTCGTACGCGGGCAGCTGGCCGTTGGGGTGCAGGTACTGCGAGCTCAGCATCAGGTTCAGCTGCTCCTTGGCGAAGTCGACGTCGACCATGCTCAACGGGAAGCAATGGAAGGCGAGGTCCCACGCTGCGTACCAGGGATATTCCCATTTGTCCGGCATCGAGATGACGTCGGCGTTGTACATGTGATCCCAGTGCTCGTTGCGTGGGGCGTGCTTCCCCTTCTTGAACGGCCCGGCGCCGCGCTCTTCGAGCCAGCGTCCCACGTCGTAGTGGAAGAACTGCTTGGACCAGAGCATCCCCGCGAGCGCCTGACGCATCACGTTGGCGGAATCGGCGCTCAGTGAGGCGGGGATGACGCCGGCATAGAACTCGTCGGCCTCCTTGCGGCGGGCGGCCAGCTGGGCATCGAAGGCGGTCCCGAACACCCCGCGCGAGGTCGGGGCCGCGTCGCTGAGCCGCAGCCGCACCGTTGCGGACCGACCGGGAGCGACGGTCAGGGTGGAGTGCGCCGCCGCCTTGGTTCCGGTGCGCTCGGGATTCACGGCGGCGTTGTTCCCGTGGATGAGATAGTTGTGCAGCGCATCCTTCACGTACGGCGTGCGGTTGGGAACGTGCACGAGACGCTCGGTGTTGGTCTCGTTTTCGGTGAACAGTAGCTCGGCCGCACCTTCCACGGAGAGGAACCGGTCCCCCAGCTCAGGATGCGAGGCTGCGATCACGCCGGGCGCGAGCTGCCGCAGCTGAGGTTTCGCGCCGGCTTCCTTCCGGCCCCAGGACCAGGTGTTGCGGAACCAGAGCGTCGGCAGCAGGTGCAGGACCGCGGGCTCGGCACCGCGATTGTGCGCGGTGATCTGGATGAGAATGTCTTCCGGGCCGGCCTTCGCATATTCGACGATCACGTCGAAGTAGCGGTCCTTCTCGAACGCGCCCGCATCGAGCAGCTCGTACTCCGGCTCGCTCCGGCTCCGCCCGTGATTCGTTCGGACCAGGTCGTCGTAGGGGTACGCGGCCTGGGGATACTTGTAGAGGTACTTCATGTAGGAGTGAGTCGGCGTCGAGTCGAGGTAGAAGTAGCACTCCTTCACGTCCTCGCCGTGGTTCCCTTCGCTGTTGGTCAGGCCGAACAGCCGCTCCTTCAGGATCGGGTCCTTGCCGTTCCACAGCGCGAGCGCGAAGCAGAGCAGCTGGTGGTCGTCCGAGATCCCGGCGATCCCATCCTCCCCCCAGCGGTACGCCCGGGAGCGGGCATCGTCGTGGGTGAAGTAGTTCCACGCGTCCCCCGACTCGCTGTAATCCTCGCGGACCGTGCCCCACTGACGCTCACTCAAGTACGGTCCCCACTTCTTCCAGGGGGCTTTCTGCTCCCGTGCCTCATCGAGGCGAAGCTGTTCCGCGTTCATCGCGTGATCTCCTCAACCATCAGTGAGAACTCCCAGTACGGCAGTCGTGTCGCATCCTGAACGGGAAGAGAAGCTGTCGAGCATTGAGGTCTTCATGAACTCGTGGTGAACGTCCCGGTACGCGCGCGCAGGCACAGCGCCAGCAGGCCCGCGCTCACCTCGCGCATGACTTTTCGCATCTCGGCGTAGGGCGGGTGGAATGGCGTAGACGCCCGGCTACGCCCCCACTCCACCGTGAACGGAATGATCTTCTGCTTCTTGTGGTCGATGAAGTGCCGGCTGTACGCGTAGTCGTCTGCCGCCCCGCCTGTTGGGTAGAGGCCCACCGCCGGCTGCACGCGGTACTTGCGTCCGCGCACCAGCCGGATTGCGGCCGCGATCTGCCGGCCCATCGCCACTGCCTCCTTCTTGTCCTGCGCCGGAAAATATTCGCGATACACGTCGTCATTGATCAGCCCGCGCTTGCCATCGTAGGCCCGGTTCAGAAAGCTCATCCGCGGATCCTTCGACTGGGCGTCGTCCGAGCCCCAGGGATGCAGAATCGTCTCGCCATAGCAGTGCAGATCGACGAAGTAGCGGATGTTGGGAAAGCGATCGAGCAGCCAGATGACGTTACGGGTCTCGGGTTCGGAGGCCGCCCGGGGACCCGCGTAGGTTTCGTAATCGCCGGGACTGAACGTGCTCGCCACGGTCCCTGGGGCGAAGTAGCGATCGAACCGCCAGAGAAACGGAAAATTGCGGTTCAGGTCCACGCCGTACGATCGTTGCCCCTTGCCACGCGGCGGGGGTCGCCGGTTCTTACGCCACATCGAGCTGCGCTCCATGCTGAAGCGCCGCCCGTCGGGATTCGCCTGCGGCAGCACCACGATGTCCATGGTCTCGATGAGGCGGCGGACCTGCGCCGCGGACACAACCCGCGTCTTCCACCTGAATCCGCGCCGGTCGCGGTACGCGCGCAACAACCGCATCGCGAAATAGACGAGGATGTCGGGGCTGCCCCATTCCCGTCCGTGCATGCCGCCGAGCAACAACACGGCGGGGCGGCCGCGACCGCTTCCCTTGCCAATCCGGAAGGCGTGGCAACGGCGCTTCTCCCACGTCAGGTGGGGCAGGGGGATTCTCTCGAAGTACCCGGCGTGGTTCCGGGCCCCGAGCACTAACGCCGCCTCGACCTCATCGGTGGTGAGATAGCCGCCGCCCCAGATGACGTCGCCGTAGCGGCCGCGGGTGACCCGCCGTGCCGCCGCGCTCTTGCCTTCGGCCTGGCGTTTACGGTCGGGACCGTCGACCCGCTCGAGCCGGGTGACCTCGTAGCCTTTGCGCTCGAGCCACTCGATCCTGTCGCCGCGGACGTAGGCATCGACCACGGCACCGCGCCTGTCCTCATGATAGCCGACGACGACGATGCGGAGCTTGGGGCCGAGCGCCGCCAGATGACGGCGATCCCGGCCCCGAACGGCGACGTGGAAGATGGCCATGCGGCCTCAGCGCGGCGACGCTTTCAGGCACTGGACGTAGTAGACGCCGTCGCGGTTTTCGACTCCGTGGGTGTCGTGGCCGAATCCCGGGAACCGAGCATCCCACGACCCGAGTGCGCGCAGGTAACTCAAGTAGGGGCCATCGGCTGCGCCGGTCGACTCGCCCGGCATGAGCATGGGAATGCCGGGGGGATAGGGTACCACGCTCGTCGCGAGTACCCGATTCGCGAGCTTGTCGAGCGGGACATGCTCGATTTCGTCCCGCACGAGGTATTGATAGGCGGCGCTGGGCGTCATCACGAGGGTGGGGAGCGTCGAGAACGCCTCCGCCAGCCAGTGCGTTTGCCGCGTCTCCTTGAGCATCGCGAACATCTGATCGGCCAGCTCGCGGAGCCCCAGATTGGCGTACGCGGCGGGGTAGGCGTTGGCGACCTCGGGCAACGCTTCGGCGAGCGCAGTGTTGGCGTCGTAGTCGCGCTTGAAGTCGAGCAATGCGTTGAGCAGCGTGCCCCATTTCCCTTTCGTAATGCCGATCGAAAAGAGCAGCAGAATCGTGAAATCGGTGGTCTTCTCGACTTCCACGCCGCGGCGGTGGAGATAGGCGGTCACGATGCTGGCCGGAATCCCTTGCGTATCGAGGCCCCCGCCGGAGGCAACGCCCGGCGTCAGCACCGAGACTTTGATCGGGTCCAGCATGCAGTAGCCGTCTTCGATGTCTCCGAACCCATGCCACGCCTCGCCGGGATGCAGCACCCATGCATCGGGTTCGCTCGCAAGGAAGTCCGGCGACGCATCCGCGAAGGCCACCGTCTTGCCGTTCTGCTTGACCTTGTCGGGATTCCAGGTGTTGAAGAACCACTCTTTCTTGTCCGAGAACTCGCGCTGCACGCGGCCCATCGTCTGCCGGAAGGCGATGGCCTCCTGGATCGATTCGCTGGTGAGCGCCAGGCCTCCCGGACCGTCCATCATCGCGGCGGTGATGTCGTTCGAGACGACGATGGGATAGAACGGCGAGGTCGACGCCTGCATCATGTACGATTCATTGAAGCGCGGATGTGGAATCGGGCTGCGGCCGTCGCGGATATGCAGGAACGATGCCTGCGACAGCGCCGCCAGCAGCTTGTGGGTCGAATGCGTGGCGAATACGGTCGGACCCTTGTGATCCTTGGGATCGCCGTACATCGCGTGCCGGTCGCGGTACAGCGGATTGAACCGCGCGTACGCGTACCACGCCTCGTCGAAATGGATGCGATCGACGGAGGGATCGAGCAGCTCTTCCACGCGGCGGGCGTTGTAGCACAGCCCATCGTAGGTCGAGTTAGTGATGATCGAGTGAACCGGGCGCGTCTCGACACCCTTGGTGACCAGGGGATTGGTCTTGATCGCCGCCTTCAGCGCCTCCGGGGCGAGCCGATTCGGCGGAATCGGTCCGATGATCCCATAGCGATTGCGCAGCGGCACGAGATACGTGGGAATCCCTCCGCTCATGACCAGGCTATGCTCGATCGACTTGTGGCAGTTGCGGTCACAGAGAGCGATCTGATCGCGCGCCACCGCGGCCATGAAGATCACGCGGTTCGACATCGACGTCCCGTTGGTCACGCAGTAGGTGCGATGCGCGCCGAACACCCGGGCGGCGTAGCGCTCGTGGGCGCCCATGGGACCGGTATGATCGAGCAGCGATCCCAGCGCGCCGACGCTGATCGACAGGTCGGAGCGCAGCAGGTTCTCACCGAAATAGTCGAAAAACATCCGTCCCACCGGCGACTTGAGAAACGCCGTTCCCCCGGTGTGGCCGGGGGTATGCCAGGAGTATTCGTATTCCTGGCTGAACTTCATGACCGCGGCCGCGAGCGGCGGCATCATCACGTCGATATAGCGCCGGATCGCCGCCACGACCCGGCCGCCGACGAACGCCGCGGTGTCCTCGAGCGTCCAGATGTACTCGTCGACCATTTCCATCACGTCGATCGGGATCGAGGACGCTTCGCCCCGCTCGGCCATGAGGAAGATCGGGATCTTGTCGTTCCGCGAGCGCACGAAGGAAATCAACCTGCGGGCCTTCTCGTGATCGTGATGTTTTTTCGCGTCGCCCCCGTTGCCGGCATCGCCCAGCGTCCAGTCGAGCAACAGGGCGTGAATCGCCGAGTCCGAGATGACGACCGACATACCGTCCTGGGCCGAGGGCGCCTCGACGACATCGATCGCCCGCCCCTGGAGCTCCTTGACCAGCGCCCGCGCGGCATGGCCTTCCGCGGTGGCCGTCGGGAGCTCGTCATCGATCACGAGCGCCCGCATGCTGATCCGCTTAATGCTTCTCTCGATCATCGCAAAATCTCCTGGCGGTTATTCCGGCCGCGTGTTCCAGCGGTAGAACGTGATGGCCTCTTCCGTCGGCGCCCCGAACCAGTTGGTGTACATGGCGCGGAATTCGGGGGTCGAATACAACCGGCTCAGCGTGCGGTCGACGACCATGCGGAACGCGTTATCGCCGCGTGGGAACGCGAGGGCAAACGATTCGTACGTGAAGTACCGGTCCATCACGGCGAGCTGGGCGCCGCTCTGGTTATGGGCCACGACGTCCAGGAGCACCGCGCGGTCCCCGAAGAAGACGTTGGCCCGGCGTTCGAGCACCTCCTGCACTCCCGCGTCGTAGCCGCTCACCGGCACGACCTTCGCCGTCAGGTTGAACTCGCTGAGCTTCCCGGCGAGCCAGGTTTCGGTCGTCGTGCCGTTGATGACGCAGAACGTCTGGGTCTGGAGCAGCTGGCCCGCCGAGGCACGCCAGGTCGGCTCATTGCGGTGCGTCCCGTTGAGCGCGTCGGTCAGGCGTTCGGGGGCGTCTTTACGCAATACCGCGCCGATGCCGCCCGGGAAAATGGGAATCGAGAAATCCACGGCTTCACGCCGCGTGAGGGTTTCCGTATCCGCCCCACACATCAGATCGACCTTGCCCATCTGCACGGCGACGAAGCGATCCGTCATCGGAACCGGAACCCATTCGACGCTCACCGTCCCAAGCCCCAGCTCGGTCTTCACCGCCTGAACGACCTTGCCGCATAGCGTGACCGAATAGCCCTGTGGATTTCCTGAGGCGTCGCGGAACGAGAAGGGTCTCGCATCGCTCGAGTAGCCGAGCCGAATTCTGCCGGTTTGTTTCACTCGCTCGAGCACGGTTGCCGCTACAGCCTTCGGAGCCGCTTTCTGCTTGGCCTGCTGGGCGAGCGCCCCCTGCGGCGCGGCGAGGGCCAGGACCACGATGGTCCCGATCGCGACCTTCACGGCTTGAGAGACGGGGCGAGCCCCGGCCGTGGCACCGGCCTGCGCTCCGGGCGCGAAGCGATAGGCGATGAAGCCCCACAGCAGATACGTCAGGCCGATGACGATCATGCCGCCCATTACTGCGCTGGGCCCCGACGCATAGAGCGCGTAGATGCTGTAGATGATCGCGATCACCGCCACGATCGTATTGCGCCGATACGTGTTCGCCGGCGCCTTCGCCGCTTTCATCATGTACATCAACGCGGAGAGCGAGATCACATAGGGCACGACGTTCGTCACCACGGCGAGGTTCACCAGGACGCCGAACTGTTTGCTCAAGCTGGGCGAGATGGTCGAGAGCGCGAGCAGCGACTGGACGACGCCGAGCACGAGCATGCCGACGATCGGCGCGCCCATCGAGTTGATCTTCGTGAAGAACTTCGGGAACATGCGCTCTTCGGCGGCGGCCTTGCCCGTCTGCGCGATCGTGAACTGCCATCCGAGCAGCGACCCAAGGCAGGCCAGCACCGCGAGTCCCATCACGATACGGCCGATCATGGGATTGAACATGTGAGCGAACGCGAGCGCGAACGGTCCGGTCGACTTGGCGAGATCGGCGTTGGGCACGATGCCCTGGATGACAGTCGTCGAGAGGATGTAAATGACGGCAGCGCCCAGGGTGCCGAACATGCAGGCCAACGGCACGTCGCGCTTCGGGTTCTCCACGGCATCCGAGTTCTGGGCCGCCGATTCCATGCCGAGGAAGGCCCACAGGGTGAGCGCGATGCTCGAACCCATGCCGCTCCCGATGCTCAATCCATGAGGATTCCAGGCGGCGCTGAAAACATCGCTCCGAAACCAAAACCAACCGATGATCGACAACAGGCCCACCGGCAGGATCACGCCCCATACGGTCACAGAGCCAATGCGGCCCGTGATGGACGGGCCGCCGAAGTTGGCGACCGTCGTGAGCCACAGGAGTACGATCACGCCGATGCACGTCGCGATCGGAGTCGCAGCGAGCCAGGGGAAGAACCCGGCCAGGTAACCCACCGCCGAAATCGCGATGGCCACGTTGCCGATCGCGAGCGAGAGGAAGTACAGGAAGAACGTCATGAAGTAACCGTCCTTGCCGTATGCATCCTCCGAGTACGCCGCCATGCCGCCGGGACGCTGATTGAAGATCCCGGCCTGGGCGAAGCCGTATGCGATGGCCATCGAGCCGAGCGCGGTTACGATCCACGAAAGCAGCGAGATGGCCCCGACCTGAGCCATGTTCGTCGGCAGCATGATGATCCCCGAGCCCATCATGTTCACGGCCACGATGAACGTCAGCTGCATGAGCGTCATTTTCTTCTTGGCGTCTGCCACGGTTCCCTCCTTGATCCACGAGACGTTCGGGCGTGATACGAAAGGGCTACGGCTTCAGGCAGTAGATGTGATAGTGTCCGTCGCGCTCCTCAGTCCCTTCTACTTCTTTCGCAAACCCGGGGAACCGCTCGCCCCATTCCTGCACCGCGCGCAGGTAGGTGAGCCACGGGCCATCTGCGGCGCCGACGCTCTCTCCGGGCATCACGATCGGAATGCCGGGAGGGTAGGGGATCACGCCCACGGCAACGACACGGTTGGCCATGTTGTCGAGCGAGACCTTCTCGGCCTCCCCGGCCATCAGTCGCTGAAAGGCGCGCCGCGGCGGCATTGCGGGCGTGGGCAGCGTGGCATACGCCTGGGCCTGCCAGTGGCCCTGACGGCTTTCCTTCATATGGGCCCACATCTCGTCACCCAGGTCCTTGAGCCCCTGGTTTGCATATCGGGCCGGAGCCCCGGCGACGACCTTGGGCAGCACTTCGCTGAGTGGCGCGTTGCGGTCGTAATCCACTTTGAAGTCGAGCAGGGCGTTGAGCAGCGTGCCCCATTTGCCCTTGGTGATCCCCATGGAGAACAGGAACAGCACCATGTGGTCGGTGGTGCGCGACGGCACGATCCCCTGGCGCCCGAGATAGGCGGTCACGATATCGGCCGGAATCCCGCTCGTCGCGAAGGTCCCATCCGCTTTCATCCCCGGGCACACGATGCCGAACTTGATCGGGTCGAGCATGCACCAGTTGTCGGGGATGCCGTCGAATCCGTGCCACTCCTCTCCGGGGTGAAGCACCCAGCAGGCGGGCTCGCGCGCGAGCAGCTCGTGCGACGCTTCGTGGAACGGAATGCGTTTCCCGGTTTTGGGATCGGTCACCTCGGGGGCGTTCCAGGGCGCGAAGAACCAGTCGCGCTTGGCCGTGAACTCCTGGTGCACCCGGGCCACGGCGAGCCGGCACGCTACGGCTTCGTCGATCACGTCCTGCGTCAGCGTGAGCCCGGCGGGGCCGTCCATCATCGCCGCCGCGACGTCATTTGACGCGATCAGCGCATACAGCGGCGACGTGCTCGCCTGCGCGCAGTAGGCCTCGTTGAAGCGGCCGTGATCGATCGCGCCCTTGCCGTCGCGGATATGGATGAACGACGTCTGGGACAATGCCGCGAGCAGCTTGTGCGTCGAGTGCGTGGCGAAAACCGTCGGCGCGTCCTTGGGGTGCTCGCTCGGATTTCCGCGCATCGCGTACCGGCTGCGATACAGCGGATTGAACCGAGCGTAGCCGTACCACGCTTCATCGAAGTGAATGCGATCGACGCTCTTCGCGAGCCGGTCCTGCGCCTCGGCGGCGTTGTAGCACATCCCATCATAGGTGCAGTTCGTCACCACCGCGTACACGGGGCGCTTGTCGGTTGCGTGCTTCGTGAGCGGGTTCTGTGCGATGCTCTCGGCAATCGCCTTGGGCTCGAGACGCTCCGGCGGAATCGGGCCGATGATGCCGTAGCGGTTGCGGGTAGGCCGCAGGAACACGGGGATGCCGCCCGTCAGCGCGAGGCCCTGCTCGATGGATTTGTGGCAGTTGCGGTCGCACAGCGCGATCTCGTTGTCACCGACGCAGGCCATCATGATCGCCCGATTCGACCCCGACGTGCCGTTGAGCACCGAATACGATCGATGCGCGCCGAACACGTGCGCCGCATAGCGCTCGCTTTCACCCATCGGTCCGCTATGGCCGAGCAGCGAGCCGAGCGCGCCGCGCTCGATGCCCATATCGGAGCGGAACAGGTTCTCGCCGAAGTAATCGAAGAACGCGCGTCCCACCGGCGACTTGAGAAACGCGACGCCCCCTTGATGCCCCGGCGCTGCCCACGAGTACTCGCGGTCGCGATCGTAGCGCGCCAGGGCGGCCGCAAACGGCGGCAGCAGCCCCTGGATGTAGCGATCGATGGCCGCGGTCACGCGGCCTCCGATGAACGCCGCGGTATCTTCGAGCGTCCACACGAATTCGTCCGCCAGCGTGGCGTCCTCGACCGTAACCGTCCCCGTGATGGAACGGTCCGCCATCAGGAACACGGGGATCTTGGCATTGCGGCCGCGCAGGGTCCGCAGCAGCTCGGTCGCCTGCCTGTGGGTACCGTGATTGTGATTGCCCAGCGTCCAGTTGACGAACACACAGTGGATCGCCGAGTCGGAAACGACGTTCGCGAGACCGTCGTCGAGCGAGAAGGCCTCGATGACCTCGAGGCCGCGCCCGCGAAGCTCGTCCGCCAGGGTGCGTACGGCGCGCCCACCCGCCGTGTTTGCGACGGCCAGGGCATCATCGACGATCAGTACTCGCCGCGTGAGCGGCCGTGACGTGCCGGTAATCATGTGCTTACCCGACGTGCGCGTGCATCAGTAGGAATACGCGACATAGATCATTCCGTAGGTGAAATTCGAGGTCCGTCCATAAGCCTGTGTGGCGGCATCCTGGGGGTGTGCCACTGCGGCAACGAAGCTGACGATGAAATTCGAGTTCACCTTCCAGTCGGCGTACAGATCGATCTCGGAGAGCAGATTCTTGGACGTGACGCCAGCAGGGAGTTGGTCGAACTTGAAGGAGTACCCGATGAGGCCGCCGCTCAAGGACGCGAACGGCGTCAGGTGGAGTCGTGCCTGGTGGGATACGAGGTTCGAATTGGAGAGGAAGTACTCGCCCCCGATCTCTCCCTGCCACCACGTGCCCCAATCGTAAAATCCGGGGAGCAAGGGATCGAACGCCTCATTCGCCGGCGTGGCGGGATCGTCCCCCTTGAAGAAGGCGTAGCGGTACGAGAGCTTCGGCGTCCACTTCACTTTCGAGAACTCGAAGGCGGCCTGTGCGGTCCACGCGGTGGACTGGATCAGGTCGCCGTTGTTCTCGCGGGCCCATTCGAATTCGAATGAGAGCTGGCGCAGCTGGCGCAGCGGGGCGCTGTAGAGCCGGAGGTTGTACACGTTCATGCCGTCGCGCGCGGGAAGCGGATTGTTCGCGCCGTCGGGATTCGCCATGAAGTGCATGTACGTAGCGCCGATGGTGGTCGCGGTATCGAGCACGAACTCATAGTTCGCGCCGGCCACCTTGGTGTTCGAGTTGTTCTCCGGCAGCTCATCGCGGTCGAGATAAAACAATTCGAACTTGTTGTTCTTCGCGTTCAGTTTGCCGAGCCCGGCAAACCCCCACGCCTTGCGCGCGTTGCTCCAGAAGCCACCGCGGCTTCCACCTTCGGCGGAGCCATCCCACAGCAGAAAGCCGTGTCCGATCTTGTACTGCTCGCGTCCCAGCGAGAACTCGAGCGCATTTTCTCCCAGTGACGGCATCGTCTTGCCTGAACGCCATCCGATGTACATGTCCTCGACTTTGAACGACGACTGCGCGCTTCCCACCAGTGGCACGGGAGGAGTGTCGAAGGTGCGTTCACCCACGGCGCTGACTTTGGCGAACCATTCGCCGTGCGCGTTCTCGACCGAGCCCGAAAGCGCGGGCTTGGCGTAGCTCTCGAACCAGTTACCGCCGAGATCGCCCGAAGGGTCGTCAGGAATGCGGTCGCGGTAGAGAGAATTTCCAAAGCCGAACATGCCGCCACCGGCATCGAGGTTGAACGTCCAGTTGACCTTCTTCGGAAGCCCGGTGGGGCGCTCTTCCGCGGCGGGAGCGTGGGCGGGGGCCGGGGATGTCGCGGGTGCGGCTGGAGGCGGCGTCGCCGGTGCCGGCGCTGGGGCCGCAGCGGGTGGCGGGGTCGCCCCCGCTTGCGGTGCCGGTTGCTGGGTCTGTCCCTGGGCTGTGACCTGTCGAGTCGCGACGCAAAGAGCGAAGCTCAGGAGCGTGCTACGCAAACGCATCATTACAACGACCTGCGCTGGAGATGGGACCAAGGTGGCGGTCCGGCGGGTGACCCTGGTATTGGACCTTCGGCCTACCAAACGATCGTTACTCCAACGTTACGCGCCGTTACCTGTATTTCACCTTGGTTCAATGCCACAGGTTGGCGTGGAAGGCCAGCTTCAGAGCGTTGCCACTTCCGTCCCCGAACCCCGGGCGGTGTTCATGATTCGATGGTCTCGCGCCTTCGCCGCCGGCTGCACGCTGGCACTGCTCGGTGCCGCGTGCGGCGGAGAGAAGAAATCCGCGCCCACCGCTGTCGATGTGGTCGTCGCTCCAGTACAGGTGCGCGATGTCCCGATCGTGCGGGAATGGGCCGCTCAGACGTTCGGCGCGAATGACGTGGAGATTCGCGCGCGCGTGAAAGGGTATCTCCTGCAGAAGGCCTATCAGGAGGGCACCATGGTGAAGAAGGGCGCCCTCCTGTTCCAGATCGATCCCCAGGAATACCAGGCGGCGGCCGCGCAGGCGCGGGCGACGCTCGTGCAGGCGCAGGCGGGGCTCTCGAAGGCGAACACCGACGTCAACCGGCTGCGGCCGTTGGCCGAACGCCACGCGGTGAGCCAGCAAGACCTGGATCACGCCGTGGCTGCGCAAGACGCCGCGAAGGGACAGGTCGACGCCGCGCGCGCCGTCCTGCAAAACGCAGAGCTCAACCTCGGCTACACGCGCGTGACGACGCCCATCACGGGATTGGCCGGCGTGGCGCAGGCCGACGTCGGATCGTTGGTCGGCAGCCCCGGACCGACGTTGCTGACCGTCGTCTCGCAGATGGACACGATCAAGGTCAAGTTCCGCATCTCGGAACAGGAATACCTCACGCTCATGCGGGCGCTCGGCGACACGGCTGGACAGACGGAGCATCGCCCACCAGGCAACGCGCAGCTCGATCTGGTGTTGGCGGACGGGTCCGTGTACGGCAGCAAGGGACACGTGGTGACGGTAGACCGCAACGTGGATCCCACGACGGGCACGCTCGGCATTGAAGCGTTGTTCCCTAATCCCACCGGCCTCCTGCGTCCCGGACAGTTCGGCCGGATTCGCGCGCCGGTCACCACGCGATCCAACGCCATCGTCCTGCCGCAGCGCGCCGTGCGCGAATTGCAGGGGACTTACTCGATCGGCGTGCTCAAGCCCGACAGTACGGTTGAGATTCGGCCCATCAAGGCGGGAGCGAGGGTGGGCAGCGACTGGGTGGTGGACTCAGGGCTCACCGCGAACGACATCGTGGTGGTCGACGGAATGCAGAAGGTCCGCCCCGGGGTGAAGGTCCACGCGACGCGCGCGCCCGCGGACTCGGCACAGAGCCCCCCCGCGGCGTCGCAGGCCTCCGACACTACTCAGCGGCGCTGACCTATGGCTGATTTCTTTATCCGACGACCCACCGTCGCGATCGTGATCTCGATCGTGATGGTGCTTCTGGGTCTCGCCATCCTGCGGAAGCTTCCCATCGAACAGTATCCCAGTCTCGCGCCGCCCACGATCCGCGTCGAGACGACGTATCCTGGCGCGTCCGCCGAGGTCGTCGAACAGTCGGTCGCGACGCCGATCGAGCAGCAGGTGAACGGCGTCGACAACATGATCTACATGAAGTCGCTCAACACGAGCGATGGCCGCATGCTGCTCGACGTGTCGTTCGAGGTGGAGATGAACCGCGACATGGCCAACGTGCTGACCCAGAACCGGGTCTCGCAGGCGCAGTCGCGGCTGCCGCAGGAAGTGATCCAGCAGGGCGTGACGGTCAAGAAGATCAATCCCAGCATCCTGAACGTGATCTCGCTGTACTCGCCCAACGGGACGTATGACGCGCAGTTCCTCAACAACTACGCGATGATCAACGTCCGCGACGCGATTCTCCGCGTGCCCGGTGTCGCGCAGGTCGATCTGTACGGCGGTGCTGAATACGCCATGCGCGTGTGGCTCAAGCCCGACCGGATGGCCACGCTCGGGATCACCACGGCCGATGTGACGAACGCTATTAAGGAGCAGAACCTGCAGGCGCCGGCGGGCAAGGTGGGCGATGAGCCCGCGCCACCCGGGCAACAGTTCACGTATACGGTGCGCGCACCCGGCCGGCTCGTGAACGCCGACGAGTTCGACAACATCATCGTGCGGCAGACGCCGAACGGCGGCATCGTCCGCATCCGCGACATCGGGCACACGGAGCTGGGCAGCGAAAACTACCGCTCGTTCGGCCGGCTCAACGGCAAGCCTGCGGGCGTACTCGCCGTGTACCTGCTGCCCGGCGCCAACCAGCTCAAATCGGCCGAAGGCATTTACCACACGCTCGACGAGCTGAAGAAGTTCTTCCCGGCGGACATGGACTACATGATCACCTACGATACGACGCCCGCGGTGAAGGCGTCGATCGAAGGGATCCTCCACACCCTGGTCGAGGCCTTCATTCTCGTCACGCTGGTGGTGTTCATCTTCCTGCAGAGCGTGCGCGCCACCATCATCCCGCTTCTGACCGTACCGGTCTCGCTCATCGGGACGTTCATTTTCTTCCCGATGCTCGGCTTTTCGATCAATACGCTCACGATGTTCGGACTGGTGCTCGCGATCGGCATTGTGGTGGACGACGCGATCGTAGTGGTCGAAGCGGTCATGCACCACATCCAACATGGCAAGACGCCCCATGACGCCACCGTCCAAGCCATGAAGGAGGTCTCCGGGCCGGTCGTCGCCATTGCGTTGATTCTGTCGGCGGTGTTCGTGCCCGTGGCGCTGCTGGGCGGATTGACGGGACGTTTGTACCAGCAGTTCGCGCTCACCATCGCCGTTTCGGTGCTGCTGTCCGCCTTCAGCGCGCTGTCGCTCTCTCCCGCGCTGTGCGCCATGATCCTCAAGTCAGGCCACGGGGCGACCAAAGGGCCGTTGGGGAAGTTCTTCGGCTGGTTCAACAAGACATTCGAGCGCACGACGGCCGGCTACGTCACCGTATCGCGTCTGTTCGTGCGTCGCACCATCCTGGCACTGATCGTGGTTGCCGCATCCGGTGTGGCCACGGGCTTCGTGGCGAAGGTGCTGCCCGGCGGCTTCGTCCCGGACGAGGACCAGGGGATTTTCATGATCAACGTGCAGCTGCCCCTGGGCTCCTCGTTGCAGCGGACCAGCCAGGTGTTGGGCCAGATCGAGGCCATCGTCGGCAAGACCGACGGCATCGAAGCCTGCAATGCGATCGGCGGGCTGGGCATGCTCACCAACAGTTTCAGCCCGGAGTTCGGCTCGTTCTTCTGCCGGCTCAAGCCGTGGGACGAGCGCAAGAGCAAGGCGCTGCAAGTCGCCGGCATTCAAAAGACCGTAGGCGCCGAGCTGGCGCAGCTGCCCGGTGCTGTTGCGTTCCCCTTCATGCCGCCGACGATCTCGGGTTTCGGCGCCGCGGGCGGATTCAACTTCCTGCTGCAGGACCGGAGCGGAACGTTCACGGTCGAAGACCTCGGCCGTCAAACCCAGGCGTTCCTGCTCGAGGCCCGGAAGCGCCCCGAGCTTGCGAACCTGTTCACCTCGTTCAATCCCACGACGCCGCAGATCTCGGTCAATCTCGATCGTGAGAAGGCCCGACAGCTCGGCATTCCGATCAACGACGTATTCCAGGGACTGTCGGCGTTCATGGGCGGCGCGTACGTCAACGACTTCAACCGGTTCGGCCGGCTGTACCGCGTGTACGTGCAGGCCGAAGCAGCCTTCCGCGCGCGCCCCGAGAACATCGGCCAGCTGTACGTGCGCAGCAAAACCACCAACGACATGGCGCCGTTGGCGACGCTGCTGAGCGTCACGCCCTCCTCGGGCACGGAGATCACGACCCGCTTCAACCTGTTCCGCTCGGTCGAGATCTCTGGGGTCCCCGCGCCGGGCTACAGCTCGCAACAGGCCATGCAAGCACTCGAGCAAACGGCCGCCAAGGTTCTGCCGCCCGAGATGGGCTATGCGTACTCGAGCATGTCGTATCAAGAGAAGGTGGCGCCGCCCGCCGCGCCGACGTTCGTGCTCGCGGTGGTATTCGTCTTCCTGCTGCTCGCGGCCCAGTATGAAAGCTGGCGTTTGCCGTGGGCCGTGTTGCTCGAGACGCCGCTCGTCGCGCTGGGCGCGTTCCTCGGCGCGTGGGCCATGCACTACGACAACAACGTGTACGTGCAAATCGGGCTGATCATGCTCATCGGACTCGCGGCGAAGAACGCGATCCTCATCGTAGAGTTCGCGCGGGTGAAGTACGAGGAGGGGTCGAGCCTCGAGGACGCGGCCCTGGAGGCGGCCAAGACGCGCTTCCGGCCGATCCTGATGACCGCGTTCGCATTTATCATGGGGTGCATTCCCATGATGCGGGCATCGGGATCCGGTGCCGGCGCGCAGAACGTGATGGGCACCGCGGTCGTGTGGGGGATGTCGATCGCGACCGCGGTCGGTGTCTTCATCGTGCCGGCGCTGTTTGCCTGGACCGAGAGCTGGACCTTCGGAAAGAAGAAGAAACCGCGCGAGGAGCGGGGAACGGTGCCGGAGCCCGCGCTCGCGGCCAAGGCGCCGAGCGCCCATTGATGCGCACCGCCACGGCGCGCCGGCTCGCGGCGGTATTGGTTGCGGCGAGCGCCGCCGCCTGTGCCCTGGGCCCGGGCTACAAGCGGCCCAACGAGGCCGTGCCGGAGCACTGGACCGACACGACGCTCTCCGTCAACGACTCCTCCTATGCCAACCTGCACTGGTGGGACGTGCTGGGCGATACCACGCTACAGCGCCTCGTCCGCGTCGCGCTCCAGGAGAACCGCGACCTCCGCGTTGCGCTCGCCCACGTCAACGAAGCGCGTGCGCAGCTCGGCATCCAGCGCCTCGAGTTCCTGCCGCAAATCGATGCCAGCGGCAGCGCGCTGAAGCGCGAGGTGCACGACACCCTGCTGGGATTCGGCGTGGGCCAGTATGACTTCTTTCAGGTCGGTGCGACGGTCAGCTGGGAGCTCGATTTCTGGGGACGGCTGCGCCGCCTCAATGAATCCGCCCAGGCGTCGCTTTTGGCGAGTGAATACGGACGCCGCGCCGTGATCGTGACCGTCGTGGGCGACGTGGCGCGGGCCTACCTCGAGCTGCGCGACTTCGACCAGCAGGCAGTGATCGCGGAGTCGAACGTGTCGACTCGCCGCGTGTCACTCGATCTTGCCCGCTCCCGCTTCGAAGGCGGCTTGACCTCCGAGTTGGACGTGCGCCAGGGCGAGTCGGAGCTCGCCAACGCTGAAGCCCGGCTCGCACAGATACGGCTGCAGGGCGGGCAAAAGGAGCATGAGCTCAACGTGCTGCTCGGGCGCATGCCGGGCACGGTGCCGCGTGGCGCCGCCCTCGTGAATCAGCAATTCCCCGCACGCGTTCCCGCGGGGCTCCCCTCGACGCTGCTCGAGCGCCGGCCGGACATCCGGCAAGCCGAAGAAGAATTGCACGCCGCCAATGCGCAGATCGGCGCGGCCATTGCCGCGCGCTTCCCCACGATTTCGCTGACCGGCGCCGCAGGCACCCGCACCGACGCAGTGGATCAGTTGTTCGGCGCCATGACGGGCTTCTGGCATCTCGGCGCCAATGTCCTGCTGCCCATTCTTAATAGTGGCCGCAGCGGCAAGCAGGTCGCCTTGGAACGCGCCCGCACCGAAGCCGCCCTCGCGCACTATGACCAGGTCGTCTTGGAAGCGTTCCGCGAGGTCGAAGATCAGCTGCTCGCGCTCGAGCAGTTCGGCATCGCGGTCGATGCGGCCCTGCGGCAGGTGGCAGCGGCGCGACGCGCCGTACTGCTCGCCGCCGATCGCTACCATGGCGGGGTCGACAGTTACACGACGCTGCTCGATGCCCAGCGGATTCTCGCCGACGCCGAGCTTGGCGAATCCAGCCTGCAGCGCCAGCAGCGCGTCGCGGTCGTGCAGCTGTATCGGGCACTCGGCGGTGGGTGGGATCCCGTCACCGATTCGCTCGCCGTGCCGCACGCATCGCATTAAGCGCCCACGCGGCGAGCGGTAATCCGATGTCCTGGCTTACCTCACCTGAAAGCTGGATCGCCCTCGGGACCCTCACGCTCCTCGAGATCGTGCTGGGGATCGACAACATCATTTTCGTGTGGGTGCTCGCCAGTCGGCTGCCCCCCGCGCTCCAGGGGCGGGCTCGCACCGTCGGGATTGCGGTGGCCATGGTGACCCGACTGCTGCTGCTGTTTTGCATCACGTGGATCATGCGTCTCACCGAACCGCTGTTCAGCGTCCTGGGCCACGTGCTCTCGGGCCGAGATCTGATTCTGATCGCCGGTGGTCTGTTCCTCATGTGGAAGAGCACACACGAGATTCACGACAAGCTCGAGGGCAGCGCGAGCGAGGGGGCGGGGGGGAAGCGTGGCGTGACGTTCACCAGCGTGATCATCCAGATCGCGCTGCTCGACATCGTGTTCTCGCTCGATTCGGTGATTACCGCCATCGGCATGGCGCGCGAGATCGAGGTCATGGTCGCTGCGATCGTGATCTCCGTCGCGGTTATGCTCTTCGCGGCGAACGCGATCAGCGCCTTCGTGTTGCGTCATCCGACCATCAAGATGCTCGCGTTCGCGTTTCTGCTGCTCATCGGGGTGACTTTGGTGGCGGACGGCGTGGGGCAGGACGTGCCGAAGGGGTATGTCTATTTCGCGATGGGGTTCTCAGTATTCGTCGAGCTTTTGAACCTGCGAGCGGCGCGGGGGCGTCGCACCGCGCCGGTCGAGCTCAGGCAGCGCCCGCTCGAGGCCGCCGCACTCGAGCTCCCGTCTCGATCGCCGCGCTAGACCTATTCCCGCCACGCCACCTCAGCCGTCGCGCCGCACCGACCACAGCTCAACGTCTTTTGTTGGGACTCGAGTGGCATGCGATGACGGCAGGTGGAACAGACCCCGTAGCGCGATCCCCATTTCATCGGCAAGTCCACCGCATCGTAGGGGCGCTGGACCACGGACCAGCGGTTAGGGCGTAGTGCCACAATCTGCAACAGCTCGCGCGGCACGCTTACCGAGCGCTGCCCGACTTCGAGGATCACCGCTTCGGGCATGAGTCTCACGACCTGATACCAGGCGCCGCGGCGAACGCTGCAGTTCACATCGCCGCGCACTCGCGCCCACTGTCGAACTTCCATCTCGTCCTCCTCCTTTGGTGTTGGGCGCTCCTGGCAAAGCTATGTGACCACGCCCATCCGCTGGGTGACGGCAGTCACATCGCCCTGGGGCCGGAACGAGCGTTTTGTAGTGCGTACAATCGTCCCGCGCCAGAAACGGAGGACTCCATGACGGACTTGCGCTGGGCTCGCGTGCGCACCGACGCGACGTGCCAGCTGCGACGCGGCGCGTGGTATCGCATCCTGCGGCTCACCACGGAAGAAGCCGTGCTCGACGTGAATTCGCGTCCGGTCGGCGTGTCGCGTTCGCTGCTCTACATGCTCCCCGCGCATCCCGGCGTCTGGTCGGTCGTGCCGCGGCCCCAGAACTCCAAGGCGCTGCCCGTGCGCTGGGGGCCGCGCTATGCGGTGTGTCCCGAATGTCGCAATCGCGCGGCTCTCGGCAATGCGTCCGTGAGTCTCAGGTGCGCGAAATGCGGCGGCGTGTTCGAGATCGGCTGGGGAGACGCCTACTTCGCGTAGCTTCGAGGAGACCCTGTGGTCCGCTTGATCTGGCTGGTCTTGATGCTTGCCGTCGTCGCGGGAATCGTTGCCGGAGCCTCCTGGGCTATCGCGTACAGTCAGGTCGGTTCGCTGCTGGGCGATCCGCCGCCCGAGATGGGCGTTCAAACCACGACATTCCTGTGGAATGGAGCCAGCGCGCACGTCTGGTCGTTCGCATTCTATCCGACGGAGATTCCTGGGGCGTCGAGCGTGCGCATCTACGTCACGCCGCTGGGTCGCGTTGTTGAGACCTATCCGGCGGATCTCGAGGCCAGGGTGAGGGTGCTGCACGCCAAGGGCTATTGAGCGTACGGTCCGCCCGGCCTGCGGGTCGACATCCACAGATCATTGTTGGCGGTTTCCCCGGGACGGTTTGACGTGAAGATCAACGTCTCGCCGTCCTCCGACAGCGCGGGCTGCCTTGGGCGAACGCCCGCCGCTGCTGCATTCAATGCGTTGTTTTGGACGCGCGCGTCGACGTCGCCACCCAACGAGATTGCCAGCGAAGAGCCCAGAGTCTGGCAGAAGCTGTGCCGGACCACAACCGACGCCCGCCGCCGCCGGCTTTCTCGCAGGCTGGGGATGGACCGACACCCACGTTGCTGCGATCGCAGGCGCCCGCGTACGGTGCGAGGCCGACGACGGAGATGCGGTGCAACGCTCACTTCATGGCTCCCTCGGGGCGTCAGACCCTCGTCAGATTGGCATCGCCGGTTGGTTCCATGATGGAACTGTTGAGTTGCGTTGCCGAACGAGACGCCGCCAGTAGGTTCTCCCCCGGTCTGTGGGGGAGGGGAAACCACGGCCTCGCATCCTGGACGCTCCGCAACTGATGGGAAGCTCGCACCAGGGCTGATTCTCACGACTCTGGGTGGCGCCTCGCTTGCCGCCCGTGGACGGGGAAGAGGGAAGACGGGCGCCGGACTGCAGACGCTCTTTGGCCCCGGCAAGCCGGTCGCGCTCCTCGCGTATCTCGCCAGCGCTCCCGAACGCCGCGTGCCACGCGACCGGATTAGCGAGCTGCTCTGGTCCGATCGTCCACCCGATGTGGCGCAGCACGATCTCCGCCAAACTTTGTGGTACATCCGCCGGCGTGTCGGCACGGTGGTGATTGCGAATCGGACGGGAGAGTTGGTGCTCGATCGCTCGGTGCGGTGCGACCGCGATGCCTTTCTCAGCGCGCTCGATGGTGGACAGGTCGAGCGCGCGGTCCGGTTGTACCGGGGCGATTTTCTCGCCGGACTGGGGAGCTCCGGTTCGACGGGATTCGACGAGTGGGCGAACCTCGAGCGCTACCGGCTCTCCCGCACCTTTTGCAACTCGGGGGAAGAAATCGCCCGCCGCGCGGTCCGTTTGGGAGACTTCACGCGCGCCATTGCATTAGCGCAACGGGTGCGTGACGCCCAACAGACGGACGAGGCGTGTTGGCGGTTGTACCTCGAGACGTTGCTGGCCGGGGGCGAGCGGATTCGCGCCGCGACTGAAGCCGATCTCCTCGAATGGCAGCTCGCCATGGCGGGACGGGAGCCTGATCCGCCCACGCGCGAGCTGCTGCGTCGGGCGCGGCGTCGCGCGACACCTCAGGACGTGCAGCCCATGGCGACGGCCATGGCGAGGCTCGTCGGTCGCGCGACGGAAATGGGCGTGCTGCTGCGCGCGTGGGAAAAGACCAGGTGGCGTCATGGTGCGCACATCGAAATCGTTGCTCCCACCGGATTTGGAAAGACGATCTTCCTCAAAGAGGCGAAAACCCGCCTGCAGGCGCTGGGCGCGTGCGTCGTCTATCTCGCCTCGAACTGGACGACCCGGGAAGTGCCCTATGTACTCGCGTCCGACGTCGCGACGGAGCTGGCCGAGCTGCCCGGCGCCGCGGGCGTCTCCGCCGTGACGGCTGCCGCGCTCGTCGCGCTCAATCCCACGCTGTCTCGCCGCTTCCCCGTAGCCCCGGACCGCGCGATCGGGGAAGAGGCGACCCGCAACCGGCTGTTTGCGCTGCTCGAGCTGCTGCAGGCCGTGTCGGAAGAGCGTCCCATCGCGCTCCTGCTCGACGACGTGCACTGGGCCGATAACCACTCGCGCGAGGTGCTCGATGCGGTCTGGGACCGCGTGGATCGGTTCGCCACGCTGATTGTGACCGCGTCCCGCACCGCGTCCGATCGTATCCCGGGCGCGCACACCGCCACGGTTCGCCTGGCCCCGCTGGCGGCGAAGGATATGCGGATGTTGCTGGAAGGACATGGCGCGTTGCCCGAGTTGCAGTGGGCGCGGGAGCTGCCTGAGCGGTTACAGACAATTGCGGCGGGCTCGCCTCTTGCGGCGCTGGACGTGCTCGAACGAGCCATCGACCACGGGGTGCTGGCCGTGCGCGGCGGTATCTGGACATGCGCGGAGCCGGCCGAGCTCCCGGCGCGGCTCGAGGGGCTGTCGGGCGTGCGGATCCAGCCGATCGAATCCCATCAGCGCTCGATTCTGGTCATTCCGTTCGCGCCGGGCGACGCGGCCATGGACGGTTATACGGATGGTTTGTCGGAGGAGGTCGTCGCGGCACTTACGGGCATCGATTCGCTGCGCGTGATCTCCTGGGCTTCCGCGAGGAAGCTCAAAGGCAGCGATCGCGAGATTGCGGCGCTCGCGAGCGAGATCAATGTCCGATACGTGCTGCGGGGCAGGCTCGCCGGCTCAACCGAAATGGTGCGCGTTTCGCTCGACCTGGTGCACACCGCGAGCAGCACGATTGTCTGGAGTATGCAACGCGTGCTCGGCGTCGGCGCGCTGTCGGAGCTCGCGCAGCAGACCGCCCGCGAGGTCGCGACGGCCCTCCACGTCCCCCTGACTCCCACTCAGGATCGGAGGCTCGGGCGGCGCGCGATTCCCGACGGCCGAGCGTACGAGTGCTACCTGCGCGCGCGCGAGGTAATGTCTCACGACCTGACGGTCGAGCGGCTGCATCGCGCGCGATCGCTGCTCCGCGCGGGCCTCAGGCTCGGAGGAGAAAACGCGCTCCTGTACGCGACGCTCGGCGCGGTGTACTCCCAGTACGGGTTGCTGATGTTTGAAAACGCCGGCACGCTGCGCCGCATCCAAGTCTGCGCCCGAAAGGCTCTCGAGCTCGATCGCACTTCTGCCGATGCGCACTTTCTCACGGGACTGGCGTGGTGCCGGCGCGGGGACATCAGGGAGGGCGTCCGGGCCATGCTCCGTGCGCTGGCGATCGATCCCTATCACAGGGACGCGCTCTTCTGGTGTATCGGATGGCTGGGTTCGCTCGGAAAGGTGGAAATCGGGCGGCCGCTGGCGGAGCGGCTTCTCGATACGGATCCGCTGACAACCATGAACCTTTGCATACCCGGATGGCTCGAGTGGCTCGGCGGACGGTTCGAGGCGGCGCTCCCCTGGTATCGCCGCTGGCTCGATCTCGAGCCCAGGAATCCTGCCTCGGTGCACACGATCGCGATGGCACTCGTGTGGAATCAACGCTTCGACGAAGCGCGCAAAGTTCTCACATCGCTCGAACTCCTCGCCCCGGCAAGCCCGTGGATCTGGTACAACAATTTCTTCCTGCACGCCCTCCGGGGGGAGCGTGGCGAGGCCCTGGCGGCGCTCACGCCAGAGCTGACTGCAGCCGCGCGCTCGTTCGAAATCACGTGCTGGTATCTGGCCGGATTCTGCGCAATGATGGATGCACGCGACGAGGCACTCCAGTGGATCGCGCATGCAGTCCAGCGCGGCTTCATCAACTATCCCATGCTCGCCGAGTACGATCCGTTCCTCACCCGGCTCCGGGGCGACGCGCGGTACGAAGCGCTGCTCCAGAGGGTGAAGCAGGAATGGGAGGAACTGGAGTTCTAAGCGCGGTTATCGCATTGTGGGAAATATCTGCATTGGACATTCGATATTCGACATTCGACATTCTCTGCATGACCCGCTGCGGTACCGTCGTTCTCGCCGGAAAGCCCAACGTCGGCAAGTCCACCTTGCTGAACGCACTCCTGGGCGAGCATCTCGCGATCGTCTCGCCCAAGCCGCAATCCACGCGGTTGCCGGTGATCGGGTTGCTGACGCGCGGCGACACGCAATTCATCTTCACGGACTCTCCCGGGTTGCTCGAACCGAGATACAAGCTCCAGGAAACGATGCGTGCGGCGGCGCTGCGCGCGCTGGCGGAATCCGAGGTGATCGCCCATCTCCATCCCCTCCCCGAATATCCTGCTCCGCCGTTCGAACAGGTCGCACGGCTCGATCGCTCGCCGCGAGCGCCGATCCTGACCGTCTACACGAAAGCCGATCTGGTCTCCCCATCGGCCCATCCGCCGATCCGCCCATCCGCCGTCATCGTCTCCGCGCAAACCGGCGCCGGCCTCGATACCCTGCTCGACCGGCTTGCGTCGTTGCTGCCGGAAGGACCATTTCATTACGATCCGGAAGAGGTGGCTACGCAGCCGATGCGCTTCTTCGTGGCGGAGTTCATTCGCGAGGCCGCATTCGAGCTGCTGCAGGAGGAGCTCCCCTACAGTGTGGCGGTGGAGATCGATGAGTATCGAGAGAATACAAATCCGGTGTATATTCGGGCCGTGGTCGCCGTCGAGCGTGAGACGCAGAAGCGGATCGTCATCGGCGAGGCTGGCCGCACGATCAAGGCGCTGGGCAGCTCGGCTCGCGCCAAGATCGAGCCGCTCGTCGGCCAGCAGGTGTATCTGGAGCTGCACGTGAAGGTCCTCCCCAAGTGGCGCCGCCAGGAAGCACAACTCCGACGACTCGGGTACACCACGTGAGCCTTGCCCCTGAGCTGCTCGAGATTCTCGTCTGCCCCAAGTGCAAGGGTCCCCTCGAGCACCGGGTCGGAGCTTCCCCAGATCAGGCTGAAGCGCTCGTCTGCCAGACGTGTCGGCTCATTTACATGGTCGAGGACGACATCCCGATCATGCTGATCGACGAGGCGAAACATTTTTAAGAGCGGATGGGCGGGTCGACGGACGGGCGGACCGCTGCTGCTCGCCGCGCTGTTGTTCACCTGTCCGCCCGTCTGCCTGACCGCCCAATTCTCCGACAACTCCGGAGCGCTGTTTCTGTCACTGCCCATCGGCGCGCAGGCCGTCGGCATGGGACAGACTGCCGTGACGATGGAGGGCCGGGGTGAGGCGGTATTTTGGAATCCGGCGGGGCTCGCCACGATGCAGTCGAGCGAATTCGCAGTCGAGAACGCGAGCCTCGCCGCCGGCAACGCGCACGCGCTGACCGCCTACTTCCCAGCCCACTCATTCGGCGTGTTCGGCGGCGCGGTCTACCTGCTCGACTACGGATCGCTCGACCGCACGGATTCCACGAACAACGTCGTAGCGCAAATCGCCCCGCGAAACCTCGAGTTCCTCGCGTCGTACTCGGCGGAGATCGCGGGCTCGCTCACACTCGGAATCAACTACAAGCTGGTGCAGACGCGCCTGTCCTGCAGCGGCGACTGTGAAGCGGTCGCGAGCTCGCAAGGCACAGCTCATGGCTTCGACCTGGGCGGGCAGCTCAACGTCGGACCCGATGGCGCGCTCCGCCTCGGCGTGGCCCTGAAGAACATCGGCCTGAAACTGCCGGACCAGGCTGATCCCCTTCCGGCACGCCTGGTGCTCGGGGCGCTGTATCGTCTCGGTGCCCACGTCGCGGGAAGCGGAGCCGCGCGCCCCAGGGCCGGCACACCACCGAATCCGGGGGGTGAAGCCACAGCGGCGAATGGCACCGGCAATGGGGGCATCGACGTGGAGGTCGCTGCCGACCTCGATAGCCCGTGGCGTGGCGAGGGGGAGTCCCAGATGCGATTTGGTGTCGACGTGGGCTACCAGCGGCTGGTGCGCGTCCGCGGAGGATACGCGTTCGCGGGTAGCGGGGTCAGCGGGCCGAGCTTCGGCATGGGACTCTCGAGTGGCGCGATCGGCTTTGATCTCGCGCGCACGTTTGCCTCGAGCTCGGATTTCATCGACGACAACCCCACATTCTTCACCTTCCACCTGACTTTCTGACCATACTGGGATCTCAAGTTTTGCACATTCGTTTGACACGTGAGCACTAACGACTTAAGCTTAAGTACTACAGCCTCTTACGCGAGGAGCCGGGTGCGGGCGCGTCCGACGATCCTATTCTTTTCGCCGGCAGACCGTCCAATCCCTCCGTTTCTCGAGTGCTGGGTAGACTCGAAGAAGCTCACGGTTGTGCGGGTCCCTACCGCAGCAGCCGTTCTGGAACGGGTGCTTCGCTCCCTGCCGGTGCTCATTCTCATCGATGCCGATGGGCCCGGCGAGGGTGGCCTTGAGCTCTGTGCCCGGTTGAAGAGCGACTCCTACTCGGCCATCGTTCCCCTCGCGGCCGTCGCGACCCGGCATAGCACGGAGCGGGTACGCGAGTGGTTTGCCGCCGGCGCGGACGAATTCATCACGCCGCTGTTCGAGCCGGAGGAGCGGGCCAGCCGTCTCGACGGCCTGATGGCGCGCACGGAACGCGATGTCGCTGTGAACCCGTCCACGAAGCTCCCCGGGACCACCGAGATCGAGCGCGTCATCCGACAGCGGATGGACAGCGGTGATCTGTTTGCGGTCTGCTACGCCGATCTGGACCACTTCAAGGAGTTCAACGACCGCTACAGCTATTATGATGGTGACCGGGTCATCTATATCTTGTCTCGCATTCTGCATGATGTGGTGAAGGGAATGGTGGGGACGAAAGGATTCGTCGGCCACATTGGGGGCGACGATTTCATTATGGTGATACCGATTGACGCGGTTCCGGCCGTGTGCAGCGAGGTGCTCGATGTCTTCGACACGCTCGTTCCTTATCAATACAATGAGCAGGACCGGCGTGCCGGCTACTACTTCGGCAAGGACCGGCGGGGACAGCTCCACCGCGTGCCACTCATGACGCTTTCCGTGGGCGTGGTAACGAACAGGCACCGCCGCTTTACGCACCCCGCGCAAGTGAGTGAGCTGGCCACGGAAATGAAGAGCTACGCCAAGACGCAGGTTGGTTCGGTGTTCGTCATCGATCGTCGTCATGACCCCGATCTCGAGGACCGATGAACGTCACCTGCTCCTCGTGCGCGACCGTGTTCCGCGTGGATCCCGCGAAGGTCCCGGCCGGCGGCGTGCGGGCGCGCTGTTCCGTGTGCAGCGCCGTCTTCGTCGTTTCCGTCACGGTCGATGCTCCGGGGCGGCCCGCGGCTGCATCCGCGATCGCACCACGGCCGGTTGTCCCGGCGCCGACTTCGCCCTCGCCCGGCCCGTCGGCTCCCGTCTCCGCCGTTGCGCCGGCCCCCGCGCCGCCCATCGCCGTGCCGCGTTCGCAACCCGCGCCTCCCGTTCCGGTCGCGCCGGCACAGCCGGGAATCCCGCGGCCCGCGATTGCGCGGCCCGCGGCGCCGCAGGCCGCGCCGGTCTCGCCGCCGGTGGCTCCGGCCACCCCCACCGTGCGACCGCCAGTCGTTGCACCGGCCGCGGCTGCGCCAGCCGCACCCGCGGGCCCTCCGCCGCCACCTCGAGCGCCGTCGCAGCCGAAGGCTGCGACAGCTCCGCCAGCCGCCCCGCCGGCGCCGCCCCCGTCCGATGCAGGCGCCGGAGCGAAGCGACCCGCGAGTCCGCTGCGGCCCGTCAATCCGTTCATGGTACAAGACCCGAAGCAAAAGGCGCGGCGTCTCGCGCGCGCGCTTGTTTCGGACCTCGTGGTCTATCACCCGGAAAAACGTCAACAAGGAATCCGGGACGGGACACTGCCCCAACTCTTCAAGGAAGAAATCGAGAAGAGCTGGCAGGAGTACACGGAGCAGGTGGGACACGAGCTCGCGAAGAGCACGCCGTTCTGGACCGAAGCCCTGAACGAAATTCTCGCCGGCGGCGCGAAACAGTTCTAAATCGTTATATTTGGGAAGTTAAGAGCCGTCCCGGGGGGCGTACCCGCGGACGGCTCAAATCTTACCTGGCGGCAGAAGCGGAGTGACTGTGGACTTATCCGAACGATTCCAGGACTTCGATCGTCGGCTCACCGAGTTGCGGAGCTTTCTTTGACGTTCCCGAGAAAGCGAGAAGGCTGGGAGAGCTCGAGCACGCCATGGCAGAGGGCAACATCTGGGGCGATCCCGAGCGTGCCCGCCAGGTCGTAGAGGAGGTCAAGACTCTCAAGCGTTGGCTCGAGCCCTACGGCGGATTGCGCCGCCGGTTGGATGACGCCCAGGCGCTCAACGAGCTCGCCGTGGCTGAAGGCAGCACCGAGCTGACGTCGGAGCTCGAGTCGGAAGCCCGTCAGATTGCCGTGGACCTCGAAGCCCTCGAGCTACAGAACATGCTCCAGGGGCCGGACGACGCGCGCGACGCGCTCTTGACCATCCATCCGGGCGCGGGCGGCACCGAGTCACAGGATTGGGCCGAGATGCTCATGCGGATGTACGTCCGTTGGGCTGAACGACACGGCTACAAGGTCGAGATGCTCGATATGCTCGACGGCGAGGAAGCGGGCATCAAGTCGGTCGACCTGCAGATCACCGGTCGATATGCCTATGGGCTCCTGAAGGCCGAGAAGGGCGTGCACCGGCTCGTGCGGATCTCGCCGTTCGACGCCCAGTCGCGGCGTCACACGTCGTTCGCCTCGGTGTTCGTCTATCCCGTCGTCGACGACGATATCGAGATCGAGGTCAGGGACGAAGACTTGCGCGTCGACACGTTCCGGGCGTCCGGGAAGGGTGGGCAGCACGTCAACAAGACGTCCTCGGCGGTCCGGATCACACATCTCCCGTCGGGCATCGTGGTCTCCTGCCAGCAGGAGCGCAGCCAGTACAAGAACAAGGCGACCGCCCTCAAGATGCTCAAGTCGCGGCTGTACGAGCGAGCCGTGGAGGAGCGCGAAGCGAAGCGGGCCGAGGTCGAAAAGCAGAAAACCGACATCGCGTGGGGTAATCAGATCCGCTCCTACGTGTTTCAGCCGTACACGATGGTGAACGACCATCGGACGGACTTGAAGGTCGGCGATGTGCAGAGTGTGATGGACGGCGAGATCGATCCTTTTATCGAAGCGTATTTGAAGCGCTTCGGGAGCAAGGCGGCGTGACGAGTTTCGTCGAAGTCGCGCGCAAGGAAAAATTGCAGGAGCTGGTGCGCCGCGGCATCGCGCCGTTCGCGTATGGGTTCGATCGGTCGCATCAGGCGGCCGATGCGCTCGCCCAGTTTCGTGACGGCGACGAAACGGCGTACCGGTTGGCCGGCCGGCTCGTGGCGCTTCGCCCGCACGGCAAGACCACGTTCGCGCACCTGGCCGACCAGTCGGGAAAGATTCAGCTGTACCTGAAGCAGGATCAACTGGGATCCGACCTCTACGAGCTGATCGGGCTCCTGGATCTCGGCGACGTCATCGGCGTTGCGGGTCCGCTGTTCCGGACGCGCACCGGCGAGGTCACCCTGCGGGTGGAAGCGGTGACGCTGCTCGCCAAGTCACTCCGCCCGTTGCCGCTCGGCAAGGAAGATGAGAGCGGCGTCCGCCACGGCACCCTCGCCGATCCGGAACAACGCGCTCGGCAGCGCTACGCCGATCTCGCCGTACACCCCGAGGTGCGCGAGCTGTTCAAGCTGCGCGCGCGCGTCGTGAGCTTCGTGCGGCGGTTCCTCGACGCTCGAGGATACATCGAGGTCGAGACGCCGGTGCTCCAGCCGCTGTACGGCGGCGCGGCGGCCCAGCCGTTCACCACGCACTATGAAGCGCTCGATACGACGGTGTTCCTACGGATCGCCGACGAGCTGTACCTGAAGCGGTGCATCGTGGGCGGGCTCGAAAAGGTCTATGAAATCGGCCACGACTTCCGAAACGAAGGCCTGTCGCGCTTCCACAATCCGGAATTCACGATGGCCGAGTGGTACGAGGCGTACGCCGACTACGACGGGATGCGCGCGCTCACGGAAGAAATGCTCTCGTCGCTCGTTGCCGAGCTGTTCGGCACGGCCCAGCTCGAGCGTCACGGCGCCACGGTTTCGTTCTCGCGCCCGTTTGCGCGCAGGGACTTTTACGGACTCGTCCAGGAGATCGCCGGGGTCGATCTCACCAGCGCCGACGATCGCCAGCTGCGCGACGCGCTGCGCCGCCGCGGCATGCCCGAGGCGGAGTCCGCCGCGCTCGCCGGACCGAAACTGATCGATGAGGTGTTCAAGACATACGTGGAGCCAACGCTCGTCCAGCCGACCTTCGTGTGTGATTACCCGGTAGCGCTCTCGCCGCTCGCAAAACTGAAACGCGGCGATGCGGCCAGGGTCGAGCGGTGGGAGCTGTTCATTCAGGGGCGCGAGGTCGCAAACGCGTTCAGCGAGCTGAACGATCCCGAAGAGCAGCGGCGCCGCTTCGAGCAGCAGGCTGCGTTCCGCACCGCCGGCGATCTCGAGGCTCAGCAGCTCGATGAGGACTTTCTGCGCGCGCTCGAGTACGGTATGCCGCCCACGGGTGGCGTGGGGCTCGGGATCGACCGGCTGATGATGATCCTCTCCGACCAGTCGAATATCCGCGACGTCATCCTGTTTCCGATGCTCCGGCCCGAATCATGAGCATCCCGCCGTTACCGGTCGCGCTCGCCGTTGGGGCGGGGGTCGTTCTGGCGCTGCTGGTGGTGTTTCGCCGCGACTTCTGGCCCTCCCGGCTCGAGCGCCAGATCGCGTTGCGATATCTGCGGAGTCACCGCTCATCGCGGCTAGTCTCGCTCATCACGTTGATCGCCGTCGGCGGCGTCACGGTGGGCGTCATGGCGCTCGTCGTCGTCCTTGGCGTCATGAACGGCCTGCAATCGGACCTGCGCGACAAGATTCTCGTCGCGAGCCCGCACTTGCGCGTGCTCACGTACGGGGAGGGCCTGCGTCTCGATGATTGGCGCCACGTCCAGGATGTCGTGCGGCAAACCAAGGGCGTCGAGGCCGCGGCGCCGTTCGTCATGACGCAGGGTCTGATCTCCGCGGGACACGACTACGCCGAAGGGGTGATCGTCCTCGGGGTCGATGCCGATACTGGGACACGCGCCGTGACGAGCTTCGCGCATCATTTCGTCAAAGGCGATCTTCACTTTCGGACCACCCGCCAGGATATCGAGGGTGGCATCGCGCTCGGCACGCGACTCGCGAGTAAGCTGTCGGCGTTCCCGGGTGACGTGGTCACGCTGGTTTCGCCCGCCGGCGCGCGATTCAATCCCAGTATCGGCGCGTTCGTTCCCCAGTATCATCGCTACGAGGTCACCGGGATTTTCGATACGGGCATGTACGAGTACGACAACAGCTATGTCGCGCTGCGGCGCAGCGTGGCGCAGCGGTTCGCCGGACTCGACACCTCGGTCACCGGAATCGAGGTCCGGCTCGCCGACCCCTGGAATGCCGAAGCGTTCGGGCAAGCGCTCGAGCTGCGTCTCGGATACCCGTACCGCGTGCTCGACTGGCAGTCCCAGAATGCATCGTTGTTCTCCGCGCTCAAGCTCGAGAAACTCGCGATGGCCCTGGTCGTGTTCCTCATCTGCGTCGTCGCCGCGTTCAATGTGGTCGGCACGTTGACCATGGTCGTGCGCGACAAGACCCGGGAAATCGGGATCCTGCTGGCGATGGGCCTCCGGCAATCGGCCATCCGGCGCATCTTTCTGGCGCAGGGCGTCCTCATCGGCGTGGTGGGAACGTCGCTCGGAGCGACGCTCGGATTCGTGCTGGGCGGGATGGTGAATCGCGGCCAATGGATTCACATCGATCCATCGATCTACTTCATCGACCACCTCCCGGTACGCACTCAGCCG
>Ga0335080_10000392_pt1 | contig 39763 bp, 28 predicted proteins | sample Lox_Sample_34_FD_206720 | JGI IMG/M metagenome (GOLD analysis project Ga0335080, IMG submission 206720) | Soil microbial communities from Loxahatchee National Wildlife Refuge, Florida, United States - Lox_Sample_3.4 | ecosystem: Environmental > Terrestrial > Soil > Wetlands | place: USA... | reverse complement strand
TTCACCGTGTTTACGTAGATCCCTTCCAGCATCGGAAAACGCCGCAACAAATCCGAGGTCTTCTGAAAACTCTCTGCTTCGTCTTCGTGCCCTTCCACTACGCCCGCGATTTTTCCTCCGGCACACTGCTGCAAAAACCTCTCAACGAATCCTTCCGTCTTCTTGCGGTGATCTTCCGTGCTTAACATGCCGGCCACGACTGCCACTTTCGAGCCCGCTGCAACAAATTTCCCCATCAACTCGCCCGCCAGGCTGCCATTCAAATGCGGCTCGACGCAGACGATCCCGGATCGCCGGCTTTCCGGCGCATCCGTTGAAACGCACACCACCCGAACTCCTCGTTCCTCCGCATCATTAATCAGTGGTGTCAGCTCTTTCGGACTGCCCGCCGTCAAAATGATTCCGTCCACTCCGCTTTGCAGCAGTTGCTCGACGGCTTCTTGGTCACCTTCGCCCAGCGTCTTCACCGGGCGATTTACAAATTGCATTCCCAATTGCTCGAAGCGCCGCGCCTCATCATTTATCCCGGCCCACAGCTGGTCGTAGAAAAAATGAATTTCCTGCGGCACACACACGCCGATCTTCGCTGTCGCTTTGGCCGCTGATAACGCGCGCGCCGCCAAATTTGGCGAATAGCCAATCTGCTGCGCGATTTGCAAAATCCGCTTCCGCGTCGCTTCCTTAATTCCGCCGCGGCCGTGCAACGCGCGATCCACCGTCCCAATGGAGACGTTGGCCATTTCCGCAATGCGGTGAATACCCTGTTTTTCCTTGCTCATCAAATGGCGCCCCGCCCTGGCGCCGCTCCCAACCACGCACGGTTCCGCTGCAACCAAAATCGCGAACTCAGTTGCCTGCTCGGATCGGTTGGTTTAGATTGCGATCCTGTCTCCTCTTCGACTGCCATCCCCTGGAAGCCGCGTCGAAGACAGAACGCTAACCGCCGTACCTTAACACGATTTAACCAAAACCTAAGGCACAACCGACTTCTGACGACTTTGACGCCGCCCGGTCTCGTTCTTCTCGTCCCTCGCTTTTCTCGAACGACTTAAATCCAGTTCCACTTTCCCCGCAGCGTTGTCGGGCTCCTCAAAGTAAACGTTTTCTTGCGCTCCATCTTGCGCTATCTTTCTCCCGTCAAAATCCAGTTTCGGAGCCAAACCATGCCGCATGTTTCTCGGCGCGACTTCCTTCAACTCTCCTCCGGCGCAGGAATCCTGGCTGGCACGCATCTCGCTTCTCCAACTCATCTCTTCGGCAAGTTGCTCCCCGCACCCGACAATCAGCCCACCAAAGTCTATGCCGACACTCGCCGCACCATTGCTCCCGTTCAACGCGAAGTCTTCGGCTCCTTCCTCGAACACCTCGGCCGCTGCATCTACGACGGCATCTACGATCCGCAATCCAAACTTTCCGACGCCAACGGCTTCCGCAAAGACGTAATGGACGAAATCCGCAAGCTCGCTGTTCCCATCATTCGCTATCCCGGCGGAAATTTCGTCTCCGGCTACGACTGGCTCGACGGCATCGGCCCCAAACAAAACCGGCCCACTGTTCTCGACAAAGCCTGGAACTCGCTCGACTCCAACCAATTCGGCACCGATGAATTCATGGCTTGGTGCAAGCTCGTCGGCACGCAACCTCTTATGGGCCTCAATCTCGGCACCGGCACGCCCGAACAAGCCGCCGCCCTCGTCGAGTATTGCAACCAGGCTCAAGGCACGCGCTGGAGCGAGCTCCGCCGCAAAAACGGCATCGCCGATCCCTACAACGTCAAACACTGGTGCCTCGGCAACGAAATGGACGGTCCCTGGCAAATCGGCCACATGACCGCCACCGAATACGGCCTCAAAGCGCAAGACGCCGCCCGCCAAATGCACTACGTCGATCCCTCTCTCAAACTCATCGCCTGCGGCTCGAGCGGCCCCGGCATGCCCACCTATCTCGAATGGGACCGCGAAGTCCTCGAACAGTGCTACGACTATGTAGACGCCATCTCCCTCCATCGCTATTTCAACAACACCGACGAAACCAACCACGACAGCTCCAAATTCGTCGCCCTCAACCTCAGCATGGAACGCCAGATCGAAGAAGTCGCCGCCGTTTGCGATATGGTCCGCGGTCACAAGCGCTCCAAGAAAACGCTCTGGCTCTCCTTCGACGAATGGAACGTCTGGTATCGCGAACGCGGCGGCGACGGCAAACGCCAGCCAGCTCCGCATCTCCTCGAAGAAATCTACAATCTCGAAGATGCGCTGCTCGTCGGCGGCATCATCAACACCCTCATCCGCAAGTCCGACCGCGTCAAAGTCGCCTGCCTCGCCCAGCTCGTCAACGTCATCGCCCCCATCATGACCAATTCCACCGGCCTCTTCCGCCAGACCATCTACTATCCTTATAGTTGGGGTCTCGCCTTCGCCCGCGGCTCCGCCCTTGACCTTTTCGTCGAGTCGCCGACCTTCGACACTCCCGGCCTCGGCACCGTCCGCTACGTCGACGTCGCCGGCACCATCCAGCCCGACACCGGCCGCTCCGCCCTGTTCCTCCTCAATCGCGATCTTCAAAATTCCCGCTCCGTCGAAATTCTCTGGGAAGGCTCAGCTCCGCGCGCCACCGAATCCACTGTCCTCACCGGCTCCGACCTCAAAGCCGTCAACTCCTTCGAAGCTCCCAACCGCGTCGCCCCGCAGAAAGCCGACAAGCCTGTCGCCTCCGCCGGCAAAACCACTCTGGAACTTCCCCCGCGCTCCTATACCGTCGTCCAATGGTCCGCCCAGTAGCACAGGCTTGTCCTGAGCCTCGAAGGGCACTCTTGCCTGTGCCACTGTAGCCACACCTCCACTGAGCCACGGAGCAACATCCCAAGGCCGAGGGAATAGAAATTCACGAAGTTGCGTTTCTCTTCTTTCGCTTCTCGTGTCCGTTAGTACGCTCGACGTGCCACCTCTACCCTCAACTTCGCATGGCATTGCGCCCCATCCCTTGCTATCATCCGCGCCAGGAAGTGCTTTATGCAGCGACTCTGCCGTTGGCTCCTCGTCTCGCTTCTCTTCGCTCCCGCTTGTTTTGCCCAGTTCGGTTCCGGCGGTGTCAAAAAATCCATGTCTGGCTACATTCGGGAGGGCGGCTCCGGCCACGTCATCGTCTCCGCCCGCGTCGATCTGCTCAACGCCATGGGCTCCCCTGTCGACTCCACCTACTCCGACGGCAATGGCATGTATCAATTTAATGAGATCGTCGGCGACTGCTACGTCGAAATCCACCACGACGGCTACAGTCCACTTCGCGAATTCGTCCGCCCCGAAGGCGCTCCCGACATTAAAAAAGATTTTTTTCTCCAACCCGTCGCCGGCAGCGGCTCCACTCCCGGCAAGAGCCCTGTCTCCGAGCACGAACTCGGCGTTCCGCCCAAAGCCCGCCAGTCTTTTGACAAAGGTGTCCAGCTCATCGTCGAAAAATCCGACTATCGCGGCGCCGTCTCCGAATTTCAGAAAGCCATCGAGAAATATTCCGACTACTACGAAGCCTACGCCGCGATGGGCCTGGCCCAGAGCAAGATGGGCGACTCGGCCGCCGCTGAGGCCTCGCTTCGCCATTCTATCGAGATGAGCAACGAAAAATATCCGCAAGCCTTGATCGATCTCGGCTCGCTCCTCAACGGCGGCAAGCGCTTTTCCGAAGCCGAGCCGCTTCTGCGCGGTGCCGTCGCTCTCGATGCCACTTCCTGGCGCGCGCAATACGAACTCGCCGCCGCGCTTTCCGGCGAAAAGAAATTCGCTGCCGCCATTCCCAGCGCCACCGCCGCGCGCGACGCCAAAGCCGACAATCCACAGATTTATCTACTGCTCTACACGCTGCACATTGAAACCGACAACTATTCCGCCGCCGTCGCCGACATCGACGGCTACTTAAAACTCTCGCCCAACGGCCCCATGGCTGACCGCCTCCGCAAACTCCGCGAGCAAATCCAGAAGCAGGAACTCCACGGCGCCTCCACTCCCCCCAATCCTCCCCCACCCACTTCTCCCAATCCTCCGCATCTATAAATCTGTTGGTCGCCGCCGCGGGCGCAGCAAACAAATTCCTTTATTCTCTTATTCCTTCCGGCGCTCCTTCGAGGTTTATATTCGGGCTTTTCGTTCTTCGCGATGTGTTTCTTCTGTGCTCGTCACTTCTGTAACCGTCATTGCGGTCCTCGGCCAACGGCCCTGTTCTTTGCCCCGCACTACTCACTACCCACCACTCACTTTCCTTCTCCAGTTCTAGAACCTCCTGCTAAGCATCACGCGCGCCGTTCGAATAAATTAAAAAAAGTGCTTGACAACATTGCCGCACCAGAGAGAAGCTCCGGGTACGTTAACGGCGTATCAACGCCGTGGGGTGTGGAGGCATATCTATGCATCATTCTGTGCGTTCTGTTAAGAATATCGTTTTTGCGGACTGTTTTCGTCGCATACGATTTCTTCTTGTTCTCGCCGTCGTCTTGATCGGTTGTTCGATTTCGACGTTCGCTCAGCAGGCGACGATCGTCGGCACCGTCACCGATCCTTCGGGCGCGGTCGTTCCAAACGTCAACATCACCATCACCAATACCGACACCGGTGTCAGCAAAGTCTTCCCGACCAACGATGCTGGCCAGTACGTCGCTCCCGATCTCCAGATCGGTCACTACGACGTAAAGGCGCAGGCCTCGGGCTTCAAACTCGCCGAACAAAAAAGCATCACGCTCACCGTCGGCGACCGCATCCGCGTCGACTTCCAGATGCAGATGGGCGCGTCCCAGGAAACCGTCACCGTCGAAGCCAATGCCGTTCACGTGCAAACCGAGTCCGGCGAGGAGAGCAACCTTATTACCGATCAGCAGATGAGCCAGATCGCTGTCAACGGTCGCAGCATTTATCAGCTCGCTGTGCTGACTCCGGGTGCTTCCAGCCAGATCAATAACTACGTCAATACGCCGGTCGGCGGCGATGCCAGTGTCGAATTCAACGGCCTTCGTCAGAATCACAACATCTATTTGCTCGACGGCGGCGAAAATGACGACCGCGGCGGCGCGGGCGGCATGAGCATCGCGCCCTCCACCGACGCGATCGCGGAATTTCGCGCTTTGACCTCGAACTACAGCGCCGACTACGGTCTTTCTTCCGCCGGCACCATGACCATGGTGCTCAAGTCCGGTGGCAGCACGCTCCATGCCTCGGCATGGGAATTTGATCGCAACGATGCTTTTGATGCGCGCAATTTTTTCAACACCAAACCCAATCCCGTCGCTGAACTACGCCTCAACGTCTTCGGCTTCAACGTCGGCGGCCCGGTTACCTTTGGCCATCTCTACAATCCCGATAAGAAGAAAACCTTTTTCTTCTACAACATGGAATGGCGTCGCTTGATTCAAGGCAACGTCAACAACGGGCAGCCCGTGCCGCTGACGTCAACCTATAATGGCAACTTCGGCTCGACAGTCATCAACGTTCCTGCGGCAAGCAAGGTTTCTGCAGCGGTCCTGGCCAAGAATTGCAACGGACCCGGTCCCGGTGGCCTTCCTGCCGGCATCGTCCAGGGTTCGCCGTTCCCGGGGAACACCATTCCGACTTGCATGATTGATCCGAACGCCACCGCGCTGCTGACGGCTGGCATTTTCCCGGCTCCCACCCAGGGCAACCTGTTCTTCGGCTCGGCCAATGCGCCCACCAACCTCAAGGAAGAGATTGTTCGCATTGACCATAACTTCTCGAGCAAATTCTCTGTGTTCGGCCACTTTATCGCGGAGCAGGTCACCCAGGGTTTTGCCATTAGCCAGTGGAGCGGCGCAAACGTTCCGACCGTCGGCGACAACTTTGGCAACCCCTCCTACAGCGCCGTCATTCACACCACCTATACGATTAGCCCCACGCTGATCAACGAGGCGGCCTTCAACTACAACGGCAATCGCATCAACATCATTCCGTTTTCCGGTGCCGGACTCGGCAGTTTGGGAATCCCCACCGGTTACACCGACACCAATTCCCGCCTCTTCACCGGCCCCAATAATGACGACCGCATTCCGAATATCGACCTCGGTGGCAGCACCGGAACGCACTTTGAAATTTCCAGCTGGCCATGGCGCAACAAGGCGGATGACTACCAGATCCGTGACGACGTCTCTTGGACCCACGGCGCTCATCAGTTCAAAATGGGCGGAAGCTGGGCTCTCTACAAAAAAGTTCAGGACCTCTTTGGCCAGACCCAAGGTGGCTTCAATTTTGACGGCACTTTCACCGGCAACGACTTCGCCGATTTCTTGCTCGGCGACGCGAAGAGCTACCAGGAATTGGCCGTTCAAGACAAGGGCCTTTGGAACAACGTCTCTTGGGCTGCCTACATACAGGACAACTGGCGCGTGAATCGCCGTCTGACACTGAACCTCGGCCTGCGCTGGGACGGCGTGCCGCACACTTATGAAGCCAACAACCGCATGGGCAATTTCTATCCGCAGCTCTACGATCCGGCCAATGCGGCCCTCTTGAACGCCGACGGCACCATTAACCCGGCTAGCCCTGGCCTTGGTGTCAGTCCGAACTCAATTCTCGCTGGAGTTCCTTTGTACCTCAACGGTATCGGCATCCCCGGCCAATGCGTCAACGGCTTCTGCGTTCCGAAGGGCCTTGTGAACAACCACTGGGCCGCTTTCGGTCCGCGCATCGGTTTTGCCTATGACCTCACTGGTACCGGCAAGACCGTTGTCCGCGGCGGCTTCGGCATCATGTACGAGCGCATTCAGGGCAACGACATGTACAACGCTGGTCCTAATATCCCGTTCAGCTTGCAGGTGAACACTCCGGGACCGGTCGAATTTGACAATCCGACCTTGTCGCTCGCGACCGGTACTGCTGCCGCTCTACCCATCAACCCCGCCGGCATCACCGGGTTGGCGCTTAACGACTACAATCAGCCTGCCAGCTACCAATGGAGCGTTGGCGTGCAGCACGCGCTGAATGCCAAGTCGGTGCTCTCGGTTTCTTATGTCGGAAACCAGAATCGCCACCAGAACGACTATCACGAACTCAACCTCCCGGATCAAGCCGCTCTGGTTCCCATCATCAACGGCGTTGCCGGCGCAAACTACAACACCGCCGCTGGCTTGCCCTTCCCCGGCTTCCACTCGATTGACCTGTCGAACAATGAAGCGAACTCGCACTATAACGCGTTGCAGGTTGACCTGAATTCTCAGGTTGGCCGTGACCTCCAACTGCGCGCCTACTACACCCTGTCTCGCACCATCGACCCGACCACAGCCGGGAACGGCGGCGGCGACTTGGGCAACGTGTCCAACCCCTACTTGGGCTGGCAGTATGACATTGGCCCCAGCGGATATGACCGCACTCACAACGCAGCGGTCAACTTTATCTATGACATACCGCTCCTGCGCAACAGCACGAACCGGCTGGTAAAATCCACCGTGGCGGGATGGGAAATCTCGGGCATCGTCACCATCGAGTCCGGACTCCCCATCAATCCCCAACTCACTGGCGGACAATCCGGCAATGCATTGCCTAATGCCACGAACCGCCCAGATTTGGTCGGTCCGGTGAGCTATCCCCACACCGTGCAGGAATGGTTCAGCACCTCGTCGTTCGCTGCCCCAACCGTCGGCGACTTTGGCGATGCGAAACACAATTCCCTGCGTGGACCCGGCCGCGACAACTGGAACCTCTCGCTCTTCAAGAGCTTCCTCCTTAGCGAATCCCGTGGCAGCCGCCTTGAACTCCGTCTGGAAAGCTTCAACACTTGGAACCATACCCAGTTCAACCAGGTCAGCAACGGGCTGGGCTCATCCAACTTCGGCCAAGTCACCTCCGCCTTCGATCCGCGCATCTTTCAGCTCGGCGGCAAAATTTACTTCTAACCCTCCTCTGTTCGGAGGTACCCTCAGCGCCCCGCTCGGACTCACCCCTCCGAGCGGGGCGTTTGTTTCTCTAAGTCTTGTAGTGGCGGGTCTTTAGACCCGTGGCTTTCCTCTCCCCAGCACGTTGCTGCTTGCCACTGACCACAGCGAACGCGCCTCCCGTTCCTCCTTGCAACCACGACCCGAGACTGCCAAAGCGAAAAAATTGTCATCCCGAACCCTGCGCCTTTTGCAGGCGTGAGGGATCTGCTTTTCTCCTCCCTTGCCCTTCTCTTTTCTTGTCTTTGCCTTTCTCCGTTTCTATCTCCCTGATTTTCTTCTATTTACGATTTATCTTGACAAAAAGGTAAACATGTGCTACAAGATTCCGTGAAATCTCGTTTCCATCCTCATCCCAGCCCATCCCAATCTTTTTTCCTGCAATCTTTGCGCTCCCAATCTGCTCTAACCTCTTTATTTACACACTCTTCTGCACTCTTTCGCTCTTTCAAAAAAGTCATCTGTCCTGTTTTCAACAGCTTGCGAACTCTTTCTGCAAAACACCCGGGGTGGGGGGTACCCTTGGCCCTTAGCCTCGTGGTTTCCACCGGCGCGTACCCCCAAACGTCCAACCCTGCCGAAGCTCAGGCGTTCGAGCAACAAGGCAAGTTCAGCGAGGCGGCTCAAGTCTGGCAGCAGGTCGTCGCTGCTAATCCCCGCGACGCTGCCGCCTTCGCCAGCCTCGGCGTCGACCTTTCCCGTTTGCAGAGGTACTCCGAAGCCGCCAGCGCCTACAAGAAAGCGCTCGCCCTGAACCCCCAGCTTCCCGGTATACAGCTCAACCTCGGCCTCGCCGAGTTCAAGCAAGGCCACTTCAGGTCCGCGATCGCGCCATTTCAAGCCGCCCTCGCCGCCGATCCTTCGAGCCAGCAAGCCCGCACTCTCCTCGGCATCAGCCACTACGGCGCCGGCCAGTTCCCCGAAGCCGTCAAAGAACTTCGCCTCGCTTCGCAGAACGAGCCTGCGAACATGGAGTTGCACCGCGTTCTCGCGCAAAGCTGTCTCTGGGCCAAAGAATTTTCCTGCGCTCAGGAAGAGTTCGGCAAAATCCTGCAGCAGAATCCGGACTCCGCCGCCGCTCACATGCTGTACGGCGAAGCTTTAGACGGTCTCGCGCGCACGCTCGACGCCATCACCGAATTTGAAGCCGCCGCCAAAGCCGCTCCCAACGAGCCAGACGTGCATTTCGGCCTCGGCTATCTCCACTGGAAGCTCAAGCAGTACGATCAGGCCGAACCCGAGTTCAAGAAAGAGCTGGCCATCAGTCCTTCCAACGCCCAAGCGCTCGCCTATCTCGGCGACGTGGCCATGCAAAATAACGACGACACCACCGCCCTCCCCCTTCTCAAAAAAGCCATCGACATCCGCAAAGACATTCGCCTCGCCTACGTTGATCTGGGCGCCATCTTGAATGAGCAGGGAAAAAATCAAGAAGCTATCGCCGCGCTGAAACGCGCTGTCGAACTCGATCCTGAACAGCCCGACGCGCACTACCGCCTCGGCCGCGCCTACCAGGCCACCGGCAACACCGCCGCCGCCCAAAAGGAATTCGCCCGCGTCAAAGAACTCCACGAAAAGGCCGAAGCTGATGTCGCCCACAAACTCTCCACTACGCCGCCGCCCCTCCAGCCCCAGCCATGAACCCAGAAAATCTTATTGCCCACCGAAGAATTAACGGACAGAATGCGCGATTGGCTAAGAGGAAATTTCTGTTGAGGGTAGAGGAATGAGAATGCGACGTTTCGCGATTGGAACAATTCTGTTGACGTGCTTTTGCTGCGCGGGTGTTCGTTCCACGCATGCGCAGACGAATTTGCAGTATCAGCTGCCGCCGAAAGCGATTGCGGATTTGATTGATGCGGCGCCGACTCCAGCTGTGAGTCTTGCACCGCGAGCCACTGTCGGCGGCAAGCGCTGGATGGTAATCGAGCATTTTGCGGGCCTGCCGACCATTGCGGATTTGGCCCAACCGGAATTGCGTTTGGCAGGACTGCGCTTCAATCCCAAGACGGATGGACCGAGCCGCGGGCGGTACTCGACCTCTCTCGAATTGCTGGCGTTGCCGGATGGAAAGGCGGTTGCCCTCGGCGGCTTACCGGCGCACGCGAAGATTCGCTACGAGGAGTGGTCGCCGGATGGCAGCAAGGTGGCGTTCGTCAACATCAACGATGCCAAAGAAGATGCGGGATTGAGTTTGTGGATCATTGATGCAGCAACGGCGCAAGCCCACCGGATTCGCGGCGTCGCGCTGAACGGCGTTTTTGAATCGCCGTGCGAATGGCTAAGTGATAGCAAGGCGTTGGTATGTCGCACGGTCCCGGGGAATCGCGGAGCGACGCCGGTGCGAAGCGAAGTGCCGACCGGTCCGGTGATCCAGGAGAATTTGGGGCGAGTCACTCCAGGCGTGACATACGAAGACTTGTTGAAAAATCCCGAAGACGAACATTTTTTTGATTACTACGCGATATCGCAGATCGAAGTGGTTCACCTGGACGGAAGCGTGAAAGCGGTCGGGAAACCCGGCGTGTATGTGCGAGCCATTCCGTCGCCCGATGCGCAGCACATCCTGCTCTTCGAAAGGCACCATCCGTATACCTATTTGTTGCCGTTCGAGGCGTTTCCGCAGCGCGTCTCGATCTACAACCTAAAGACCGGAGCGTTGAAGCAACTAGTGGATAAGCCGCTGGAAGACAACGTCCCGATCGTGCGAGACGCTGTCGCTACGGGGCCGCGCGATTACGAGTGGCGCAGCGATGCTCCAGCCACTTTGTTTTGGGTCGAAGCGGCGGACGGCGGCGATCCGCGGAAGGCTACCGAGGTTCGCGATTCGTTGTACCTGCTGGATGCGCCGTTTGACGCGGTGCCGCGGAAGTGGGCCGATCTGCCGATGCGTTTCCGAGGCGTGGACTGGGGCAACGAGCAGTTAGCGCTAGTGGAAGAACGACGCTGGAAAGATCGCAAACGGATTATTCTGGCGATGGCCCCCGCGAACCCGGGAAACCCGACAAAGTTGTACGAAGGGTCGTTCGAGGATCGCTACAACGATCCGGGACAAGCCGTTCGGCATGAGAACGCGGCAGGAAAAGAAATTCTGGAGACAACAGCAGACGGCAATGGAATTTTCTTTCGCGGATCCGGAGCGTCGCCGGAGGGCGACAGGCCGTTTGTTTCGGTCATGAGCGCCAGCGATGGCAATGCGAAGCGCGTCTGGCAGTCGGCCGCGCCATTCTATGAACTGCCGACCGCGATCCTGGACGCCAATGGGCCAACGCTGCTAACGCGGCGTGAATCGCAGGAACACAGCCCGAATTTCTTCATGCAAAAAGCGGGCGGAGCTCCGCAACAGCTTACTGCGTTTCCGAATCCGTATGGATCGGCGCCGGTGCCGAAGAAGCAGGTGCTGCATTACAAGAGGGCGGACGGCGTCGAACTTTCGGCAAATTTGTATTTGCCGGCGGGCTACAAGCCGAGCGATGGGCCGCTGCCTACCTTGTTGGAAGCTTATCCGGCGGAATATAAAACGCGGAACGCGGCGAGCCAAGTGACTGGGTCGCCGTATGCGTTTCCAACGATTTCGTGGGGCTCGCCGGTACCGTTCGTCACGCAGGGATACGCGGTGCTGGAAAACACGGCGATTCCGATTATTGGCGAAGGAAACGCGGAGCCGAACGACACTTACGTCGAGCAACTCGTGGCGAGCGCGAAGGCGGCGATTGATGCAGGCGTGTCGCTGGGCGTGGTGGATCGGAATCGCGTCGGCGTGATGGGCCATTCCTATGGCGCCTTCATGACGGCAAATCTTCTGGCGCACAGCGACTTGTTCAAAGCCGGTATTGCGCGGAGCGGCGCATACAATCGCACGCTTACGCCGTTTGGTTTTCAGAATGAGGATCGGACTTACTGGCAAGCGCCCGAGGTGTACTTCAAGATGTCGCCTTTCGATTACGCGGACAAGGTAAAGACACCAATTCTGCTGATTCACGGCGAAGCGGACAATAACAACGGAACGTTCCCGATTCAGAGCGAACGCTTTTTCAGCGCACTGAAGGGCCATGGAGCCACGGTGCGTTTTGTGCTGTTACCCCTCGAATCGCACGGCTATCAGGGACGCGAATCTGTGCTGCACATGTTCTGGGAAATGAACAAGTGGCTGAACACGTACGTGAAAAATCCACCGGCGGGAGGAAGCACGACGGCGGTCGCGCCGCAAAAGTGAGACCGGCGCGTTTCGACCGCGCCGTCCACTTGGCGTGCGTTCTCCTGCTGCTTTCCTGGACGCCGGGCAGCGTGCGGGGACAATCGGCGACGAAATCGCTAGCCGAGCGACTAGGATATGCGTCGGATGCGAAGCTGGCGGTGATTCATGCCGATGACTTGGGCATGACGCATGCCGTGAACGCAGCGTCGATCAAGGCACTGGAGAGCGGCCTGGTCAATTCCGGCAGCATGATGGTTCCTTGCCCGTAGTTTCCAGAAATTGCGGACTACGCGAGGTCTCATCCCGATGCGGATTTGGGATTGCACCTCACGCTTACCGCGGAGCGAGTGTATTACCGTTGGGGTCCGGTAGCTCCGCGCGATCAAATTCCCAGCCTAGTCGACGAAAATGGCTATTTTTACCTGAATTGGACTCCAGAGAATCGTATAAATCCGCAGCAGGTGGAGCGGGAACTGCGAGCACAAATCGAACGTGCGAACATGATGGGCGTTCACCCGACGCACCTGGACTCTCATCAATACCGGCTCTATCAAAGCGGCCCTGAAGTATTTCAGGCTCTTTTGCGCGAGGCCCATGAGTCCAGATTGCCGTTCTTTCTCGTGCGGGACTGGTTTAAGGACTACCCGTATCTGGAAACGGCGGCGCGCGCTGGCGACCTGATCGTAGATCATACAGTCACGATCGAGCCCGGGGTAGCCGCTGAAAAATGGGCCGCGTTTTACACTGACGCGCTCGAACACCTACAACCAGGCGTGACGGTGTTTATCATTCACCCCGCTTTTGATGATGAAGAAATGCGGGCTGCGACGCGCGAGCGAGCGACCTGGGGCGCCGCCTGGCGCCAACGCGATTTCGACTTTTTTACCAGCGAGCAGTTCCGGAACGTTCTTCGCGAACAAAACATCAAATTGGTGACATGGCGCGAGTTGGCGCAGGCACCTCGCTGAAGCGAATGCCCGAGTCGCGCGCGTAGCGCTTTAGCCGTCCTTTGTCAGACGAACGAAGTTGGGCGTCTGGTGCTGAACAGATTCCGTTCCGGAGCACGTCACAACAATGCTGTCGCAACCACCGCCCGAACGTAGATCGCTGCTGAAAAATCCGCTGACGTATTCCACGGCAGTCGTGCTGATCGCGGCGCTCGTCGTGGGTCTCATTCTGTACACGCGCTGGGAGAACACGCGCGGACTGGAGCGGCAACAGAAGGAAGAACGCGCGGAAAAGCAGCGCGAGCAGGATCGCAAGGCAGTGGATGAGCTGGGTGGAAAGGAGTTCGCGATTCTGGATTTTTATGTCGTGCCAAAAGCTATTGAGAAGGGCCAAACCGCGCAACTGTGCTACGGAGTATCGAACGCGGAGAGCGTGAAGCTGGAACCGCAGCCGCATGAGGTGTGGCCGTCGGCAGCGCACTGCGTTGATGTATCACCAATGAAAACAACAACTTACAAGCTCACCATCGAGAACGACGAAGGCCATTCCAAATCTCAGACGCTCGAATTGCCGGTCCACTGAGGCAGCCAACTGCCTCTTGTTTGGGCAATTCCCGATTCACTATAATGTGGCTTCGCGCGGGGTCCGGCGAGCCATCCAGCAAAGCCGGACTCCGCGAACATTTTTCTGAAACGGTTGTAAACGAAGAACTGACCAACACGACCATGTCTGACCCACTTTCGAAAATCAAACAACGGCTGCAAAGTGAGATCGATCAGCTCGAACACGAACTAAATGTGGATTTGCCGAAGGAGATCGCCAAGGCGCGAGCACACGGCGACTTGTCCGAAAACGCCGAGTATAAGTACGCGAAGGAGCGGCAGGGATTTGTGAACGCGCGGATCGGGCAACTGAAGAAGCGCATGGGCGACCTGGGAATGCTGAATCTGTCGAACATTCCGAAAGACCGGTCCGGGTATGGTTCGCGGGTTTTGGTGCTGGACATTCATCGCGATGCAAAAATCGAATACAAGCTGGTAACTGCCGAAGAATCGGATGTGGATAAGGGATTGATTTCCACGACATCGCCGATTGGCCGGGCGCTGCTGAACCGCAAGGTGGGCGATGAAATTGAAGTGGCGACGCCCGCGGGCAAAAAAGAGTTTGAAGTGATTCGTCTGGTTACCATTCACGAGGACGAGTAACCCTCCGGAAGTCCCCGTCGTCCAATCCTTGTGACGGAACCCAATTTGTGCGAGGCGCCATGTACTGGGGAGCTGGTCCGGCGTTAGGGCTACTGACGCTGCTGGGGTACATCATATTTACCGTTGGTGCAGCAGTCTTCTGGCGGAACCGGACGCAATTTTCCGTATGGGTGCAGGACGAATTCGGCGCGGTGCGGCGGAGCTTTTCACGGTACACGCTAGTGGGCCCATTTTATGGGCTACGGGAAGAGTCGCGGCTCAAAGCAGTTCCGCTGCAGTGCTGGAGTTCACTGAGCCGATTTCCGCGACGGCATGCGAATCCGGCTCTGCTCTTGCTTTTCGCGGGTGTCCTTTTGTTTCTCCTCGATTTTTTTGTCTAACCATCCACGCATGAACACAGCCGAAGCGGGCGTTTCTGGACAAAGCGCCGCGGCTTTGCGATTCTCCTCGACGCGATGAAACCTTCCTTGATTGTGCATGGCGGAGCTTGGGATATTCCGGACGAAGCGATTGGCGCGTGCAAGGCGGGATGCCGGCGGGCGCTCGAAGCAGGCTGGTCGGTGCTGCGCAGCGGCGGGCCAGCTCTCGATGCGGTAGAAGCTGCGATCGTGGTGTTGGAAGACGAACCGGTGTTCGACGCCGGTTTTGGCTCGCATCTGAATTTCGATGGGCGTGTGGAATGCGATGCGATCGTGATGAATGGCACGACGTTGCGGGCGGGAGCGGTGGCAGCATTGCAGCGCGTGCGCAACCCGATTCGCGCCGCGCGGGCGGTGATGGAACATTCGTCGCACATGATGCTGGTGGCAGAAGGAGCGGAGCGCTTTGCGCGGGACCACGGAATTGCGCTTTGTGATCCGGCGGATTTGGTGTCTGACGCGGAACGAACTGCGTGGCAATTGTGCCGCGAGGATTCGCACGCGGCGGAACATCATCGGGGACACGAGCAGGGCACGGTGGGCGCCGTGGCGCTGGATGCGCAAGGAAACTTGTTTGCCGGCACTTCCACTGGCGGGACTTGTTGCAAATTGCCGGGGCGCGTCGGAGACTCACCGCTGATTGGTTGCGGATGCTATGCGGACGCGGCGGCGGGTGGAGTGTCCTGCACCGGCTACGGCGAAGCGATCATGAAGATTGTGATGGCCAAGACGGCGTGCGATCTGCTTGGGTCGGCGCCGATTTCAGAGCATCACCGCTCCGGGCCGGAACACAATTCGTCGAACATTCATTCCGTGAAGCCAGCAGAGCCGTCAGCCAATCCGTGTGGAGAGAATTTCCGGGCTATGCTTGGGGCGCGCAAAGCAGTGCATTTGTTAGCGCAACGTACGCACGCGACCGGGGGACTGATTCTGCTGGACCGCGACGGCAACCCCGGGCTTGCATTTAACACGCCGCGCATGGCGTACGGATACGTGTTGCCCGACGGGTCTTTTCATACCTCCATTTAGCCTCGAGTTTTCGAAGCGTTCAGATTGCCGTCACTGTGGAGCTGACATCTACGGCGTAGACGGATGCACGGTGAGGATGATGCGACGGTAGGACGTGAGCTTCGGCGAGCCATCGTCGGTGACCGCGAGAATGATGTGGACTACGCCGTCGCCGGTGCATTTGGGCGCGGGTTGCAGCCAATTGCTGCGGCATACGGCGGTGGGTGTCACGACGGCCTTGGGAGTTTCAGCGCCCGCGAGATTGATGGACGCCAGATTTGCCCCTGTGCTGCCCGCCTCGCCGTAGTGGAACCAATGGAAATGGAGTTGTTGCGGACCGTCAGGATCGCGGGTGCGTGTTGCGTCGAGCGTGACGGACTTGCCGACTTGTGCTTCGAGGAAAATCGGCGCGGTGCCGGACTGGCCGTTCACGTCTACGATGGGGTTGTGGTTGGCGTGCTCGAAGTCGGCGACGGTCCAATCCATGCGGGCTGCGAAATCGTTTTGGAAAGCTTCGCGCCAGCGCCAGACGGTGGCCTGATCGGAGATGTGTTCCTTGCTGTCTATGCCGATTACGGCGTCTTGAGAAGTGACACGCGAAAACATGTCGCCGCCCTGCGTCCAGATGGCGTGAGTTTCGCCGTACGGCTGACGATAAATGTAGCGACCGCCCCAGCCACCCCAATCGGGGCGACGATAGGCGTTCAAGCCATTATCGATGAGGCCGAGGAATGACGGGGTGTCGCCTTCCATGGTGAACAGAAAACGCGGATACATTTTGCCGAGTGGACCTTTGCTGCGAATGTTGGCGTCGAGCCACTCGTTGGTAACGGTGGTGAAATCTGCTCCGGCACCGTTGCGGTAGTAAGCGTCGCCGCTGATGCCGGTCCAGGTGGCGTAATAGTATTCCGCGCCCGTGGGCGTGGTGGGCTGAACAATATAGAAGAGGTCAGGAAATTCGCGGCGAATCCAGGGACCGGCGTCGTCCTGATCGGAGATGGAGTAGACGCGGAGTTTTTCGATGAGTTTGTCTAGATCGGCGGGCCTATGCGTGACACGGGCGCGGAGCAACGCCTGCGCCAGAGTGCTGGCGCCACCCCAGATGCAAATCCAAACCGGCCGGGGATCGTCGCGTTCCGCGGCGCGAAGAATGGCTTCGGCGCCCGGCGACATTTTGTTCGGGCCAGTTCCGGCCAAGCCGTAAGCGGTTTGCCCGGCGAAGACCTTGGCGTCCAATTCGTCTGCCGTCGGCCAGCCCTGAGCGTGGAGCAAGAGATTGTTGCGCACTTGACCGTAGGCGTCGATGAGCATGCGCATCGTTTCGGGATGTGTCGCGGTTTTTTGCCAGGTGGAAGTGGTGGCGATCATGGCTTCGATGTCGAATTCGTTGGAGTAGAGGAGAAAGCGGACGAAAGACATTTGGTCGTCGGGCTCGTTGCCCATGTCGCTGATAATGATGACGCGCGGTTTGCCGGCGAAATTGTCAATGTGGGTCGGCGGAATCGAGTCGGCGAACATCGGGCTGGCGAATAAACAGATCAGCGCGAGAACGATGAGAAATTTCGTGTGGAAGGAAGGGCATGAGGACGGAAAGGGGGTCGTGCCGAGACGTTGGTGAGAGTATCTTGCCGCTCGATTCACGTGTTGACCTCCCCTGCCCACCACCCGGGCAGCACTCTATAACGAATCTAATAAAAGACAATCAAACAGAGGCGTACTCGAGATCGGCGCTTCGCCGCTCAGGTTGGTAATATATTTTTGTTGAGCAGTGGAGCCATCGCACAAAGATTTGCGCGTGAACCCAGTAAGCAAGCAGCCACCATGACCGTTTCCGAGACGATTGACGCGATTTATCGTTCCGATTCGCGCCGGATTTTTGCGACGTTGGTCCGGCTTCTCGGCGACTTCGACCTGGCCGAGGAAGCTTTGCAAAATGCATTTGTCGCGGCGATGCAGCAGTGGCCACGCGACGGCGTTCCAGCGAATCCGCGGGCGTGGCTCATTTCCTCGGGACGTTTTCGGGGAATTGACACGCTGCGGCGCCGCGCCAAGTTCGATGCGTCAGTTGCGGAGCTCGCCAGGCAGGCCGAAGAGACGGAGGGTCTCGCGGAACAGCCCGAGGTGCAAGACGATCGTTTGCGACTTATCTTCACGTGTTGCCATCCAGCGCTGGCCCCCGAAGCGCAAATAGCTCTAACGTTGCGCGAAATCTGCGGACTGACCACCGAAGAAATTGCACACGCTTTTCTGGCGGCGCCTTCCGCGATCGCGCAGCGCATTGTGCGCGCTAAGGCAAAAATCCGCGACGCGCGCATTCCTTATGAAGTGCCGTCCCGCAGCGAGTTGCCAGCCCGGCTCGACGCGGTGCTCCACGTGATCTACCTCGTGTTCAACGAAGGCTACTCGGCGTCTTCGGGAGCTACCTTGACGCGCAAGGATCTCTCCGCTGAAGCGATCCGCCTGGCCCGGCTGTTGCTCGAATTGTTGCCGGAGCCGGAAGTGGAAGGACTGCTGGCGCTGATGCTGCTGCACGAATCGCGGCGGGCGGCGCGGTCTTCGCCGGAGGGCGACCTGATCCTGCTTGCGGAGCAGGATCGTTCGTTGTGGAGTCGTGAACAAATCGCTGAGGGGACCGCGCTAGTACGGCGGGCCTTGGGCTCGCGCCGCATCGGCCCATATACCATTCAGGCCGCGATTGCGGCAGTTCACGCGCAGGCGTCGGGCGCCGCCGCAACGAATTGGAATGAGATTGTTGGTTACTACGACCTGCTCCTGAGAGTAGAACCGTCGCCGGTGATCGAATTGAACCGGGCCGCAGCGGTGGCGATGCGCGATGGCCCTCAGGCCGGCCTCGAGCTGATCGATGGCATTCTTGCGCGCGGAGAGCTCGAACAATATTACTTGGCACATTCCGCACGCGCCGATTTGTACCGGCGGCTGGGGCGTGGCGCGGAGGCCCGCAGGGCTTATGAACGGGCCTTGCAACTGGTCCGTCAGGAGCCTGAGAGACGTTTTTTAGCGCGGCGGCTGCGTGAATTGCAAACGTAAGCGCTTTGAAAAGAGACGCGGCGGCGCAAAGACGGCGAAAACGAAGTTCCAGGCCGCTTCGAGCCGATAGAAGCGGTCAGGCAACGAAACCGCTGCGAACTGCTTCTGCATCTAAGAACCAAACAGATTCCAGGCAATGCAAAAGCAAGGTGATCCGGATGATGCGGAATGGACAACGAGCGGGACGAGCGTTGGCGATAGCAATAGCACTGCTAGGCGTTCTGACGGGGTGCGGGCCGGCAGCGGCGCAGACCGCGGAAGAAATCGTATCGAAAGCACTGGCCGCGCGAGGCGGGTTAGAGAAAATCAAAGCGGTTCAGTCACAGCGCATTACGGGAACTATTTACTTCAATCCAGAGCTGTACGGACCATTTGTGGCCGAATTCAAACGGCCGGGAAAGATGCACAACGAGGTGACCATCCACGAAAAGACGGTGGTGCGCACAATCGACGGCAAAGGCAGCGGTTGGGTGGTCAACCCGTTTGCGGGCAAAGAAGCGCCTGATACGATGTCGGAAGACGAAGTCAAAGACGCGAAGAACGAGTCGGATTTCGATGGACCACTGGTGGATTCGAAAGCCAAGGGTATGACCATCGAATACGCGGGAACGGAAAAAGTCGAAGGCAAAGATGCCTATCTTCTGAGAGTGACGCACAAAGATGGCACAATTTCGAACTACTCGTTCGATGCCAAGACTTTCCTGCTGATGCGCTGGAGCGGAGCGGACAGCGTGAATGGCGAGGCAGTAACCCGGGAGACTCTTTTCCATGACTATCGCGCAGTGGGCGGGCTGAAATTCGCGTTTGAGCTGGTGTCTACCAGTCCGGGAGCGGAAGTGACGCAGCGGATCGTGGTGGAAAAGATCGAAATCGACCCGCGGATCGATGACACGCACTTTGAAAAGCCGGAATCCGCCAAGCCCTCGGCGAGCACGGAGAACACGCCGCCGCCGTCCCGCTGAAAAACTATTGGTCTTGCGGGCTACCTAGCGCCTCGCGCCAGGCCGCGACTTGGGCCGGTGGTCGAATCGAAACACAGAATATGTGAGGCCAGCAAAGGACGTGACGCGCGGCAGTGGCCCATAGGCCGCCAAATATGCGCCGCCATCCAGCACCAGCCGCGACGAGAAGTTGTACGTAGCAGCAGCGAGCAATGTCATCGTCGACGGCGTTTCTGGATTGGCGCGGCCGAAACCGGCGAGTTCTGCAGTAATTCCCCATTTCCCTCGGAGCGGATGCGAATAGGAAAGAGCCGTAAAGTATCGCCGGTCGAATCCACTCGCCTGCGGACGGCCGAGCCACTGCGCACCTTCGTTGAAATCAAAATGGCTTTTGCCGAAGTCGCGGCTCACAAGAAATTGCGCCAGATGGCTAACTGCGCCGCTGCCGAGATTGTTGGTTGCTGTTGGTACTGAAGCGATATACAAAAGCGCCACGGAAGGCAGTTTTTTACGCTGCGAAAGAAAGCGGTACTTGAAGCCAGCACCAGAGTCACCTACGCCGGCCATGCCGGCGTCCCGCTCGAGCGGAAGATTGAGAAACCAGAGTTCCAGCGTGTTGGACGCACCGAATTTCAGCAGGCCATTGATGTTCTGGTGGCCGTCGGTGGCTTCAAATCCGTACTCGATTTCGAAGGTGCCTTTCTGGACCGACTCGGCCGTGCTCGCGAAGGTGGGCCGATTGGGAACGGCGATGATTTCGTCGGCCGGAGCGTCCTGGCTCGGCGCCGTGCATTGCGATGGTGGACAGCCGGAACTCTGCTTGTTGGCCGGCTCTTGCGCGGCGACGAGACGCATGCAGCAAACGAGGAAAACAAATGCCAGCGCAGCCAGAAGCGAGAATTTGTTAGCGTTTCTCACGGTAAGAGGCCACGGCTCATCTTCTCGCAGTGCTCTGGTGGAGGCATTCCGTTCGGTGACGAACGTTTCCTTCCCATGCCCCCAGAAACGAAAGATACGCTTTGATCTGCCAGGAATCCCGTACCACACGAATGTTAAAACCAGGCAAAAAGCTCGATCGCAATCCATTGGAGAATCGGGCGCCTCGCGCTATTCTCGCCCGATGGGGAATGAGCAGAAGAAGTTTGTGGGAACGCGTTTCACCAGAGAGAACGCCGGTCTCTGCGCGGACTGCACGCACGCCCAGCGAGTCGAGTCCAGCCATGGTTCCGTTTTCTTGCTGTGTCAGCTGTCCCGCACTGACCCGGGCTTTCCCAAGTATCCGCGTTTGCCGGTTTTGGCTTGTTCAGGATACGCACAGTTAGCCCCGTCAGGCAGCAACTAGCACTAGAAAACTAGATGCTTAAGTTGACTTGTAATTAAGAATAGGTAATACTCGCCTTGCCAGCGAGTCTGCATATGCCTTCCCTCCGAGGCCCTCGGACAGCGATATTATTCCTACTTTTGTGTCCTGTGCTGACACTAGCGGAAACACTGAAAATTACCAGCAACCCCAGCGGAGCTAAGGTGGAAATTGACGGAGTTGCTGTGGGCACTACACCTTTCGAGAAGGACTATCCGGGCGGCTACTTCCACAAAACAAAGACGGCCGTCGGGTCGCGGCTGGAACATGGCATGGTCGCCAGGATCAGCCTGGCCGGCTACGTGACAAAAGAGATTCGTTTGACCGACGGGCCCAGCGAGTGGGTCTCGCTGAATGGCCATCACCACGGCGAATACTGGCTCTTCAAAGGCGATCATTTCGAAGCGGAGCTGCAGCCGGTCGGACAAGTCTTCACCGGCGGTGTCTTGACCAAGCTAAGCAGCGGCGAGACGGAATTGCATTCCGAGTTGTCTGTGGAGGAGTTGGTGCAGCGGGCGAAACCGGCGGTAGTGCGCCTGAAAAGCGCAGAAAAAGCAGGCACCGGTTTTTTCGTGACGGAGACAGGAGTCATCGCCACAAACGCACATCTGGCGAGCGGCGAGGAGTCCCTAACGGTTGTACTGCCCGAGGACCAGCAGTACGAAGGCAAAGTCGTTTACGTGGATCCGGAAGTGGACTTGGCGTTGGTCAAAGTGGAAGGCAGCGGCTTTCCACGTTTGACGGTGGCCGATACTGCGACGGTGCGGCAAGGCGCAACGGTTTTCGCGATTGGCAATCCCGGCGACGCGATGTCGTTCAGCGTCACGCGCGGCGTAGTCAGCGCTGTGGGGCCCTTTCCCGAGGCTGGAGCCGGTGTGTGGATTCAGACTGACGCCGCCATCAATCCTGGCAACAGCGGTGGACCGCTTCTGAATACACATGGCGAGGTGATCGGCATCAACACGCAAAAGTTGATCAAGAAAGATGTGACCGGGATCGGCTTTGCGCTCAGCGCGACGAATCTCATTGCGGTCCTGCAGAAGTTCTATCCGAGCCCCTTGCCGACGATCGAAAAACTCGCAGTGTCCTCCCGGCGCAATCAGTTCCAGGCCAACGTGAGCGATGCGCAGGAAACTGGAGTGGGTACGGTGATTTTTTCCGAGCCCGAAGGAGCGGAGGTGTCGATAGACAATGTGCCGGTTGGCGGAATTCCAGCGAAGTTCAAGGTGAAGGCAGGCCTCCATACCTTTCAGGTCAAATTCGGCAACGACAAGCCTTGGCTTAGAAATATTGTCGTTCTGAAGGACAGCCAGATCACTCTAACGCCAGTATTCGACGATCCGTAGTGCATAAAAGCCAAAGGCGCTTTCTTCGGAACGCCCTGCTAATGAACCAGGGTCTTCGAAATGTGGACCTTACTTGGGTTGCGGCGGCTGATCCGTCGGATTGGTGGATCCAGCGCCTGCTGTTTTGGTGGAAACCGGTGTAACGGAAGCTCCGCCGGTCGCGGCCAACTCAGAAGGCTTGTATTTCGGCGCGCTGACGTAACCGTGCACGGCGTCTCTATCAATGCGGTTCACCACGATTTGGATGGGCTGTCCTTCGCTCTCAGCATGGATCCAGATCGGTTCGTAGAGGTTGACCTTCTTTTTGTTCAGCTCGTTGTCGTCCACGATCATTGCCAGGTCGAAGCTCTTGTGCTTGGTATCGGCTTTCCGCAAGGAAAGCGTGACCGGGCCAATGCGCTGGAACTGTTTTGACTTCGAAAGATCAAACTCAACGTAGCTGCGCTCGCCTCGCTTCTCGAGAACGACAAGCTCCTCATGCGTTTTGGCAATCGAACCATTCAACTCGTCGCGCGCGGAGCTGATATTTCCCTCTAAATCCGTGCGATCTCTCTCGACCGCTTCCTGCGTTTCCTTTAGCTGTTTGGCCTGTTCATCCAGCTGCGCTTGCAACTTTGCGTACTTGCTGTCTACCCGAGCATGTTTCTTCGCGGGCGAACGCTTCGCGTGGGAGGTCTTCGCGGGAGGCGGAGGCACAGAGGTGCCCGCCAAGGACGTCGGCGTCTCGGTTTCTGCGGCGGCCGCAACCGTCGCACTTTCGTTCACAGGTGCCTCAGTTATCGGCGCTGCCGCCGGAGCAGGTTGCGCAGGCGGCAACGCATTGAGCTTGGCGGTCAGCGCACTGACCTGGTTCTGCACCGCGCTCAGTTGCGCATTCGACCGGGAAATCGTTGTGTTGAGCTGCTGCACCAGGGAATGCTGATGCAGTCCGTAGCCGAGCGCCACGCCGGACGTTATCACCAGTGCCACGATGACAATCGCTAGCCAGCGTCCCGAACCGACGGGCTCAAATTGCGGTGGTTCTATGCGTTGAACTGGTTCTTGTTCCTGGTGATCGTTCATGATTTACCTTCCTGGATTCGTGCCAGAGTAAGTCTTCAGTCGCGCCTTGGCGAAGTTAAAACAAGGCCGAATTGCGGGCCACGCGTATAAACGAATTTCAGGTCCGCACCTACACACCAACCCGCTGAAGGAGGTGGGCAGGTGAAGGGCCGAAACAGAGTGCACCGTAGAATTTGCGCTAAGTCATCTGGTTTCACGTTGGTACCGGTGCGGAGGCTGTGGTTGAAGTTTGACGAGGTGCAGTACTAGTCCTGGAAAAATCTCTACAGTAAAGACCCGACTGGCGCAGAGCCGACGTCTGCAACGTGATTGCCCCCTGCCACTGCGTGTGTTAGCATCCGCCGAGTTGGGGCACGGACCAGGGGGTAAACACCATTCCGGCGCTGCAACCCCGCATCCGCCGGAGTCGGCCCGCGATCTCCTTCAAAAATCTCACCAGGCGCAGGCCCGCGCCTAACCACCTGTGGTGGCTGCGCACTTGGCGCAACGCAGCTGCGCAGCGGACCTCGCTTCGGCAGGAGGCGGTATGAAGACCTATCTCACGAAGGACATTCGCAACGTTGGCATTGTCGGCCACGGCGGCACCGGCAAGACGCAACTGGTGTCGTCGTTGCTCTTCACCGCGGGCATGACGCCGCGCTGGGGAAAAGTTGCGGAAGGCACTACGCCTACGGACTGGGACGAAGAAGAAATCGCGCGAAAAATCTCGATTCAAACCGGCATTGCATACGCCGAGTGGCCTACTACGATAAGTTCCGGCACTGGCGAAAAAGCCAAGATCAATTTTCTCGATCTTCCCGGGTATTCCACGTTCATCACCGAAACGAAAGCCTCACTCATCGCTCCCGACGCTGCCCTCATCGCCGTCGACGCCCACACGGGCGCGCAGGTCACCACGGAAAAAGTGTGGGATTACTGCACCGAATACGATATTCCGCGAGCGTTTGTGCTCACCTGGATGGACCGCGAGCTGGCCAGTTTCGAGCGCTCCATGGAATCGCTCGAGCAAGTTTTTGGGAGAAACGTTGTCGCGCTGCAATTGCCGATCGGCACGGAAAAAGGTTTTCGCGGAGTGATCGATCTGGTCGCCATGAAGGCGCACCTCTATAAACCCGATGGCGACGGCAAGCCTTCCATCGAAGAAATTCCCGCCGCGCTTGCTGACGAAGCGCAAGCTGCGCACGAAAAACTGGTGGAGATGGTGGCCGAAGGCGACGACGAATTAATGGAAGAATTTTTCCGCGAAGGCACGATTCCCATCAAGGACTTGATTCCGGGCGTGCGCAAAGCCATCGTCGCGGAAAAGATTTTTCCCGTGCTCATGGTTTCCGCTCTTCACAACATCGGGACCGCCAGCCTCCTGACTTTCCTCGCCGACGCCTTTCCCCATCCCGATGAGCACGCCGAAAACGGCTATACCCAGCCGCTTGGCAAAGGCGACCGTGTGGAGCGCAAGTATGATGATCATCAGCCGCTTTCCCTTTTCGTTTTCAAAACACTTGCTGACCCCTTCGCCGGCCGCATCAACTACTTCAAAGTAAAAAGCGGCGTTCTGAAGAACGATGCCACGCTCACGAATTTCAACCGCAACATCCTCGAGCGCTTCCAGCATATTCAAGTCGTACAGGGTAAGCAGCTTAGCGAAGTTCCCGAACTGCACGCCGGCGACATCGGCGCCATTGCCAAGCTGAAGGAAACCACCACTGGTGAAACGCTCGGAGACAAGGCCGCGGCGATCTATTACAAAGCCGCGCAGCTTCCTGAACCTTCCATCACGTTCGCCGTCGAACCAAAGACTCGCGCGGACGAGGACAAGATCGGCGTCTCGATCCACAAAATCATTGAAGAGGACCCTGCGCTTCGTTTTTCGCGTGACCCGCAAACGAAAGAGTTTCTGCTTGCCGGTTCCGGCCAGCAGCACATTGAAGTTGTCGTCGCCAAACTCCATAAGCGCTATCACGTCGATCTCACACTCAAGCCGCCCAAAGTTCCCTACCGCGAAACCATTCGCGGCAAAGCTGATGCCGAGGGCAAACACAAGAAACAGTCCGGTGGGCACGGCCAGTTTGGCGTTTGCCGCGTCAAAATGGAACCGATCGAGCGCGGCAAGGGCATTGAATTTGTCGATGACGTTTTTGGCGGGGCCATTCCGAAGAACTGGATTCCGTCAGTCGAAAAAGGCATTCGTGATTCCGCCGCGCGCGGCTATCTCGCCGGCTTCCCGATGACCGATTTTCGCGCGATCTTATACGACGGCAAGTATCACGACGTGGATTCCTCGGATATGGCTTTCAAAATCGCGGGCTCGCTGGCCTTCAAGGAAGCTATGAAGCAGGCCCGCCCGACCCTGCTTGAGCCCATCATGCAGGTGGAAGTTTATGCGCCCGATCAATACTCAGGCGACTTGATGGGCGATCTTAGTTCGCGCCGCGGCCGCATTTCCGGCAGCGAAACTCGCGGCCACACCGTCATCGTCAAAGGCCAGGTTCCGTTGGCCGAAATGCTGAGTTACGCCACGGACCTGACGTCCATGACGCAAGGGCGTGCCAGTTACTCGATGGAGTTCTCACACTACGACTACGTCCCGGGCGAGTTAGCAGAAAAAGTCATCGCGGCGCACAAGCCGCAGCACGTCGAAGTCGAGGAAGAAGCCTAAACCGTAAGCTGCCTCGTGTAGCGCCCGCTGTAGCCGCCCTCTTCAGAGGGCGGGTTCTTTCGGACGTGCTTGGCGCTCAACTCGCCGAGCCAAATATCTTCGGCAAAAACATCCCCGTGTGTCTCTGGTGCTCCTCAAATGCTGGTCCAAACTCCTGCGCCAAAAACGACTCCTCGCGCCGCGCCTTGATGTAAAACGAAAACCACGCCAGCGCCAACGCCGCCAAGCCACGCACCTCTCCGACCGTGACCGCTGTTCCGAGCAGCGCCAACAGCATTCCCGTGTAAATCGGATGCCGGATGGTGCGGTACGGGCCGGTGCGAATGAGCTCATGGCCTTCCTTCAAAGTGACCACGCCGCTCCAGTTCGCCCCCAAATGCCAGCGCGCCCAGAACGCGACAGCAATACCGGCGGCCGTAATCGCCACGCCGAGCCAATCGCAGAATGGAGTTGCCGGCACAAAACGTGCGCCAAGCCAGGGGTAATAATGGGTATCCGGGCTGAAGAGAATCCAGAAGCCCGCCCCGAGCAAAAGCGTGTAGAGCAGCCGCTGGAGATAGGATTCACGCCTTTTTGTGGCTTTCCGTTTGAGTGCGGAAACCAGCCAATAGAGAGCGAACAGCAGCCACAAAATCCGGATCCACTCGATCGGCGCCCAATCCATTCGTCCCGTCACCCTAATTGCCTCGGCAAAGCCTTCGTAGCTTCGCAGTCGCCAGATCCAGTGCATACCCGTGCAGCGGGACGGCCGCGAGTGCCGCCAATACAATCGAGTCGCTCATAAGCCAGTAAGTGTTGTACTAAAGGTGCTGCTTTGTCGAGAGCTTGCGTGCATGCAGGCTCGTCTCCAAAAGACAAGCCTTATCTGGCGGAGAGGCTATGCAGCAATTTTTCCCGAGCGGCTTCCAGTTCCAGTCGCGATTGATTGAGGCGTGGGAGAGAGGGAGTCAAGTCCCGAAAGAAAGGATGGAGTGTTTTCACCGATTCCTGAAGTTTCTTCAGCGGTTCTTCGGCGGTCTCTGGCGAAAGTCGCAACGCTTCTTCGACGCGGTCCATCAACTTGTGGTATGCCACAATATCTGCAGTAGTGGGCACGGTGAAACCGTTGGGAGCCGGATTTCCTGCGATCTCGCGGTAGTAGGCAGCCGGGTCAGCTGCCGCGGCCATTTCTGTCACACCGACATCGATAGGGTCTTGCTCGTACCAGAATGCCTTGGACCAGTCCAAACCGCTCTCAGGTAGAGCTTGCACGACGGCTTCGATTTGTCGTTTCTGTTTGCTGCTCAAGCGGCCCGCCTCGGCGGCTTCGTTCAACGCTCTAAAGTTTGCCAGCATTCCCCTTTTTGCCACTAACGCGAAAATCAGCGGTCCTCCCTTGGCCACATCTTGAGAAAAATGAATGCCCGCGAGCCACGCATCCACGGCCTTCTGCGTGTCGCCCTTGGCTGCCAGCCGCATTCCTTCGAGCGTATTCAGCCGCGCCAGCACTCGCGCCTTGGGCATATACGCAATCGAGGCGCGGGGGCCTAATTCGTATTCCAGACCCCAGTCGCAATCTGGCAGTTTCGTTGCTCGCTGCATTCGCTCAATGGCTGCTTCGTTGGCATCGAGAATTCCTCCCAGTTTTTCCTCATTCCACGCGGCCTCCCCCGCCGCGGTCTTCTCCAATAGATCGGCTACCGTTTTGTCAGCCGGGGGATCCTGCAGGTCGGCAAACGCCAGCCAATAGCGGAGCGCGGCGTTGCGCGTTTCTGGCGGCGCCTTTGTCTGAGCGCCAGCGGGCGTCATGGCTAGCAGCAGCACAACGCCAGCAGTGAACACTCGGATGGTTCTACGCATTTCGTTTCTCCTCGAGAATCATTCCTTGGCAAGAACTCGCAACGCACTGTCACTCTTACGGAAGTTTGGAAGTATGGTGCGGGCAGCCTTCGTCAGTTTTGCATCGAGTTGCTGGGGATCGTCTAGCGCGAGCCGGGTCATTGGCAGCAACAGCAATTCCGAACCACTTGCGTTACCGGCTGGCTCCAGGCGTGTCCCTTGAAAAGATTGGGCGACATTTTGATCCCGATTCTGGCGGCCAGACCACAGCAGAGTGCCTAGGCCAATGGCCATGGCTGCAGCAGCAGCGAGACGTCGAGGCCAGAGTCGCTGCGCTAAAGCAGCCTGCTCCAGGGGTTGCGGCCTGTGCGGTGTGAATTCTCGAAGATAGCTCTCAAATTTGCTGTCCTGGTCCTGCATTTTTAGCCTCGATCACTGGCCTTCGTAAGGCCACAATTTTTCTCGCAATTTTCCCAGCGCATATCGATAGCGGGAAGCAATCGTATTCAGCGGCGCATCGGAGGCAGTCGCGATTTCCTCCAGCGTCATGCCGCTCCAGACGCGCATAACCACCACTTCTCGCTGCTCTTCAGGCAGCTCACCCAGCGCTTCCTGCAATGCCAGAGATGCCGCAACATTGCCTCCGGCGTGAACGAAACACGCTTCGTCGACCACCGTAACCCGAGCGCCATCTCGGCGTGCATTCAAAGCCGCATTGCGCACTGCGCGATACAGATAGCCCGCTGGGTTCTGCGGCATTACGACCGGGTTCTGAAGCAACCGATGAAAGACCGCGTGTACTGCGTCCTCGGCGTGCCCGCGGTCCAGACCAAAGCCGCACGCGTAGGCCATCAGCGCCGGTCCATGACGCTCGTACAACTGCCCGATATCTTCGGCGCTCAGCCTGTTTTTGTCCAAGCGTGCCGCCCGTGCTCTCTATCTATAGACACACCAGCCGAGCCAAATTGTCTATGAGGAGGGCAAAACGGAGGCTATTTTTTGGCTGCGAAACAGAGCAGAATCTCACCCATGAAAAAACAACGATCCGCGAAACCTTCTGGCGCGATAGAAAGGCACAATTCTGGCAATCGTACTGCCTCCACCGCGCGTGGCGCGCAAACTGTCGCCATTCACGCCGGCGAACCGAATCGCCATGGCGTCGGCGGCCCTGTCGTCACAGACATCTGCCGCACTTCGACGTTTACGTTCGCTTCGACCGAAGAAATGAAGCTGTGGGCCGAAGGCAAAAGTAACGCATACATTTACACACGTTACGGCAATCCCACGCTCAGCGTGGCCGAAGGGAAAATCGCTACCCTCGAAGGCGCCGAAGCGGCCGTCGTCACTTCTTCCGGCATGGCCGCCATTTCTCACACGCTGCTCAGCGTCCTCAAGCACGGCGACGAACTCATTTCGACGGCGCAGCTTTATGGCGGCAGCTATCGTTTGATGCGCGACGTTTTTCCCGACATGGGCATCACCACGCATCGCGTCGGCGTGGATCTCGCCAGCATCGAAAAGCTCGTCACGCCGAAAACCAAAGCGCTCTACGTCGAAACACCCACCAATCCGACACTTCGCCTCGTGGACATCGAGAAAGCCGTCACCTTCGCCAAAAAACATAAACTCGTCTCCATCATCGACAACACATTCGCCACGCCCATCCTGCAAAACCCTCTTACCCTCGGCTACGACATGGTCGTGCACAGTGCCACTAAAGCGCTAGCTGGTCACTCCGATCTGATCGCTGGTGCTGTCGCCGGCAGCAAGCAATATCTCGATCGCGTTCGCCACATGGTCATTTATCTCGGCGGCTCGATGGATCCCGGTGCCGCGTTTCTGCTGATTCGCGGCATCAAAACACTCGGCGTGCGCGTCGAACGCCAATGCAAGAACGCGCAAGCCGTCGCGGAGTTCCTGGAACAACATCCGAAAGTCGCGCGCGTCCACTATCCCGGTTTGCCTTCACATCCCGACCATGCGCTGGCCAAAAAGCAGATGCGCGGCTTTGGTTCGATGATGGCTTTCGATTTGAAAGGCGGCTTGGCGGCCGCCCGCGACTTCTGCGACCGCGTCAAACTATTCCTCCTCGCCGCGAGCCTCGGCGGCGTCGAATCGCTGGTCATCCTTCCCATTTACAGCTCGCACTACAACATGACTGAAGAAGAATTGCGCAGCGCCGGCGTTAGCCCCGGCACGGTCCGCGTCTCCATCGGCCTCGAAGACTCCGCCGACCTCATCGCCGATTTGCAGCAAGCGCTGGCCTGAACGCTTCGCCAGGTACGCTTCGAATGAAAATTCCCATCAGCCAAGACGACGCTCGGACCTTTGCACGCGAATGGATCGCCGCATGGAACGCCCACGATCTGGAACTGATCCTGTCGCACTACGACGATGCCGTGGAACTCACTTCTCCGGTCGCCGCGCAGCTCTTGCAGAAACCAGACGGGCACATCTCCGGAAAAGCTGACCTACGCAGATATTTTCACCGCGGCTTGGAAGCATATCCACAACTTCGCTTCGAATTAGAAACCGTATTCTGCGGTTTGCACAGCGTCGTACTCTGTTACGCCAATCAGAAAGGCACTCGCACCGCTGAGTTCATGGAATTTTCTGACACCGGCAAAGTCGTTCGGGTCGTCGCGAACTACGGCGCATAGCGCAGCCGCACGCACCGGAAGCCGCGCGGCTCCAAAAACAGCAACGGGCGGAACGCCGAAGCGCACCGCCCGTTGTGTAAAGTTGTGAAGTGAACTTAGAGGGGTTGGACGTTCGAGGCCTGCAGCCCTTTCGGGCCCTTGGTCACTTCGAATTCAACCGCCTGGCCGTCGTTCAACGACTTGTAGCCATCAGCGATGATCGCGGAGAAATGGACGAAAACGTCCTCACCGCTCTGGCGCTGGATGAATCCAAAGCCCTTGCTGGCATTGAACCACTTCACTGTTCCTTGTTCTTTACTCACTGCTTGTACTCGTTTCTGTCAACCGATCTTGCGGCTGAGCATTTCTAAGAGCTATTTGTGCTTCGAGTCCGAACCCCTCATCGAGATGCGGGAAACCTCCGGGCGTAAAAAAAGGCCGCAAGTTTGAATCCTTGCGACCGCTTCACAAACCGTAGGCGATACAAGAGCAACAAACGCACATACAGGCTAGCAAATCCCAGCGCCATTTGCAAGGGCAATTTGCATTCCCACACCAAATGTGCGTCATAGCCCATCGGTCATCCCCGAAAAGTCTGCCCATTCGGTCATTTCTCCGGCACTATCCCGTCCCTAGTCGCTTTGCCTCAGTCGGGCAGGTTCGCCGACCTCGTAATGATGAAGTGGGTCGTGACTCCCGCTGGCTTCGCAATTCGAGAGGTCGCCATCGGCTGCCCACCGCCAATCCAAATTTCGAATAGGCCTCTAAAGATGCGGTTCTTGCCTTCTTGATCCACGAGGCTCAGGTCGCGTCCGTGCAGAACGAAGCGGACGGTTCGCTTCTGTCCCCGCTCCAGGTGAATTCGTTGGAAACCGCGGAGCGCGCGATTCGGAGCGCCGACGGCTGCGAGATGGAAAAAGTAGAGTTGAACGACTTCGTCGCCCGGCATGGGACCGGTGTTTTCGATATCCACTGCAACTCTGACATCGTCTCCCGGATCGACGCTTAGGCTATCGACGCGAGCGTTGCTGTAGTCGAAGGATGTGTAACTGAGGCCGTAGCCGAAGGGGTAGAGGGGTTCGCCGTCGAAGTAGCGGTAGGTGCGCTTGGCCATCGAGTAGTCTTCGAAGGGAGGCAGCTCATCGAGCGATTTGTAGAACGTGATGGGCAGGCGGCCGGCGGGGCTGAAATCACCGGCAAGTGCTTCCGCAACAGCGGTGCCGCCCTGTCCGCCGGGATACCAGGCTTCGAGAATGGCGGGAATGTTGGCGTTCGCGTCGGCAAAGTTTACGGCGAGCGCGCTGCCGTTCATCAGGACGAGCACAACCGGTTTGCCAAGACCGGCAATTTGCTCGAGGAGTTTTTCCTGCGGATCGGGTAAGTCAATGCGGGTACGATCGCCGCCGGCAAAACCTTCCGCGCTCACTTTCATTTCCTCGCCTTCGATGCGCGGAGAAAGACCCATCGCGACGATGACTAGATCGGAGTTGCGCGCGGCGTCGAGCGCCTGCGCTTCTTCGCCACCCGGCAAGCTCCAAATGAGCCGCGCTTCGGACAGACGAATATTTTGGAAATAGTCGATTTTCAGGGCGTAGGCGTGGCCTTTCTCGAGATGGATTTGTTTGGTGGACGTATTGGCGGGGCGATGCATCGTCCAGTCTTCGACGACGAGGGCGCCATCGAGCCAGACGCGGAAACCATCTTCGCCGGTGAAGCCGAGAAGATAATCGCCGGATTCGGGGGGAACGAGGAAACCTGTCCAACGGACAGAATATTTATTGACGAGCTGCGGCGAAAGCGGCGTATCGCCCCAGTCGAAATCCACGGCCGTATCGGAACGCGTGAACGCGGGCTCGCCTTCGAGCCTCATGTTGGGGAAGTATTCGCCATGGAGACCGTGCTGCGTGCAGTTCGCGTCCGTGCAGAGTGCGCTCGCCGGAATCGATTTCGTCACAGGCCCGACGAGCCCAGTTCCCTGCACAAACACAACTTTAGATTGTGCGAAGCGGCTGCGAATGCCATCGAGAACAGTGACTGGGTGGGAAGGCGTTCCGTTGTAATTGCCTTCGAGCGCATCGAAGCTGTCGGCGTTGGGTCCGATCACCGCGATCGTCGCGGGCGTTTTTTTCAGTGGAAGAAGATTGTTCTTGTTTTTCAGGAGCACGAGTGATTCACGCGCCGTTTGCAGTGCGAGTTGGCGGTGCGCTTCGGTGTCATTTTCGGCCGCCGTGATGCGCGAGTAGGGCACCAGAGCCGGCGGATCGAACAGGCCCAGGCGAAAACGCGCGACGAAGAGGCGATGGAGGGCGCGATTCAGCGTGGCTTCCGGAAGCAAGCCTTGCTGCACCGCAGCGAGAATTCCGTCGTAATCCAGGTTCATGTTGTTGCGGGTATCGGCGCACACCAAATCCATGCCCGCGGTGAAAGCAGCCGCGGCAGCCGCTTCCGCTTTTTCCACGAAGTGATGGCCTCTATAGATGTCTGCGAGTGCGCCGCAATCGGAAACGACGTAACCCTGAAAATTCCAGTCCTTGCGGAGATTTTCTCCGAGTAGAAAATCGTTAGCGCAGGCGGGCTGGCCGTTCAGGCGATTGTAGGCGCACATCACGGAATAGGCGTGAGCTTCGGTGATGGCGGCGCGAAACGCCGGGAGATATGTGTCCTCGATGTCGTGACGAGAAGGTTCGACGTTCACGCTGTGGCGCGTGGATTCCGGTCCGCTGTGGACGGCGAAGTGTTTGGGCGTGGCGATGGTTTTGAAGTAGTGCGGATCTTTTCCCTGCAATCCCTGGATGAAAGCAACGCCGAAACGGGCAGTGAGATACGGATCTTCGCCCCAGGTCTCCTGCCCCCGGCCCCAGCGCGGATCGCGAAAAATGTTGATGTTAGGCGACCAGACGGTAAGGCCGCGATACCAGTCCGTCGAACCGTCGGGATGAACGTCGGCAGCGTACTTGGCGCGAAATTCGGTCGAGATGGTGTCAGCTACTTCAAAAATCAGGGGCTGATCGAACGTGGCAGCCATTCCGATGGCTTGCGGAAACACCGTCGCGATCCCGGCCCGGGCCACGCCGTGCAAGCCTTCATTCCACCAGTTGTAAGCGGGGACGTTGAGGCGCGGAATGGCCGGCGCGATGTGCCCGGTCTGGGCGACTTTCTCTTCGAGCGTCATGCGAGAAATGAGGTCGTCAACGCGTTGGTCAACGGGCAGCTTGGGATTGAGGTAAGGCGCATCCGCAGATGGAGCACTGGCGGAATTCTGAATTGAAGCCGAGCTGGACTCAGTCTGCCGAGTGCGCGAGACCGAAAGGGAGACGCACGTCACAAGGGCTGCGACCAGGAGAAGTGCCGCTCTGCCGGTTGGTAGCGAAACGGGATGCCGATTCATACGCTAATTCGCCCAAGTTTGAATGCTGGCACCAAAGCTGCCCGAGCAGAGCCCGTGAACGTTCACGGCAGAACCGACAGTAGCAACATAGCTCGGGTCTGTAAACAATTGACCGAAAGCGGAGCGATGTCCGCTGGCCCGATCCTTAGGACTGGCGAAAACAGCCGATGGGGTTAGTCTTGGTGGCTGACGGCCAAGCCTCTGCTAAGCAGAGTGGAGAATCCCCTCGAGTACGTCGATGCAGCCGTTCCAGCCGCGGTTGTGGTCCTCGCGGAGCTTTTCGGAACCGAACGGCCCATGCGTCAGGACGATTTCCGTGGAGTCAGAGCTGTGCGCGAAGAACTCGACTGTAACTTCGGTAAGTTCAGAGCCGGGATGCATGTTGGGGCCGTCGAGAGAGTCTTTGGTCCAAAACCACGTGAAAACAATCTTCGAAGGCGGAGTGACTTCGCGATAGTCGCCCTGGCCCCAATAGGTCGCATTCTTATCGCGGACCTCAATCAGATAGCTGCCGCCGGTGCGAATGTCCTGTTTGTGATGGGTCACGACGTGGGAGGGAACGTCGCCCACCATCCACTTGGCTAGTTGGTCTGGCTCCGCCCAGGCCGCAAATACCTTTTCCCGCGGGAAGGCGAAGGTGCGGCGCACCTGCAGGGTAAGTCCTGCGTTTTTAGCTTCTTGCGGCGTTGCCATGGGCGGTGCTCCTGTTTTTGATGTTGAACCCAAGTCCTTGGCGAGATCGGCAGGCCTCAGCGAACTAGCCGCGCTGTGGGCGGCGTATTTAACCAAACGGCTAAATACGGGCGACCGGTGCGGCGTATTTAACCATTTGGTTAAATACTGCAGCCTCGGGCGAATTTCGTCAAGCGAATAGGCAGGTGCTAGTCAAGCTAACCGCAAATCATTGCAAGGAAAGGGGAAAGGCGTTTGAGGGGTGGTGTTAATGGAAGAACGACGGATACATGGTCAGCAAGCGGTCGTCGGGTTCAGCGTTTTCGCGGCACGGACCACATGACCCCCTCGTCCGTGTACCGGTCCAGCAGTGAGCCGCTCAGGAAAATAGCGGGCGGCGAGGTCGGGCGGGCCCAAGTCTTCCACTTCGGTGAAACCCAAGGATAGCAACTGGGAACGAAGTTGGGCTGCCTCGAAATAGGTGAGCCATTTTTCGCCGATAGCCTCGACGCGGGCAGCACGGCGATCGTGATAGGCACGAGTTTGCGGAGAGAGCGTTTCGGGCGGGTCGGAATAGTCAAAGACGACCTGCGTAGAGTCGGCGAGGCTGGCGATAAACCGCAATGTCGAGACAATCGCATCGTGCGTAAGGTACGGCACAACCCCGAGCCAGGTAAAGAAGGTGGACGCGGTTCCGTCGAATCGAGCGGCGGCAAGTCCCTCGGTCAGCGTTTGCCGCTCGAAATCCACGGGAACAAACGTGACGGATGCGGGAACGGCAATCTCGGCGCCTGCGAGGCGCTCGCGCTTCCAGGCTTGCGTGGCTGGGTGATCGACCTCAAACACCCGTAGCCGCTCGCCAAAAGGGTTTCGGTAAGCGAAGGTATCCAGTCCCGCGCCGAGAACGACAAGTTGGCTTGTGCCGCGCTCGACGGCGGCAGCCAGCGCATCTTCGGTGAAGCGCGTGCGTGCGGCGATAAACGCGCGCATCGGCCGGCGCTCGGGATGCGCTTCGGCATCGCTCGCAATGGCTTCCGGGCTTTCGCCGAGGATGGCCGCAGCTAGCGGATCGCGAAAAATGCGCCCTTGCTCGAGCACCTGATGAGCGGCGCGATGCGCCGCCGCAGCGAAGGCGGTGCGGCTGGGCTGTCCGGTGAGCATAGGGAAATTCTAGCAAACGAGGAAACGAGAGGCCGCAGGCAGATGTTCATGCCCAAGAGGGTTTCAGGGAACGAGAAGGGGAAAGCTGGAGCTATCGGCGCGGGTCAGTTCACGTCGGCGAGTTCGGAGAGCTTCTTTTCGAGATGCGCGAGGGCAGCTTCAAGGGACTTGCGGTGATTGGGATTAGTGGCGGATTCGAGATCGTGCATCACGCGGGTGCGCGAAAGCTGCAGGCCTTTGCGTTCCTGCTCGCGGTGCAACTGGTCGGCGCTTTTACGCTTGCCGTCGCCCTGGTTGGTTTGCTTGGCTTCCACTTGGGATGCTACGTCCTTACTTTCCCAACCTCGTGCCATAACTTCAATATTTTGACACATCGGGACCCATAGGCGGCAGGGTAAAAAATAAAAATTTCCAGGCGTGCGTGGCGCTACGGCGGCACGGAAAACGTTGAAAAAAGGCTGCGAAGGGTGTATTGAACCGGTCAACGGCAGCCGCAGCAAAGTCGTTGACCGGAGCAGTAACGGCTACTTAACATAGAAAAGATGCGCTGGGTGCGCCAAATCGCGTTGTGTACCGCCGTTGTGGGTACGATCGCATTCGGAATCGGCTGCGAGGATGCCGCGAAGAATTCCGTGCACGCGCAGGTTCCCGCACTGAACGCCAAGAAAGCGCCCGCCTCCACGAAGCCCGCGCAAGTGTCCGCTGAAGTAGGCGAATTGCCGCTGCCGAGACTCTCCGCGGCCTGGGCAGCAGCGCTGACGCAGCGCGTTCCCGACAACAAGGAATATTTGATGGCGCAGGTGGAAGCGAAATTTGCTTCCGGCGAGCAGAACTACAAAACCGGGCATCTGGAGGCGGCGCGCAAGGACTTCGACGATGCAGTCGATTGGCTCCTGGAAAGCGGCTACGACCTGAACAACGATCCGAAACTGAGCGAACTTTTCCATCGCGTCGTGGACAAGGTTTACGGGTACGAGTTGCAGGCGTTTCAGGCGGGTGACGGCTTCCAGGAAGCGCCCGCCGTGCCGGCGCCGATTGACGAAGTGGCGGAAATGACCTTTCCGGTGGACCCGAAGCTGAAGGAACGCGCCGAAGAAGCGGCAAAAAATATCTCGCACGACATGCCGTTGACGGTAAACGATGAAGTGCTCTCGTTTTTGAATTTTTTCCAGACGCCCCGCGGGCGCGCGATCGTCGAGACCGGGATGCGGCGTTCGGGCCGGTATCGCGAAATGATTTCTCGCGTACTACGGGAAGAAGGCGTGCCGCAGGATTTGATTTACCTGGCGCAGGCAGAGAGCGCGTTTCAGCCCACGGCGCTGTCGCGCGCGGGAGCGCGCGGCATCTGGCAGTTTGTGGCGTATCGCGGCATGGAGTACGGGTTGCACCACACTTGGTGGATCGACGAGCGGCAGGATCCAGAGAAGGCCACCCGAGCAGCGGCGCAACATCTGCGCGATTTGTATGGCGAGTTTGGCGACTGGTATCTGGCGATGGCTGCGTACAACTGCGGGCCGGGCAACGTGCAAAAAGGAATCGAGCGCACGGGTTATGCCGATTTCTGGGAGTTGTACCGCCGCAAGGTTTTGCCCAAGGAAACGCGTAACTACGTACCGATTATTCTGGCGCTGACGCTGATCGCGAAAGATGCGCCGCACTACGGCATTCAAAATGTGGACCTGGATCAGCCGGTGCCGACGGATGTGGTGAAACCGGGCCGCGCCATTGATTTGCGCCTGGTGGCGGAGACGATTGATGTGGACGTGGACACGCTGCGGAATTTGAATCCGGCCCTGCTGCGGATGGCCACGCCGGATGATCCGGCGTTTGAGCTGCGCCTGCCGGTGGGGACAGCGGAAAAATTTTCTGCGGAAATTGCCGACATCCCTGCGGATAAATGGGTAAGTTGGCGGCGGCATCGCATCGAGGGCGGTGAGACGCTCACTTCCATCGCCAAAAAATATCATGTGACTGCGGCGGCCATTTCCGCAGCGAATAGCCTGGAAAAAGGCGAAGCGCTCGAGCTGGGAGCGAAGCTGATCATTCCGGCAGCTCCCGAAGCAGTGGCGAAAAGCCGGCTGGTGCGCTATCGCGTGCGCAAGGGCGACACGCTCGGCGGGATTGCGGATCGCTTCAGCGTGCCCTCCGAAGAGGTGCGCAAGTGGAATCACCTGAAGGCGAACCACGTCAGCCGGGGCATGGTGCTGCGCATCTACACCGTGGGCGGCGCACCCGAGACGGCACATACTCGCGCGGGAAATAAAGCCAGCCCGAAACCGCATGCCAGCGCCGCAGCCGTCAGTGCGAGCCCAACCACCGCCGCAGTCCATAACTAAACCTATTGTATTCATGGAGTTAGAAGGCACTTGGGGTTCCGACTGCAAGACCGGCAGCGGGTTGCGGCGCCCTTTGCATGTTGCCTGAACTGTTATTTTGCTAGGTTTCCGAGCAGAGTGCTTGACAAGTTCCGAGGAGTACGGTAACAACGGCGCTGCGGCTGCGGGGTGTAACTCCGGCTGATGCAGCGTTCCACGGGCTGAGGCCCGCTGGCTCGGGAGGATGGAATGGATTTCGAGAAGGACAACTTCGAAGACGACAACGAGCTGTCACGGCTGGAGGAGGAAGACGAGCTGGGCGGCGGCGATGAAATCGTCGAGGCGGAAGAAGAGGAAATAATCATCGGAGAGGAAGAGCCTGCGGCGGCAGCGCCGGCGCCCAAGGCTGCGCCCAAGGCCGCTGCCAAGCCAGCCAAGAAGGCCGCGCCGAAGAAGAAAGCGAAGGCGAAGGCCAAGCCCAAGGCCAAAGCCAAACCGAAAAGCAAGTCGAAGCCTAAGAAGGCGGCGAAGAAGAGCGCAAAGAAAAAGAAGCGCTAATCGTCGCGCCGGCAGTGCGCAGCGCGAGGAGTTTCGAAAAGGCCCGAATTGGTTCCGGGCCTTTTTCCATTTCGGGCGCGAAGCCGGAAATCGCGGACCGAGTCGTATTGCCCCGAGTCCGGGATACATGCGACCAGATCGGTCTAGAGAATACCGAGAGAGGCAGCTTGCGAGAAGGTACTTGAGCCGCTAGCATAACGGCGCATGGGGCAAATCCGTAAACAGGCACGACGAAGCCGCGAGCGAGTCGCGGCATGAGTTTGCGACTCGCATCCACCGACAAGAAGGCGCTTCGGGCGCTGGAACAGATACGCCGCATGCGCGGCGGAGCCCAATCGCATCTGATGCGCTGCTCGGACAAGAACTACTACGTGGTGAAGTTCCAGAATAACCCGCAGCACCGCAGGATTTTGGTAAATGAGTTGCTTGGAACCAAGTTGGCGAGGCGGCTGGGGCTGCCGACCGCGCTGCCCGCAGTGGTCGAAGTGTCTGAGGAATTGATCCGCTGGACTGAAGAGCTGGCGATGGAGCTGCCGCGCAGCCGGCTGCCGTGCCAGCCTGGGTTGCAGTTCGGTTCGCGCTATCCGGGCGACCCGCGATATGTGGCAGCGTTCGACTTCCTGCCGGATGAACAGTTGCGACGCGTCAGCAATCTGCATGATTTCGCAGGTATGCTGGTGTTTGACAAATGGACGTGCAATACCAATGGGCGACAGACGTTGTTCTTCCGCAATCGCGAGGCGGAAAAGCGGGAACTACGGGACACGCCGGCGAGCGGCGCGGCAGAGCCGTACGAAACGGTCATGATCGATCAGGGGTTTTGTTTCAACGCCGGAGAATGGAATTTTCCGGACGCTCCGTTGCGCGGCTTATATGCGCGGAACCGCGTGTATGAAGGTGTCATCGGTATGCAGTCGTTTGGAATCTGGCTCGACCGGCTGGAACAGCAAATCAACGAGCGCGCGTTGCAGGAAATCGCCGGAGAAATTCCTCCGGAGTGGTACGACGATGACTACGACGCAGTGATGCGGCTCTGCGAGCAGTTGCTGCAGCGCCGCTCGCGCGTCCCCGATCTGATTTTGGAAGCTAAACGATCG
>Ga0335080_10000391_pt1 | contig 39778 bp, 28 predicted proteins | sample Lox_Sample_34_FD_206720 | JGI IMG/M metagenome (GOLD analysis project Ga0335080, IMG submission 206720) | Soil microbial communities from Loxahatchee National Wildlife Refuge, Florida, United States - Lox_Sample_3.4 | ecosystem: Environmental > Terrestrial > Soil > Wetlands | place: USA... | reverse complement strand
GAAGCAGATGCAGGCATCCTCTCCGCGAATGGTGGCCAGCGCTTGACCGTGATTGTCGATGCAGACGAAGGGCACGACGAATTCATCGCTTACATTCTTGTTATAGGAGTCTTTCAGTCCCTGGACCGCGTCGATGTAGCGACCGCCCTCGCCCTCGCCGCTGACCATGGCATGGAAGGCTTTGGCGATGCGCTCCCAACGCCGGTCGCGATCCATCGCATAGTAGCGTCCGCTCACGCTGGCAATTCGGCCAACGTTATACTCGCGCATCTTCACCTGGAGTTGCTCGAGATAGCCGGCGCCATTGGTTGGCAGGGTGTCCCGTCCGTCCATGAAAGCGTGGACGAAGGTGCGATCCACACCGTTCTGCTTCGCCATGCGGAGCAGGGCGTACAAGTGGTTCTGGTGGGAATGAACGCCGCCGTCGGAAACCAGGCCGAAGATGTGCAGACGGCGCCCTCCGCTGCGGGCGTGCTGCATGGCCTCGAGCAGCACGGGATGTGAAAACAAATCGCCGTTCTGGATCATCAGGTCGATGCGGGTGATATCCATGTGCACGATCCGGCCCGCGCCGATATTGAGATGCCCGACCTCACTGTTGCCCATCTGCCCTTCGGGCAGGCCCACGTATTTGCCGCTGGTATGAATCAAAGTATTGGGGTAATCGCGCAGCAACTGGTCATAGGTGGGCTTGCGCGCCAGCGCGATGGCGTTGGCGCCGACTTGCGCCCGGTATCCCCAACCGTCGAGAATGACGAGAACTACCGGCTTTGGACGCACGTGAAACTCCTGGGTTTCTCCGCAGGGCGGATTCAAGTCCGCATGCACCGCTGAAATCCACCGACTGAGAAGAGTCAGGAAGAATGTAAAGGACGTAGCGCCGAGATTCAAATGACGTTGGCGAAAATTTATTTATACTGTCAGGCGGAGGAATCATGCCCATCAGCGAGCTGCTTCTGACGGAATTCGATTCTGAGATGAAAACTACGCGCACCATGCTGGAACGCGTCCCCTTCGACAAGCAAGGATTCGTTCCGCATGCCAAGTCCATGCCGCTCGACAAGCTGGCGCCGCATGTGGCCGAACTGGCTGGTTTTGGCGCGACGGTGTTGGCGACTCCCGAGCTGGACTTCACAAACGCGGCTGGACGCACCCGTCCACCGTTCGAATTGCGGGGCCTGCTTCAGGCCTTTGATGACAACGCAGAGAAAGCCCGCGCGGCGCTGCAGAACACCACGGACGAGGCCTGGCTGCAACCGTGGAAGCTCAGTTTCCAGGGAAAACAGCTTTTCAGCGGATCGCGCTTCCTGGCCTATCGGCAGATGTTTCTGAACCATCTCGTACATCACCGGGCCCAGCTCGGCGTGTATCTACGGCTGAACGGAAAGCCGCTACCGGCAACCTACGGTCCGTCGGCCGATGACACCATGGGATTCTAGGAAGCAACCTTCAGTGATCGCTTCAGCTGTGGGCTCCAGTTATAATTCCAACTTCCAACCGCAAATCTGCGCCGGGGGAAATGAATGTTCGTGAGACTCGGCTCCCACGGGTCGATGTGCCGCTGTGTCCTGCTCTTGGCGCTCTTCCTTCCGCTGTTCGGTTGCGGCGGCGCCAGCACGGGCACGGGCGACAGCGGCAATGGAGGCAACGGAAACAATGGAGATGGCGGAGGAGGAGATCCGCCTACCGCTTCGCTCACTGCCGACCCCTCCACGATCCAGAAGGGCGAGGCCAGCACCCTGAGCTGGCAAACGACCAATGCCACAACCGTCAACATCAGCGGAATCGGGGATGTTCCCGCCAGCGGAGCGGAGGCAGTAAGACCCTCGGCTACGCAGACCTACACCTTGACCGCCACGGGAACAGGAGGAACGGCTAAAGCCGACACAACCATCACCGTGGGCAACTCACCGCCGCCGGCCACCATTCGACACGTAGTCGTGCTGTTCCAGGAGAATCGCTCAACGGATAATTTCTTTCATGGTCTGCCAGGAGCGGATACCGCCAACAGTGGAGTGAACTCCCAGGGAGAAGTGATTCCTCTGGTCTCGCGGCCGTTGGTGGACACCTACAACCTGGGTCATTCTCATGGGGATTTTGAGCTGATGTACGACGGCGGCAAGATGGACGGCGCCGACCGCGTCTTTGTCACCTGTACCCAGAATGTGAAAGACTGCATACCCCCCAACCCGCAGTTCGTCTACGTAAACCCGGCCGATGTTTCCCTTTATTTTGAAATGGCCGAAAACTATGCCTTTGCCGACCGCATGTTTCAAACCAATCAGGGTCCGAGTTTCCCGGCGCACCAATTCGTCTTTACCGCGACTTCGGCGCCCACAGAGACCAGCGACTTGTTCGCCGCGGAGAATCCATCGGGTGCGAAAGGTTTTGGTCAAACTGGATGCATCGCCCCTTCCGCCGAGACGGTCCTGATGATCGATCCCAATGGGGACGAATCTTCATCGCTCTACCCGTGTTTCGAGCACACTACCCTCACCGATCTGCTCGACGCCAAGAACCTGAGTTGGCGATACTACACCGAGGGACTAGCCAACATCTGGACCGCTCCCAACGCCATCAACCACATCTGCCAGCCGGACGCGCCGGGAGGACAGTGCACGGGGGCGGAGTGGAACGGTAGCGTCATTCGCGGCTCCGCTCACGTGCTCACTGACATCGCCCAGGGACAACTGGCCAATGTGGTCTGGGTGATCCCGCCGGCCCAGTCCTCGGACCACCCGGGGCAAAACGATGGCTCGGGCCCGTCATGGATCGCATCCATTGTTAACGCGATCGGCAACAGCCCCTATTGGGCCGACACTGCGATTTTTGTCACCTGGGATGACTGGGGAGGATTGTACGATCACGTCGCTCCGCCCATCATCAACTCTTACGAATACGGCTTTCGCGTGCCCTTGATCATTATTTCGCCTTACGTCCGTCCCGCTTACGTTTCCCACGTCACCCACGACTTCGCCAGCATCATCAAGTTCACCGAAAAGCAATTCGATCTGCCTACTCTGGGTTTTGCCGATGCCGTCGCGGATGACTTGTCCGATTGCTTCGACTTTACGCAGGCTCCGCTGAAGTTCCAGCAGTTCAATGCTCCCCTGAAGCGGGACTTCTTCCTGCACGACCCCAGGCCGCCCGGAGAAGTCGACGAGGAGTGAAGATCGCGAGGGTCATTTCGAAGCCGCGGCTGACCGGAGATACGCTCCGTCGGCGGATCTTGCTGGGCGCTCTGACTTGCCTTGCGGCCGTCCTGACCGGGTGTGGCGGCGGCTCGGATCCGGGGTCGGGCGCGAAGCCCACGCTCACGGCTTTCATTACGGCAACACCCACCGACATTGACAAGGGACAAACCAGTATGCTGGCCTGGTGGACCAGCGGAGCCACGAATACGACCATCAGCGGAATCGGATCGGTTCCGCCTATCGGTTCCAGGCAAGTGGCCCCCCATGCCACCGACACCTACACGCTGACGGCGAGCGGAGCCGGAGGGACAAGGCGCTCCTCGGTGACCGTCACTGTGACCCATTCGGAGACGCCGATCAGTCACGTGATTGTTATCTTCTTGGAGAATCGAAGCACAGACAATCTCTTTCACGGGCTGCCCGGCGCGGACATCGCCAACACCGGCATCAACTCTAAGGGCGAAACCATCACCCTCACGGCCCAACCACTGGACAATGATTACGACCTGTCACACAGCCACATCGATTTCGTGCGTTCGTACGATGGCGGCAAGATGGACGGCGCCGACCGGGTCGGGGCGGCCTGTGTCGGCGAAGACCGGACATCCTGCCTGCCGCCCAATCCCCAGTTTGGCTACGTAAACCCGCAGGATGTCGCTCCATACTTCCAGATGGCGGAGAACTATACTTTCGCGGACCGGATGTTTCAGACCAATCAGGGACCTAGTTTCCCCGCCCATCAATTCATCTTCTCCGCGACCTCGACGCCGAGTGAAGACAGCGATCTGCTGGTCGCGGAAAATCCCAGAGGTCCGAAGCTTTTCACCAGGAGCGGATGCGTGGCGCCCGACGGCCAGACCGTGTTGACCATCGATCCCAACGGGGTCGAATCGATTGCCTTGTATCCCTGCTTCGAACACACAACGCTCTCAGACTCGCTCGAGGCTGCCGGTCTGAGTTGGCGTTATTACTCTGCCGGCCTGGGCAATATATGGACCGCGCCTAACGCCATCCGCCATATCTGCGAGCCCAATGCGGCAACCAATGGACAATGCATTGGACAGGACTGGGTCAGTCACCTGGACAGCCAACCCGCCGACCTCTTAGCCGACATCGCCGGCGGCGATCTTGCTGCCGTAAGCTGGATCATGCCTCCGGGATTGTCGTCGGACCATCCCGGAACCAATGATGGTTCCGGCCCCTCATGGGTAGCGTCGGTCGTGAATGCCGTGGGTAACAGTTCCTATTGGGCGAACACAGTTATCTTCGTCACCTGGGATGATTGGGGAGGCTGGTACGATCACGTGGCCCCGCCCATCATCAACTCCTATGAGTACGGATTCAGGGTTCCGCTGATCATCGTTTCGGCCTACGCGAGACCGGGTTATGTTTCCCACGCGACCCATGATTTTGGAAGTATCGTGCGTTTTGCCGAAGTGACGTTTGGCCTGCCCTCGCTGGGATTCGCCGACGCGGTTGCCGACGATTTCTCCGATTGCTTCGATTTCAAACAAGCCCCCCGCCCGTTTCAGAAGATCGACGCGCCGCTGGGCGAAGAGTTTTTCCTGCATGATCAGCGGCCGGATGTGCCACTGGACAACGACTAGCCGACCCTCTTCTGCATTTTCTATGGCTCGTCTTTCTCGGGCGATTCTCTAGGCAACGGCTTCTCGATCGGCTTTCGCGGCAGCATCTGGTCGCGCATGGCGGCGTCATAAACGAAGCTGGCAACGATCACAGCCGCCTGACGCAGATCATCCGAGAGCAGACGGTCATAGACATCCATATTGGAGTGGTGAGTGCGCGATTCGTATTCGATGGGATCCTGAATAAACTGAAATCCGGGGATTCCGGCGGCGTCAAAAGAGAGATGGTCGGTTCCGCTGGTATTGCGCATGGTGAGCGTGTCCATGCCCAGGTCTTTGAAGGGCTGCATCCAGACGCGAAAAATGGGTTCCACCGCTTCATTCTCCTGTAAATAAACGCCGCGGATTTTTCCCGTCCCGTTATCCACGTTGAAGTAGGCCGACACTTTCGCCTGTTCCGGCTTTACCGTGACCGGACCGGCTTCGCGGCGCAGCAGAGTGGGCGTGTCTTTCATGAGAGGCTCCGGCATGGACGGACGCGAGGCGAAGTGTTGCTGCACATAGCTCTGGGAACCGAGCAACCCTTCTTCTTCTCCACTCCACAGGGCAATGCGGATGGTTCGCCTGGGCTTGACCTCGAGCGCTTTGAGGATTCGCACCGCCTCCATCATCACGACACTGCCGGCGCCGTTGTCGGTGGCGCCCGTCCCGGAATGCCACGAGTCAAGGTGGGCGCCCAGCATCACCAGTTCATCTTTTTTATCACTGCCGGGAATTTCTGCCACCGTGTTGTACTGCATGGGATCGTCATCGTAGAAGCTGTTGGCGACGTTCAATTCCAGTTCGACATCTTTCTTCTGCTTGATAAGCCGCGCGATCATGTCCCACTGCTCGATGGCCATCGTCAATCCGGGAACCGTCGCGGTTTCCCCGGTCTTATACGAACCTCCCGACTGCACAAATACCGTGCCACCTCCGGAAACCACGTGGCCGTGATCGATGACGGCCAGCACCTTTTCGTCAGCAAAAAACTTGTTCAGATCGTTGGTGAACTGGCGGCGTTTCATGAACTCAGCGAAGCGGTACTGCGGCTTTTCGCTGGGAATGGCATATTGGCCAATGTCCTCAAGTTGCTTATCGCTCAGGCGCTCGAAGGGCGCTTCGGAGATGGGTTTGACTTCGACGTCGGGACCCAGGATCACAATGCTTCCTGCCAATTTTCCTTTGTACTTGTCGAAGTCCTCCTTTTTTTCGATGTTGGCGCGAACGCACTTGCCGCGAATGACGCCGTTCGTTCCCGGGGTCCAGGCCTTGGCATAGACCAGGAGTTGGGCGCTGGTTGGAGAGATCATGCGGGCGTTGGTGTATTCGTTTGCCCAACCGCGTCCGAATGGACCCCACGCTTCCAGATGCGCATTGGCCAGTCCGAAACCGGCAAGCTGATCGCGGGTCCACTCATTGGCTCGCTTCAGGTTGGGAGAACCGGTGAGGCGCGGGCCGATGGCATCCATGAGTCCAGTGGCTAGCTCCATGACCTTGGAATCGCGAAATCCTTCATAGCGAATTCGCGAGATCACTTCAAGGTCAACCTTCTCCTGGGCGCGGCCCAGCCTGAGGCCGCCACACACGAGAATGAAGAGAGAGAAAATGCGCGCGAGCTTATTCACCTTGCATGCTCCTGAGTTCAGATCAAAGGGAGGGAATTATAGGGCAGAGGAGGGTCGAGGGTCATTGTTTTTGTTGACGGATCGGCGAGTCCTCACCCGCACGGCGACGCGTGAGATGATCGCCGTGACGTACTTTTTCGCAGCAACCTCTTGCTTCGCTTTCACATCGGACGGCAAACGTGAACCTTCGGGTTATCTTTCTCGCATTTTTTGGCGAAACCAGATATCCTTATGGGACTCAAAAGTCACACACTCTGGCTGGGCGACAACCAAATCGCGTGAGGGGGCGCATGCGAAGGGTCGAGGTTTGTTATGTCTGGTTCGATGGTTCAGGTTTTCATATTGGCTGAAAACCGGTTGTTACGGGAAGCGCTGACCCGCATTCTGGACAAGAAGAGCGACATGCGGGTGGTGGGTGCCGCAGCTTTCTCTCCCGACGTTGTCGAGCACATCAGCCGAGTAGCGCCGGATGTGCTGCTCTCCGATTCTGCCGCAGTAGCGCTTTCCGACCTTCGACTGGTGCCAGAAGTGCGCTCTGCGGTCCCGGGTCTCAAAGTGATCATGGTAGGAATGGAGGCGGACCGCGAAACGTTCTTACGCGGCGTCCGCGACGGAATCGTGGGCTACGTCCTGAAGGATGCCTCAGCCATGGAAGTTGCGGCGGCAGTGCGATCCGTGGCCAATGAAGAAGCCGTCTGTCCGCCCAATCTGTGCCTCACTCTGTTCAAGCATGTGGCCAAGGCCAGCCAACCGACGGGTTTCGTGCTTAAGCACAGCCTGGGATTGACGCGCAGGGAACAACAACTGGTGCAAATGATTAGCCGTGGCCTGACGAACAAGGAGATCGCCACACAGTTGAACCTCTCGGAACAGACGGTGAAAAACCACGTTCATCGAATGCTGCGGAAGCTTGGAGCCACCGACCGCCTGGGCGCCGTCGAACTATGTCGAATGCCTGGGGTCGTTGCATGAACGTGCTGGGCGATTGGTACTTTCTTGGTACCAGTTGGCCGTTCCTTCGGCGGAACCTCCCGCTGTTCCCGTAAACTTCTTGGTACTATTCGTTTCCGACACCCTGTATCGGATTTGGACCTTACTTTCTTCCTTGCACTTAGGGCAAACTGCGCGACACGGAGAGGATCGTGCAAAAAATCAGAGTTTTGGTTGCCAACCGGCCGCGGCTGATGAAGGACCTGGTGCTAGCCACGATTGGGGATCAGCCCGATATTGAAGTCGTCGGCGAGACGGAGAACGAGGCGGAAATCACCGAACTGGTGGAGCGCACGCGTCCGGATTATCTGATCGTCGCCCTGGAGAAACCTGAGGCGCGACCGGGTCTCAGTGGATTCCTCCTGGGCCGCTATCCGAACATGAAGATTCTTGCGCTGGAGGCCGACAGGAACACGGGAGTGTTCTACTGGGCCTTCGTCGACATACGCTCACGGCGCGTGGAGTCCTCCGAGCAGGGCATTCTGAACGTGCTGCGCAATAAAGCCGAACTGGTTGCGATCTAGGTTTTGGAGGCGCGGGCAGTAGGCAGTCGGGAGTGCCGTCCGGCCAGCGCAGGCGCGACTTCAAGATCATGGCAGGGTTGGATAGGGCAATCGGCCCACGGTCCGGCAGGCTCCTCCGAGCAGAGGAAGAAGGGCCGATAAGTCCGACAAGTGATGGTTCGGAAAGAGGTTAGCTCACACCAGCCTTGTAAGTGAGAGGGCGGAGCTGTGGCAGGAGCGGGGCGACTCGCCGGCGGACGATGTGATGGAAGCAACCGAAAACTGTTCGACCGCCCGGACCGAGGGTCCTGCCGACTACACCGAGTCCCATTGGTACGCCGCCTACACGAGTCCGCGACATGAGAAAAAAGTGGCGCAGCAAATGGACGGCAGCAGTATTCAGTGTTTTCTGCCACTCTATCGCTCGGTGCGGCGTTGGAAAGACCGGCGCAAGGAACTCGATCTGCCGCTGTTCCCCGGTTATATTTTCGTCCGCATCGCTCTCAAGGATCGGCTGCAGGTCCTGCAGGTGCCGGGCGTGGTGCAACTGGTAAGCTTCAGCGGAAAGCCTGCGGCGGTTCCGGATAGGGAGATCTCGGCGCTCTCCAAAGGACTGGCGGGAGGGTTGCTTGCACAGCCGCACCCGTACCTGAAAATTGGCAAGCGCGTGAGGGTGCACAGTGGACCGCTCTCCGGCGTGGAAGGCATCCTGATCCGGCGGAAAGAGAAATTTCGTATTGTTCTCTCCATACATCTGATCCAGCGGTCGGTCGCGGTTGAAGTGGACGAAAGCGAAGTCGAACCGGTTGGCTAGAACGGCTGCACTCAGCAGGAAATCGGGCGCAAGGCGGATCCCGTCTTCGAGTCCTGGCGGGTTTGCAGACTGCACAACGCGCAATTCTGAGGGGTTTATGAATAAACGTTTCTCTCTTGCTCACACAATCAGTTTCCCAGCCACGTTTGCCCTCCTGTGCATGCTTGCGATCGGCGTCAGCACATCGTTCGCGCAGAAGCAGCAGAGCAAGCCGGTGGATAACGCCAAGCCGTACTACGATCTTGCTAAGCCGATCGCGCAGGAGGATTCGCGCGCGCAGAAGGAGGCAGACCGGCTGGTATCGCTTTCCGCCGATAGAATTATCTCCCTCCTCAACGACGAGCCGGGGCTGTTTCTCGAATGCAAGAAGCTGCTCGTCAGAACGGCTTTTGAGCAGGGGCGGGTGCTGGATCCCGAGGACCTGGATGATGAGACCGTCTTTCGGCTGGTGAGAGAAGACCAGAACGTGCGCGTGCTGTTCACCCGAGAAATCGAGGATCGTTCTTACATCCGAGCCAAACCAACGCGGGAAGAGCTGGCGAGACTGACCGAGCAGGGAATACCGACGCAAACCTTGCAGGCGGGGGCCGTAGCCGGACTGCAAACCGGCAAGAGCCAGGAGAACAGCTTCTGGTCGCAGCGTGGCGGCAACGCGACTCCGCGGATCGGCAGTCAGGACAATGGTACAACGCAGTCCCCGGCACAAAACCCATCGCCGACGGCTCCGGCGGTCGATCCTCGCCGACTGCTCCTGCAGGCTCAGGCTGCGCAGGGTCAGTCCTCGGCGACCGAGTCCGGCGGCTTCTCGGGCGCACTGCCGCAGATCACTCCCGACCAGGTTTCGGCGCTGCTGGCGGCGAAGATGAGCGGTGGCGGCCTGGGCGGCTCGCCGGCGGGTGAAGATGAGACGTCTCCGTTCAGCCGCGGGCTGGATATGGATGCGCTGGCATCGGGCGGCCTCGGGATTTCCGGAATGGGTTTAGGCTCGAGCATTGACCCGTACGCCGGTAAGGATTCTGACGAGTACCAGCCGTCTTCGCACCCGGCCCCTCCGCCTCGGGCCGCGGGTCCGGAAAAGCAGCCATCTCTGGTGCGTCGCGCGAATCCGTACGCCGACGTTCCCTCTCTCTACGATCTGTATTCCCAGTATTCGCGCAAGTCTCTGACGGTGGATCGGTTCGGTGACGAACTTTTTCACAGTGGCACGGGAAATCTGGATTCCCTGCCCATGGACCTGCCGGTCGGTCCGGACTATGTACTGGGGCCGGGAGACGGGTTGAATATCGACCTATTCGGCAGCGCCGGACAGCGTCTGAAGCGAGTGGTGAGCCGGCAGGGGCAGATTGCTCTGCCCGACGTGGGCGACGTGCAGGTCGCCGGCAAGACGCTGGGATATGTACAGCACATGGTTCAGGCAGCCTTGCGCACTCAGTTTCGAGATGTGGAGGCGGATGTCTCGCTCACCAAGTTGCGCTCGGTGCGCATCTACGTCGTGGGGGACGTTCAGCGGCCCGGCGCTTACGACGTCAGTTCGTTATCAACCCCGCTGAGCGCGGTCTATGAGGCCGGCGGGCCCACGTCGCAAGGCAGCCTGCGGCTGCTGAAGCAGTACCGTGGAAAGGAACTCGTCCAGCAGGTGGATGTTTACGACCTGCTCCTGCACGGCGTCAATGGCACGGTGCTGCGACTGAGCGATGGCGACACCATCATGGTCTCTCCGCTCGGGCCTCAGGTCACAGTCCAGGGCATGGTACGCCGGCCTGCGATTTATGAACTGAACGGCGAAACGAATCTGGCCCAGGTGCTGGAACTTGCCGGCGGAGTTCTGCCGAGCGGCACTCTGCGTCATGTGGATGTAGAAAGGCTGGTTGCGCACGAGACGCGAACCATGCTTCGCCTCGATATTCCGGAGACCAATAACCAGGAGTCGGTCACCAAGACGCTGGAAGACTTCAAAATTCAGGACGGCGACAAAGTTCAAATCTCACCGATTCTTCCCTACACCGAGCGCACGGTCTACCTCGACGGTTACGTTTTCCGCCCGGGCAAGTTCGCCTACCGCGAAGGAATGCGAGTGACGGATCTGATCAAGTCCTACAAGGACCTGTTACCTGAGCCCTACAAGGAGCACGCCGAGATTATTCGTCTTCGCGCTCCCGACCATACTCCCGAAGTGCTTGCCTTCAATCTCGACGATGCCATCAGCGGGAACGATCAGGACCTGGTTCTGCAGCCTTTCGACACGGTTCGCGTGTTTGGCCGCTTTGATTTTGAAGACCAGCCGGTGGTAACCGTCACGGGAGAAGTTCGAGACCCCGGCGACCACGTGACCAATGGGGCCATTCACCTGAAAGATGCGATCTATCTGGCGGGCAATCTCAACTCGGATGCGCAACTGGATGACGCGCAGGTTTTCCGCAAAACGCAGGATGGAAAACTCGAGGTCATCAGCGTGAACTTGACCAAGGCGCTCGAGGGCGACGCCAAGGACAACATCCTGCTGGAGCCCAAGGACCGCGTCTTCGTTCACAAGAATCTGGACAAAGCGGATCCACCTACCGTGACCGTGGCAGGAGAAGTAGGGCGCCCCGGGAAGTATCCTCTGGGGGGCGGCATGACGGCCGCAGACCTGGTCCGCTTCGCTGGTGGACTCAAACGCAGCGCCTACACCGAAGCGGCTGATCTGACCAGCTACATGGTAGAGAATGGAGACAAAGTGGTCAGCGACCACCGCATGGTTCCCATCGCAAAAGCGCTCGCGGGCGAGCCCGACTCCGACGCCCGTCTGCATGACGGCGATGTGCTCACCATTCGCCAACTGGCGGGATGGAACGACCGGGGTGCGAAGATCACGGTGAGGGGCGAAGTGATGCATCCCGGCACTTATGGCATCGAGGAAGGCGAGAGGCTTAGTTCGATCCTGCAGCGGGCAGGCGGATTCAGCAGCGACGCCTATCCCTATGGCGTTCTCTTTGAGCGGGCACAAGTCCGTGATCTGGAGATACAAAATCGCGCGGAGTTGATCCGCCGCGTGAAGGGCGAGCAGGCTGAGGTCACGGTCATGCCCGGCGGCGACCAGGAAGAGGTCAAACAGGCGGCTCTGTTGCAGTATCAATCCACCCTGGAGAAACTGGAAAGTACGCCTCCGGTCGGGCGGCTGGTCATTCACATCTCAAGCAACGTCAAGCGTTGGGCGAATACGGCGGCGGACATTCCTGTACGGGACGGGGATGTAATCCTCATCCCCAAGAAACCCAACATGGTCATCGTGGACGGCGCGGTCTACAATCCCACCGCGATCGCCTACAAACCTGGCAGAAACGTAGGCTGGTACCTGAACCAGACCGGCGGTCCGACGCAATTGGCGAACAAGAAGGGCGTGTTCGTAATTCGGGCTGACGGCTCGGTGGTCGGCGGGCCGGGTGGCCTGTTTACCGGCGGAGTCGAGAAGGCGGAATTGCAACCGGGAGACATGGTGATGGTCCCGGAGAAGACCTTCTCCATCAGCCACAAATTTCAGAATACGGTGCAGGCAGCGCAGATTTTCGCCGCGATTGGCGTTGCCGCGCAGGCCGCGTTTTACGTAACTCACTAGGCCTCGGTTTGCGCGCGTATCGATTGCGTCGTTGGTGGTTGAGCATCGGGCTGTTTCTGATCGCGGCCCACGCCGCGTACGGGGCGCAAGATGAACTCGCTGGCCCCTCTGGGCCCGTGGCCCCACCGGCAGTCACGGCAGAGAGAGGAACGGCCCAGAGTTCGGACAGCCGCTTCGTGCTCCAGCCCGGAGAGGATCCGGAGAATCGCCTGCTCATTCCCTTTCTGAAGCACGTCGCCGGGGATCAGAAACAGTTCTGGACGAGCCCGGCGCGTCTGAAGATTCAGGACTTGAAATGGATCGTTCCCTTTGCCGGGGCGACCGGCGCATTCATTGCCGGGGACCGATGGTTTGCCAGACAGATAGCGAACGACCCAAGCCAGTTGAACCGCAGCCTAGATATTTCCAAGTACACGACCTATTCGTTGATGGCGGCCAGCGGAGGCTCATTTCTGCTGGGGCACATTCGCCACGACGATCACCTGCAGGAGACGGGTCTGCTCACCGGCGAGGCCGCGATCAACAGCGCAGCCGTGGATTATCTGCTGAAGGCTGCGACCCAGCGGCAGCGTCCATTGGAGGACAGCGGCAATGGGGATTTCTTCCGCGGCGGAGCCTCGTTTCCCTCCGAGCACGCGGCCATTGCGTGGTCGATCGCGAGCGTCTGGGCCCATGAGTATCCGGGCCCGTTGAGTCAGTTCGCGGCCTACGGATTGGCATCGGCAGTGACGGTGACTCGCATAACCTCCAAGGAACACTTCCCTTCCGACGTCATCGTCGGCAGCGTCCTGGGCTGGTATTTCGGACGGCAGGCCTACCGCGCGCACCACGATCCGGCAGTCGGAGGTTCGGGCTGGGCCGAACTGTTCGGAGAAAAGGCGGCGGCAGAGACGCGGAACCCCGAGAATATGGGATCCCCGTATGTTCCGCTCGACAGCTGGGTTTATCCCACGCTCGAGCGGCTCATCGCCATGGGGTATGGGGAGGGAGCGTACCTCGACGTTCGTCCGTGGACGCGCATGCAGTGCGCGCACCTGGTGGAAGAAGCCGGGGACAAATTATCGAACGACGATGTGCCGGGCGAGGCGGCGCGTATTTACCGGGAATTGTCGGTTGAATTTGCCCCCGAGTTGCAGCGACTCGACGGCGCCCGCAACCTCGGCGCCTCCGTGGAATCGGTGTATACCCGGGTGAGCAACATCTCCGGTCCGCCTCTGCGTGACGGCTATCACTTCGGACAGACCATCGTGGACGATTTCGGCCGCCCTTACGGCGAAGGGGCAAATGTCATCAGCGGAGCTTCTGCCACTGCGGTGGCCGGGCCACTTGCGATCTACGTTCGTGGCGAGTATCAATATGCGCCGTCGGTGGATCCGGTCCCGGCCTCAACCCTGCACGCGATGGCGAACTCCGACTTCTTCGCCCAGTACGGCAATGGATTCTTTCCCGCCGGCTATTCCTTCTATACGGGCTCGTACAACCGTTTTCGCCTGCTCGAAGGCGCAGCCAGCCTGACCTTCCACAACATTCAGGTTTCCTTCGGCAAGCAGAGCACCTGGCTCGGACCCGGGGAATCCGGCCCGTTGCTTTCCACTGACAACGCCGAGCCGATTCCCATGCTGAAGGTCGAGAACGTGGAACCCTACCACATTCCCTTGCTCTCTCGGCTGCTGGGGCCGGCGCACTCTGAATTCTATCTGGGACAGCTTTCCGGCCTGCAATGGGTCTTCCAGCCTCCGACTCTGTATGGACCCAATAATTTCGATCCCCAGCCTTTCATTCATGGCGACAAGATCAGCTTTCATCCGACTCCCAATTTCGAGTTCGGCATGGGCCTGGTGGCGATGTTCGGCGGGCCAGGTTTGCCATTTACCTTCGATGAGTTCTTCCGGTCATATTTTTCGCACCGCGCCAATCTGGCGCAGAATCCAGGCAAGCGCTTCTCGGCAGTTGATTTCAGCTATCGTGTTCCGGGCGTGCGAAACTGGCTCACGGTTTATCTCGACAGCCTGGTGACGGATGAATATTCGCCGATCGGATCCACTCGCGCTTCTCTCAATCCAGGAATCTACCTTCCGCAGATTCCACGCGTCCCGAAGCTGGAACTGCGCGGCGAGGGCCTGATCACCAGTCATCCGGAAGAAGGCCCCTGTTGCAATCCCGGGTACACGTACTACGACATACGGTACATTTCCGGGTATACCAATAATGGGAACCTTATCGGCAGCTGGATCGGCCGGGCTGGCTGGGGAGAGCAAGGCTGGGCGACTTATAATTTTTCCCCGCGCACCATGATTCAACTGGGATATCGCGGACAGCGCGTCGACCGTGAGTTTCTTGGGGGAGGCGGCCTGAACGATATTACTGTCCGCGGCAATTACACCCTGGGCCGAGACCTGACAGTATCGACCAGCGTGCAGCGGGAACACTGGAACTTCCCGGTTCTCTCCCCTACTCCGCACACCGACGTTGCTGCCACCTTCCAGATTACTTATTGGCCGCAATGGGGGCGGCGATGACGAACGCTTTGATTCCCGCCACCGGGCGCAAGCACAGGGAGCCACCATGTGCGGCATAGCGGGAGCTTTGAGCTTCGAGAGGAGCAGCTTCAAGGTCACACCGTCTTACCTCGCACAGATGCGCGACACCATGGTCCATCGCGGACCAGACGGTTGCGGAACATGGATTTCCGAGGACCATCAGGTCGGGCTGGGCCACCGCCGCCTGGCGATCATTGACCTTTCCCCGAATGCCAATCAACCGATGTGCAACGGGGACCGATCGCTCTGGATCGTCTTCAACGGCGAAATCTACAACCACGCCGAAATCCGCAAAGAACTCGAAAGCATCGGCGGATATCGCTGGCAGACCGATCACTCCGACACCGAAGTCATCCTTCATGCCTTTGAGCAGTGGGGCATCGAGTGTCTGCAGCGCTTCCGAGGGATGTTTGCCATGGCGTTGTGGGACGCCCGCGAGAGGCAGCTCTGGCTGGTGCGCGATCGTATTGGTATCAAGCCCCTGTATTACAGCGTTCATCACGGGCGGATCGTCTTTGCCTCCGAAATCAAGGCTCTGCTGCAGGACCCCCAGCAGGAGCGCGCGGTCGATGAGGAGAGCTTCTATCACTTCCTGTCCTTTCTAACCGCGCCTGCGCCGCAAACGCTTTTTCGCGGCATTCACAAGCTGCCCGCGGGTAGCTGGCTGCGAGTCTCGCACGATGGAACCATCGAGCAGCGGCGCTATTGGGACGTCTGGGACCACACTGAGCCGCTGAGCCGTTGTTCGGAAGAAGAGATTGCCGAGCGGATCCGGACGGAACTGCGAACCGCGGTCAGGTTGCGAAAAGTCAGCGACGTCCCCGTCGGTGTTTTTCTTTCCGGGGGCATCGACTCAAGCGTGAATGCGGCGCTGTTCTCCGAAGGCCATCCGGAGCCGATCCAGACTTTCTCCATTGGATACGACGACGAGTACGAGAGCTATCCCAGCGAGCTGAAATATGCCCGGCGTATGGCGGCTTTTGTGGGCGCGAAGCACCACGAACGCATTCTCAGCCAGCAGGACCTGATCGACTTTCTGCCGGAAATGGTCCGTCTGCAGGACGAGCCCATTGCCGACCCGGTTTGCGTTCCGGTGTACTACGTGTCCAAGCTCGCCCGCGATCACGGCGTGATCGTATGCCAGGTCGGGGAAGGCTCAGATGAACTGTTCTGGGGATACGAGATGTGGCGCTGGAAGTGGCGCCTGCAGCGATTTGGAAGTCTTCCCTTCCCCGCCGGCCTCAAGCGGCAGGCGGTGCGCGCATTGGCATATGCGGGTTATCAGGACGGACGTCCCTACGAATGGCTGCGGCGCAATGCCGAAGGACTGCCAATTTTCTGGAGTGGTGGTGAGGCATTTACGGAGACACAGAAACAGCGTTTGCTGTCTCCCCGGCTGCGCCGCCAGCTGAAGGGCTTAAGTTCCTGGGAGGCGCTGCGGCCGATCCGCAATCGCTTCGAGGAAAACGCATGGGAGACCTCGGCGCTCTCCTGGATGAGTTACCTCGACTTGAACCTGAGGCTGCCGGAACTTCTGCTGATGCGGGTGGACAAGATGAGCATGGGCGTCAGCCTGGAGGCTCGCGTTCCCTTTCTCGATCACAAGTTCGTAGAACTGGCTTTGAGCATTCCGGAAGCGGTCAAAACCCGGCATGGGACCCTCAAGTACATCCTGAAGAAATCAGTTCGCGATCTGATCCCGAATGAACTAATCTACAGAAAGAAACAGGGGTTCGGAGTGCCGGTGCGCGAGTGGTTCACCGACCGCCTGGGCAAGTTCACGCGGGGAGAGTTAGCGCGGTTTTGCCGCGATACCGACTTTCTGGATGGGCGTGAGGTCGCGCATCTGCTGGACACCGATGGCAAAAGCGCGTGGTATCTGCTGAATTTCGCGCTGTGGTGGCAGCAACAGATATCGGCGAGTCCCAGTGAAACCTGGGCGCAGACTGCAGTTTAGGCAATCGCCCGGGAGCAGGAGTAAGGTGCAAAACATGTTCAATTCCGTCGATGAGGCGCAGCGTTGAATCCGAGATTGGCCCGTCCTGACACCAGCAACGAACTGGAAGCAGTGGAAAAAAGCGGTTACGCCGCGGTAGCCGCGCCTCGTCCTGCCCTTGAACTTGCGGAACGCGAGGGCCCGAGCCCGGCGGAAATGCTGCTCAGCATATGGCGGGAGCGGCGATTCGTCGCCAAGGCCTTCGTGCTGGGCCTGGTTGTGGCCGCCGTTTACTCCCTGCTGGTCCGGCCGGAATATGAGTCCACCACCCGCCTGCTGCCCCCGGAGAAACAGGGCCTCGGCGGGCTGGCCGCCATGCTGGCGACTGCCGGCTCAGGCGATGACAAGGCAAGTTCTCTGGTTGGGGGCTTCGTATCCGACGCCATCGGAATCAAGACCTCAGGCGCTTTGCTGGTGGGCATCCTGAAGAGCTCGACCGCACAGGACCTGGTCGTCAATCAGTTCAATCTGCGCAGCGTCTACGGCAAGCGCTATCAGAAGGACGCGCGCATCGAACTGGGGCATAACACCGATATCGATGAAGATCGCAAGAGCGGCATCATCAGCGTCACCGTGACCGACCGGTCTCCGCAGCGGGCCATGGAGATCGCTCGCGCCTACTCCAACATTCTAGGTTCCCTGACCAACCGGCTGGATACGTCGTCCGCGCACAAGGAGCGTGTCTTTCTCGAGGAGCGGCTTAAACAAGTGAAACAGGACCTGGACAATGCCGCCAAGGCGCTCAGTGACTTTTCCAGCAAGAACCTGACGCTGGACGTGAAGGAACAAGGCAAGGCGATGGTTTCCGGGGCTGCCGTTCTCGAAGGCCAACTCATCGCTGCCGAATCTCAACTCAGCGGCATGGAGCAGATATACACGTCGAACAACGTGCGCGTGCGCTCCATGCAGGCCCGGGTTGACGAGTTGAAGCGCAAGCTGGGCGAACTTCGTGGAACTAGTGCGCCGCCGGTGGACGGTGACGCAGCGCGCAATGGAGACTTCGGCATCTCCATCAGCCAACTGCCTGTTTTGGGCCTGACCTACTACGATCTCTACCGCCAGGCCAAGATCCAGGAAACTGTCTTCGAAACGCTCACCAAGCAATACGAGCTGGCAAAAATCGAAGAAGCGAAGTCAGTCCCAACGATCAAGGTGCTCGACGAGGCCCAACTTCCCGAGCAGAAGTCGAGTCCGAAACGTACCCTCATCACGCTTGGCGGAGCCATTCTTGCGACTCTCTTTGCCATGACATATGTTGTCGGCTCCCTGCATTGGCAGAACATGCGCGTCTCCCATCCGCTGGGGCTGCTCTCCTTCGAGATACGGGAGGGAGTCAGGCGCGACCTGGAAAAGGTTCGGGCTCGCGCCGAACCCTGGTTGCGGATCGTTTCTCGAATGCGTGGGCGAGCCGATCACTCCGATTCCGATTCGCCGAGTTAGGTCCGCTGCCATGGGCCCGGCCATGAATCACCGATCCAAAGACTAGTCTCTAGTATGGCAACCTTGCGAAGCATCCCAGCCCTGAACCCGCGGCGCCAGGAAGCGCTGCTGTTCGGAATCGTGGCGACCGAAATCCTCGTGCTCTGTATCCCCGGTCTCTGGTGGGGATACATCGCGCTGGCGGTGCTTTCGGCCGCGGCCGTCGCAGGAGTGATTCTTTCGGTCCTGCGGAATCGGGCTACCGGCGTGGTGCTGGGATGGGCGCTGCTGTTTCCGCTGGGCTACTACTGCACATCATTTCCGAGAGAGCAGCCGGTCGTCACCCTCGATCGTGCGTTCATCATCGTGTTGCTCGTGGCCGCGTGCCTGGCGGGCAGACGCGGCGTCACCGAAATCGGTCGCGATCTGCGCGGCACCGCGCTGTGGTGGGCGGTATTCGTGTTCTTCGCGGCGCTGACTCTCCCGCGAATCAAGCTTCCCATGAGCGGAATCCGGGTGCTGGTGGAAGGTTTTATTTTCCCGGCGGTGCTGGCGTGGTATGTGATCCGGTACATCCGCATTCGCGAGCACCTGGAGTCGCTGCACCTGTTGACCTGCATTATGGCGTGTTATATCGCCGGAGTCGGGGCTGCGGAGGTCGTCTTGCAGCGGGATTTGATGGCCTTGCCTTCCAGCGCCGTACTGCTGGCCGGTGGCGACCAGCAATCGGACTTTCTCGTGCGCCCCAACGGACCGTTCTCCAGCACAAATTCGTTTGCCCTGATCGGGCTGGTGACGTTTCTGTTTCTCCTTTTCCTCAGGAAGGCGATCGGCGACAGCATGCCCGGGTGGCAACGAATGGTCCATCGTGTGGGCGTCGCCGGGGCTCTGCTGGCGACGATCCTTCCGCTGTTTCGCTCGGTGTTCACTTCTCTGCTGGTGATTCTGATTTTCGATGTCTTCTATCAACGGGGGGTGCGCCGGGTGATTCGGCTGGGGGTCATCTTCAGCTTCCTGCTGGTCGCCCTATTGATCCGGATCGCTCTGCCCTCGGTTTTTGAGGAGCGCTCCGATACCGCGAACATCTACGGCCGCATCGCCGAACAGAAGCAAGTGCTGAACATGTTCCTCGACAACCCGCTGAATGGTGTCGGATTCACCAACTTTCCGGAAGCGGCTTCGAGTTCGAAATACACCGCCTACTATCGCGGCGTGCAGTCGGTGGACAACGAACACAACAACCTGAGCGCCATTCTGGCGGAAACCGGCCTGGCCGGGTTTTTGCCCTACCTGGTTTCCCAGATTCTGCTGTTCGGGGTCTTCTGGCGGCTGCGCAAGAACGGCGCATCCGCAGCCCTGGCGTGGAGATACTTTCTCTTCGTGTTTCTGGGCTATTGGGTGAATGGCATGTCGCTGACCAGCGGCTACTATTCCGACTTGAATCTCTGGTACATGTTTGTGTTGGCGGTCTTGTACAAATTTGCCAAGACCGGGCCGATCAGGCCGGAACCCGCACTCATCGCCGCATGATGCGCGGTCAGAACTGCCAGTTCACAGCGCCGGGAGCGTCTTGGATTCCGATCACATAAATCTGTTGCTGTTGAACGGCGACCTGGGCGAGGCCCAGGCGTTTGTCGCACGCCGCTTTCCCGGTTGTGAGTGCCGGGTCATACAGAAACGTGAGCTGCGCGAAGCGGGCTGGCTCGGTCAGATGAAGGCTCTGCGCCGGATCGAGGGAAAAGCGCTGGTCTTTTTTATGCAGTCACTCGCGGAGTTGCAAGAGCCGCAGCTCACGGCGTGGACAGGTCTCTTTCATCGTTGCCAGTTGACCGTCCTGGCAGAGACAGGTGGCCGGACAGTCGAATATGGAAGGCTCCGCTGGTTGTGGATGCTTCCCGGCGCGCTGGCCAGCGGGATATGCGATCTGGCGACCTTCGCCAGCGCATGGTTTCTGCTCGTTCTCGGCCGCGCGCAGGCCCGGCCCGTCGAGGGAAACCGGCGAACGAACTCGGACACTGAACTCGACCTCGCCTATCTATATCCATATCCGGCAGACGCAAATGCCGCGGGCGGAGCCCTGAGTCACGTGCAGGGATTTGTTTCCGGAGTCGCGTCTCTCAAGGGCCGATGCGAAATCATCTCCGGGCGGGCGCTTCGCGCCGGCGGCTTTCCGGTGCATCTGGTGCCGCGAAAGAGAACTTGGTTTCTGTTTCGCGAGTCGATGGCGCTCTCCTACAATCTGCGTTTCGCGTGGAAGGCCTGGAAACTCCTGCGGCGGCGGACTGTAGCCTGTGTTTACCAGCGTCATGGAAGATTCGTCGTGGCCGGCGCATTGCTGTCGCGCATGCTGCGGGTTCCCCTGATTCTGGAATACAACGCCTCGGAGTTGCGCATGGCAGATTACGGGGACCCGGTGCGTTTTCGTAACTGGCTAAACCTGTGTGAGCAGATTTCCCTGCGCAGCGCGAATTCGATCGTGGTGGTCTCGGAAGCGCTGCGCCAGGAACTGATGGAACAGGGTACGTCCAATCAGCGAATCGTGGTCAGCCCTAACGCGGTGAATCCGGAAGTATTCTCCCCAGGCCCGGGTGGCGCGGAGTGCCGGAAGCGCCTGGGAATCGATCCCGCCGAGATCGTCGTCGCGTTTGTCGGCACATTCAGCTACTGGCATGGAGTCAGGGTGCTTCAGCGGGCCATAGAGCGGTTGCTGACGGCGGACAACTCGGTTGGCTCCAGACTGCGGTTCCTGCTGGTGGGCGACGGCCCTCTGTGCGCCGAGATTCGCATGGGGCTGGAAAAAATTCGGAGTAATCGCGTGATCTTCACCGGACTGGTGCCACACGAGTTCATTCCGGCATACCTGGATGCGGCGGATATAATGCTTTCCCCGCACGTGCGAATGCCGGACGGACGGCCATTCTTCGGATCCCCGACTAAGCTGTTCGAGTACATGGCAATGGCCAAGGCGATTATCGCCAGCAATCTGGATCAACTGGCCCAGGTTCTGATCCACCGGACGAGTGCCTGGCTGGTCGAGCCCGGCGATGCCTCCGAACTAGCTTCCGCGATCCTGTTGCTGGCAGGTGACGGAGATTTGCGCAAACGCCTCGGAGAAAACGCCCGGGCCGCAGTTCTGCGCGAGCACACCTGGGAGCAGAATGCGGCACGCGTTCTCAATCGCACGGGCCGGATCGCGAGAGAACCGGGCTCGGTTGCGGTGGTGGGCGCGCCGAGCTAGGTGGACCGATGGCCACTCCAGCTCAAACCGAAGAGTTGCGTGCCACGGTAGCGCGCTACTGCCGTTCGGCGGTGTCATCGGACTTCACGGGGAAAGTAGCCGAGACTTATTTCACGCGCATTGTGGTCATGGGCCTGGCGCTGGCCCTGACGGTAATCATCGCCCGGCTGCTCGGCCCGACCGGTCGCGGTTTCTATGCGGTAGCGGCGGCCACGGGATTGCTCGGCGTCCAGTTCGCAAACCTGGGCATGCACACCGCCAACGCTTACTTCGTCGCCAAGAATCCGCAGTCGCTGCCTTACCTCACCGGCAACACATTGGCTGTGAGCTTTGGCTTCGGCGGACTCGTGATGGTGCTGCTCGGCGTCCTGTTCACCTCGCAACCGGGACTGTTGAACATCGGCGGGGCGACGCTGGCGTTGGCGTTGTTGTGGATTCCCATTGGTCTCGCCTACATGCTGTTGCAGAACCTGATGCTTGGGGTCCAGGACGTTCGCGGCTATAATCTGGCCGAGATCGGCAGCAAGTCGCTGCCGCTTGTGCTGATCGGCGTTCTTGTGGCGAGCCGGCGGGTGGGCGTCGCTACACTGCTTGCGGCAACGGTGGCCGCGCTGGCGGCAGGCGCCGCTTGGATAACGGTGCGCCTGTGGCGCCACAACCCGGTCCGGCCGCAATTGTCGTGGCCGGTCTTCCGCAGCAGCGCCCGCTATGCGCTGAAGGCTTATCTGGCGGCGACTTTCTGTTTTCTCGTCCTGCGGGCCGACCTGTTCATGGTGCAGCACATGCTGGGAGCTGAACAGGCGGGATACTATTCGATCTCCTCCACGATGGCCGATTATGTATCGGTCCTGGCAGCCGTGGTGGGAACGATTCTGTTTCCCAGGCTTTCGGCCCTCGCCGATTTACGCCGGAAGCTCGATCTCACGCGCAAAGCGACGCTCGGAACCGCGCTCATTTTATTGCCGCTGCTGGCGCTTGCCTCCGTTCTGGCCCAGCCGGCGGTCCGGCTGTTATTTGGCGAGGCTTTTTTGCCAGCCGCCTGGTCATTTGTACTGCTCATGCCGGGCATGCTTTTTCTGGGAATTCATTCGGTCTCCGTGCAATTCCTGAACAGCATCGGATACCCGGTCAGCGTGGTGATCATCTGGGGGTTGAGCAGCGTATTCAATATCGCCGTGAACCTATGGGCTATTCCCAAGTACGGCATCCTGGGCGCATCGGCAGTTTCTTCCATTTCTTACTTCCTTGCTTTCTTCTTCGTTATGGCGGTCATTCTTAGAACCGGACGCCGCCTGAGCGAGAGTCCTGCCTGACAGGGCCCCTGAATAGCACGCCATGAAGCGCAAACTGAAAACTCTGGTGAAGCAGATCATCGGACCTTTTCTATACTCGGCGCACTGGTACATCAAAGAAGCGATTTATTTCACGGGGCGGCGGAGATTGATGGGTAATCTCGGGCACTGCGAAGCGGACTTATCGATTGCCCCGCCCTGGGATATTCGGGGAGAAAACTTCATCACCATCGGGCATGATGTCTATATCGGTCCTTCCGTGGTGATGCTGGCCGGTCCGGGGGCCGAGATCCATATCGGCGACAAAGTGATGTTTGGACCGCAGGTCAAGCTGATAGCCAACGACCACCGCTTCGACGACCCTACGCTGCCCATCAAGCACTCGGGATACGGCGACATTACCGGTGTCTACATCGGCAACGACGTGTGGATCGGGGCCGCGGCCATTATTCTGAAGGGTGTCCGCATCGCGGATGGGGCGATTATCGGAGCGGGTTCGGTGGTGACCGCGGATGTGGGCAGTTGCGAAGTGTGGGCGGGGAATCCGGCGCGCAAGCTGCGCGACCGCTTCGCCGTGAGAAGGTCTTCCTGATCGGCTTCCCGGTGATGCCTAGCTTGTCTCCAATGATTCGGCGGGAATCTCCCGTAACCCTGTTCCGCGAAGCTCTCTGGCGCACGCAGAAGCGCTGGAGGCAGATGCGCCTAGCCGGGTTAGTGGGAAGTAAGGATTGCCCAGTCCGCTTCCGCGCCGCTGGTTACTACCATCCTCATCTGGAGGGAATCGGAGAGGGCGCGCGGCAATCGATTTTGCGCTATGCCGACCTGATATGCCAGGGCAGGTTTTGCTGGTTCGGCAAAGGCCCGGTTCCGCTGGGCTTGCCGCCACAATGGCAGCTGGACTTCGTTTCCGGAAAAGAGTGGCCGCCGCTTCCTTCCGAGCGGTTGCAGGTCGTGCGGCACGACGGCTCTGACGTGAAGGTTCCGTGGGAATTGTCGCGGCTGCAATTTCTTCCCGTGCTCGGAAAAGGCTGGCGCTTGAGGCGCGACGAAGGCTATCGCACCACGGCCAAGAGCCTGCTGAGCGACTGGATGCAGCAGAATCCGGTCGGCATCGGTGTCAATTGGACGGTCGCGATGGAGGCCTCCCTGCGCGCCATCAGCGTTTGTTTTCTGCTGGAACTGCTGGCCCCTTTTGGGCCGGCCGAGCAGGCATGGCTCGAAGACGTGACCCGATGCTTGTGGGAGCACTTGCTGTTCATCGAGGCGCACAACGAATTCTCGCATTTCGCGCGCAGCAATCATTACCTGAGCAATATCGTCGGGATGTTTTGCCTGTCTTCCTATCTGATTGGGCCGGGTATGGACGCCCGGCGCATCCGCTACAGCCAACTTGTTGAGCGGGAGATCAAGCACCAGGTTTATGAAGATGGCGGCGATCACGAGGCGTCCATCGGCTACCATGTGCTCGTCTGCCAGATGTTCACCGTGTACGCGATGCTGGCGGGCGCGCGCGGCATGGAGCCTTCGGCCGCCTTCTTCCGGCGGCTCCGCGGGATGTACGAGTTCATGGCGGCAGTGGCGGATGCGGACGGCAGGCTCCCGCAAGTGGGCGATTGTGACGATGGCCGCGTCGAACTGCTAAGTGACGATCTGCAGCAGTTGGTCAACGGCGGACCCGAGAATCAGAATTCGCTGACGGTACCCGGGCTGCTGGGCGTGGGAAGGCGATTGTCTGCGGGGAATTTTGGCGGGCACGATGAAGACGCCGGGTGGTTCGGACCGGCAGGGCCGATCGAGATGGCACAACCGTGCTCTGTTCGTGTGTTTCCCGCCAGCGGAGTTGCCATCGGCCGTCAGGCCGATACCGAAGTGCTGTTTTTCGCCATGCCCAATGGCATTGGCGGCAAGGGCAGCCACACCCACAACGACAAGCTGAGTGTCGTGCTGCGCGTTCGCGGCCAGAGCATCCTCGAGGACAGCGGAACCTATTGCTATTCCCGGGACGCCGGCCGGCGCAATATTTTCCGCGAAACCCTGGCGCACAACACCCTGCGCATCGACCGGCAGGAACAGAATCAACTCTCCCGGGAACGGAATCTGCTTTTTCGTATGGAGGACGATGCATGCGTAAGCATGATCCGCGCGGAAGAAGCCGAGAATGCCGTAAAGTTCACAGCGGAGCATACGGGATATGCCAGGCTGGGGGTTACCCACAGGAGAAGCGTGAGTCTCGAGAACTCCCGCCAGGCTATGGTCGAAGATGAGTTGAACGGCGTGGGCGAACACTTCATCGAGGCTGTGTGGCACTTCCCCAAAACCTGGGAGATAGTGCCCAGTGGCCATCGCGGCCGCGAGGTTCGATGCCGTCTTGAGGGGCCGTTCGCGATGGAGATGAGCTTCCTGTCGACCGTCGAACTGACCCTGCAAACGTCGGTATGCTCGATCTCCAAGGTTTACGGAAGCGCCGTGGAGGGTGGCATGCTAGCGGTGAGCGCGACTTCGCCGGCGCCGTGGCGGCTCGAAACCAGGATCTGCTGGCAATGAGCCCGGCGAAACGAGCGCTGTCGCTTCACTGGCTGTTTCGGATATTCTCAATTCTGCTTTAAGGGAAGAAATGGAAAATTATCCATCCTCGATGCGCGCAGTGCTGGAGGATTTGCGGTCCGGGGATATGCGGATGCTCGAAGTTCCGGTACCGGAGTTGCGACCCGGCGGCGTGCTGGTTCGCACGGCGTTTTCCGCGGTCAGCACGGGCACGGAACGGGCCAAAGTGGAAGCCTCGGAGAAGTCGCTGCTGGGCAAAGCTATGGCCCGGCCGGACCTGGTCAAGCAGGTGATCGACTTTGCCAAGACCAACGGAATCCGGGCCGCTTACGAGAAGGTGCAGTCCAAGCTGGACACGCTTTCTCCCATGGGCTACAGCTGCTCGGGAAGGGTGATCGCCGTCGGTGAAGGAGTCACTCAGTTGCGACCCGGCGACCGGGTGGCCTGCGGCGGAGTGGGATATGCCAATCACTCGGAGATCAACTGGGTCCCGGTAAACCTGACAGTACGAATTCCAGATCAGGTGTCGCTCGAGGCCGCGTCGCTTACGACCATTGGCGCAATTGCGATTCAGGGCCTGCGGCAGGCGCAGGTGAGCTTTGGGGAGACGGTGCTCGTGGTGGGAGCCGGACTGGTAGGAGTGCTGACCATGCAGTTGGCTCGGGCCGCCGGTTGCCGGGTGATCGCCGCCGACGTCGATGCATCCCGCGTTCAGAAGGCTCAGGCGCTGGGCGCCAACCTGGCGCTGTTAAGCTCGGATGAGCGATTCTTGGCTGCGGTCGAAGAGTTCTCGCGATATGGTCCCGACGCTGCCATCGTGACGGCGGCGACGCCATCCGCAGATCCGTTGGAGCTGGCAGCGAAGGCAGTGCGCGATCGCGGCCGCATCGTAGTGGTCGGGATCGTGGGCATGGGTGTCTCCCGGCCAAACATGTACCACAAAGAGATCACGCTGGCCATGTCCCGCTCTTACGGCCCGGGACGGTACGATCCCGCCTACGAAGAAGGGGGAAACGATTACCCGGTCGGCTATGTTCGCTGGACCGAGCAGCGCAACATGGAGGCTTTCCTGGATTTGCTGGCTTCCGGAGCTCTCGACCTCTCGGCGTTGCTGGAAAAGCGCTATCCGATCAAGGATGCTGGGCGCGCCTATTCCGATCTGATTTCAAGCAAGTCCTACACCGCGATCCTGGAGTATCCGGAAAGCGGCGAAGCTCCCCCGGTTCGGCCCGAACCGCGTTCAAGTGCGCGGCGGGAACGGCAACTACTCAGGGTCGGCTGCGTGGGGGCGGGCGGTTTTGCCCAGACACATATTTTCCCCTCACTGAAGGCATCGAACAGGGTTTCCCTGGAATCCGTGGCCACGGCCTCGGGGGTGACCGCGGAATCGGCACGGCGCAATTTTGGCTTTGCCCGGACCCACACGTCGGCCGGGCTTGTGCAGGATCCGCAAGTAGACGCGGTCTTCATTACCTCGCGCCACCAAAGTCATGCCCAGTATGTCGCTGAGGCCCTCCGGAATGGCAAAGCGGTCTTCGTCGAGAAGCCGCTCTGCATCGATCGCCGGCAGATGGAGCTGGTGAAATCGGCATATCAGGAAGCGAGAAACCCATTCGTCATGGTGGGATTCAATCGCAGATTCGCTCCTTTTAGCGCTCGCCTCGGCGAGTTTTTCCGCGGACGCCGCGAGCCCATGATGATGAACGCGCGCATTAACGCCGGCTTCCTTCCGGCGGAACACTGGACCCAGCAGCCCGGCGAGGGAGGCCGCATCGTCGGAGAGATGTGCCACTTCATCGATTGGGCGCGGAGCGTGGTGGGATCTGCCATTCGCACGGTGAGAGCGTCGGCCTTGCCGGACGGCAGCCGATACCATGGCGACAATGTGGCTGCCACTCTTGCCTTTGCGGATGGCTCCATCGCCAATGTGACCTACCTGGCCAATGGGGATGCCTCGGTGCCCAAGGAGCTGTTTGAAGTTTTCTGTGATGGCATGGTGGCGCGGCTCGAAGACTTTGTCACCCTCGATCTGACCCGCAATCGTAAGACGCAACATCTCAAGGCGGCGCGCGACAAAGGCCATCGTCAGGAGATAAAACTGACGGTCGAAGCGATGCTCGCGGGCAAAGGGTCACCCATTCCCTTCCCTGAGATCATCGAGGTCACGGAAGCCACATTCGCGATTGTGGAGGCTGTGGCCAGCGGTCAACCCGCATCGGTCGAAGATCCTCTGGTGCTGGCCAGCGGCACGAATTGAAATCAAGAGCATGCGCGCTTCGAACCTGAAAATGTCCGGCCTGGCGGACCAGCGCCCGGTCTCCGCCTCACCGCGGCAGGCGCGACTGGAAGACGAGGCCCAGGAGTCACCCGCAACATGGAGCGAGTCCGAGTCCGCGATGGCGCTTCGCCGCCTGCGCGAGTGGGTGGAGAAGCGGCAATACGCTGGCTGCGAGCCTTACGACATTCTGAATTCGCGGCTGTTGCCAACTTGGATAAGCGGGCAGTTTCCGCTGAACTGGCTGCTGATTCAGGCCGGCAAACACTTTCCCGGCAACTTCATGCGCAAGGCCTTCCAGGTTCCTGCCAGTGTAAATCCCAAGGGCGTGGGCCTATTTCTGCATGGCTACTGCGACCTTGCCCGGTGCGGCGACGATACCAGGGCGACCTGCGAGCACCTGAAAAGCGAATTGCAGCGTCTTCGTTCCCCGAACGAAAATCACTACTGCTGGGGCTACGACTGGGACTACGTTTCCCTGCGCGGCAGCAGCATGCGCGCCTTTTCTCCGAACGCCATCGCCAGCGCCTTCTGTGGGCAAGCGCTTCTGGAGATGGCTGCGGTATTCAGTGACTCGGAAGCTGCGGAGATGGCCAGTTCGGTGGGAGAGTTTTTCCTCGAGCGGCTCAACCGGCCGGTGGACACGCCGGTCCATCTCTGTTTCAGTTATACTCCAGACAACTACTCACAAATATTCAATGCCAGCGTCCTGGTGGGCGCATTTCTGGCGCGACTGGGCCGGATGCTGGGCAAGCTCGAGTACCTGGCCCACGCGCAGCGCAGCATGAAATACCTGGCCGATCACCAGCAAGCGGATGGTTCCTGGAAGTACGGGGCGGCGCCCCGCCAGGCATGGGTAGACGGCTTTCATACTGGCTACAACCTGTGTGCATTATTGAACTATCAAAACTGTTCGGGGGATGATTCGTTCCAGAGCTCGATACAGCGGGGTTATGAATTGTACTCCCGGTCCATGTTTACTGGAGAAGGGATCGCCAAGTACTATCGGGATTCGCTCTATCCCATTGACATCCACTCGTGCGCCCAGGGCGTGATTACTTTCTGCGAGTTCGCGCAGGTTGAAGCGGGAGCGGCGGCGGCGGCGTCCAAAGTGCTTAACTGGACCCTACAGAACATGCAATCCGCGGATGGATCGTTCTACTACCAGCGCCATCGCCGTTGGGTTCATCGAACGCCCTTCATGCGCTGGGGGCAGGCGTGGATGTTCCATGCTCTTAGCCGCTACCGGGCGACTTGCATTCGACAACAGCAACAGCAAAGAGAATTGAATATTGCTTTGCAGGGGAGAAGACCAGCGCAATGAGCGCTAGCTCGAAGACCTGGGAAACTCCGGCTCCGGCCCTGGAAAGCGCTCACTGTCGAGTGCCGTTCCTGGGGTATTCGGTAGACAGTTTGAGCATGGACGAGGCCGTAGCCTGGGTCGCGCGGGCCGTGCAGGAGCCGCGCCTGCACCACATCGCCGTAATCAATGCTAATAAGATGTGGATCGCGAATCGCAACTCGCGGTTGCAGCAGATCATCCAGAGCGCGGATCTGGTGATTCCGGAGTATGCCGTCGTCTGGGGTTGCCGCGTGTTGGGAACGCCGGTCGCCGCCCACATCGGTGGGATTATGTTGTTACAATCGCTCCTGCCCTGGCTGGAGTCGGAGGGAGTTGGCGTTTATTTCCTGGGCGCGAGGCTGGCCGTGGTGGAAACCCTGGTCATGCGCTTGAAGCGCCAGTACCCGCGGCTGAACGTAGCCGGCGCGCTCTCCGGTTATTTTCCGCCGGAGGAATCGAACGCCGTGGTCGAAGGCATAAACAAATCCGGAGCCAGCATTGCGTTCGTGGCGCTGGGCAGCCCCAAGCAGGAATTCTGGATCGACAACAATCGGGAACATTTGCAGGTTCGGGTTGCATTAGGCGTGGGAGGCAGCTTCGATGTCCTGGCCGGATTGAAGAAAGACGCCCCCTCCTGGGTTCGGCATGGCGGGGAGTGGCTGTACCGCCTGGCGCAGGATCCGCGCCATCTCTGGAAACGATATTTGACGACCAACCCCTGGTTTGTAAGCCAGGTGCTGCGCGAAAAGTTCATGCCATGCAAGATGTCGAAGCCAACGCAGACTGCTTAGAGCGATTTTCGCCGCTTCCACGGCGCACCCGCTCCTGGCAATTGCTGGTCAAGCGGATGATCGACATTGTGGGATCGGCCGTGGCGCTGATTTTGTTGTCGCCGCTCCTGGCGGCCATCGCACTGGCAATCTGGATCACCGCCGGACGGCCGATTTTGTATATCTGGCGGGTGGTGGGCAAAGACGGGATCGGCTTTACCAGTTGGAAATTCCGCACCATGGTGGTTGATGCCGACCGGCAAAAGGCAGCCTTGCAGCAGTTCAACGAAATGCAGGGGCCGGTCTTCAAGATGCGGAACGATCCGCGCATCACGTCCATTGGAGCCCTCCTGCGGCGTTACAGCCTGGACGAGCTGCCGCAGTTCTGGTCGGTGTTGATTGGGGACATGAGCCTGGTGGGTCCTCGTCCGCCACTTGTCGCGGAATACGAACGATTTACCATAACCCAGAAACAGAAACTCAGCGTGGTGCCAGGATTGACCTGCCTGTGGCAGATCCAGGGGCGTAGCGATGTCCGGGATTTTGACGAGTGGGTGGCGATGGATTTGCAATACATTCGCGAATGGTCGTTGGCAGGCGATCTGAAAATCATGCTGCGAACGGTCCTGGCGGTCGTCGCCGGCCGCGGGGCTTACTGAGACTTCTTAGTTTGCGACACGGAGTGATTCGACGATGAAGGTACTGGTGACTGGAGGCGCCGGATTCATCGGCTCTCATCTGGTGGATGCGCTGCTGCAGCGAAATTGGGAAGTCACGATACTGGATAGTCTTGAGGCCCGAGTGCACGGGCTGGCGCCTGATTTTCGTCCTCCGCAGGGAGTGAGATTTCTGCGCATGGACGTGCGCGACAAGAGCGCGTGGGAACAGGCCCTGCAAGGTGCGGAAGTCGTGTTTCATCAGGCCGCCTACCAGGACTACATGACCGATTACAGCACTTTCTTTCATTGCAACGTGGTGGGCACGACGCTGTTGTTCGAGGTGATCCGCAACCGCCGTCTGAACGTGCGAAAAGTCATCGTCGCTTCCTCGCAGGCGGTCTATGGCGAAGGACAATATGAGTGCGGCCGTCACGGTCTGGTGCTCCCCGAAGCCCGCTCGAGCGAGCACATGCGAAACCGCGACTGGGAAGCGCGTTGCCCGCAATGCGGGGAAAGTGTAAGACCGTTGCTGCTGCGCGAGGAGTTTCCAAATCCGTTCAATCAATATGCGCTGTCGAAATTTTCGCAGGAGATGGCAGCCCTGCGGCTGGGCCGCGCGATCGGTGTTCCTACCGTGGCCTTGCGTTACTCAATCACCCAGGGGCCGAGGCAATCGTTATTGAACCTTTACTCCGGCATTCTGCGAATTTTTCTGCGGCGCATTCGGGCCGGGTTGCCGGTCATCATTTATGAAGACGGTAAACAGACGCGCGATTTCGTCCACGTCCGCGACGTGGTGGACGCAAACCTGACGGTGCTGGCCAGCGAGAGGGCCGACTACCAGGCCTATAACGTGGGGAGCGGCGAGCGGATCACGGTGCTGGAATATGCCCACCGTCTGGCCGGCAAGCTGGGGACCGATATCGATCTCAAGACGTCGGGGGACTTCCGCGTGGGAGATAACCGCCATAGCGTATCGGATGTCAGCCGTCTGCGTTCGCTGGGCTGGTCGCCGACCCGTGATCTGGGCCAGATTATGGATGACTTCCTGACCTGGACCGATGGACTCGGGATTCTGCCGGCCGAGATTCCCGATGCGGAAGAGCATATGCGGGCGCGGGGCGTTGTCCAGGCGGCCTCTTGAGCATTCCGGCGCAATCAGGCATACCAGGCAAGAAGGAAACTATGTCAAGCAATCGCAACGGAGCGAAACCGTGCGCGTGGCCGCGAACGGAGATTTTCCGTCCCGCGGACTACTTCACGGGACTGACCGAAGTGCTGAGCAACCTGCCCGTGGGCCGCGTGGAACAGATCTGCGACGCGCTGCTTCGCGCTTACGACGACGGGCGGCGCATATTTCTCTTCGGCAACGGCGGCAGCGCCTCGCTGGCCTCGCATTTCGCCTGCGATCTGGGTAAGGGCACAACCGCGCGCTGCAATCATGCGCGCAGATTTCGAGCCATCGCGCTGACCGACAATATCCCCATGATGACGGCATGGGCAAACGACTCTGCCTATGAAGACATTTTTGTAGAGCAGTTGCGAAACCTGATTGAAGCGGATGACCTAGTGCTTGCCATCAGCGCCAGTGGAAACTCCCCCAACGTTCTTCGCGCCCTCGAGGCCGCCGGGGAAGCGGGTGGGTTTCGCATCGGGCTGACCGGCTTCCAGGGCGGGAAGATGAAAAAGCTCTGCGAGTTATGTCTGATCGTCCCGTCCGACAACATGCAACTGATCGAAGACGTTCATCTCAGCGTTGCCCACGCAGTGTTTACCACCATCCGGCATGAACTTGAGGGCCGAGCCGCCGGCGCCGACCTGAAAGTGGCCAGTGCCGCGCGTTGAGCGCACTTGCGACGGTGCTTCGTGAATCATAGTCGCCAACACTTCGCTCTCCTCTGGCCTGAGGAAGCCCAATCCTGAAAAAAGAAGACCCCTTGCATCTTCTCCATGTGGTCGGCGCTCGCCCGAATTTCGTCAAAGTCGCCCCCGTATATCGGGCGCTGGCGGACCACGGCGTACGGCAGACGCTGGTGCACACCGGGCAGCACTACGACGCCAACATGTCGGGCGTGTTCTTCGGGCAATTAGGTATTCCTGACCCGGACGAAAATCTCGCCGTAGGCTCGGGTTCGCATGCGCAGCAGACGGCGGCCATTATGACCGCCTTCGAGGCGGTGGTGCTGCGTTACAAGCCGGATGCCGTAGTGGTATACGGCGATGTGAATTCGACGGTCGCGGCGGCTCTGGTTTGTGCTAAATTGTCCATACCCGTTGCTCACGTCGAAGCTGGTCTGCGGTCCTTTGACCGGACCATGCCGGAGGAAGTGAATCGTTTGCTGACTGACCAATTGGCAGACCTGCTGTTTACTCCATCCGACGACGCCAATCTGAATCTGCTCCGGGAAGGCATCGCCCCGGAAAAGATCGATTTAGTCGGCAACGTGATGATCGATACGCTGGTCCGACTGTTGCCTGAGGCGGAGAAGAGTGTTCCTCAGGATTTACCCCGGCCTTACGGCTTGCTGACTTTGCATCGCCCGTCGAACGTGGACGATCAGGACGTCCTGAAGCCGATTTTGACAACATTGCTGGATCTGGCGCTCGCCCCTCACATTCTGTTTCCCGTTCATCCCCGGACAAAGCATCGGCTGCGGGAATTCGGCTTTCATTGGGGTAACGGCGACAGGCTGCGAGTGCTTGATCCACAGCCTTACCTCGAATTTCTCGGGCTGCAGCGCCGTGCGGCCTTTATCGTGACCGACTCCGGGGGCATCCAAGAGGAAGCAACATTTCTCGGAGTGCCGTGTTTGACTCTTCGGGAGAACACCGAGAGGCCCGTCACCATCACGCGCGGCACGAATATTCTGATTGGACGGGACATGGTGCGCCTCGGAGCCGAGATTGAGAAGATTCTCGGTGGACAAGCCAAATCGGGAACCACGCCTCCCTTGTGGGATGGCAAAACGGGGGAGCGCATCGCGGATAGCCTGATCAAAAGGTATCATTGAGCGGGGGGATCAAAGGACATCACGCAATTGATGGATTAGCTGGATCCAAACATGAACGCTCGTAAGCTACGTCACTGGATTCTGATCTTCGACTTACTATGGTTGGCGTTGGCGCTGGTGATCGCCTACGCTTTGCGATATGGCTGGACAGGGTACGCTCAAACTCTGTGGGGGCCTTTTTCGTCCTTCGGGCTGGAATTTGTAGCTGCCCTGGTACTGTGGGTGGCGCTGCACGAGTGGATGGAACTGGATGGCTTTCGCGGCGGATGGTACCTGCCGGCCGTATTCGCACGAATTTTTCTCGGCGTCGTAACACTGATGGCGCTGTTGCTCGCCGGTGCTTACCTTGCCCGGAGTCTGGTCTCGCGCCTGGTCCTGTCGTACTTCGGGATTCTGCTGTTTGCCGGCTTCGTCGCCATCCGCTGGATCATGCAGTTGGTATTCAAGTCCAGGCTGGCGAAGGCCGCGCGGCGTCGCGTGGTCATCGTAGGCTCGGGCCGCACTGCCCGTGAGCTCAAGACCAAAGTAGAGCGGCACCCTGAGGTCCTGTGCCGGGTGGTAGGCCAACTCAGCCCCTGGGATGCCTACTCGGGAAACCCGGAGGAAACAGCCGCGTCGCGTGGATTCCCGGTGCAGACCCTGGGCATCGTCGACCTGCTGAAGACCTACCAGGTGGAAGAACTCATCCTGGTGGGGGCGAGCTGCCCTCCTGGCGAAATGTTGAACCTGGCGGCGCGCTGCCGCAATGAGGGCATTCAGGTAAGCATGGTGCCTGAGCTCTACGAGTTATACCTCTCTAAGCCCAATCTGATGGACCTCGACGGCCTCCCCGTCCTGCAGTTGCCGCAACCTACACCCCTTCTCACCAGCGGCTTCAAGCGTGCAATCGACGTGGTACTGGCCTCGGCTCTGCTGATCATCGCCGCCCCGGTCGTGCTGGTTTCCGCTGCCCTGCTCCTGCTGGCGAAGGACGAGGCATTTCAGTGGGACGTGCGCTGCGGACACCACGGGCGGCGGTTCCGGATGCTGCGCCTGAACGTCGATCGCGAGTCTCCCGATCTGCCGCTCATCGAGCGTGTGCTGCAGAAACTCAGCATCACCGAACTACCGCAACTCTGGAACGTGCTGACTGGAGAAATGAGCCTGGTCGGCCCTCGTCCCGAGTCTCCCGAGCGCGTGGCTCGCTACAGCGAGTGGGAACGGCAGCGGTTGAGCATAAGACCGGGAATGACCGGCCTGGCCCAGGTGCACGGCTTGAGAGAACATCATTCTTCCGAGGCAAAGTCGCGCTTCGATTTGCAGTACATGCTGGACTGCTCGCCATTTCTCGATCTCTCGCTCTTATTGCAAACCGTATGGACTCTGGCCGCGCGCCTGTTCCAACCGGGTTCGCTTTCGGGCGCGTCGCGAGTTCCGTTGTTCGAAGAGGACCGAGTATATCTACAGGAGATAGTGCAGCGTGCTCATCGGACGCAGCCCAGTGCGGATTAGTTTTGGCGGAGGCGGGACCGATCTTCCCGCGTACTACGAGCAGTTCGGGGGAGCGGTACTGAACGTAGCCATCAACAAGTACCTCTATACCATCCTCGGCAAACGCAGCGATTCCCGCATCCAGATCATCTCGTCGGACCTCAGAATCTTTGAAACCTGGCGCGATATCGCAGCCATGAACATCGAGGGCAGCGGACTGGAAATTCCCGTGGCCGTGCTCAAGGACTTCAGCCACGACATATCCGTGGATCTTTTTCTCGCATCGGAGATTCCCCCGGGAACCGGTTTGGGCTCGTCCGCCAGCGTGTGTGTGAACCTGCTCAAAACGCTGGCTACCTACCTCCACTCCCCGCTGTCGAAGTACGACCTGGCGGAGCGGGCGTTCGAAATCGCCCGTCACACCCTGAAGCGCCACGTCGGAAAGCAGGATGAGTACGCGGCCGCGTTCGGTGGACTGAACTTCATAACTTTTCATGCGGACGGGAAAACCCAGGTGGAGGCGCTTGATCTCGAACCCCAGGTTCTTCATGATCTGCAACAGCACCTGATGCTTTTCTTCACTGGGGCCGCGCACCATTCCTGGACGATCCTCGAGGAGCAGGAAAAATCCACGCGCGATCATAGCGGACCCGCGGTCGAAGCCCTCCACGAAGTTCGGGCGGCGGCGGAAGAAATGCGCAGAGTGCTGGAGAGAGGCGATCTGGGCCGTTTTGGAGTTCTTCTCGACGAGGCCTGGCAGGCCAAGAAGCGGGTCTCCAACAAGATCTCAAACCCTCGCATCGACGAACTGTACCGGTTGGCGCAGAAACACGGGGCGGCCGGCGGCAAGATCACCGGCGCCGGCGGCGGAGGCTTTCTGCTTCTTTATTGCGACCCGCGCCGCCAGGACTCCGTTCGTCAGGCCATGGCTGACCAGGGAATCCAGGAGATGGCGTTCGCTTTTGATTTTCAGGGCTCTCACGTGATCGTCAATGATCCCTTCATTGATGGAGATGAGCGGGGTGGATCCCGCTGGATGTTTGTGCCCAGTTCCGCGGCCTGTTAACATCAGGGCACGCCAATTCTGAATGAAAGCCTTTCTCTTAGCTGCTGGCCACGGCACCCGGCTGCGTCCGCTCACTGATCACCTCCCCAAGTGCCTGGTCCCCATTCACGGCGTGCCGATGCTGAGCATCTGGCTGGAAATCTGCCGTCGTAACGGCATCCACGAGCTGTTTGTGAACCTGCACGCACACGCTGACGCCGTGCGCCGGTCCCTGCTCGATCCGCCTTCAACCCCGAGGGTGCAGCTCTCCGAGGAAAAAGTCCTGCTGGGTTCTGCCGGGACCCTGCGTTCCAACCGGGATTGGGTTTCGACGGAGTCGGAGTTCTGGGTCCTCTATGGAGACGTACTGACGACCCTGGATTTGACCAAGATGATGGTATTTCACCGCCAGCACAACCCGGTTGCGACCATCGGCCTATATCAGATCAACAATCCCTCGCGGGGTGGGGTGGTGGTGTTCGACGAACGAGGGGTGGTGCAGGAGTTCGCCGAAAAGCCCCGCCAGCCGAAGACGAACTGGGTATTCTCGGGTCTATTGATCGGGACCCCGGAACTGCTGGACGCGATCCCGCCTGACTCTCCTGTGGACCTTGGTTTTGACGTGTTACCACGGCTGGCAGGACGCATGCTGGCCTACCCGATCTCGGATTATTTGGTGGATGTTGGTACCATCGAGAATTATGAGGCGGCCCAAACCAGCTGGCCGGGCCTTCCCGCATAACTGCCAATGGGAGGACTTGTGGCTTCGACCAAGACGGCTCCGCAGACCTGCTTTGTCGCGAGCTTTATCTTCGACATGGATGGAGTGATCATTAACAGCCATCCGGCCCACCTGCGGGCCTGGCAGGATTTTCTGCGGACTATCGACAAAGAAGTACCTCCCGTGGAGTTGGACTTCATTCTCGACGGGCGCAAGCGGCGCGAGATTCTTCGCCACTTCGTCGGCGACGTTTCCGATGAACAACTGGCCGAATACGGAAGACGAAAAGACCAGTTTTTCCAGGAAAGAGCGCTGGAAGTCGAGCCCATGCCGGGCGTCATCGACTTTATCAACGATTTGCGCGCGGAGGGTATCGCCCTGGCGGTGGCAACGTCTGCCAGCAAGGCACGGACTGCGTCCACCCTCAGACGCCTGGGCCTGATCGATCACTTTCAGGCGGTGGTGACAGGGGATGATGTCACTGAGGGGAAGCCCGATCCTGCCATTTACCTCTCCGTCTGCCGTCAACTCAAAGCCCAGGCCCGGGACGCGATCGCGGTCGAGGACGCCGTATCCGGCATTCTGGCGGCAAAAGCCGCCGGCCTGAGGTGTATCGGCGTCTCCAGTTCGCACGATGGGCAGAAATTGAAGGACGCGGGCGCGGATCACGTGATTGAGAACTTTGAAGGCCTGTCGCTGCCCCGGCTCCAGCGCGCGCTGAACGGGAAGCACTGACCCGGGGCGGGTGGCCGCAGGCGAGCTAGAAGTTATAGGTCGAATTGTTCAGCACATAGATTCGGCTGCTTTGCGGGGAGATGTAAATGGCATTGGCAGCATGCTGGCCGCCAGGAAGGGCCGTCATGACGTTGTTGGAGACCACGACATCGCTGCCACCGGAAATATTGATGTCAGATGAGAAGTTGCTGGAAGCGATGTTGTCACTGATCGTCATTCCTACTCCGGCGTGAAGCAGGGAAATTCCGTCGAAAAGGTTGTTGATGGCGGTATTGCCCGAAATCGTGATCAGCCCTGACGGGGCATCGTTCGGGGATAACGACTGATACACGATTCCATCCGTCTGGTTGTCGCTGGTCTCATTTCCTACCACCGAGATGGCGGACAAGGTTCCAAAGGTGGGGTCGTTGATGAGTTTTATCCCGACCTGGTTATGATGGGCGCGGTTGTTCGCAACCCTCAACCGTTGTGCCGTGGAATAGATTTCAATCCCCTGCCCTCCGTTATCGTGCAGGTCATTATCCAGGACGGAAGAATCCTGGGCTTCGATTTCAATGGCATTCCAGTAGTTGTTGTAGTTTTCATTATGCAGAAAGTGAATCTGGGAATTTCCATTGCGCGCCCACATCCCATTGAAAGAGAAATTGTGGACCTGGCAGTGTTCTACGGTTACCCGGGTAGAAGGCGTTCCTCCGTGCACGGCATACATGTCAATGCGCACGCCAACGCCATTCTGGCCGGTCGTTCCCGGGGTCCAGGGCCCGGCAAACTCAACGCCGCTGACGGTAATCAGATCCGAGGCGATGATCTGCAATGCATCGCCATTGATATCGGTGGTGTAGATTTTGGAAGTCACACCGTCGCCCATGATTCTGATATTCGACCGCAGGTAGATGCACGGTCCGAATTCTCCGGTCACGTGCGCGCAGGCCTGGCCGGCGGCCTCAAACTGCCCGTCGATGACCAGGGTCCCACCCGTCTTCGGGATCGCGTCAATTGCGGCCTGGAGGCTGGGGTAGTCGCTCGCCTTGATGCTGGGGCTGCCTGTATTTCCCGCGGCCTTGCTGGCGGCCACATCCGAGCAGGAGGGGAGGCCAAGGCAGCTGAGCAGCGCCAGGATACAAAGGAAATATCGCATCTCATCGCTCCAAGTTTCGATATATTGTGTCGATAAAGCGGTCGATTATACCAAAGACATATCGCGAAGGCGGGCGCCGGGTGCGCCGAGGCCCTGCGGTTCATGAACCCGGAGCAGGGACTATTGTTGCGAAAGATTGGCCCGCCGGCCTGCCGGCTCGGGTGTCAGCAACAGCAACCGGCGCATCCAGCCCAGACGGCGGGCGATGTCGGCGCGTTCCGCCGCATATTCGACGCTGTACATGCCATACAACGCCGCAAACGCGATCAGGCCCAGAAGGTATTTTGGATTGGGAATCACCAGGATTCCGAACAGGCCGTTGAAGGCAATCGCCAGCCAGAACCCAAGGGCAAGCCATAGCGGCTTGGGCGCCAGTTTGCTGGCATAGAGGCCAATGTTGGCCGCCGCAACGCAGAACAGCAGGATGACCGCCGTTTTCACCACCACATTCTCAACAATCAAGAACGGACGCCGTTTGGCCAGGTCAATAACCGCCGATTTCAGCACCTGTTCGTATTCCCGCGACAAGGGAGCCACGCCCGGCTTCAGCGACCGCACTTTCGCGAAGGCCACCTCATCCTGGTAAGCGGGAACGTCGGAATTTTTCACATATCCCAGGCCGATGTACACCGAATGCCAGAAGACGTGTACCTGGGTTGAGCCGAAGATTGCGTCCTGCTCAGCTCCGAGAAACCTGCTGCGCTCGACGAACAGGTGATCAAAGAACAACTCGGTCCCGACTCCCGCCAGCAGCAGCGCCAGCAGCAGAACAGCCCGGGCTCTTGGCTTCATGCGGTATACGCCGAAGGCAATCATGAGGGAGAACAGGATCAGGCCGGTGCCGGCGTATCCACGAAAAAAACCCGCGACCTGGCTCAGAGCGCCGGCGCCGGCGTAAGTGACCACGGCTCCTAGCGTGAGCTTTTCCCGCGAGCTGAAATAGAGAGTCCAGGGTACGCAGGCGAGCGCAGGCACGGCGCTCATGACGTAGACGTCCCCCGCGATCAGAATCACGATCGTCAGGAGAACGAGGCCCGCAAGACATAGCCGGCGGCCGAGTGGCGCCGGTGTGATCCTGATCCAACCCATCAGCCCGCAGAGGAACGTCAACAACACGGCGCCGATCAAGGTCAGGTCCACAGCCGTTTCGAGCGAAAGACCGAATGTTCGCGCCATCTCCGGGACGAAGAAGAAGAGCCCGGGGTCATCCTCCGACCCCGCCCTTCGATAGCGC
>Ga0335080_10000390_pt1 | contig 39822 bp, 42 predicted proteins | sample Lox_Sample_34_FD_206720 | JGI IMG/M metagenome (GOLD analysis project Ga0335080, IMG submission 206720) | Soil microbial communities from Loxahatchee National Wildlife Refuge, Florida, United States - Lox_Sample_3.4 | ecosystem: Environmental > Terrestrial > Soil > Wetlands | place: USA... | reverse complement strand
CCACCAGGACGCCGCGGGTGTCGGTCACCGGAAGGGCCACCCGGTCGTACTTCTCGAAGGTGGCCACCACCTCGTCGCGCGTCGCGGTGGCGGGGATGCTGACCAGGCTGGCGTCGTTCAGCTCGGACACCTTCTGGTCGGGCCGGGCCAGCACCAGGATCGGCAACCGCAGGTCGTCGAGCAGCACGCCCTTGTCGTCGGTGACGTAGATGACGTTGAGGGTCTCGATGTCCTTGCCCTGCTCGCGGATGTAGTCGAGCGCCTGCCGGGCGCTCCATTCGGGCCGGACCGCCACGTACCGCGGCGTCATGAAGCGCCCGGCGCTGCCCTCGGGGTAGCCCAGGAGCTGGCGCGCGACCTTCAGCTGATCGGGGGTCAGCGTGCTCAGCGCGCGCTTGGTGACCTCGGCGGGGAGCTCCTCGAAGAGTCGCGTCCGGTCGTCGGGCGCCATCCCGTTGAACACCCCGGCCATCTGGCCGGTGCCCAGCGCGTCCACCACCTCGGTCTGCTGGTCCAGCGGGAGGTACTCGAACACCTGCGTGGCGATGTCCCGGGGCAGCACCCGGAAGATGACCCCCGAGTCCTCGGGCGGGAGATCCTCGATGACCTCCGCGATGTCGGGTGGGTCCATCTCCGAGAAGGCCTCACGCAGCGTGGCGTAGTCCTTCGCCTGGATCAGCTCCTCGAACTCCGGCTTCAGAAGATTGCCGAGCATGCCGCCCTCGAGCCCCTACCTTCGGCGATGTGACGGGGCGGCATGGTGATATGAAAGCGAGGGACAAGCCATGGCCAAAGCGAACGAAACTCGCAGTCGCTCCAAGGCAGTGTCCACGGGTCCCGGCGCCCGGGAGGGGCTGTCCACCGCGCTCCACCGCGCCGACCTGGTCGGGCAGCGCATCGAGCTCGACACCCAGGACGACGGACCCGAGCACCGCGCATTCCCTCGCGCCAAGCTCGGCGTGCCGTTCGTCCTCTGGATCGGAGAAGGGGACGGGCGCCGCTTCTCGGCCACCTTGGTCTCCGCCAACGTCAGCGTCAGCGGGGCCTTCCTCAAGAGCAGCTTCTTCCTGCCCGTGGGGACCGAGATGTTGGTCCGCTTCCAGGTGGAGGCCACCGGGCCGGCGGTCGAGGCCCGGGTGGAGGTGCTGCGCCAGGAGACCGAGAGCGACCGCACCGGCCGCACCGGGATGGGGCTCCGGTTCCTGGAGTTCTTCCGCCAGACCGAGGTCACCCTGGCCCGGCTCTTCCTCGGCGAGCAGCTGCGAAAGTTCGCCGAGGGCTACCTCGCCTCGTCCCGCGCCCGGTCCCTCAGCTCGGAGCTGGACCGGGTGGTGGATGCGCTCGCCGCCTGGGAGCTGATGAAGGTCACCTCTCCCAACGACCCCTGGCGGTTCGCGAAGTAGCGGGCCGCCCGGGGACTACCCGAGCTTCTTGAAGCTCTCCTCGAGCCGGCTCTTGGGGACGGCGCCGACGATCTGCTCGACCACCTTGCCGCCCTTGAAGACCAGGAGGGTGGGGATGCCGCGGACGCCGTAGTCCTGGGCGGTCTGCTGGTTCTCGTCGACGTTCATCTTGGCGACCTTGACCTTGCCCTTGTACCGGGTGGCGAGCTCGTCGAGCGCCGGGGCGATGGCCTTGCACGGCCCGCACCAGGGAGCCCAGAAGTCCACGAGCACCGGCTCCGCAGAGTCGAGCACGGTCGCCTTGAACTCCGAATCAGTGACGCTCACCGTATCCTGCCCAGCCATTTATCCTCCTAATGCACCGTTGGAACCCTGCTCCATGACACCGGGCCCTGACTGCCAGGGTGCTGGTCCCCCTCCACGGACCGATGATGTACACGGGCGGTGGCCGGCGCGCACGCCCCTGGATGCTAAGGTGCTGATACCCGTGAAGCTTTTTCTTCCGCAGTCCATGCTGGAGGAGTGGGCCAGCGGCGACAAGGCCGACGTCCACGAGCACGCCCTCGTCGTGACCGGCGAGACCGTGAAGTATCCCGTCGAGGCCGCGGTGCATCTCAGGGCGCTCGTGTCCGGGCCCGACGAGCACCAGCTCCTCAAGAAGGTGAAGACCGACGCGCAGCTCGCGGAGCTCGGCGCCGAGCGGCTCGCCGACTCGGTGGTGGCCGGCGAGAGCGCGTACGACGTCGAGAGCGGTTACGTCATCCAGGTCCCCGACCCACCCGGCGCGCCGACGGAGACGGCACTCCTCGCCGACTACTTGCTGAACAAGCTCTGACATGTCCCGCGCCTGCTTCACCCTCGCCTTCCACGCCTACGCGCTCGGCGCCCTGGCGTACCTGGCGGTGCTCGCCCAAGGGTGGAGGGGGCTCGGGTGGGTGGCGCGGGGCCTGACCATGGGCGGCTGGGTGCTGCACGGCATTGGCCTCGCGCTGGTCCTCTCGGCGCAACGATGGCTCCCGAGCGGGTTCGGACAGACGGTGAGCATCCTGGCGTTCCTCCTGGTCGCGGTCTTCCTCGTCGTCGACCTCCGGACCCGGGCGGCGCTCCTCGGCGCGTTCCTCTCCCCGGCTGCGGTCGCGGTGCTGGTGCCGTCGCTGTGGATGGGCGCGCCCGGCCCCGAGCTGACGGTCGGACTGCGCCAGCCGCTGCTCCCCGTGCACATCGCGGTGGCGCTCGCGGGGCTGGCGGTGTTCGGCGTCGCGACCGCCGTGGCAGGCGTCTACCTCGCTGCGGAGCGGGCGCTGAAGGGCAAGCGGTTCGGTGCCTTCTTCCGGCGGGTGCCCTCGCTCGAGCTGCTCGACGACCTCAATCGCCGGCTGGTGGCCTGGGGATTCATCGCCCTGTCGCTTACCCTGCTCACCGGCGCCTGGGTGCAGGCCCGCCTCCGCCCCGAGGAGCGGTGGAGCCCCGCCGAGCTCGCGGTGGTCGTGGCCTGGATCGCCTTCGGTGTGTTGCTGCAGGCGCGCATCTTCGCCGGGTGGCGCGGGCGGCGGGTGGCCGTGCTGACCATGCTGGGCTTCGGGGTGCTGGTGGTCTCCTTCGTCAGCCGGTACGGGCCGTGGGTGACTCGATGAGCCCGCCGCTGGTCTGCGTCGGCCTCTCCCATCACACCGCCCCGGTCGACGTCCGGGAGCGGCTGGTGCTGGCCGAGGAGCGGCAGACCGAGCTGCTCCAGGTGATGGCCCAGGCCCCCGCGGAGGCCCTCCTGGTCTCCACCTGCAACCGCGTGGAGCTCTACGTGGTGGGTCCGGGCGCGGACCTCGGCGAGCGGACCCGGGCTGCGGTGGCCGGAGTCGCGGGCGAGGACCTCGCGCCTTACCTCTACGCGCACCACGGCGAAGCGGCGGTGCTCCACCTCTTCCGCGTGGCCGCCAGCCTCGACTCGATGGTCCTCGGCGAGCCGCAGATCCTGGGCCAGGTGAAGGACGCCTTCGACCTGGCCCAGCGCCTCGGCGCGGCCCGCGGCGAGCTGGCCCGCATCTGCGCCGCCGCCTTCGGGAGCGCCAAGCGGGTCCGGACCGAGACCGACCTCGGGCGTGCGGCCACCTCGATGGCCAGCGCCGCGGTGGAGATGGCCCGCCACATCTTCGACGGGCTGCGGGGGAAGACGGTGCTCCTGGTCGGCGCCGGCGAGATGGCCGAGCTCGCCGGACGGCACCTCGTCTCCGCGGGGGCCTCGAAGGTCCTGGTCGCCAACCGCACCGCCGAGCGGGCCGAGGCGCTCGCGGCCACCCTCAACGGGCAGGCGGTGGACTTCGAGCGGATGGAGGACGCGCTGCTGCTCGCCGACGTGGTGGTCTGCACCACCGCCTCGCCCACCCCGGTCATCACCCGGGAGAAGGTGTCCCAGGTGCTCAAGCCGCGGAAGCACCGGCCGCTGTTCCTGGTGGACCTGGCGGTGCCGCGCGACGTCGACCCGGCGGTGCACACCCTGGATGGGGTCTTCGCCTACGACGTCGACGACATCCAGAAGGTCATCGACGAGAACCAGGCCGCCCGCGCGGCCGCCGCGTCGAAGGCCGAGGTGCTCGTGGCGGAGGAGGTGGCTCGCTACATCCGCCAGCGCGCGGTCCGCGAGCAGGTCCCGGTGCTGGCGCAGCTCCGCGCCCGGGCCGAGCAGATCCGCCGCGCCGAGCTGGAGCGGGCGCTGGCCAACCTTCCCGCGCCGCTCAGCCCCGAGCAGGCCCGGGTCGTCGAGGCGATGACCTCGGCCATCGTCAACAAGATGCTGCACCAGCCAACGGCGAAGCTGCGCGCGGTGCAGGCCGGGGACAGCGAGCTGGTCGACGCCGCGGCCGAGCTGTTCGGCCTGGATGCATCGCCCCGCAAGGCGGGCGAGGGCTGACGGTCGGCCCGGTGCGTTCCATGCCGCCCCTCCGGATCGCGACCCGCAAGAGCCCGCTCGCGCTGTGGCAGGCGCACCACGTGGCGGGCTTGCTCCGCGCCCGCGCGCCAGGCACGGAGGTGACGCTGGTCGAGCTCACCACCGAGGGCGACCGGGTGCTGGACAGCCCGCTGTCGCAGATCGGCGGCAAGGGCCTGTTCATCAAGGAGATCGAGGCCGCGCTGCTCGACGGGCGCGCGGACCTCGCGGTCCACAGCCTGAAGGACGTGACCAGCGTCTTCCCCCCCGGGCTGGTCCTCGCCGCCGTGCCCGAGCGGGAGGACCCGCGCGATGCGTGGGTGAGCCCGCGGGGCCTCGCCTTCGGGGGGATTCCCGCCGGCGGCCGGGTCGGGACCTCGTCGCTGCGACGCGCCTGTCAGCTGCGCGCCCTCCGCCCCGACGTGGAGGTGGTGCCGCTCCGGGGAAACGTGGGCACGCGCCTGCGGAAGACCGAGGAGCTGGGGCTCGCGGGCTCCATCCTGGCGCTGGCGGGCCTCCGGCGCCTGGGGCTCGAGGGGCGGATCACCGAGCTGCTCCCCCCGGAGGTGATGCTGCCCGCGGTGGGGCAGGGGGCGCTCGCCCTGGAGTGTCCGGGCGAAAGCGCGCACCGGCCCCTGGTGCAGTCGCTGGAGCATCCTCCGACGCGCGTCCCCATCGACGCCGAGCGGGCCTTCCTCGAGACGCTCGAGGGCGGTTGCACCGTGCCGCTGGCCGCGCACGCGATCCTCCAGGGCCAGGAGCTCTGGGTCCGGGGCCTGGTGGGCGCGCCCGACGGCAGCGCGGTGGTCCGCGCCGAGCGCCGTGGCCCGGCGTCGCGCGCCGCTGCCCTCGGCCGGGAGCTCGCGGAGGAGCTGCTCCGGCGCGGCGCACGGGCGATCCTCGATGCCCACGCCGGAGCCCGCCCCGGTGTCTGAGGCCCACCGGCAGCGCCTCGCGGGCGTCCGGGTGCTGGTTCCCCGTCCCCGCGAGCGCGCCGAGCCGCTCTGCTTCCTGCTCGAGGACGAGGGGGCGGAGGTGCTCGCGGTGCCGCTGCTCGAGCTCGAGCCACCGACCGATCCGCGTCCGCTCCGGGCGGCGGCGGAGCTCCTGCGGAGGTTCGCCTGGGTGGCGTTCGCGAGCGAGCGGGGCGTGACGGCCCTGCTGGAGGCGGCGCGCACCGCCGGCACGCTCGACGTTCTCCGGAGCCGGAAGCTGGCGGCGGTGGGACCGGGAACGGCGGCCGCGCTGCGCTCGCACGGGCTCGAGCCCGCGGTGGTGGCGGAGGTCTCGACCGGAGAGGGGCTCGCCGCGGCGATGCTGAAGATGCTCCAGCCGGGGGAGGCGGTGCTCCTTCCGGCGGCGGAGCAGGGCCGGCGCGCGCTCGAGGAGGCGCTGGCCGGCGCGGGCGCGACGGTCGAGCGGGTGGCGGCCTATCGCTCCAGCCCGGCCGGGGCGGAGCCCGAGGGATGGGCGGAGGTGGTCGCGCGTCCTCCGCGGTGCGTGCTCTTCGGCTCTCCGCGCACGGTGGAGGCCTTCCTGGCGCTCCCCGGGGCCGGGGCGCTCGTTCCCGCGGTGCGGGCGGTCGCGGTGGGTCCCACCACCGCCGCCGCGCTCCGGGCGCGCGGGTGGGAGCCCGCGGCGATGGCCACGGCCCCCACCCCGCCGGAGTGGGTGGAAGCAGCGGTGCGGGCCATCGGAGGGTAGACTCCCCGGTCGCCTCCCATGACCCAGGCCGCCGTGGCGCGCACCAGCGCCGACTTCACCCTCAGCTTCGTGCTCGCCGCGCTGGTCCAGGCCAAGCTCCTCACCCCGAGCCAGGCCCAGGACATCCGGACCAAGGAGAGCGCGGCCCGGGCCCGGGTGCTGAAGCAGGTGGGCGCCGACAAGGACGAGGCGCGCTACACCGTGTCTCCCATCGAGGTCGTGGCGGCGTTCCAGGTTCCGCTCCCCGGGGGGCGGGCGCTCGACCAGGACCGCGTCTCCGAGGTGGTCGCCGCGGCGGCGGGGGTCGGCTACAAGAAGATCGACCCGCTGAAGCTGGACATGGGCCTCGCCACCCGGACCGTGTCCAAGCCCTACGCTCAGAAGCACGTGCTGCTGCCGCTGGAGCGGACCGAGGCCGGTGCCCTGGTGGTCGCGGTGGCGAACCCCTTCGACCGGGAGCTGCTGGAGAACCTCCACCGCCTGGCGGGGATGCCGATCGAGCCGGTGCTCTCGGCCAAGGCGGACATCCTCAAGGCCATCGCCGACATCTACGGCTTCAAGCGGACCCTGGCCCAGGCGGCGACGGACTTCGCCACCACGGCGGGCCCGCAGCTCCAGAACTTCGAGCAGCTGGTCTCGCTCTCGGGGAGCACGGAGCTCGACGCCTCGGACAAGCCGATCGTCCAGGCGGTCGACTACCTGCTCCGCTATGCCTACGACAACCGGGCCTCGGACATCCACATCGAGCCGAAGCGGGACACCACGGTGGTGCGGCTGCGCATCGACGGCGTGCTCCACCCCGTCTACACGCTGCCGAGCGGCGTGCATCCGCCCATCGTCAGCCGGGTGAAGATGCTCTCCCGCATCGACATCTCCGAGAAGCGGCGGCCGCAGGACGGACGGATCAAGACCGAGCGCGACGGCCGGGAGATCGAGCTCCGCGTCTCGACCCTTCCCACCGCCTTCGGCGAGAAGGTGGTGATCCGCATCTTCGACCCCGAGACGCTGGTGCAGGACATCGCCCAGCTGGGGTTCGACGAGGACGAGAAGGGGCTCTTCGAGTCGTGGATCGACGAGCCCCACGGCCTCATCCTGGTCACGGGCCCCACCGGTAGCGGGAAGACCACCACCCTCTACTCGGCGCTGAAGGCCGTGGCCGGGCCGGAGGTGAACGTCACCACCATCGAGGACCCCATCGAGATGGTGTGGGACGGGTTCAACCAGGTCCAGGTGCAGCCGAAGATCGACCTCGACTTCGCGAGCGCCCTCCGCCACATCCTCCGCCAGGACCCGGACGTCATCATGGTGGGTGAGATCCGCGACGGGGAGACGGCGGAGAATGCCATCCAGGCGGCGCTCACCGGCCACCTGGTGCTCTCGACGCTGCACACCAACGACGCGGTGGGCGCGGTCAGCCGGATGAAGGACCTGGGGGTGCCGCCGTTCCTGCTCTCCAGCTGCCTCCTCGGGGTGATGGCGCAGCGGCTCCTCCGCCGGGTGTGCAGCCGGTGCGCGGCGGAGCACAACCTGACCCAGGACGAGCTCTTGGCGCTGGGGGCGCCGCTGCCGCTGCTCCCCGGCGGGGTGCAGATCCTCCAGGGCGCGGGATGCGTGCACTGCCGCGGGACCGGGTTCTACGGCCGGACCGGCGTCTTCGAGATCATGCCGGTGAACGGGGAGATCCGCGAGGCGATCGCCGCGGGCGCGAACACCCCCGAGCTGACCACGCTGGCCCGGAAGGCCGGGATGCGGACGCTGCGCGAGGCCGCGGTCCGGAAGCTGGCCAGCGGCCAGACCGCGTTCGCCGAGGTGGTCCGGATGACCGCCAGCGCAGGCTGAGCCTGGACGCTGGCACGCCCCTGCGCGCTTCCACGGGCGTCCCCTGTGGCGGGGGGCTTGCCCCGGACCGAGCGGGCCGGCTACCCGAGGAGGCCCTCGCGGACGGCCCGGTCCAGCACCTCCGCGAGGACGTCGACCGAGCCGCGCGTGTCCTGCTTCCGCACCTCGGATCCGCCGGCGCGCACCGTCCGGTCGCCGCCGACGACGAACGGCAGCGCCCGCCGCCCGAGCCGGAGGAGCCGGTCGTCGTGGAACGCGCGCGGGGCGTGGCGCTTCAGCTCCTGGGCGAGCACCCCGAGGTTCGCCGTCCTCGCTGGCTGGAGCAGTGGCCCGAGGCCCGTGAACTCCAGCGTTCGCTCGGAGAGCAGCACCCGCTCCCCGGCCTCGCCGTGCACGAGGATGAACTGCTCTGCGGACTCCTCGTGACCGTGCACCGTGGAGCTGGTCTTCTTGGTCAACACGAGCCCGCCGCTGAGCACCGTCCTTCCCAGCGAGAACTGCGTGCGGCTCTCGGTGTGCGCCGTGGTGGTGCGCTCGGAGCGGATTCCCCGGAGGACCAGCCGCACGGTGTCCCACTGGAGTTCGAGCGTCTCCCCGCCCCGGTTGGTGAAGCGCGCTCCGGACTCGCCGAGGGCGAAGCTGCGGACCCGGAAGCGGTCCGTGTCGGTGGGAACGTCGTCGTCGATGGCCAGGGCCTTCGTGGCCGCCCGGGCGAGGGCAGCGACCACGGCCCTGGCGCGTTCGGCGGGAAGACGCGCGAGGATCGCCGGGGGCTCGGGGGCAAGACGCATCCGGGCCTCGGCCGCGGTCATCCCCGCGGCCTCGACCAGTGCTCCGGCCGCGGCCTCGAGCTCCGGGACCGGCTGGACGGTCGCCACCAGGTGCATGGGGGGACACTAACCCCTGCCGCCGTCGCGGGGGCCCGGCACCCCGGGCCGCGCGCCGCCGTGGCATCTTCCCGGACATCATGACGGGCTCCTCGCGGGACGTGGTGACGGACATCGAGGTGGTGGAGGACCTGACGGCGGGCTCGCGCTGCGACGAGGGCTTCCTTCACCTCAAGCGGCTCGTCTGCCGGAATCGCCACGGCGACGGCTCCGCCTCGCGCGACTACCGGGTGGACGTCGTCGACCGTCCGGTTCCCGACGCGGTGGCGGTCCTCGTCTGGCGCCGGAGCCCCGGGGGCATCGAGGTGCTGACCCGGCGAACGCTCCGGCCGGCGGCGTACTTCCGCGCCGGGATGCGCCTGCCCGTGCCCGATGCGCGGTCGTACCTCCTCCTCGAGGAGCTGGTGGCGGGCGTGCTCGAGCCGGACGACCAGGGAGAGGCAGGGCTCCGCCGCCGCGCCGCCGAGGAGACGCTGGAAGAGGCGGGGTACCGCGTCTCGCCCGACGAGGTGACGCTGCTCGGGGGCAGCTTCTTCCTCGCCCCGGGAATCCTCTCCGAGAAGATTCACCCCGCGGCGGTCGACGTCACCGGACGCCCCCAGGAGGCGCCGCACGGCGACGGCTCCCCGCTGGAGGAGGGGGCCACCCTCCGCTGGTGGCGGCCGCAGGCGCTCCTCGAGGCCTGCCGGAAGGGGGAGGTGGAGGACGCCAAGACGGAGATCTCCGTGGGCCGCTTCCTGGCCCAGGGGGTGGGTGCGACCCCCGCCCACGGAGCCTGACCCACCCGAGATGCCCGGAATTCGGAGGGTTGGAGCCGGCGCGGGGGGTGCAGTCTCCGGAGGGACATGGCCGATCCAGCCAGCCCTCGTCCCGTCCCCGTCATCGACCTCGTCGGGGCCATCACCCTCGACCCCGAGTTCCGCATGGAGGACGTCCTCCGTGCGCTCGACAGCATGACCCCGGAGGAGCTGGAGGAGCTGGCGGCGCTGCTCGACGAGCACGAGGCCGCGGTCCGTCGCCGCAACCGCATCCTCGCTCGCTGAGAGGCGAGGCAGGGTCGACGACCGGAGGGCCACGGAGCGAGAGTGGCCCTCGATGCAGTTCCCGCCCCATCCGGAGTGGCAGAGCGTCCTCACCGGCATCCTCGCCGCGGCGGCGAGGTCCGGGCCGGGAGGGGTCGTCGCCTTCGACCTCGACTCGACCCTCCTGGACAACCGCCCGCGCCAGGCAGCCATCATCCGGGACTTCGCGGCCACGCACGGCATCCCGGCGCTGGAGGCCTTCCAGGCCGAGCACCTGGTCACCGGGTTCGACACCCGTGAGGCGCTGGCCCGGGCCGGGCTCGACCCGGAGGCCATCTCCCGGTGGCTCCCGTCGCTCCGCGCCCACTGGGTGGAGCGCTTCTTCACCTCCGAGGCCTGCCTACACGACGTCCCCATCCGGGGAGCCGCGGCCTACGCCCGGAGAGTCCATGCCACGGGGGTTCAGCTGGTCTACCTGACCGCCCGCCCCGAGCGGATGCGTCCCGGGACCGAGGAGGTGCTGCGCCGCTTCGGCTTCCCCCTCCCGGCGGCGGGGGTGGCGCTCTGGATGAAGCCCGACGACCCGGCCGTCGGTGACGAGGCCTTCAAGCGCTCGGCCCACGAGCGGCTGGCCTCCCTGGGGCGCCTGGTGGCGGCGTTCGACAACGAGCCCGGCCACGTGAACGACTTCCGGGCCACCTTCCCCGAGGCGGAGATCGTTCTGGTCGCGACCGGACACTCGGGAAGGGTGTCCACCCTCGAGCCGCGGGTCTCGGTGGTCCCTCACCTCGCGCTCGACTGAGGACCGAGGGTGCCAGACACCTTCGATCCGACGGTCTTCGCCGCGCCGCGGCATGCCGAACGCTTGGAAAAACATGCCTCGAGCCGATATGCAGCGCCCCGGCATGGCACCCGCGTATCCGAAAGAGCTCCTGCTCTCGATGTACCGGAAGATGTTCCTGATCCGGCGCTTCGAGGAGCGGGCCGCACAGGCCTACACCCAGGGCAAGATCAACGGCTTCTGCCACCTCTACATCGGGCAGGAGGCGGTCGCGGTGGGGGCGACCGAGGCGCTGCGTCCCGACGACTACCAGATCGGGGCCTACCGCGATCACGCCTACCCGCTCACCCGGGGCGCCGACCCGGGGATGGTCATGGCCGAGCTCTTCGGCAGGGCCACCGGCTACTGCAAGGGCAAGGGCGGCTCGATGCACATCTTCGACGTCGAGCACTTCGTGCTCGGTGGCTACGGCATCGTCGGTGGCCAGATTCCCCTCGCCGCCGGACTGGGCTTCGCCTCGCGGTACCGGAACGACGGCCGGGTCGCGGTCTGCTACTTCGGCGAGGCCGCGGCCAACCAGGGCGCGTTCCACGAGACGCTGAACATGGCGGCCAAGTGGTCGCTCCCGGTCATCTTCCTCTGCGAGAACAACCGCTACGGCATGGGCACGGCCTTCGCCCGCGTCTCGCCGATGCCCGAGGTCTACAAGCGCGCGGCGGCCTACGGCATCCGCGGCGAGCCCGCCGACGGGATGGACGTGCTCAAGATGTACGAGGTGGTGAAGGACTGCGCCGCCCACGCCCGGTCGGGGAAGGGGCCCGTCCTCCTGGAGGCGAACACCTACCGCTACCGCGGCCACTCCATGTCCGATCCGGCAACGTACCGGACGAAGACCGAGGTGGAGAAGGAGCGGAAGGGGGATCCCATCCCCAAGCTGCGCCAGTACTGCGTGGAGCAGCTGAAGTTCCCCGAATCCGACTTCGAGGCCATCGACGCCGAGGTGAAGGCCACCGTGGACGCGGCGGTGAAGTACGCCGACGAGTCGCCCGAGCCCTCGCTCGACGAGCTCCACGAGGACGTCCTCGTCGAGCCCGGAGAGCCGGACGTGAAGCCGAGGGAGCGGGTGCACGGGATGAAGGTGGAGTGGCCGCACTGGCCCGGCGCGAAGGACTACAAGGTGACCTGGGACCTCGAGCCGCGCGAGCAGGCCGAGGAGGCAGACAAGAAGGCCGGGTTGAAGCGGGCCTGACGGACGAGGGACGACCGACCGATGCCAGAGATCGCATGGCGTGAGGCGCTGAACCAGGCGCTCTCCGAGGAGATGGAGCGGGACGTCAACGTCTTCCTCATGGGCGAGGAGGTCGCGCGCTACAACGGGGCCTACAAGGTCACCCAGGGGCTCCTCGACAAGTTCGGCAGCGCCCGGGTGGTGGACGCGCCGATCAGCGAGCTGGGCTTCGCCGGCCTCGGCGTGGGCGCGGCGATGGTCGGGCTCCGGCCGGTCATCGAGATGATGACCTGGAACTTCGCCATCCTGGCGATGGACCAGATCGTCAACAACGCGGCGAAGCTCCGCCACATGTCGGGCGGGCAGCTGCGCTGTCCCATCGTCTTCCGGGGACCGAACGGCGCGGGCGGGCGCCTCTCCTCGCAGCACAGCCAGTCGCTGGAGGCGAACTACGTCCACTTCCCGGGGCTCAAGGTGCTGGCGCCGTCGACCCCGGCCGACGCGAAGGGACTCCTGAAGGCGGCCATCCGCGACGACAACCCGGTCATCTTCCTCGAGGCCGAGCTGCTCTACGGGGTGAAGGGCGAGGTGCCCGCCGGTGAGCACGTGCTGCCCATCGGCAAGGCGGACCTCAAGCGCGAGGGGAGCGACGCGACCATCATCACCTGGTCGCGGATGTACTACTTCGTCGAGCAGGCGGCGCAGCTGCTCGAGAGGGAAGGCATCCACGTCGATCTGCTGGACCTGCGCACGCTCAAGCCGCTGGACGAGGAGGCCATCCTCGCCTCGGTCCGGAAGACCCACCGGGTGGTCGTCGTGGAGGAGGGCTGGAACTTCTGCGGGATGGGCGCGCAGGTCGCGGACCTCCTCCAGCTGAAGGCCTTCGACGAGCTGGACGCTCCGGTGGAGCGGGTGACCGGCCTGGACGTGAACCGCAGCTACGCTGCGGTGCTGGAGAAGGCCACCGAGGTCTCGACCGAGGGGATCGTCGCCGCGGTGAAGAAGGTGATGTACCGGGAACAGGGGACCTGACGATGGCGACCGAGGTTCAGCTTCCGGCGCTCTCGCCCACGATGACCGAGGGCAAGATCGTCAAGTGGCTCAAGAAGGAGGGGGACACCGTCTCCTCCGGCGAGGCCATCGCCGAGGTCGAGACCGACAAGTCCAACCTCGAGGTCGAGTCGTTCGACGACGGCGTGTTGCTGAAGATCCTCGTCCCCGAGGGCGAGACCGGCAAGGTCGGTGCCCCCATCGCGGTCATCGGCGCCAAGGGGGAGAAGGTCGTCGCGTCCGCGCCCAAGCCCGCGGCCGCCGCCGCTCCTCCCGCCGCGCCGGCGAAGCCCGCGCCTCCGCCCGCCCCCGAACCGCGCCGCGAGGCTCCCCCGGCCCAGAAGCCCGCCGGTCCCGCACAGGTGGTTCCGATCCGCCGTGCCGAGGAGCCTGCGCGCGTCGAGGACAACGGCCGCCTCCGGGCCTCTCCTCTGGCGAAGCGGATGGCGCGCGACGAGGGCCTCGACCTGAGCGCGGTGCAGGGCTCGGGCCCGAGCGGTCGCATCATCAAGCGCGACGTGGAGGCCGCCATCGGTCAGGGCCAGGCCGCCGCCGCGCCGGCTCCCGCGGGGCGTGGTCCCGCCCCGGCGCCGGTGCCCATCTTCGGTCGTCGCGAGGCCGAGGTCCTTCCCGTCTCGGGGATGCGCAAGATCATCGGCCAGCGCATGGCCGAGGTGAAGCCCGGTGTCCCGCACTTCTACGTCACCGTCGACATCGACATGGAGGAGGCGCTCAAGGTCCGGGAGCAGGCCAAGGCCGCCGAGATCAAGGTCTCGGTCAACGACCTCATCGTCAAGGCCGCGGCGGTGGCGCTCCGGCGCCAGCCGAAGGTGAACGTCTCGCTCCAGGGCGACCGCATCCTCCAGTACCACACGGTCGACGTGGGCATCGCGGTGGCGATCGAGGACGGGCTGATCACGCCGGTCATCCGCGACGCGGATCTGAAGTCGCTGGGCACCATCTCCGCCGAGAGCCGCGAGCTCGCCGAGCGCGCACGCCGGAAGGCCCTCAAGCCGGAGGAGTACTCGGGCGGCTCGATCACCGTCTCCAACCTCGGAATGTTCGGGGTGGACTCCTTCATCGCGGTCATCAATCCGCCCCAGGCGTCCATCGTGGCGGTGGGCGCGGTGGCGGAACGGGCGGTGGTGCGGGAGGGCAAGGTGGTCGTCCGCCGGACGATGTCCGCGACCTTCTCCGGGGACCACCGCATCGTCGACGGTGCGCTCGGTGCCCAGTACCTCCAGGAGCTGAAGACGCTGCTCGAGCAGCCGACGCGGCTGCTCTTCTAGAGGAGGGCCCTAGGCCGCCACGTCCCCCGGCCGTGCCGGGGCGGAGGGAGCGGCGAGCGCCGGCAGGCGGATCCGGAAGGTGCTGCCCAGCCCGGGCTCCGAGGTGACCTCGAGGGTCCCTCCGGCGCGCTGGACGATGCTCCACACCAGCGTCAGCCCCAGACCGATGCCCTGGGGCCCGCCGCGGGTGGTGAAGAAGGGCTCGAAGATGCGCGAGAGGTGGGCCGCAGGGATGCCCGGACCCTCGTCCTGCACCTCGAGGACCACCGCCCCCTGTTCGTCGCGAGTGCGGACCCGGAGCGCACCGGAGGGCGCCGCCAGGCGTGCATTGCGCACCAGCTGGACCAGCGCCTGCTCCAGCTGGCCGGCGGTCACCATCACCCGCGCCGTGCTCTCCGCACGCACGGTGACCGTCCCGGCCGCGTCACCGAGCTCGGTCCGCAGCGCCCGCAGGACGGAGTCGTTCGGGTCGACCGCCTCGGGCCGGGCCACGTCCTGGCGCGCGAGGTCGCGGAGGCCCTTGACGATGGCGCCGATCCGCTGCGCCGCGTCCTCCACGTCGTGGAGGAGCTCGCGGAGGCCCGTGGCCAGATCGCGGAACTGCACCTCGGTGAGCGCCCGTACCGCGGCCGGGGTCGCCCCCTGGCCGCAGAGGCGGGCCGCCCGCTCGATGGACGCCGCGCCCGAATCGAGCTCCGCGGCCGTCCCCTTGAGGGTGGAGAGGTTGCTCAGCACCGTCGCCAGGGGCGCCTGGATCTCCTGCGCCGCGCCGTGGGCGAGCTGGCCCAGCGACGCCAGCCGCTCGTTCTCGCGCAGGCGCCCCTCCAGCATCCGCTGGACGGTGACGTCGCGGTAGTGGACCACCACCAGGTCCGTGTCGGGACCGGCCTCGGTCCGGAAGCCGCTGAAGCGCACCGTGCGGCCACGGGGGAGCGCGATCTCGGCCGACAGCTCCGGCGCTCCGGTGGCCAGGGGACACCCCACGCAGGGCGCGACCCGACCGGCGAGCAGCTGGTGGCAGGTCTTCCCCGGAACCTGGGTGATGGGAACGCCGGCCACCTCGGCATAGGCGAGATTGGCCCGGCGGATGACGAAGCCGTCCTGGAGCGCGATGGGCTCGTGGATGGCGTCGAAGGTCCGCTCCCACTCCCGCTTGGCGTGCACCACGGCGCGCGTGCGGAGCTCGATCTTCGCTTCCAGGGCGGCGTTGGCGGCGAGGATCTCGCTCTGCGCCTGGTGGAGCCGCGCGGTGTTCAGCGCGCCGGCCAGCGCGGTGGCCACCTGGCTCCCCCAGCTCGCGAACCGGTGCCGCTCGAAGTCGGTGAACGCAGGGCGGCCCGGCCGTCGAACGGCCTCGAGCACGCCCACCAGCTCGCCCGCCCGCACGAGCGGGATGGCCACCATCGCCCCGGGCTCGGCGCCATCGCGCCTCCGGGCGGCCTCGCGCCAGTCCTCGGGCAGCTCGCCCTCGGCGCGGCTGACCGGCGCGGCATCGGCGGCGCAGGCTCCGGCGAGGAGCTCACCGATGGGCATCGACGCCGGAGGGGCGGGAAGAGCCGGATCGGCCGCCCCCAGCACGAGGGTGGTGTCGTCGCCGATGCGCCAGCAGAGGACCCGGTCCGCCTGGACCAGCCCGCGGACCCGCCGGACCGCCTCCCAGGCGATCTCCTCCGGCGTGCGGAGCAGGTGCAGCGCCTGGACCTCCGACGAGAAGCGCTCGGAGTCGGCGAGGCGCTGCTCCAGCGTCGGGGCCACCTGCGCCGGAACCGGCTCGGAGCGCTGGGCCCGGGCCTCCCGGAGCAGGCCGGCCAGCTCCTCCGCCCGGCCTGCCGCCCGCACGCCAGCGGGGAGCGCGCGCGGGACCGCACCCTCGGCATGGAGGACGGCGGTGGCCCCCGAGGCGACGACGCGGGAGAGCAGCAGCCGCCAGAATGGCACCGGACGGGCCAGCACCGCCTCGGCGACTCCCGCGGCGAGCAGGCCGAGGACGTCGTCCGGGGTGCAGGGGCGAGGGTCGAGCCCCGCGGCGCGCAGCGATTCGAGGAACGCCGGCGCGGGCGCGTCGGGGCCGACGACGAGGACCGGCAGGGTCGGCTCCATGTGCGCGAGCAGGCTTGCCGTCAGCCGGCGGCGATGGCGACCGCGGCTCGCTCCTCGGTGTCGTCGAGGAGGATGGAGCCCGCCGAATCGCGGACCAGGTGGAGCTCCGGATACGCACAGGCGATGGCCTGGTGGATCTCGCTCTGCACTCCGTCGAGCAGGCGGGAGTTCTCGCGCGACCGGTAGAGGCGGTCGACGGCGGCCCGCACCACGCCGCGGAGCTCGACGCCGTCCCAGGGCTTCACGAGGAAGCGGTAGACCTCGCCGCGCTCCATCGCCTCCAGGGCCGTGCCCACTCCGGCCGGCGAGGTCATGAGGATGCGCATGGTGTCGGGCTGCGCGCGGCGGACCTCGTGGAGGAGCGCGAGCCCGGTCCCGTCGGGGAGGGCGGTGTCGGTGACCACGACGTCGAGCTGCTCGCGCGCGGCGAGGGCGAGGGCGTCCTTGATGCAGGACACCTCGAACAGGCGGTGCGCCTCGTGGTCGAGCGTGTTGTGGAAGGCGTCCGCCGTGCGGGCGTCCCCGGCGACGATCAGCACGGTCCGGCTGGAGATGGCCATTCTCGTGAGCTCCTCAGTCCCACCGGTTGCGACTTCAAGCTGCGGGCCAGGGGCAATCCGAAGCAAAGTCGATGGCTTCGGAGTGCTCGGGCGGGGGTCGAGCCGGGCGCGTGGGGTGCGCGAGACCTCGCCGTCGCATCGGTGGAGGTGCGATGGTCAGCCGCTCGATCCGATCGGGACGGGGGAGGCCCGTCCCGCGTCCGGCCTGGTCCCCGTCGAGAGCGGCTCCCTCACGGTGGCCCCGGCCGCTCCGACGTCGCCTCGACGCCCCGCGTCAGACTCCAGCAACCGCGGGCTCGGCTCCCCGCCTCGCCCGTCCACCGAGGGTCCGGGGGACGGGGGCGCAAGGCCTGCGCTCTGGACAGTCACCCGCTCGGGGGTCGAAAGATCGCCTCGTCGAATCCAGGGAGGAGGGTCCCATGTCCACCGATCGCATCGCACTGGTCACCGGAGGCGCCGGCGGCCTGGGGTACAGCATCTGCACCAAGCTCCACGAGAAGGGCTACCGGGTGGTGCTCACCCACTCGCCCAACAACACCACCATCCGGGAGACCCTCGCCGACATGAGGGCGAAGGGGCATGACTTCCATGCCTACCCGGTGGACGTCGCGGACTACGACTCGGCGCAGCGGTGCGTCGCGGCGATCCAGAAGGACGTCGGTCACATCGACATCCTGATCAACAACGCCGGCATCACCCGGGACATGACCTTCCGGAAGATGACCAAGGCCGACTGGGACGCGGTGATGCGGACCAACCTCGACAGCATGTTCAACATGACCAAGCCGGTCCTGGAGGGGATGCTGGACCGGAACTGGGGCCGCATCGTCAACGTCAGCTCAGTGAACGGGAGCAAGGGCGCCTTCGGGCAGACCAACTACGCCGCGGCCAAGGCGGGCATCCACGGCTTCACCAAGTCCCTGGCGCTCGAGGTGGCCAAGAAGGGAATCACGGTGAACACCATCAGCCCCGGCTACATCGGGACCAAGATGGTGATGGCCATCCCCAAGGAAGTGCTGGAGACGAAGATCATCCCCCAGATCCCCATCGGGCGCCTCGGTAAGCCCGAGGAGGTGGCGGGGCTGATCATCTACCTCTGCTCGGACGAGGCGGCGTTCGTCACCGGGGCCAACATCGCCATCAACGGCGGCCAGCACATGCAGTGACCCGGCAGCCGACCAGGGTCGCGAGCGCCGCGCGTGCTGCGACGGCGGCGCTCAGCTCGCCGGGCTGCAGTACTGCTCGACCAGGGGCAGGATGGTCTTCAGGCCGAGCGGCTTGGAGAGCACGCGCACGACGCTCGAGAACCGGCGCACCGCCTGCTCGGCGCCGGGGAGCGCGGACATCACCACGACGGTGAACTGGTCGCGGTCGCCGCGCTCCGAGAGCGCGGAGAGGAAGCCCACCCCGTCCAGCTCCGGCATGAGGAGATCCAGGAACACGAGGCAGGGCCGCTCCACCGCGTCGAGCGCGGTCAGACCCTCGGCCCCGTCGGCGGCGACGGACACCACGTGCCCCGTGGCGTCGAGTGCCGAGAGCATCCACATCCGGATGTCCGAATCGTCTTCGACGACGAGGATCTGGCCCACGGTGGAGGCCCGGCGAGCCCGCGTTCCCTGCCGGGACGGGACCAAGGATTCGCCGAGAATGATTGCTCGTGCAAATGAATGACCCGACGCCGTGTCGGCTCGGTGTCGGCTCCGTGGCTGTCCGGCGTCGGTGCCGTGGCTCAGAAGCTGAACGACACCGCGAACAGGAGGCTCAGCGTGGTGAGCGACAGGTTGCCGGCGTAGGAGGGGATGCCGCCGGGGTTCCCCGAATCGGGCGAGAGGTTGTCGGCCGCGCTGCCGTGCTCCCATCCGAGGCCGATCGACAGGCCGACCTTGCCGATGGTGAACGAGCCGCCGCCGCGGACGCCGATGAGGTTCACCTTGCGGAACCCCTCGCTGCCGGGGGCGACGGGCGAGTTGTCCATGTACACCCCGGCGTTCAGCGTGACCGTCTTGGTCAGCTGGTAATGGCCCCCGACGCTGCCGTTCCAGGTCTGACGCGCCCCGTAGACGATGGGCTGGATGGTTCCGTTGGTCACCACCGGCGGGCCAGTGGCCGAGACCGAGGTGGAACGGTACTGCTGGGACGTGGCCATGAGGTTGTACAGGTCGGCTCCGTCGTGCCACTTCACGTCCACCTCGATCTCCGCCGGGCCGAAGCGGAACGCGACGCCGAGCGCAACCTGCAGCGGTTGCTTGTAGTTGAAGTCCGCCGAGGGGTCCTTGAACGTCGTGTGGACGCTCGAGGCGTCCTGGACGGTGATCGCCTCGTAGGTGAGGTTCCCGCTGGAGAGGATCTTGATTCCCGGCGAGTGGACCACCGCTCCGAGCGCGAGCCAGGGAAGCGCATCCCATTGCACGGCCAGGGCCGGGATGAAGTGGAGGATGCTTCCTCCCGCGGCGAGCGTTCGCTGCGTGCTCAGCGAGCTCGTCGCGGTGGTCGCCTCGCCCGAGAGGAACCCGAGATCGGAGACGGTGGTGTAGGGGAACTCCAGCGAGAGCCCCATCCGGAAGGTGGGAGTGAACCCGTAGGCGACGGAGAACGCGGGGACGAGGACGTCGAAGTTCGACTTGACCGAATACGAGGCCCGGGTGTTCGGGTCGACCGTGGTTCCCGCCTGCACCGCCTGGTCCCAGGCGGCGGTCTGGAAGATGGCGAAGCCGAGCCGGAGCCGGTCCCAGTCGAACACGTCCTTGCCCAGCGCCACGCCGACGAAGGTGGGGATCGCCTTGAAGGAGGACACGGGCGAGTTGTCCTCGAACCCCGTCCCGCTCACCGTGGTGAGCTGGTAGCCCTGCGCGCTGGCGTTCAGGGCGGTGCGATCGGTCAGGGCCAGCCCGGCCGGGTTGTAGAACACCGCGGCGGCGTTGCGCGCCCGGGCGATGTACGCGCCGCCCTCGAGGCCTTCCTGGAGCCCCGGATAGACCCGGTCGTAGTTGGGAAGAAGGACGCTGGGAGGGACGACCACGTTGACCTGCGCGGCCGCCTCGACGCAGGCCAGCAGCGCCGCCACCACGAGCGCCACCCGCACAGCACCCACCGCTCGAACGCCAGAGTGCATGCCTGACCCTCCCGGGACGGAGCTTGGGCCGACTCGCGGAGGTTCTCCACACCTCCGTTCGTGAACCGTGGGTTCTTGGCCCTTGGGCGTACGAGCTCTTCGGAGACCGCCACTCGGCCCCTGGGCTATACGGGGCGGTCGGACTCGGTCGCCGGCGAACTCGCCACCCGTCGACCATGGGGCCCCCGGAGTCTCGTTCCTGCGTCTCGACTCCCTCGGGACGCCCGGGAGGAGGGAAGTCGCGTGTCACTCGCCTCGCTCGGAATCCTGATGCCGCTGCTCGTCGGGGCTGGCCCGTCGGCGCCCGCCGCGGAACCCGACCCGCTGGCCGCCGCGGCGCCGCTGATGGGTCGCTGGGTGGCCGACCCCGACCCCAGGACCCCTGGTGCCAGCGGCTGGATGACGGTCGAGCGCGGGGCAGGGGGGCGCGCGCTCCTGAGGCGGAACCACGCCGAGTACCCGCCGACGAAGGATCGCGCGGCGTTCACCCACGACGACCTCCTGCTGCTCTTCTCCGAGAACGGGCAGCTGCGCGCCGACTACGTGGACAACGAGGGTCACGTCATCCGGTACCTCGTCCAGACGCCGAACGCCTCCACGCTGGTGTTCGTGAGCGACGCGACGGCACCGGGACCTCGGTTCCGGCTGACTTACACCTGGCCGTCGAAGGATCGGATCGACCTCACTTTCGAGATCGCGCCGCCCGGACCCTCGACGGAGTTCAAGCCTTACATCCAGGCCCGCCTGCACCGCGGCTCCAATTGACCGTCGCGGCCGCCGGCCGTCCATGGTCTTCTCCGCGGCCTCATGGAGACCTGGGACGTCATCGTCGTCGGAGGGGGTCACAACGGGCTGGTCACTGCCGCGTACCTCGCGCGGGCCGGACAGAAGGTCCTGGTGCTCGAGGCGCGCGATCGGGTGGGTGGCGCCGCGGTCACCGAGGAGCCGTGGCCGGGCTTCCGGGTCTCGACCGCCGCCTACGTGGTGAGTCTCTTCCGGCCGGAGATCGTCCGTGATCTGGAGCTGGGGCGACACGGCTACGAGCTCCTTCCGCGCAACCCGTCCTCGTTCACACCCTTCCCGGACGGCCGCTACCTCCTGATGGGCCCCGACGCGGAGCTGAACCACAGGGAGGTCTCGAAGTTCTCGGTGCGCGATGCGGACCGGCTCCCTGCCTACGAGGCGATGCTGGAGCGGATCGCCGACGCCATCGAGCCCACGATCCTCGAGACCCCGGCCGACCCGTTCTCCCGCCGCCCGGGAGACCTCCTCCGGCTCGCGAGGACCGGGCTGCGCTTCCTGCGCCTGGGAAGGGACGGGCCCCGGGCGCTGGAGATCCTGACCGCTCCGGCGAGGACGATCCTGGATCGGTGGTTCGAGTCCGATCAGCTCAAGTCCGCGCTCGCCACCGATGCGATCATCGGAGCGATGGCGTCGCCGTCGACCCCGGGGACCGCCTACGTGCTCTTCCACCACGTGATGGGAGAGTGCAACGGAGCGAGGGGCGTCTGGGGCTACGTCAAGGGAGGGATGGGGTCTCTCAGCGAGGCCATCGCCTCCGCCGCTCGCGCCGCGGGCGCAGAGATCCGCACCCGAGCTCCGGTGGTCCGCGTGCAGGTGAAGGACGGGCGAGCGACGGGCGTGGTGCTCGACGACGGCGCCGAGCTTCCCGCGCGGCGGGTGGTCTCCAACGCCGACGCCTCCGTGACGCTCCTCCGGCTCGTGGGGACCGAGCATCTGTCGAGCGAGGTCGCGGAGGCGGTCCGGGGAATCGACTATTCGAGCGCCTCCCTGAAGATCAACCTCGGTCTCTCCGAGCTCCCGAGCTTCACCGCCCTTCCGGGCCACGCCCCCGGCCCTCAGCACCGCGGCACCATCCACGTCTGCCCCAGCGTCGACTACATCGAGCACGCCTACGACGACGCCCGCGCCGGACGGCCGTCGTCCTCGCCGGTGCTGGAGTGCACCATCCCCTCGGCGGTGGACCCGTCGGTGGCACCGCCCGGACGGCACGTGATGCAGATGTTCGTCCAGTACGCCCCCTATCGCCTCGCCGAGGGGACCTGGGACGAGCGCAAGGAAGCGTTCGCCGATCGCTGCATCGAGCTGGTCGAGGAGGTCGCTCCCGGCTTCCGGAGGAGCATCGTGGGCCGTCAGGTGCTTTCCCCGGTCGACCTGGAGCGCCGGTTCGGCCTCACCGGCGGGAACATCTTCCAGGGGGCGATGGGCCTCTCGCAGCTCCACTTCATGCGCCCCCTCCCGGGGTACGCCGACTACCGGACGCCGGTCCGGGGGCTCTACCTCTGCGGCGCCGCCACCCATCCCGGCGGTGGGGTGATGGGCGCGTGCGGGTACAACGCGGCGAGGGAGATCCTGCGCGACGTTCGGCGTGGCCGCTGAGGAGGCTCGCCGCCGGCCACCGCTCAGGGCGCGCGGTCGAGCGTGTTGCTCCCGGAGATGTCGCAGGTGAACGTGCCGAGGCTATTCGTCTGCGTGGCGTCCAGGTCGAAGACCTCGGCCATCCGCGTGCCACCGTCGAAGAGCGACATGACCAGGCTCTTCAGGTGGTAGAGCGTGGTGATCGGGTTTCCGAGTCCGTCGGTCCCGCTCACCGTGCACTCCTCGCCGACCACCCCGCCGGCATTCGTCGCGGTGCTCTGGACGACGGTGAACCGGCAGCCGTCCGGGTCGATGCGCACGAGCTTCCCCTGGTCGACGATCTGAAAGCCGGTGCGTGTGAGGTCGACGTTGCGCGAGGTGGTGTAGCAGTTGACGAAGCTGTACGAGCCCGTCTCGTACTGCCAGACGCCGAGGAAGGCGCTCGCGCCTCCCCCGCCTCCGCCACCATTCCCGCCCCGGCCGCATGACGCGCATAGAGCGGCGATGAGGAGAGTGAGCCCGGCAGTGCGGCGGAGTGAGCGCATGGCGTCACCCCTCGAGCGAGCAAGGCGCGTGCCGCTCGCTCGTGGACGGGCGTGGCCCCGGTTGCGCGTGCTCGCCGCCCTCTCGGCTCCCCGGGGTCGCTCCGCCGGACTGGCCCCGGAGAAAGGAGCGCTCATGGCAACACTCGACGCCTCCTCACGAAGCGCGGCTCCGGGAGCGCGCCCGGTCGAGGCTCTCGGGGAAGCCCGCTCGCGCGCCTGCCGCAATGCCTGCATGCGAGGCGTCCCGGACGCAACGTCTTCACTCGGTGGCCTGCACTCTCCCGCGACGGGGAGGCCGCCGCGACCGGCTAGAGGGCTCGTGCCACGTGGTGCATCTCGCGGATTCCCTGCAACAGCGGAACGGGCGATGGGCGATGGTAGACGTGGCGATGGACGATCCACTCGTACAGCGAGGCGAGGGCCACGGTCGCCGCGGTCGCGCCGAGTGTCGAGACGGGAAAGGCCACCGGCTCCCACGGGTCAGCCGCGAAGTGGCGCGCCACCGCGACCATTGCTGCGGCGAAGCCGAGGATGAGGCCGCTGCCGGCCGCGACGCGCGCTCGCTTCATGACGACCCCCAGGGACACTCCGGCGACTGCTGGCCGGAGCTCGCGGGCAATCCTACGGGCGAAGGAACCGGGCCTGCGGTCCAATCCGGAGACGTCATCCCCGAGCGGCCACCCTTTCCGGAGTGGCGGGGGCGAGGGGGCGGGGACCGGGGGTGCCGAGGGTCGCGACGATCAGCCCGACGAGCAGCAGGCCGAGCGGGTGACAGTGGCGCCCCGAGTGGACGACGTTCCTGAACCAGAGGTGCGGGCGCTTCATGGCGAGCTCAGGGAGAGCAAGTTCAGGGCCAGCGCCAAGTCACCGGAACCCCGCCTGGATTCGTTCCCGGATGCTGCGCGGCATGCGACTCCGCGCGCACGCTGTAGCGCGTCCGCTTCCCACCGGAACTGCCTCCGGGTGCGAGGGGCTCTCCCCCCGGTGAGTGCATGCGCCCTCGCACCCGGAGCCCTGCATTCCCCGCTCAGGGGCAGGCGGCCGGTGTTGCGCGTCGGGGCGCTCGCTCTCGGAGCCCTCTTCCTGACCTCGGCGATCGTCGGCTATGGCCGGACCGCCGATTGCCGGCGGGCGATCGAGTCCGTCTCACCTCGGACTCCGGCGAGGAGTCGGTACCTCCTCGAGGTGCCCGCCCTCGCTGGGACGAGCACTCGGGGAGGTCCTTGATCCCTCACTTCACGAAGGTGAGGTCGAATCCCTTCGGGGCGGTGAGATAGACGATGCACGGTCCGGCGGCGCTGCACGCGTTCGCGTGAACGAGGCGGGCCCGGTGGGACCAGTACGAGCCGGGAGCGAGCGCCACCGGAGGATCCTTTCCCGCGCAGTGGTTGAGCTCACCCTAGATGACCACCCCTTGATAGTCCGAAGCGTGCACGTGGCTCGGCACGACGGCGCCCGCGGGGAACCCGTCGCCGGTCGTCATGCTCGCCGACGGTCCGGCGATGCTGACCTACGACGCGATGTGGCCCCGGGACCTGCTGGCCAGCCACGTCCGGGGATTCGTCCGCAAGCTGCCCGAGCTCGCGCGCGGACTCTTCTCGTCCTCCAAGGGCGTCTGGGCACCCGGGGTGCGAGAGGTCAAGGCGCGATCGGCCTCGCGTTCGCGACGAACCTCAGCGCGCCGCGGTGAAGGGATGGTAAGTGAACTTCTGCCCGCCGACGGAGGCCTCGTACATCAGCCCCGTCTTCGATGCGGTGAAGACCGCCACCCCGTTCTCGTAGTTCGCGTTCGCCGCAGCCCCGGCCGAGAGAGCGACCGCCGAGGCCTGCGCCGCGAGGGTGAAGTTCCCGTTCTCGAAGTCCTTCAGCGCCGCGGGGCTCTGGAAGAAGATGATCTCCGAGTAGGTCTGGCCGCCGAGCTGCGCCCCGATGCTGGCCTGCCCCATGTTCGCCGTCCCCATCGGTTGTCCGCCGACGAAGAGGACACCGTCTCCACCCGCCCCACCGACGATGAAGCCGCCCTTGGCGATCGTGGGAAAGACCGCGTAACCGGCTGCGCCGGAGAAGAACTTCTCGAGCTTCGGGTCCTTCTGCTTGAAGGTCTGAACCGTCCCCTGCGCGTCGGCGACGAGGGACGACCGGTCGGCGGCGAGCGCCGGGATGCAGGCGAGAGCAAGCAACGTCACGAATGATCGAAGAGAGGTACGCATGGCGTCTACCGTAAGGATGGGCGCTGGCATCGACCATCCACCGGTTCAGTTCCGAGCAGTCCGGAGACGCCTGGTGGATCCTCTCCTCGCTCGGCAGGCAGGCGCCTCGGCGCGGACGCCTCGGGCGCAAGCACCACCTCGATCGCCGTGGGGTTGGCGATGACGACCGCAGCGCTCCTCGAGGCTCCGCTGCGGGAAGCACTCCGATGAGGACCGGACCGGCCGCGAGAGGTACACTGGCCTCCGGAGGTGGCGGATGCCATCGAACTGGGGCGCTTCCTGGCGGCGGCTGTTCTGCGTGCTCGCGGTGCTGGCGTTTCCCGCCGCGTCCCATGCGGCTCCGGAGCTCTGCAAGCTGCTCACCCCAGCACAGGTTGGCGCCGCGCTCGGCGGGACCTTCGAGGCGGGAGAGCCGATCGGGACGACCGGCTGCTCGTGGAGCTCGGCGAAGCCGCACGTCATCGTCAGCCTGTCGCTCCCGCCGGGGGAATGGGACCGGTTGAAGTCCAGCCCGCTTCCGGGAATCACCTTCACGCCGGCGAGCGGGCTCGGAGACGACGCCTTCTACGCGACGCTCGCCCCGTACACGATGCTCTACGTCAAGAAGGGGAAGGCCGTGTACCTGTTCAAGGTCTATGGCGTCCAGGACAAGGCCAAGCAGATGAGCGCGGAGAAGACCCTGGCGCTCGACGCGCTGGCCAAGCTCTAGAGCCGCCTCGAAAGTTGGCACGTGTGATGCCTCGGCGGGGCCCCATGAAGCGGATTCTGCTCGTGGTCCTGGCCGCCGTTGCCGCAGCCCTCACGTGGACCGTGGTCGCATACCGGCGCGACATCGGGGCGGCGCGCCGGCGCGTCTCGGTCGGCAGCGTCGTGGCCGAGACCCGGTGCGGCCCCATCGAATACGCCGACCGCGGCAGTGGACCACCGGTGCTCGTGGTTCACGGAGCGGGCGGCGGATTCGATCAAGGCCTCGCGCTGGGTGCGGGTCTGATCGATCACGGATACCGGGTGATCGCGATGTCGCGCTTCGGCTATCTCCGGACGCCGCTGCCACCCGACGCCTCGGCCGAGGCGCAGGCCGACGCGCACGCCTGCCTCCTCGATGCGCTCGGGATCGATCGCGCCCCGGTCTTCGGAGTGTCCGCGGGAGGGCCGTCGACGATCCAGTTCTGCCTTCGCCATCCCGATCGATGCAGCGCGATGATCCTGCTGGTTCCACTGGCGTACTCGGGCCAGCCGCGGCCGGCCGATCGACTCTCCGGAGCGGCGCACGTCTTCGTCGAACGCGTCACGCGGTCGGACTTCCTCATGTGGGCAGCCACGCGCACGCTACGGACGAGGATGGTCGAGACCGTGCTCGGGACTCCCATCGACGACGTGCGCGGCGCGTCCGAGGCCGAGCGGCGACGCCTCGACGGCCTGCTCGACATGATCCTGCCCGTCAGCTCCCGGGCCCCGGGACTCCTCAACGAGGGCAATGTCGCACGCGCACTGCGGCCGCTGCCCCTGGGGCGGATCTCCGCCCCGGCGCTGATCGCCAGCGTCGAGAACGACGGCTACGGAACGTATGCCGGCGCTCGCTATACCGCCGAGCACGTCCCGGGAGCGCGCTTCATCGGCTACGCGCGGGGTGGGCACATGCTGGTCGGGCACATCGACGAGTTCCGTTCGGAGGTGGTCGAATTTCTAGGCCGGAGCATCAGCTCGTGTGGTTGGCCTTCTGCGGTGCCCGAAATTCGATGATCTTCTTGTTCAGCTTGTCGATTTCCTTCTTGAAATCTTCGATTCGAGTGGTGGCATCGTTCAGGCGAGCTTCTGCCGCGGCCACCCTGGAGGCATCCTTGTGCTCGAGGTGAATGAGCCGATTCGCCAGAGCTCGCTCCTGCTCCTCGAACACGATGTACTTGTTGATGGCGATGCGCTTGTTGACGTACGCGAAGAGATTGTTCGGATTCACCGAGATGGCCCGGTCGTAGTACCCGATCGCCTTTTCCAGCCAGACCGCGTCCGGCGGGTCGGTCATCGATCGTGCCCCGCCGCGGGCGGAGGCAAACTCGCCCAGCCACGACAGGGAGAGCTCGTCGCGCGGGGCGAATCTCAGTGCTTCGGCGAAGGCCTTCTCTGCTTCGAGGAATTCTCGATTCTCGACGTAGAGGCTGGCGGCGAGGCGATAGGACTCTGCCTTGGCGTTCGGATCCGACGTGTACTCCGCCGGCTTCACCAGGCTCTCGGCCGCTTCGCGCACCTCGCCCAGCCTGATGTGGGCGTTCGCTTTCAGCTCCCACACCTTGCGGTCGCGGGGATTCGCCTGGGCCGAAAGCCCGTACTCCTTCGCGGCCACTGCCCACTCCGCCTTCCTCGCGTGCTCGTTGCCCAGCGCTCGGTGGAGCGCCGCCGGATCCTCGGGCTTCGAACAACCCAGGAGCACGATCGACGGAGTGAACAGGCTGAGGAGAACGACCCCTCTCAGCGTTCGCATTGAAGAACCTCCTCGTCGTGAGTCGAGGAGATGGATGCAATTTTCACTCCTGGAAGCACACGGGAGCGGCGGTCAATGCACCGGGTTCTCGCGCACGCCGTGCGGGAGATCGTGCGGAGGCGCGCAGCGTTCGCGTCGAACCGACAGCCGACCTCGTGCTGGACAGCCCTCGCCAGGCCGCACCGACGCACGCACGAGGGGGTCGGATTAGGTCGTGCGGCATCCAGCGAGTAGCGGTTGCAGCGGAGTGACCCTGCCGGGATTCGAACCCGAGTTTGTGCCGTGAGAGGGCACCGTCCTGACCACTAGACGACAGGGCCTTCCTGCTAGGAGCGCGCTCCTTTAGCGGGCCCGGCGTCGGACGTCAACGGAGGCTGCCCGGACGTCGGCCTCGAGCTCCAGCCAGGCGTACCCGCACACCGTGCACACCGCCTTGCGACCCTCGGGGAAGGTGAGGCCGGTCTTCACCTCGACCGCGTGTCCATCCGGCGCGGGGCAGCGCGGGCACGGGCTCGACGGCGGCCGCACCGGGTAGTCCCACTGGTGCGGCGGCAGTCGCAGCACCCGGAACCACTCCACCACCAGCGACTCGCTCCAGCCCACGTCCACCCGGCGGCCCGCGGGCACCAGTCCCCGCGCCAGCCCGAGCCAGTAGACCCGGAGCTCCTCCACGTGCCTCTTCATCCCCCGGGTGGCGAACGTCGTCCCCAGCATCTCGACCATCGCCATGAGGCGACCCCGGTCCATGGACCTGAACATGAGTTCAGCTCCACCTCGCCGTCAACGGTCTCGACAACCCCGCGCCGCTGCTAGGGTCCCGGGCGCCATGGCCGCCAAGCGCGTTCACCACCGCACCTGCAACCTCTGCGAGGCCATGTGCGGTCTCCGGATCGAGCTCGAGGGCGAGCGCATCGTCTCGCTCCGCGGCGATCCCGACGACCCGTTCAGCAAGGGCTACGTCTGTCCGAAGGCGACCGCGCTCGAGGACGTGCACGTCGACCCGGACCGGCAGAAGCACCCGCTCCGGCGCGCGGGCGACGGCTGGGGCCGCATCGGCTGGGAGCAGGCCTTCGACGAGGTCGCCGACCGGATCGCCGCCCTCCAGGCGCGCCACGGGCCGAGCTCGGTGGCCATCTACCTCGGCAACCCGAACGTTCACAGCCTCGGGGCGCTGACCCACGGTCTGGCCTTCATCCGGTCGCTGCGCACCCGGAACCGCTTCTCCGCGACGTCGGTCGATCAGCTCCCGCACCACCTCGCGGCCACCACGATGTTCGGGCACATGCTGCTCCTGCCCGTCCCGGACATCGACCGGACGCGGTTCTTCCTGGCCCTCGGCGCCAATCCGCTCGCCTCCAATGGCAGCATGATGACCGCGCCCGGCATGCCGCTCCGGCTCAAGGCGCTCCGGGCGCGCGGCGGACGGCTGGTGGTGGTGGATCCGCGGCGCACCGAGACCGCGGAGGTCGCCGACACCCATCTCTTCATCCGCCCCGGCACCGACGCGCTCCTTCTCGCCGCGCTCGTTCGCACGATCCTGGAGGAGGAGCTCTCCCGTCCAGGCCGCCTCGCCGACTTCATGGACGGGCTGGAGCAGGTGCAGACCGCGGTCGCCCCGTTCGCTCCCGAGCGCGTGGCCCGCACGACCGGCATCCCCGCGGAGCGGATCCGCGCCCTGGCCCGGGACTTCGCCGCCGCCGAGTCGGCGGTCGCGTACGGCCGGGTCGGCCTCTCGACGCAGGCCTACGGCGGAGTCGCGCAGTGGCTGATCCAGGTCCTCAACGCCATCACCGGCAACCTGGACCGCGCTGGCGGCGCGCTGCTCGCCCGGCCAGCGGTGAATCCGCTCGGTCTCACCCCACGCGGAGGCCACGGCCGGAACCACAGCCGCGTCCGGAAGCTGCCCTCGTTCGGAGGGGAGTTCCCGGTCGCCGCGCTCGCCGAGGAGATCCTCACCGAGGGACCTGGGCAGGTGCGCGGGCTGGTGGTGCTCGGCGGCAATCCGGTGCTCTCCACCCCCAACGGCGCGCAGCTCGAGCGCGCCCTGGAGAAGCTCGAGCTCCTCGTGGCGGTCGACCCCTACCTCAACGAGACGACCCGCCACGCGCACTTCCTGCTCCCGCCCACCACCGCGCTGGAGCGCGAGCACTACGACGTCGTCTTCCACCTGCTCGCGGTGCGGAACACCGCCAAGTGGTCGCCGGCACTCTTCGCTCCGACGCCGGGCGCGAAGCACGACTGGGAGATCTTCCAGTCGCTCACCCGACGCCTCCGCTGGCGCGGTGCCTCGCGCGTGGTTCGCCCGCTCCGCGCGGTGCTGGACCGCGTCGCCACCCCGCGCCGGCTCATCGACCTCGGGCTCCGCACCGGGCCCTACGGGCGCGCCCCGCACCGGCTCTCCGTCCGCCGCCTCGAGCGCCATCCGCACGGCGTCGATCTCGGCCCGCTCGAGCCGTCGATGCCCGGGCGCCTGATGACTCCGGGCAAGCGGATCCAGCTCGCCCCGCAGCTGCTCGTGGGCGACCTGGCCCGCGTGGAGCAGGAGCTCCTCTCCCGCCCCGCGGCCGGCAACGGCGGGCTGCTCCTCATCGGCCGGCGGGACCTCCGGAGCAACAACTCCTGGATGCACAACAGCCTGCGGCTGGTGAAGGGCCCCGAGCGCTGCACGCTCCTCATGCACCCCGACGACGCTGCCGCGCGCGGGCTCAGCGCCGGTCAGACGGTCCAGGTCCGCTCGCGGGTCGGCAGCGTGCCGGTCCGCCTCGAGGTGACCGAGGCGGTGATGCCCGGCGTCGTGAGCCTGCCGCACGGCTGGGGCCACGGCCGTCCCGGCATCCAGCTCAGGGTGGCGTCGGCGCATGCGGGCGTGAGCCTGAACGACCTCACCGACGACCGCGCGGTCGACCCGCTCCTCGGCACGGCGGCGTTCAGCGCCACGCCCGTGCACGTCACGGCTGGGCCTTGAACCTCAGGCGTCGAAGGGGTGCCAGAACGCGTCGGGCGGTGGCGGCGGCGCGTCGGGGGCCAGCTCCCGCCAGGCCTCGGCCTCGGCGGTCTCCGCCGGCTCCCGTGTCTCGATGAGGCGAGCGCTCCGGGGGTCCCGGAAGCGGGTGGCCCGCACTGGATGTGGGATGCCCTGCCAGTAGTACACGGGCCCGAGGTTCTCCATCTCCAGCAGGTCGGTGCGCTTCACGAGGCAGCTCCCTTCGTTCGGGAGATAGCGGGTGAACGTTCCCGTGACAATGCCGTGTCGGTCTGACATCGGCCCGATGTCCATCACGCATGGGCCGACAGGGGCACGACCACGTCCACCGAGTCGATGCCCAGGCTCCGGCCCGCCAGCTGAACCAGCGCCTGGGCGAGGGGAAGGCGCCGGTTCGCCGCGTGGCAGGTGAGCTCGGGCTCGACGTCCTCCAGCGCCTCCTCCAGGTCCAGCGCGAACTCGAGGAGGCGGCCGATGGCCTCGCCGCGCGGGAGGCCGCTGTCGGCGACCCTGGCCCGGAGCCGCTGCTCGAGCTCCGCCGGGAGCCGCACGGTGATGCTCCTGCCCCGCGCCCGGGACCCACGCGGTCTGGAGGGGAGAACGGGCATGGCTGGCTCCTCGGATGGCGACGGGCGAGAGGTACGCACGCCCCCGCCCCGCGCCAACCGCATCCGCCACGGACCGTCCGCTCGAGACACTCGGTTGCGGCGAGGTGCGAGATTGGTCGCCCCGGGAGCCGGAGGCGCCGCCGTGCCCCGGGGTGCCGTGCAGGCGGAGCCTCCGTGGCCTCCCTCACGCGAGCGGGAACGGTGTGTTGCACGGCGGAAGGCTCTCTGGCTGGCTAGGTCAGGAGCCATCGGAGGAAGCACATGGACATCGGACTCTTGATCTTGAGGCTGGCGGTGGGCTTGACGATGGCCGCGCACGGCGGCCAGAAGCTGTTCGGCTGGTTCGGCGGCTACGGCATCGCCGGGACGGGAGGCTTCCTCGAGGGCCTCGGGTTCCGTCCGGGCAAGGTGCACGCGGCGCTGGCGGGCCTGGCGGAGACGGGCGGAGGGCTGCTGATCGCCCTCGGTCTGCTCACTCCGGCGGGGACGGCGCTCCTGCTCGCGGTGATGGTCGTCGCCATCGGAAGCGTCCACCTCCCGAAGGGCTTCTTCGTGAGCGACGGCGGCTTCGAGTACAACTTGGTGATCATGGCAGCCGTGACGGCGCTGGCGTTCACCGGTCCGGGCGCGTACTCGCTCGACGCGGTGGAGGGGCTCGGCACGTCGGGCGTGATCCCGGGCCTGATCGCCCTGGCGGTGGGGCTGGTGCTCGGTGGAGGCGCGCTCGTGACGCGGAAGCCGGCTCCTGCTCCTCGCGGGGCCTGATCGCACAGCGAGCCGCACGGACCGGCGCCCTGGTTCCCGGGATTCCTCCGGACCGGTGGCGCCGGTCGTGCGTCCGGGGGTGGATGTGGGTCCGGCGCGCAAGGGTGCACCGAGCAACGTCCGGCCCCCCCTGTTGCTCCCGGCGCGACGTACAGCGAACGGAAGTCAGCGGGAAGACGGCGCTTCGCGCTGGTTCGGACGGTGCACTTCGCCCGTGTACGCCAGCGAGCTTCGGCGTGAAGGAGCGAAGCGCATGCAGAACGTCATCGGGTCTGTCTCTCGGGTTCAGGGCCGCGGTTTCCTCTCCTGGGTCTTCCGGATCTTCGCCCGCACCGAGGAGCGCGCGCCGCGGCCGGCGTTCCGCTGGCCGGACTTCCGCCCGGTCGACCTTCCGCGTGAGGACACGAGCCTCACCCAGGCCGAGCTCGAGATTCTGCGCTGACCGGCACAGCGCGCGACGGCGCGCGGGGCACAACCCCCGACGATCCGTCGTGCCCCGCGACCGACCACGTTCGACGTGTCCTCGGAGCGAGCCCGACCCGAGCCACGACCGAGGGGCTTCGCGCGGAGGCCTCCATCCATCCGAGTCCCCCTCCTGGCGCGAGCGTGCGCCGGAGCTGGTCGCCCGCCTTCCCCGGCGCAGCCCGGACCCCGGCGCTCGTGGTCTGGGCGAAGATGACGCCCATCGACTTCAGCGGCGAGGACACCAGCCTCACCCAGGCGAACCTGGCGGCGCTCAAGTAGCCCAGGCGGGCAACTCCGTAGTTCGGTGCCTCTTCCCGCCGGCTCGGCTAGCCTCCGGCTCCCGCTCCGGGCGGGGGGTAACCTGGAGCGTTCACAGGGGAGAGCTCTCATGAAGACGCTGACGCTGTGCGCGTTGCTCCTGCCGATCGCTGCACTCGCCGACAGCCCGTTCGACGGGACCTGGGTCTCGCGCGAGGACACGGCAGTGATGGACAAGAAGCCCTACGACATCTCGCTCGCCAAGGGTACGTGGCACAACAAGTCTGCCGTGCCGCCGGTCACCGTGAAGGCCGACGGAACCGATCAGCCGGTGAAGGGCCATACCTACTTCGACACCCTGGCCGTGCACGAGACAGGCGCGGACTCGGTCGAGACCACGGCGAAGAAGACCGGGAAGGTCATCGGGACCTCGACCTACACGGTCAGCGCCGACGGGAAGACGCTGACCCGGAAGTGGACCGACACGACCGGAACGGCGCCGGCGAGCGGCGAGGCCATCTTCGAGCGCGTCGGCAAGGCCCCGGCGGGTGCCCACGCCATCTCCGGCTCCTGGAAAGCGGTGAAGATGCAGAACCTCTCGGCGTCCGCGAAGACCGTCACCTTCAAGGGCACTGCCGACGGGCTCAGCATGACCAACCAGACCGGCCAGAGCTACGACGCCAAGTTCGACGGGAAGCAGGTCGCGATGGCCGGCGACCCGGGCGCCACCATGGTCTCGCTGAAGAAGGTCAACGACCACACCATCGTCGAGACCGACCATCGCAAGGGCAAGGTGGTCGAGGTCGACACGATGACCGTCTCGGCGGACGGCAAGACGCTCAAGGTCGACTGGGACGACAAGGAGACTGGACGGAAGGGCACCGTCACGATGGAGAAGAGCCCGTAGCCTCCGGTGCTCCTCAGCGCGCGTGTGCCGCGCCCAGGTACGCGCGCTGGACGTCGGGATTGGCGAGCATCGCCTTGGCCGGTCCCGACGTCCGGATGTGCCCTTGCTCGATGACGTAGGCCCGGTCCGCCACCTCGAGCGCGCGGAAGGCGAGCTGCTCCACCAGGAGGATGGTCGTCTCCCGCGAGGCCTTGAGCCGCTCGATGAGGCGGAACACCTCGTCGATGATGACCGGGGCCAGCCCCATCGACGGCTCGTCGAGCAGGAGCAGCTTCGGCCGGCTCACCAGCGCCCGGGCGATGGCCAGCATCTGCTGCTCGCCGCCGGAGAGCGTCCCGGCCAGCTGGTCCTGGCGCTCTCGGAGCCGGGGGAAGATGCCGTACATCCGCTCCAGGTCCTCCTCCACCTGCGCCTTCTTCCCGGCGCGCAGCGGCAGGAAGGCACCGAGGACGAGGTTGTCCCGGACCGACTGCTGGGCGAAGACCCGCCGCCCCTCCGGGACGTGGGCGACGCCGCGCCGGACCACCTCGTGCGCAGGAGCGGAAGCGAGGTCCTTGCCTTCGAAGGTGATGGAGCCGCTGGTGGGCCGGAGCAGGCTGGAGATGGTGCGCATCAGGGTCGTCTTCCCCGCGCCGTTGCTGCCGATCACGGCCACCAGCTCGCCCTGGCCGACCTCGAGGGTGAGCCCCTTGAGCGCGCGGATCTTCCCGTAGTCCACCACCAGGTCCTTCACCTCGAGGAGCGCGGTCACGCGGGCACCGCCGTGCTGGTGGGGTGCTTCCCCAGGTAGGCCTCGACCACGACCGGATCGCTCTGCACGGCTGCGGGACGGCCCTCGGCGATCTTCTTCCCGAAGTCGAGCACCGTCACCTCGTCGGAGATGGCCATCACCATGTCCATGTGGTGCTCGATGAGGAGGATGGAGATGCCGGCGGCCTTCATCTTCTGGACCAGCGCGTTGATCTCCCCGATCTCGCCGGCGGTGAGACCGGCGGCGGGCTCGTCGAGCAGCAGGAGGCGCGGGGCGAGCGCCAGCGCCCGGGCGATCTCCAGGTGGCGGGCCTGGCCGTAGGAGAGATTGCGAGCCCGCTCGAAGGCGCTCCGCTCCATCCCCACGAACTTGAGCAGGGCGTAGGCCCGCGCCCGCGCGGCGCGCTCCTCCCGGCGGGCGCGGGGCAGCCGGAGCGCCACCTCGAACAGCGTCGAGCGGAACGACTGGTGCAGGCCCACCATCACGTTCTGCAGCACCGTGAGATCGGCAAAGAGCTGGAGGTTCTGGAAGGTGCGGGCGATGCCCAGTCTCGCTCGCTGCCAGGTCCTCAGGCCCGCCAGGTCCTCTCCGAAGCTCAGGACCTTGCCCGCGGTCTGGGTGTAGATGCCGGTGAGCACGTTCACGGTCGTGGACTTGCCGCTCCCGTTGGGGCCGATCAGCCCGCGCACCGCGCCCCGGGGAATGGAGACGGTGAGGTCGCGCACCGCGGTGAGGCCGCCGAACCTCATCTCCACGCCCTGGAGCTCGAGCGCTGCGGGACCCTCGCCCTGCCGGAGGCCGGCGAGCACGTCCACCTCGGCCGCGGCCCGGTCCAGCTCCGCCAGCTCGGCGGTGTGATCCTCGGGCCGGAAGCGCCGCCAGACGCGGCGTCCGATGCCCACCACGCCCTCGGGCATGAAGTACAGCACCAGCAGCAGCAGCGTCCCGTAGGCCATCAGCCGGTAATCGTTGAAGCGGTTGAAGATGTCCGGGAGGGTGACCAGGAACCCGACGCCGATGAGGTTGCCCAGCACGCTCCGCACCCCGCCGAAGATCAGCGCGATGAGGAACTCCACCGAGAAGTTGTAGGCGAAGGTGTTCGGCGCCACGTAGGCGTCGAGCTGGGCGAAGAACCCTCCGGCCAGCCCGGCCAGCGCGGCGGAGAGGACGAAGGCGGCGATCTTGAAGTACGAGCGGCTGATGCCGCAGCTCTCCGCGGCCACGCCCGAGTACTTGATGGCCTCGAACGCCCGGCCCCAGAAGCTGTGGGTCACGTTGTGGACCACGAACATCGCCGCCACCAGCACCGGATAGACGACGTAGAAGTAGTTGATCCCTCCGAGGCGCACGCCTCCCAGCCGCAGCGTGCTGAGGGTGATGCCCTTGGTCCCGTTGGTGATCAGCTCCTGCTCGTTGATGAAGGTGTAGATGATCAGCCCGTAGACGATGGTGATCACCGCCAGGTACGGGCCGCTGGATCTGAGCGCCGGGAAGCCGAGGAGGAACCCGGCGAAGGCGGTGAGAAGGATGGCGGGGATCAGCGCCACCACGAACGGCAGCTGGAAGAAGTGCTGGATCGTGCTCTCGGTGTTGAGGCTCGGGCTCGCGGTGAGCACCGCCACCGTGTACGCGCCGATCGCGAAGAGCCCCGCGTGACCGATGGAGACGTCCCCGATGTAGCCCACCACCAGGTCCAGCGACGCCACCAGGATGGCGTAGACCATGATCCGGTTGAGCAGCCCCACGTAGTACCCGTTGTCGATCGCCTTCGGCAGTATCAGCGGCAGCAGCAGGAGCAGCGGCGCCAGCCGGGCCAAGAGCGAGCGGGGGCGGGTCGCGTCCACGGGGTCAGACCTTGCGGATCACTGCGCGGCCGAACAGGCCCGAGGGCTTGAAGAGCAGCAAGAGGATCAGCACCACGAAGCCGGGCACGTCCTTGTACCCGGTGGAGACGAAGCGCGCGGTGAGGGCCTCGGAGATCCCCAGGAACAGCCCGCCCACCACCGCGCCGATGCCCGACTCGAGGCCGCCGATGATCGACGCCGAGTAGGCCTTCACGCCCAGCACCGTGCCCATGGTGGCGCTGACCAGGGTGATGGGCGCCACCAGCACCCCGGCCACGCAGGCGATGGCGGTGGAGAGCATGAAGGAGGAGAGGATCACCCAGCGCTGATCGATGCCCATCAGGCTGGCGGTGTCCTTGTCCTCGCTCACCGCCTGCACGGCCTTGCCGAAGACGGTGAAGCGCTTGAACGCCTCGACCCCCGCGACGATCGCCAGGGAGACGACGATGATCAGCAGCTCCTGGGGGTAGACGCCGAGGCCGGCGGAGAGCGTCCCGTCGGGCCTCAGGTGCTGGAGCAGTCGGATCGGGCTGTCACCGAGCGGCGAGCGGAACTTGAAGTCGTCGGTGCTCCAGAACACCTCGGCGGCGTTGCGGAGGATGATGCCCACCGCCAGCGTCGCGAGGATCCACCCGTAGGCGTTGCGCTGGCGGAGCGAGGGCTCCACCGCGACCTTGAGGAGGATCGCACCGCCGACGGCGCCGACGGCGATCACTCCCAGGAGGGTGCCCCAGAAGGGGTAGCCCCGGGTCATGTAGAGCACGAAGCCGATCACCCCGCCGGCCATCAGGAAGTTGCCGAGCGAGAAGTTCAGCGTCTTCGACGTGCTGAAGGTGATGTTGTAGCCGAACGCCACCAGCGCGTAGATCATCCCCTGGGCGATCCCGCTGATCAGGAGCTGCAGGGTCTGCACCGTTGCCCTCCTCCCGGGCTCCCCGGTGGGCTCGGCCGGGCGCGCGCTCCCCCGCCGGCGCGCGCCGCCCGAGCCTACTGCGCCGTCACTTCTTCGCGATCCCCCGGACGACTGTGCCGTCCTTCACGACCCCCATCTTCATCTGGTCGGCGGAGACCGCCTCGTGGTTGGTGGGGCTGAAGGGCTTGTTGTAGGTCCCGGTGACGCCGACGAACGGCTGCTGGAGGTTCTCCAGGGCAAGGCGGATCTTGTCGCCCTCGGTGGACTTCGCCTGCTCGATGGCCTGCTTTAGGAGGTAGAGCGAGTCGTAGCCCTGGGCGGCGGCGACCGCGACCTGGATGGGGTTCTCGTTGAACTTCTTGTGGTAGTCGTCCACGAACTTCTTCTGCTTGGCGCCGCTGGTGTCGCCCTCGATGAAGGTCAGCGGGGTGGTCGCTCCGTTTCCATTCTTCCCCGCGTTGTTGATGAACGCCGCCATGGACAGCGTCCAGCCGCCGATCATGTCGACCTTCCAGCCTACGCGGTCGAGCGAGTTGGCCACTGCCGCGAGCTCGGGCCCGATGCCCCAGACGAGGAGCACGTCGGCGCCGGCGGCCTTCGCCTCCTGCACCTGCGGCGTCATGTCGGTGTCCTTGATCTTGAACTTCCCGACGTAGACCGCCTTCATGTTCCGCTTGGCGAGCGCCGCCTCGAGCTTGGCCCGGCCACCCTGACCGTAGTTGGTGTCGTCGCAGAGGAGCGCGGGCTTCTTGTACTTCCGCACGTCGACCGCCTCCTTGACGGTCAGCTCGGTCTGGAGCGGGTCGGCGGCGGCGATCCGGAAGATGTAGTTCTCCGGGGCCTGGGCGAAGTAGTCGTTCACCTTCGCACCGGCGGAAGCGTTGATGATCACCGGGACCTTCCGCTCGTTCGCGTAGCGGGTGGAGTTGTCGGCGACGCCGGTGTTGATCGGACCGAGCACGGCGACGACCTTCTCCTTGTCGAGGAACTCCTGCATGATCTGCCCGCCGCGCTCGTTCTTGGCCTCGTCGTCGCGCTTCACCAGCTCGACCTTCTGGCCGAGGATCCCGCCCTTGGCGTTGATCTCCTCGGCGGCCAGCTCGACGCCGTTTCGCATGCAGACGCCCATCCCGGCCGAGCCGCCGGTGTACGGGCCGTAGACGCCCACCTTGATGTCCGCGAGGGCCGGCGCCGCGACGAGCAGCGTCACCACCCACAGTGCGAGTCGATTCATCGTGAAGGCTCCGTGGAGTCCGACGGGCAGGGTCGCCCGGAGAGCCGCGAATCCTGTCCGTGAGACGCGCGATATCGCAACCGTTTTCGCCGGACCGCGAAGGCATTGACGCGGAGCAGCAGAGCGGCGGCTGCCCTCGCCACCGGGCGGGCAGGTGCGCCTGGAGCCGGGGCGTCGACGAGGCGTGCACGAGGACGATCGCCGGACGGGGACCGGGCGCCGCGGGGCACGGACCAGTTCGGGGCCGGAGAACTCGCGAACTGGCTCTTGTACCGCCGAGCCACGCGGCGATGGTGCGCCCGATCGAGGTCGAGGAGGCACCGATGGCGCGCACGTGGAGGGTGGCGGTGCTGCTGCTCGCGGGATGCGGGAGCTCGGGCGGGGGATCCGCGCGTCCCGACATCGCCAGCTTCACCGCGTCGCCGGAGCTGGTGGTCGGCGACGGCGGAGTGGTCACCCTGAGCTGGAGCATCGGAGGGGCGGACAGCGCGAGCATCGACCACGGCGTCGGTGCGCTCGCCAGCCCCGCGGGCGGCACCGTCTCCACGCTGATCGCTGCGACCACGGTGTTCACCCTCACCGCCACCAACGCCGGCGGCTCGGTCAGCCGGGTCGCGGACGTGAAGGTCTGCGATCCCGGTCCGGGCGACCTGGGCGGGACCTGCAGCATCGGCGACGTCGGCCAGTGCGTTGACTTCTCCGGGCTGGGGAGCACCGACTGGGGAGGGCTCGAGTCCTACTGCGTCCAGCTCGGCGGGGCCTGGGGGAGCGCGCCCTGCCCGACGGCGTCGCGCGTGGGGACCTGCCAGGAGCCGCCGCTGTCGAGGGGCTCGGGCATCACGTGCGCGGCGTCGGCGGAGGTGCTCGAGCGCTACTACACCCCCTACTACACGACGGCGTCGGCACAGACGCTCTGCGACGGCGTGCCGGGAACGACCTTCACGGCGAACTGAGCCTGCACGGACCGCGCAAGCGGATGGCGAGAGAACGCTTGCCGACTGATGCGAGCGGAGGGCGGGCCTGGTTCGTCTTCGTCGAAGCCTCGGGCACGCCGGTGCTGGCCGCCATCGATGAGGACGTCTTCATCAGTCTCCTGTTCCCGACCACGGTGCCGGTCGAGGACACAACGCTCATCGGAGCGGCCGAGCTCGCCGGTCAGATGACGACGAGGGACCTGACCAACTTCATCTTCGAACGTGGTGCTCTTCCAGGGCAACATCAGCAACTGCTGCCTCCTCGGGTTCACACTTTCGACTTCGAGCCGGGCGACAAGCACAACGGGAACCGTGACCGGCTGTTCGTGTTCAACTGGGCGAGCTGGCTCTCCCCGGGCCTCCGTAAACAACGCCACGCCCTGGTGGGAGAACGTCAACCCGTTCGCCGGCTTCGGCATCTGCCAGAACAACCTCGAGACCGGCGACGTCGTGGAGATCCTGACCTGCCTGCCCGTCTACCAGATCTTCATGAACGGGATGGTCTACCACCCGCAGGTCGAGGCGGCCTTCTCGTGGTTCGCCTTCCAGTCACCGTCGACGGCAGGGAACGGGAGCTACAGCTTCCCCGATCCGACGACGCTGAGCGCG
>Ga0335080_10000389_pt1 | contig 39872 bp, 40 predicted proteins | sample Lox_Sample_34_FD_206720 | JGI IMG/M metagenome (GOLD analysis project Ga0335080, IMG submission 206720) | Soil microbial communities from Loxahatchee National Wildlife Refuge, Florida, United States - Lox_Sample_3.4 | ecosystem: Environmental > Terrestrial > Soil > Wetlands | place: USA... | reverse complement strand
CTGATCGAGGGCGGGGGCGCCGACGAGCTCGAGGTGATGTTCGAGCGCGGGTGGACCGACGGGCTCCCGGTGATCCCGCCGACGCCGGATCGGGTGCAGGCGATGCTGGGCGGGCGCGACCGATCGCGGCTGCTTGGCGAGATGGCGCCTTCCGCCGCCCGGGTGACGCTCGAGCGCGTCGCCGCGTGTGCGGTCCTGGCCGGGTGCCGGCCCGAGTACTTCCCGGTCGTGGTGGCGGCGGTCGAGGCGGTACTGGAGCCGGCGTTCAACATCGGCGGCCAGGCGGTCACCACGCAGCCCTGTGGGCAGGTGATCGTCGTCAACGGTCCGGTGCGCGACGCGATCGGTCTGAACGGCTCGGTCGGGGCGCTCGGTCCGGGGTGGAGAGCGAACATGACGATCGGGCGCGCGCTCAGGCTCGTGGTCAGCCTGACCGGGGGCGGATTCCCGGGGCGACTCGATCGCTCGACGCTCGGCAATCCGGGCAAGGTCGCGATGTGCTTCGCCGAGGAGGAGGAGGTCAGCCCGTGGGAGCCGCTCCACGTCTCGCGCGGCTTCTCCGCGTCGTCGTCGGTCGTCACGGTGATCGGCGCGGATGCGCCGTTGTCGATCTCCGACCACCGCAGCACGGGCCCGCTCGAGCTGACGCGAGTACTGGGCGAGGCGGCCGCGGCCACGTGGAGTCCGAACTGGTGGCCGCTCGGCGGGAGCTCGCTGTTCGTGATCTGCCCCGAGCACGTGCGCTCGTTCTCGGAGTGGGGGTGGAGCAAGCAGCGCGTGCGCGAGAAGATGTTCTCGGCGGTGTCGCGGCCGGCGGGTTCGCTTCGCTGGGGGGAGACAACGCCGCTCGTTCTGTCGTCGGAAGACGAACAGCCGGTCCGTAAGTGGTCGAGCCCGGACGACATCATGATCGTCGTCGCCGGCGGCGAGGCCGGCCGCTACTCGGCGGTGTTCGGGCCGTGCCTCGGGATGAACACCGAGCCGATCTCAAAGGAGGTCAAGTGGAATACGTGAGCCCATTCGACGAGCGCCGACGCGTCGCCGAGCCGCTCGCGCCCCGGCGGGCGGAGCTGAGCGGAGCGCGGGTGGCGCTGCTCGACATCACCAAACGGCGTAGCGACGAGTTCCTCGACCGTGTCGAGGAGTTGCTGCACGCCCACGGGGCCCAGACGTTCCGGGTGGTCAAGGAGATCTTCTCCAAGCCGGCGAGCGTCGAGATCGTCCGGCGGATCGCCGACCGCGGCGACCTCGCCGTCGAGGGCCTGGCCGATTGAGGGTCGTGCACGTCGTGCAGTGTGCGCGACATGGTCGAGCTCGAGCGGCTGGGGATCGCCACCGCCGCCGTCGCGACCGAGCCGTTCGTCGACGAGGCGCTCGAGCAGGCGCGCGTGCTCGGGATGCCCGACTACCGGATGGTGTTCGTCCCCCACCCGGTCCAGCTACTCGGTCGTGACGACCTTCGTTCCTACGCGGATCGCGCGTTCGAGGAGATAGTCGAGCGCCTCACGCGGCCAGAGTCCCCTCGAGCGGACGGAGCTCGTCGGCATAGCTGACCGACGCCCGCCGCATCACGCCGTCGTCGTCGATCGAGTACTGCCCGAGGCGCCACAGGGGTGGCGAGTAGGCGTGGATCGAGATCGCCAGCTCGTCCTCGCCGGCGAGGCGATGGATGTGCTCGGGGCCGAACGAAAACGAGCCGCCTTCGGTGACGATGCGGACCGCCGGCTCGCCACCGATCCGGGGGTTCGATTCGCGCACCGCGCCCCGCACGACCCGGACCGCGCCGGAGGAGATGTCATGGTCGTGCCAGCCCGTATCGTCACCGGGCACCCAGCACAGCAGCCATACGTCCACGTACTCGTCCCGGTGCAGCGACACGTAGTGGCGCTGACCGGTTTGGAATGCGACGTGGTCTCGCCACCGATCGGGATCGTCCGCGAGCGCATCGACGAGCACCTGCAGCTCGGCGCGGTCGAGGTTACGCGGGGGAAGCAATGCCCACATCATCGAACACCTCCTTGGGGTAGAGCAGTCGCAGTGCGTTGGCGCCGCGGATCGCGTGCAGCGCCGCCGGCCCGAGGTCGAGCTTGGGCGGATCGGCATACGGCCGGTCCGAGCCGTTGACGAGCGCGTCGATGCCGAGCACCCGCACGGTCGCATCGACCGCACGCGTGCCGTACGAGGACACGTCGAGGAACACGTCCCGGTCGACCACGCCCCGGTCGCCGGCGCGGGCCGCCACCCGCTCGCTGTGGAGCGGCGCGAGTCCGGCCAGCATCGCGAAGCAGACGCGGAGCCGCGGGTGGCGCGGCCGGCCGTGGACGCGGAACGCAAACCACGCGGCGTGCATCTGCTGCGCATAGGTCACGATCGCCGGCCACCAGAGCGGTTGGTCGCCGGCAGCCACGCCTCCGAACGCCCCCGCCACCGGGCCGCCTCCCGCCGCCGGGCCGCCTGCCGCCGCCGGGCCGCCTCCCGCCGCCGGGCCGCCCCCCGCCGCCGGGCCGCCCCCCGCTCCCGAGCCGCCTCCCGCCGCCGGGCCGCCTCCCGCTCCCGAGCCGCCTCCCGCCGCCGGGCCCGGGTGGACCAGCAGCGGCAATCCGGACTCTTCGAGCACCTCCAACAGCGGCCCCGCGTTCGTATAGCCGGCGCGGTCGAGCAAAGAGGTCGCCGGCAGCTGAAGTCCCACGAACCCTCGCTCGAGCTCGCGCGACAGTGCGCCCGGATCCACCTCGGTCAGGCATGCCGCCGCCCACGCGCCGAACGGCTCGGGCAGCGCCAGCGATCCCTCGTGATAGGCGTCGAGCAGCTCGCCTGCCGCATCCGGCGGCAGTGACTCGATCCCGAGCGGACTCGACAGCGACACGAGCGCCAGATCGAGCCCGTCGTCTCGTGCCCGCGCCGCCCGATCGTCCGGGTCGTGGGCTCGCGGGTCGACGTCATAGTCGGGTTCGCCGGCGAGCTGGAGTGTCCAGCCACGCATCCGCGGCGGCGTGCGGCGGGCTCGCAGCACCTCGATCAGTGCGTCCGGCCACAGGTGCTGGTGGACGTCGATCACGGGCGCGTCTGCGCTTAACCGGTTCATGAATCGGTTAAGTGAACCGGTTAAGGGGCGACTTGTCAACCACCCGCTTGGTGCGACGGTCAGGCTCGCCCAAGTCCCCGGCCGGGCAGGTTGCCGAACCCGTCTACGCTTGCGGCGTGAGCCCTCCCGCCAAGCGCGTGACGATCCGGGAGGTCGCCGACGCCGCCGGGGTCTCTCCGGCGGCTGTTTCGTACGCGCTGCGCGGCATCCAGGTCTCCGAAGAGACCCAGGAGCGGGTCCGCAAGGTCGCCGACGAGATGGGGTACGAGGCCAACCCTATCGCGCGCGCCCTCGCCAGCGGGCGCACCGGCATGATCGGGATCCTCGGGCCCTCGCTGGAGGACCTGTGGCAGCAGCGCCTCGTCGCCGAGGCGGGCCGCGCGCTGCTGGAGCACGACCGGTACGCGCTGATCCTCGACGCCGGCGGCGACCCGGTCCGTCAACGCGCCCTCGCCACCCAGCTCCGGGACCAGCAGGTCGACGGGCTGATCCTGTCGCCGGTCGACCCGTCGGACGAGTTCTGGAGCGAGATCGCGGAATCCCTGGCCGTCGTCTCGATCGGCGATGCGCTTCCCGGCCGCGGAGCCGCCGGCGAGGTGCTGTTCGACAACCGGTCCGGCGTGCGCTGCGCGCTCGAACACCTGCACGCTCTCGGACACCGGCGCATCGCCGTGCTGCGCCCGCCGGGGTCGCCGACCAACGATCGCCCCGCCGAGCTCTACGTCGGTTCCGAGGCCGAACGACTCGACCTCGAGGTCATCGGCGTGAGCGCGCCCTACGAGTTGGACGAGGCGACCGATGTCGCCCGGTCGGTGCTGACTGCGGACCGCCGGCCGACCGCGGCGTTCTGTTTCTCGGACTCGATCGCCTATGGCGTATACGCCGCGGCCCGCAAGCTCGGGCTGAGGATCCCACACGACCTGTCGGTGATCGGCTACGACGACCATCCGGTGTCAATTCTGCTCGCGCCACCGTTGACGAGCTTCTCGTGGGACACCGAGCGGCTGGTCGAAGTGGCGGTCGGGATGGTGCTGGGAGCGATCGACGGACATCCCCGCCGGCGCCGGCGCGTGGTCATCGAGCCCGCCCTGCGCGAGCGCGCGTCGACGGCGCGGCGCCGGCGCTGACCGCTCCCACCGCGTCGTCGGCTCACACCCCACTCCGCTGTGGCGCGCCGACCGCACCCACTCCCGCTGACCCCGCCTGCCCACGACCAGTAAAACGTCACATAGCGGCCTCACCCCCGGCCGCCGCGGCTACATAAGCATGCTGGACATGCTTATGTGCGATCGGCCGCGGCCATCGGGGGCGCTTTGTCACGTTTTCCATGGCTCGAGGCGCCGGCGATTGCAACGCCGACACGCCGCCCCCGTGCCGGCGCGCCACCGCCACCGCCACCGCCACCGGCACGGCACGGCGACGCCGCCACGGGCCCGGCACCGTCGCGCCACCCCCACCCGCGGCCACCACCACCCCGCCTTACCCGAAGAACGAGATGAGCTCGCGCGCCACCCCGACCGGATCGTCGTATGCCATCAGGAAGCCGGTCCCGGGCAGCGTCCGCAGCTGGCAGTTCGGCAGCAGGTCAAGCGCCTGGTAGGCGGCGATCAGCGGGTGCGCCGGATCCTCGTCGGCCCACAGCAGCAGCACCGGGGCATCGATCCGCGGGTACGCGTCGAGCAGCTCGCGCTGGGCCTCGACCGGCCAGCGCCGGGCGAACTTCGCCCACGACCGGGCCCGATTGCCATTCCCGGCGACGTCGGCGAACGCGTGCCGGACGAGGTCGCGGGCGGCGGGATTGCGCTGCGCCGACAGACGCTCGCCGATCGAAGGCCGGAACACCAGCGTCGCGCCACGTGCGAGCGTGCGATCGAGTCCCGGGAGCGCCGCGGCCCGGCACACGACTCGCCACGTCATGCGCTTGCCCGCGAACTCGTCGCGCCGGTGCAGGCGGTTGGGCAGCAGCGCCAGCCGTGCGGGCTCCAGACGCCCGGTGGTGACCGCCTTCAACGCCAGTTCGGCGCCGATGTCGTGGCCGGCGAGCAGCGGCCGGGGCCCGGCCACCTCGCGGCAGAAGCCGGCGATGACCTCGGCGAGCCAGTCCGCCGTGTACGGGTGACGCGGCCGGTCCTCGGAATCTCCATGGAGTGGGAGATCCGGCAGCACGACCCGAAAACGCGACGACAGCTCGCCGACGACCGGCTCCCATTCCCGGTGCGAGAGCCCCAGCGAATGAAGCAATGCAAGGGCTGGACCGGTGCCCGTTTCGCGGTACGCTATCCGGGCTCCATCGTGGTGGTGGTAGAGCCTGAGTCGCATGTGCCTGGTAGGGCCACATCGTCGCAGCCCCAAGCGGTCCTGATGGAACAGGCTGCTTTCCTCTCGCTTCGGCGCGAAGGTTGTGCAATTCCTGCACAACCTGCGGCAATCTTTGCAAATGTGTCTGAAATGCAGGTATGGACCAAATGAGGAACAGTCCGCTCGGTTTGTCCACTTCGCAAGCCGCCAATGCGCTCGGGGTCTCCCTTGGCACGATTCGCCGGTGGGCCGATATGGGCTACCTCGAGTCGTACCGGACGCCCGGAGGGCAGCGCCGCTTCAGCGTTGAGCAGATCGAGCAGTTCCTGGAGACGCTCCAACAGCGTCGCGCCGGGCAAGGCCAGAACCAGGAACGGCTGGTCAGCTAGCGGAGTGACCTAGCGCCGCGTCGCGCGCCGGCTGGGCTGCACCGGCGTCGCGACCGCGGAGCTGCTCGCGCCGGTAGCCTGCACCTGGGCGGCAACAACGAGCGCGGGACACCCCGCGAGCGGGCGTCAGCCTGCCCGGGCCTGCTTGATCCGCCGCTCCATGTCGAGCTCGGAGTCGAAGCTCGCGGCGTTCGCGTGCCGGTACTCGACGCTCTCCCCGCTCAGCAACCCCGCCAGCACCTCGACGTACCCCGCGTCCAGCTGGCTTCCGGCCACGCGCCGCAGCTCCCGCAACGCCTCGAACGAGCTCATCGGGGTCCGGTAGGTGTCGGCGGCGGTCAGCGTGTCGTACACCTCGGCGACGGCGATCATCTTGGCGATCTCGGGGATCTGGTCACCGGGCAGCCCGTTCGGATACCCGCGCCCGTCGATTCGCTCGTGGTGGGCGAGCACGATCTCGGCGATCGGCCCGTACATGCCGAGGTCGCGGAGCATGTCGGCACCGAGCTCCGGATGCTGCTGGATCGCGACCCAGTCCTCGTCGGTGAGCGTCCGGCCGCGCTCCGCCACCCGGTCCGACAGCGCGAAGTGGCCGATGTCGTGCAGCAACCCAGCGGTGTGGGCAAGCTCCTGGTCGCGCTCGCTCATGCCGACGGCCTGGGCCATATCGCTGGCGAACCGCGCCACGGCGGCGGCGTGCCGGGCGGCGCGCTCATCGCGAATGTCGAGCGCCCGGAGCAGGCCCGCGAGAACGCCCCAGGACAGTGAGACGTACTGCTCCGCACGCTGCCTGGATTGATCGAGCAGATGGGCCATGTACGAGAACGCGATCACCGCGGCAAGCGCGAACGCGATTCCACCCAGGCCGAGCTCGATGTAGATCGCCGCGCCGGCAACCGTCAATGCGACCGTGATCAGCGCGGTCGGGAGATAGTCGACGAGCGTGCGCGGGCTGTATTCGGCGCTGTAGCCGTCGAACGCGATCGCCAACGGAGCGGCGATCAGCCAGGTGAGTGCAAGCATCGCCAGCGCAAGTCCCCCGAGGACCAGGTAGAAGCCCGCGGTGTGGTGGTGCGGAGCAAGGTCACGGATCAGGGTGCCCGCGAGCAGAGCCGCGACGCCGGCGGCGACCAGGTTGAACAGAAAGGCCTGGCGTCGGGTGCGAATCACCCGGGTGGCGACGACCTCGGAAACCACCGCAGCGACGAACGCCGAGGCGGGACCGAGGAACGCACCGGCCAGGATGTAGACGGTGAATGATGCGGAGACGTCGACCCGCTGCGAACGCACCCGGGCAACGCCCAGACCGGCCGCAACGGCAGCGACCGCCAGGACGGCCGACAGTGCGGTGAGATGGTCGTGCGAGACGACTGCGGCCGCCCAAACCACGCAACCACAGAGGCAAATTCCCGCGACGCCCAGCGCCACAAGTTGGCGAGGAGCAAGCGACCGCGTGCGACGGTCATCGCCCACGGGCGCACCGTAGCGCGTCAGCGTCGCGAACGCCACTGTTTACGAGGCGAATCCGTGCTCGTGCAAACGAAGCCGAGACTAGTTGACGCGGAAGCTCATCTCTTCCTCTTCTCTGCACCCGCCCGGGGCTGCGGACGGAGTCATCGAACCGCCATAAAGTGGAGGTTTAGATGACACTTTGGACGAAAACTTGTGCAATTCTATGTCGAGGGGTTCAACCCGGCAACGCCTAGGTCGAAATAGCACCATCTACGTTCCTTTAACTGCGCATGCGCTATCTCAAGACGAGTGAGGCCGCAGCGCTCCTCAACGTAAGCCCGAACACGTTACGGGCTTGGGAGCGACGGTTCGGCTTTCCCAAGCCGCAACGATCACCGGGCAAGCACCGGCTGTTCACGCACGGCGAGGTCGCGGCACTCCGAGATGCTCTCCAGGAGGGGCTGTCGATCTCCTCCGCTATTTCCCGCGCGCGCGAAGGCCTGGCCGCCGACGCGAACTCGCTCGTCGGCGCGCTCGCCTCGTACGACCGCGAGCGCGCGGATGCCGCGATCGAGGCGGCGCTTGCGCTGCGCTCGGTCGAGCGTTCCGTCGAGGAGGTGCTGCTGCCCACCCTCGACGAGATCTCCCGGCGCTATTCGGTCGAGTCCGCTGCGTGGGCATTCGCCGCCCATTGGGCGACCGACTGGCTTCGCCGCGCCACGCGGCTGACGCCACCGCCGGTGCGTCCGGTGTCGATCGTGGTCGGAGACGCGTCGCGCGACGAGCTCGATCGCGACGCGCCGTACATCCGCGCGCTCGAGCTGTTCTGCGTGCGGGCGGGGATCAAGGTGCTCAGCCTGTCGGCTCGCGGCGTGGCCGGAATCGGCGACGCGGCCAACGTCCACCGGCCAAACCTCGTCGTCGTGGCCGGCGGTCACCTCGACGACGACACGGTCGCGCGCTGGGCGTACGCGATCCGCCTCGCGGTGGGTGCGATGCCGCTGGCGATCTACCGGCGCGGAGCGGATCGCCCCCGCACGCGCGGGACGGGCACGACCGTCCTGCCATCCGGTGCCGGCGACGCCCAGCGAGCTCTGCTGGATCTGCTCGAGTCCGATCACGTGGCGGCCACGCCGTCGGCCTCCGCCGCCGCGGCCGGCGCGCGCGCCCAGATCCGGAGTGTTCGCGGCTTTCAATAGACGGGTCCGTCGAAATTAGATGGTGAACAGATCAGCCAGCACCGGCCGCCCCGCACTTGCACTCGTGGTCGCGCCCGAGCTCGAGCGCGCGCCGCCGAGCGTCCAGTTCTGCAGCCATTGCGGAACCCGTTCGTCCACGTCGGGCAAGTCAGCCAATGCGGCAGTATCGCGCGTCTGCGGCGACTGTGGCCTCGGGCTGCTGATCGAGGCGTCCGAGGACGTCGCCCCGCGCACCGGTGACGCGTTCCTGGTCCTCGACCGCGCGCTGTCGGTGTGCGCGGTGTCGCGCGGCGCCGAGCGGCTGCTCACCACGCGTGAGCCCGACGTCGTCAACCGGCACGTCACCGACCTGCTGATGCCGGCCGACGCCGAGGAGTGGACGGGCGAGAGCCTGTCGGTCGCGGTCGCGTGGGCCGCGCGCGGCGACGGCGCGACGCGCACCGCGGTCGTCCGGCCTGCCAACACCTTCGGTATTCGCCTGACCGCTCGCATCGCCCCGTGCGGCCCGCCGCGCGCCGCGCTGGTCGTGCTCGAGTAGCACCCGGGGGCCCTCACGCGGTCGCCCCTCCAAACGGCGGACGAGGTTATGCAAACTGCCCGCATACGGTCACTTTTTGTGCAGGGTTGCAGGTGTCGTTGCGGCACTTGCAGCGCGCGCCGCAGACCTCGATAAATCAGTGCGATGAACGGAATCCGCACGAACGCCGCGGCGGTCATGCTCGGCGTCAGCCCCAACACCCTTCGCAGCTGGGAGCGCCGCTACGGGTTTCCCCGCCCGCGCCGGACGGCCGGCGGTCACCGGCAATACGCGCTGAACGAGATCGAGTCGCTCCGCTCCACGCTCGCCGAGACCCACAACGTCTCCTCGGCGATCGCCCTGGCGAGGCAGCGCGGCGAGGGACCGTCGTCGGGCTCGCGCGTCGCCGGCGCCTTCGCCACGTTCGACGAGGAGAAGGCGAACGGGCTGCTCGAAGAGAGCCTCGCGCTCCGCTCCGTCGAGCGGACGATCGAGGAGGTGCTGCTCGAGGCGGTCTCGGCCCACGCGGACGAGGCGACCGCCGCCAACACCCCGGAGTATGAGTTCGCGTGGCGCTACGCCACCGCATGGCTGTCCGCGCTCAAGCGGCTGTCCCCGCCGGCGACCCGCACCGCCGGCGTGCTCGTGCTCGACGCCTCGGTGCCGCTCGAGCTCGACGCCCTGTACGCGCAATCGCTGGAGTTGATGTTGCGTCGCGCCGGCGTTCGCACCCTCGCGCTGTCGACCGCCATCACCCCGACCCGGCTCGCCCGTGCGCTGCCGGCGCTCGCGCCGCGGGCCGTCGTGCTGGCGGGGCGGAGCATCACGCTCGACGCGCTCGGGCGGCTGGTCTACTCGGTCCGGTCGGTCGTGCACGGCGTGCAGATCTTCGATTACCGGGGCTCCGTACCCGACACCGGGGCGAGCACCGTCCGCCGTCTCGGCCAGGCCCCGCTGGCGGCACGCGATCTGCTGGTCGGCCGGCTCGAGGAGATCGGGCCGAGCCGCGCGTCCACGCCGGGGCACGGGTTCCCGGCGATCTCGGCGCGCTAGGAGCGCCGCAACCGCAGATACGGGGAGGGCCGCTCCCTTCCTAGAATCGGGCGTCCATGCCCGAGCCTCACCGCCCCGTCGATCCTCGCGTCTCGTTTCCCGAGCTCGAAGAGCACGTGCTCAAGCGCTGGGGCGAGCGCGACGTGTTCGCCGAGTCGGTCAGGCGCCGGCGGGACGCTCCGCGCTGGGGCTTCTACGAAGGGCCGCCGACCGCCAACGGCCCGCCCGGCTTTCACCACGTGCTGTCGCGCGTATTCAAGGACATCTTCCCGCGCTACCGCACGATGTGCGGGTACTTCGTCGAGCGCAAGGGCGGTTGGGACTGCCACGGGCTGCCGGTGGAGCTGGCGCTCGAAGCCGAACTCGGGTTCACCTCGAAGGACGACATCGAGCGCTTCGGGATCGCGGAGTTCAACGCCCGCTGCCGCGAGAAGGTCCTCAGCCACGTCGAGGACTGGAACGCGATGACCGAGCGAATCGGGTTCTGGATCGACCTCCGCGACGCCTACCGCACGCTCGACCCCGAGTACGTCGAATCGGTTTGGTGGGCGCTCAAAACGATTCACGACAGGGGACTCCTGTACGAGAAGCTCAAGGTCGTCCCGTATTGCCCCCGCGACCAGGTGACGCTTTCGAGCCACGAGCTCGGGCAGCCGGGCGTGTATCAGGACGTGGTCGATCCGTCGGTATACGTGCGCCTCCCGGTAACCAAGGGGAATGACGCCGTCCAGCGCGGCGATCAGCTGCTGGTGTGGACCACCACACCCTGGACGCTGGTCTCGAACGCCGCGGTCGCGGTCGATCCGGACCTCCCCTACGTCCGGGCCAAGGACGAGAACGAGGTCTATGTGCTCGCCGAGGCACTCACGCACCGCGTCCTTGGAGACGGCGCAGAGATCCTCAACCGCTTTCCCGGCAGGCGACTCGAGAGCGTCGCCTACGACCCACCGTTCACCTTCATACCCGCATCCGCGTACGGCCCGCGCGGTCACACGGTCCTGCTCGGCGACTTCGTCACCGCCAACGACGGCACCGGACTCGTCCACACGGCGATCGCGTTCGGCGAGGATGACTTCCGCCTCGGCGAGCAGTACGGCCTCAACGTCATCAATCCGGTCCGCCTGGACGGCACGTACGACGAGCGGATCGGCCTGTACGCTGGCCGAAAGGTCAAGGACGCCGACCCCGACCTGATCGAAGACCTCCGCAGCCGCGGCCGCATCTTCAAAGCGGAGTCGTTCGAGCACTCCTATCCGCACTGCTGGCGCTGCAACACGCCGCTGCTGTATTACGCCAAGCCGTCCTGGTACATCGCGACAAGCGAGATCAAGGACCGCCTGCTCGCCGCCAACGAGACCGTCAACTGGGCTCCCGAGCACGTCAAGCACGGGCGCTTCGGCAACTGGCTCGAGCACAACGTCGACTGGGCGCTGTCCCGCGAGCGCTACTGGGGGACACCGCTGCCCATATGGCGGTGCGATAACGACCACCTCCACGCGATCGGCTCGCTCGCGGAGCTCAACGAACGAGCCGGCACGCAGCTCACTGACCCCCACCGTCCGTTCGTCGACGACGCCACGTTCCCGTGCGGCGAGTGCGGGGACCCGATGCGCCGCGTCCCCGAGGTGATCGACGTGTGGTTCGACTCGGGCTCGATGCCGTTCGCCCAATACCACTCGCCGCATGCGGGCACCGAGCAGTTCGAGGAGCACTTCCCGGCCGACTTCATCTGCGAGGCCCTCGACCAGACGCGTGGGTGGTTCTACTCGCTGATCGCGGTGTCGACGCTGCTGTTCGACCGCTCCCCGTACCGGAACGTGGTGTGCCTCGGCCTGATCCTCGACGAGCAGGGCCGCAAGATGTCGAAGTCGCTCGGCAACACGATCGCGCCACAGGAGGTGATTGATCGCTACGGTGCCGACGCGCTCCGCTGGTACTTCTTCACCTCCAAGCAGCCGTGGGACGGCTACCGGGCCTCGCTCGAGACGATCGCCGAGGCGGTGCGGCAGTTCCTGCTCCAGCTTTGGAACACCTATAGCTTCCACGTGCTGTACGCCAACGCCAACGGGATCGACCGCGAGCCGCAAGCCGTCGCCGCCAACGCGACCGAGCTCGACCGCTGGGCGATCTCGCGCCTGCACGCCACGGTCGCGGTCGTCCGCGATCGCATGGACAACTTCGACGCCACCAACGCCGGCCGCGCGATCCAGTCGTTCGTCGACGAGATCTCGAACTGGTACGTGCGCCGCTCGCGGCCGCGGTTCTGGGACGGCGACGAGACCGCGTTCGCGACGCTCCGCACGTGCCTGCTCACGACCGCCAAGCTGCTCGCGCCGTTCTGCCCGTTCGTCGCCGACGAGATCTACGACAACCTCGACGGCTCCGAGCCGAGCGTCCACCTGTGCGACTTCCCGACGATCGACGATCGCGACTCAGAGCTTGAGCACGCGATGGCCGTCGCGCGTGAGACCGTTCGGCTCGGTCTCGCGGCCCGCGCCCAGGCCAAGCTCGCGGTCCGCCGGCCGCTCCGCGCGGCGGTCGTGGTCGCGACCGGGGCCGAGCGCGAGGCGATCGAGCGCATGTCGGCGATCGTCCGCGAGGAGCTCAACGTCCGCGAGCTGCGGTTCGTGTCCGAGGCCGACGAGCTCGGCGAGGTCGAGCTCAAGCCGAACTACCGCGCGCTCGGGCCCCGCTTCGGCAAGTACATGCCGCTCGTCGCGGCCGCGGTCGCCGGCCTCGACGCGGACCAGGCCGCCGCCACCCTGCGCGGCGGCGGACACGTCGCGATCTCGGTCAACGGCGCGGACCACGAGCTCACCGCCGACGACCTGCAGGTGTCGATGAAGCCGCTCGAGGGCTATCAGGTCGAGCGGGAGGGTTCACACGCGGTGGCGCTCGAGCTCGAGATCGACGAGGAGCTGCGCATCGAGGGCTGGGCGCGCGAGATCGTCCGCGCGATCCAGCGCGCCCGCCAGGACGCGGGACTCGAGGTCACCGACCGCATCGTGCTGACGATCGGCGGCGACGAGGCGCTCATCGCGGCCGCCCGCGCGCACCAGGATTACATCGCCGGCGAGACTCTGGCCCTACAGGTCAGCTATGAGTCGCTCGACGGATCGATCGCACCCGTCGACATCGACGGGCGCGAACTCCGCGTCCTGGTGGCGCTCGCATCGTAAGCCCGAGTTCGCCGCCAGGCGAACTCGCAAGTTGATCGGCGCCAGCCGATCAACCATCGCCGCCAGGCGAACTCGCAAGTTGATCGGCGCCAGCCGATCAGCCGGTCAGCGCGGGCTCCAGCTCTGCGACGAGCTTGCGCTTCGGATAGGCGCCGATCACGGTCTTCGCCGGCTGCCCGTTGCGGAACAGGATCAGCGTCGGGATCGACATCACGTTGAACTGGATCGCCGTGTTCTGGTTCTCGTCGATGTTGAGCTTGACGACCTTCAGCTCGTCGGCGCGCTCTTGCGCGATCTCCTCGACCACCGGCGCCACCATCCGGCACGGCCCGCACCACGGAGCCCAGAAGTCGACGAGCACGGGGACCTCTGACTCGATGACCTCGGCCTGGAAGTTGTTGTCGGTCACTTCGGCGACGGTGCCTGCCATGTTGGCTCCTTGACGGTGGGTTACTTCAGAAAGTATAGCGAGTGTTGGGTCTCGCTGCGCTCGACATCCGTGGGACCGGCTAATCCGAGTGACCGCGGCCCGCTACGTTACGTATCCAAGATGTCGGATCCGACGAACACCGAGATCGCCGCCGCTCTCGATGAGCTGGGCGATCTGACCGAGCTCGACGGGGCCGCGATCTATCGCACGAACGCCTACCGGAACGCGGCCAAGGTGGTCCGCGAGTCGCCCGTCTCGGTGCTCGGGCTCGCGCGCGAGGGTCGCGCCACCGAACTCCCCGGCATCGGCGGGACGATCCAGGAGAAGATCATCGCGCTTGCACACGAGGGCGCGATCCCCGCCACCGTCAAGCTGCGCGCGAAGTTCCCCCGCGGCGTGATCGAGATGACCCACCTTCCCGGCCTCGGACCGAAGCGAGCGCGCCGGCTGTACGACGAGCTCGGGATCGACTCGCTCGAGTCGCTTCGTGCGGCGGCCGAGGGGCAGAGGATCCGCAAGCTCAAAGGCTTCGGCCCGAAGGCCGAGGAGGCGATCCTCTCCTCGCTCCGATTATTCGAACAGTCGGCGGCGCCTGACCGCGGCGCCTTGGCCGGCGCCGGTGAGCCGCGCGCGCGCGTCGTGCTCAGCAGCGCGCTCGCGATCGGCGAGCCGCTGGTGGCCGCGTTGCGCGAGCATCCGGCGTCGCAAAGGGTCGAGCTCGCGGGCTCGGCGCGGCGGATGACCGACACCGTCAAGGACCTCGACGTGATCGCAACCGCCACCGACCCGCTGGCCCTGGCCCGCGCCGCCGCCGAGCTCGACCTCGTCGAGCAGGCGGGTATGGCGGCTGCCGCGGGCGTCCGGCTGCGTACTCACACCGGGATCGCGGTCGACCTTAGGATCGCCGAGCCCGACCAGTTCGGGAACCTGTTGCAGCACCTGACCGGCTCCAAGCAGCACAACATGGCGCTGCGTGAGGCGGCGGTGCGCAAGGGCCTGCACGTGTCCGAGTACGGCGTGCTCGACGACGCCACCGGCGAGACCCACCGTTGCGCCACCGAGCACGAGGTGTATGCGCTGCTCGGCCTGCACTACATCGAGCCGGAGCTCCGCGAGAACCGGGGCGAGCTCGAGGCGGCGGCCGCCGGCGCGCTGCCGGAGCTGATCAAGTCCTGTGACCTCCGCGGCGATCTGCACTCGCACACCACCGCTTCCGACGGCACCGCCTCGATCGAGGAGATGGCGCTGGCGGCGCGCGACTTCGGCTACGAGTACCTGGCGATCACCGACCACTCGGCGAGCTTCGGGTTCGGCAACGAGGTCTCGCCCGATCGGCTGCGCGAGCAGATCGCCCGCATCCGCGCGACCGAGATCGACGGGCTCAGACTGCTCGCCGGCTCGGAGGTCAACATCCTCCCCGACGGGTCGCTCGACTACCCGGATGAGTTGCTGGCCGAGCTCGACTGGGTGGTCGCCTCGGTGCATTCGTCGTTCCGGATGTCCACTGAGGCCATGACCGACCGGATCGTGCGCGCGATCGAGCACCCGCTCGTCGACGCGATAGGCCATCTCTCGGGCCGCAAGCTCGAGCGTCGCGCGCCCTATTCGTTCGATCTCGAGCGGGTGATCGAGGCCGCGGCCCGTACCGGCACGATCCTCGAGATCAACTCGAACCCCGACCGGCGCGACCTCTCAGACCTGCACGCGCGGTCGGCCGCCGCGGCCGGCGTGCCGCTCGTGATCAACACCGACGCCCACCGCGTGGGCGGGTTCGAGGTCGCGCGCTACGGAATCGCCACCGCGCGGCGCGCGTGGCTGACCGCCGCGCAGGTCGTCAACACCGGGCCGTGGGCGGCGATCGAGGCGATCCGGCCGCGTCACCGGCTAGGGGCCGTCGCCCCGCCGCGAGCCGGCCGAGCGCGACGCCGGTCGCGCGCCTGAGCCGGACTTCTCGCCGGACGCGGACTTCTTCCCGGCTCCGGAGGCGGCGGAGTTCTTTCCCGCTCCGGAGGCGGACTTCTTCCCGTAAGCGGGCGCCGGGGGCTTGCGGTAGGGGGCGGTGGGCTTCCGCCTGCGGACGGCGCGCGCGTCGGCGCTCGGCCCATCGAGCGGCAGCGGCTCGTACTTCCCGCGCTTCTGGATCCGCGCGAACCACCCCAGGCCCGCCAGGCACACCAGCGTCGCAATCCAGAAGTTGAGCCGCATGCCGACGATGTGGGTCGAGTAGTCGATCCGAATCGTCTCCTCGAAGATGCGGAAGCCCGAGTAGCCGGCGACGTACAGCGCCATCAGCCCGGGTGGCTTGATCTTGCGGTGGTTGCCGAGCCAGATCAGAAAACCCGCCAGCGACAGGTTCCAGATGATCTCGTACAGGAACGTGGGCTGGAAGGTTGCGAACTGGGTGTAATGCGGCGGCCGGTGCGCGGGAGCGATCTTCAGCGCCCACGGAAGCGTCGACGGCTTGCCGAACAGCTCCTGGTTGAAGTAATTGCCGATCCGCCCGACCGATTGCGCGACCAGCAACGCCGGCGCCACCGCATCCATGAACCGCAGGACGTCGGCGTGGGTCAGCCGCTTGCGCACGATGTACAGGCCACCGAGCACCCCGCCGAGGATCCCGCCCCAGATCCCCAGGCCGCCGTTCCAGATCGCGAAGATGCCCCAGAAGTTGTGCGGCTCGATCTGACTGGGCGTGGTGATCAGGAAATAGATCCGGCCGCCGATCAGCCCGGCCGGGAAGCCCCAGGCGGCGGCCTCATAGGCGAGGTCCGGGTCCCCGCCGACCTTCCGCCAGCGCCACCGGGTCACGACGATCGCCGCCGCGACCGCGAACACGTACGCGACCCCGTAGGCGTGCACGAACAGCGGCCCGATGTAGAAGCCGTTGTTGGCAGGGCTGGGGATGTACGACGGGATGATCACGCGCGCGGCCGGGCGCGCCGTGAGTGACCAGACGCCCCGTTCAACTCGAACAGGTTAGAGCGGAAGCCAGGCGTGCGGATCAGCCGGATCGGTTTCAGTGGAGATGTCTTCTCGACGTAGAAGCGGGCGCCGTCCCGCTCCTCGATCGCCGTCACCGCCGACGCCTGCCGCCGCCAGGCCAGCGCCCAGATGATCGCGAACCCGGTTGCCACCGCCGGCACCTGCGGCACCAGGAACGCGAGCGCACCGGCGCCGATCGTCGAGAGCAGCAGCGGCCACAACCGGTTGAGGACCGTGCGGGCGGGGTTGACCTCGGGGAGCGAGGCCTGCGTGCGGGCACTCGCCAGCAGCGACCCGATCTGGGTCGTGGTTCCAGCCCGGCGCCCCATCCAGATGCCGACGATGCCGGCGATCACCCACCAGCCCGCGGCGACCGGCACGAGCAGGTCGTCGCTGGTGCTGGCCGCCGCCACCACCGTCACCGCGGCCAGCGCGCTCGCCGCGGCAGCGCTGATCAGGACCGTCGTCCGCAGGAAGTCCGAGAACCGCACGCCGTCGCGCCCAGCCTAATCCGCGGCCAGAACCGCGAGCAGCGTGGCGACGCCCTCCGGGCCGTCGACGACGACGTCGGCCTCGTCGGTGATCGCGGACGGTCCCTCGTCCGAGCGCACGCCCACGCGGATCGCCTTGGAGATGCGGCCCTCGTCAGCGAGCGATACCAGGGCGTGGAACGCATCGAGGTCGGTGACGTCATCGCCGACGTACATGGCGACGTCGACGTCGGTGTCAGCCAGGAACGACGAGATGCCGGCGCCCTTATCGATCCGGACCGGCGGGCGGACCTCGAGCACCTTGCGTCCCCAGTGGGTCCGCAGCCCCGCCGCCTCCGCCTTGGCCGCGATCGAGTCGATCGCCGCACGCGCCGCCTCCTCATCGGGGGCGCCGCGCCAGTGGAAGGCGACGATCGCGCCCTTGTCCTCGAGCCGCACGCGACTCCGGCGCAGGTCCGCGGTGTCGGCCTCCCTGGCGAACCCGTGAATCCGCTCGGTCCAATCCTCGATGCCGGGATCGACGACCGGCTTGTTCCAGCCGGCGCGCAGCACCTCGGCGCCGTGGGAGCCGAGATAGGAGATCGCGCCGATCGCGACCATCGCGCGCGCCTCCGAGGCGCGGCGACCGCTAACGCATGCGACCACGCCGTAGCGCCGGGAGATCTGGGCCAGCAGCGAGCGCGTGCTCTCGGGCACACGGGCGTCGGCGGCGTGCTCGACGATCGGGGCGAGCGTGCCGTCGATGTCGAACAGGATCGCCGCGCGCGCTGGATCGGCGCGAAGCGGCCCGAGCGCGTCGGACAGGAGCGCTGACGTCACCACTCTAGTATGCCCTCTCGGAGGTGTGCGCCGTGTCCAACGAAGGCGCCGCCGTCAGGCGTCGCCGCCCAACCCCTGATCCCGTTCTGCTGCTGCACGGACAACCGGGTGCGGCGTCCGACTGGGAGCACGTCACAGCGTCGATCGGCGACGAGACAACGACGGTCGCGTTCGATCGTCCGGGGTGGGACGGGCGCTCCGCGGTCCGCGATCTCGCCGGCAACGCGAGCGCGGCGCGGACGGTCCTCGATCTCGCGGGTATCCGGCGGGCGACGGTGGTTGGGCACAGCCTCGGGGCGGCGGTCGCGTCCTGGCTCGCGTGGTCGAGTCCCGAGCGCGTCGGCCGGCTCTTGCTGGTGGCGCCTGCGGCCAACGTCGAGTCGCTCAGCGCGATCGACTATCTGCTCGCCGCTCCCGTCGCGGGCTGGCTCGCGAGCGTGGGCGCGATGACCGGCGGGGGTCTCGTGCTGGGCGCGGGCCCGGTCCGGCGCTGGGTAGCGGAGGCGACCGCGCTCGACGATCGCTACCTGCAATCGGCCGGCCGCATGCTCCTCACCCCATCGGCCTGGCGATCGTTCGTGCGCGAGCAGCGCCTGCTGGTCCGTGACCTCCCGGTGCTCGAGCGCCGGCTGGGTGAGATCTCCGCCCCGACCAAGATCGTGGCCGGCACCGCCGACCGCGTCGTCCCGATCGGCGCGGCGCGGCGACTGGCCGGCCAGATACCGGGGGCCCAGCTTGTCGAGATCGAGCACGCGGGTCACCTCGTGCATCGGCACCAGGCCGGGGCGGTGGCGCGGGCGATCCTCCGCGGGGACTAGTACGACTCTCCGGCGTCCGCGCCGGGGAACTCTGCGGGGCCGCGCCGGGATACTCGCCGGGCTGCGGTTCCGGAGTCCGCTCGGGCTCCGGGCCTGGTTGCGGGGCCGGCTCGGGCTCCGGGACCTCGTCCGGACCAGGATCCGGCGCGATCGGCACCGCCGGCTCGTCGGGTCCGGGAACGGTCGAGGGCTCCTCGGGCGCGGCCGGCGTGCCGGGGCCTGGCACCGCCGGCGTAACCGGCGCGTCCGGTACGGCCGGCGTCGCCGGCTCGCTCGGTTGCGGGACCTCGGCCACGGTTGCCGTGGAAGCAGTCATATGGAGGCGTTACCCGGTCCGGGCACGACGAACCCGCGATCGCGGTGCGACAAGCCGGCTGGTCGTGACGATTCGCACATGCTCTGCACCGCATGAGCAGCGGGTGTAGGCTCGACGCATGCCCAATCTGACACGTGCGCCCCGAGCAGCGCTCACCAAGGCCAAGCCCGGCGCCGGGCGAGGGCGGCGACGCAGACGCGGCCCCGGCGGCTGGTGGACGGCGGTCAAGGTCGCGTTCCTTATCGAGCGCCCCCGCCGACGCCGCAGCTCCCCATCGGTCCGACAGATCGCGCTCGTCGTCGTGAGCGGGGGCGTCGCGATCATGGTGATCCGCGCCGTGTCCCGACGCAAGGGCGGGAGCCCGGTGGCCCAGGCGGATACCCCTGGCGCGTCTGCGACCTCGACTCCCGGCCACGACACCGACCTGGCCAGCGAGAGCTCGTTGACAGACACGGTCCAGAGCGAGATGGCCCGGCACGACGATGCGCCGGCGCCCGCCACCGGGGCGGACTAGAAGCCCCGAGGGCGAGTCGGGCGCGGTCATGCGGTTCGTCCTGACCAGCAACCCAGCCGAGTTCGCGGCGCGCACCCAGCGGCTGTTCTCGGAGCGGATCGAGTGCAACGTGCTCGCGACGGTTTTGATGCAAGTGCTTGACGGCGCCGACTCCACGGCTGTGCTCGCCTACGGCATGGGGGACGGCGACGAGGTGCGGTTCGCGGCGATGCGCACCCCGCCCCATCCGCTGCTCGCCAGCCCACTCGCGGGGAGCGCGCACAAGTTCATCGAGCTGTGGCTCGGGGTAGACCCCGAGGTCGACGGCGTGACCAGCGTGCCGGATACGGCACGGGCGATCGCGGCGGCATGGACGCAATGCACAGGGGGCACGACGCGCCGCCGGATCCGCGAGGCGATGCACATCCTCGGGGAGGTCCGCGATCCACCCCGCCCGGCCGTGGGCGAGCTTCGTCCGGCGGACGCGGCCGATCGGTCGCTGCTGATCGGCTGGATGCGCGATTTCGTCCTCGAGGCCGGCGTCTCGGGCGCCGCCCAGGCCGAGGCGATGGTCGACGGTCGGATGCGGTGCGACGGCCTGCTGGTGTGGGAGGACGAGCAGCCGGTGTCGATGGTCGGGGTCACGCCAGAGGTGGCCGGCGTCGTCAGGATGGGTCCCGTCTACACGCCGCCGGGGCACCGGCGCCGGGGTTACGCCGGCAGCGCGGTGGCGGCCGCGAGTCGGCGCGCCCTCGCGCACGGCGCGGAGCGGTGCATGCTCTACACCGACCTCGACAACCCGACCTCGAACAGGATCTACGCCGAGGTCGGCTACCGCCGCTTCGCCGACTGGGACGAGATCGCGTTCGAGCGCGCGGCCGGGTGACGATCAGGATCCGGCCACGCGTAGCCCTGGTCAGGATCCTGGCAGCGGCCGGCCGTCGAACATGCGAAGCGCGTCGTCGACGGCCTCGGCGACTTCGCCCGGCCGCTCGGCCCCGGCCAACCGGAGCGAATCGTGTACCGGCGACGCCCCCGGGATCACGAGAATCAGCGACTGGCCGCGGGCATGCAGGCTGGCGCGCATCCCAAAGATGACGTAGATGCCGACGCTATCCAGGTACTCCACGCCGGACAGATCGAGGATCACGCCCTGCGCCTCATTTGGCGTGGCGCCGATCACCCTCGCCCCGACCTCCTCGGCATTGGACATGTCGACCTCGCCGGTCACGCGCGCGATCAGCGCGCCCGAGTCCAGCGTGATCTGAACGTCGGCCAGGCTCATTTGGGTCCGATCCGCCGGCGCATCACAATCTCGGTCCCTTCAGCGGTCCGATCGATCTGCACATCATCCATTGCCGCGACGATGATCGACAAACCGCGACCGCGGTTCTGGCCCCGCGGCGCGCGCCACCGCCCACGATCGCGGACCGTCACCGTGATCTCCCCATCCCGGACCCGCCCGTGCAGCTCGAACGTGGCCGGGGACGGCGAGTATGCGTGCTCGACCGCGTTAGCGCAGGCCTCGCTCACCGCGATCGTCGTCTCCGCCACGTCGCGTTCGTCCGCGCCGCGGTCGTTCAGCCAACGCCGCAGAACGCGCCGCAGCCGTGCGAGTGTCTTCGGCTCGGCCGGCAGCGTCACGTGCAGCTCAGCCGGGACGGGCGCGTTCTGCAGCGCGACGATCGCGACATCGTCCAGCAGGCCGTCGGGCGGCACCAGCTTCCCGACTGCCAACGCGCATGCTTCCTCGGGCGTCCTGGCGCCGCGCACGGCCGTGCCCAACACGTCGATGCCGGCGGTGAGCGCCACGCCACGGCGCTCCACCAGCCCGTCGGTGTAGAGCAGCAGCATCTCGCCGCTGCCGAGCGACAGTTCGTGCTCCGGGCAGCGACCGTACGGGAACGCCCCCAGCGGCGGGGCGGGGGTCACGTCGAGCGCGCGAGCGTCCGAGTCCGAAATCACAAGCGGCGGGAGGTGCCCGGCGGTCGCGTACTGGAGCACCGAGGTGTACGTGTCGAAAACGGCATAGCCCGCGGTCGCCATCACGGACTCGTTGAGCGAGTGCACGAACCGGTCGACCAGCTCCAGCGTGCGACCCGGGCCATGGCCCTCGATCGAGTACGAGTGCAGCGCGGTGCGCAGCCGCCCCATCAGCGCCGCCGCGGCTATCCCATGGCCGACCACGTCTCCGATCACGACGCCGACGCGACCGCGTGGAAGCTCGATCACGTCGTACCAATCGCCGCCCACCTCGTCGCGGGCCGGAAGGTAACGCGCCGCCACGCTCACACCGACCACGTCGGCCAGCCGCTTCGGCAGAAGGCTCCGCTGGAGCACCATCGACACGCCGTGCTCGTGCTCGAGCTCCGCCAGCAGCCTGGCGTGCTCGATCGACGGGGCCGCGCGCGCGGCCGCGATCTGCAACACGGCGAGGTCGTCCTGGCCGAACGTCCGTGGGTGGAGCGAGCCGACGTGAAGCACACCAATCAGCTCGCCCTCGACGATCAGCGGGACTCCGAGCAGCGATGCGATGCCCTTCTCGCGCAGGATCGGGTTGAGGACATCAGCGTGATCGACATCGGCGATGAAGATCGGAACGCGCTCGGCCGCGATCCGGCCGGCGAAGCCCTGGCCCACCGGAATCCGCACGCCGCGCTCGACCTCCTCCTCGATTCCCCTGGCGGCGCGTGCGACAAGCTCCTGTGACTCGACGTCGAGCAGCAGGATCGCCACGGTGTCGACCTCGACGGCCTCCTGAACGCGGACCAACAGTTCGCCGAGAAGCGCTTCGAGCGGCAGTTCTGACAGCGTGGGATCGGTCAGGCGGTAGGAGCTTCGGCGCTCGAGCACACGCTCGGCGCTCGGCCCGGCCGGCACGAGCACCACCTGGCCCGCGCCCGGCCGCACGCGATCATGTCTCTGGGCGGGGACGCCGGCCACGGCGACAGTGTGCCTGACCGACCCGCCGAGCGACGCATGTCGAGTCCGCGCGCGGACGGACGGACGGCCGGATCAGAGCTGGACAGGATCGCCCGAGGGCACGACGAGCACGGAGCCTCCCGCGGCGGTGTTGAGCACCGTGCGGGTCGCTCCGCTCAGTGAAATCCGTCGCGAAGAGGCGTTGGGCTGCGATCCGACCACGATCAGGTCGACGTCGGGCCGGCCGAGCTCGACGATCGACGCCCCGAGCTTCTCGGCGAGCTCCTCGGCGGTCTGCTGGGCCGCCGTGTCGCCGTCCACGGACGCCACCGCGATCGTCTCGATCTTGGCGCCGTCCACGCTGCGCAGTCCCGCGGCCGCAACCGCGATCGCGACCGATCCGCCCGCGTCGAGCAGCCTCTGCGCGCTCGTGCCGGGCTCGGACCGACCGGGCGACGTTCGGTAATCGGAGCCGAATACGATCACCGATGCCTGCTCGGACTCCGCCAGCTGCTCGAGGCCCTCGCCCGTGGCGCCGCTGAACACGACGTGCTTGGGAATCTCCGGGTCGCCGAGCCAGGCCACCCCGTACTCGAGACGGCGCTCCGCGTCGTGTTGAGCAAGCTCCTCGCGGCGCGGATCGAACTCGCGCGAGTGACGGATGTACGCGAGCGCCAGCGCGGCCCCGGTATCGGCCAGCAGCTTGCCGAGCGCCAGCGCGTCGTCGTCGTTGGGCGTGCCGTCGTAGGACACGATCAGTTCAGGACTCACGGGTGCACATCCTGCGCGAGCGGGAGCGCCGTCGCATTGGCCATTGGGACAAGAATCCGTGCCCGTGGATGTCCAAATGCCCGGTCAGGCGCCGGCGACCGCGGGCGGTCGCCGGCGTGCCCGTCCTTTCGGTTCCCGCTACCGGCGGCGGAGCCGGGACAACCCGGGGCGTCGTCGGTAGGTGACGGTCGTGGCGTCGTTTGCGGCCGCCGGGTCCTCGCGGGCGGCGACCGGCTCGCGCGCCGCAATCCGCTCGGCGTCCGTGTTCGCGGGCGGCGCGTCGCGGGCGGCGATCGGCTCCTCGCGCGCAGCGACCGGCTCGTCACGGGCGGCGATCGGCTCCTCGCGCCCAGCGACCGGCTCGTCACGGGAGGCGACCGGCTCCTCGCGGGCCGCCACCGGCTCGCCGGCAGCGGTGCCTGCGACGGGGGAGTCACGTTCGGCCTCCGCCGCCTCACGTCGGGCGATCGGGCCGTCTCGTTCGGCCAGCGCGCCCTCGTCCGCCTCGCTTTCCGCCACCGCAGCTTCCTCGACGAGCCGCGGGCGCGAGTAATAGCGTCCCATCGCGAACGCCGACAGCGCCGCGATCAACACCCCGAGACCCTGAAAGTAGCCGAGGAGCTCGATGGCCTGGCGGGTATGGCCGCCCATCGGGGCGCCGATCGGGTTGCCCGCGTGGTGCCAGAGCAGGCTGACCGTCGGCCCGATCGCAAACCAGGCGCCGGCGGCGAGAGCCATCCAGCCGCCGAACAAGCCGCTTGAGCGATGGGAGCTGCGGAGCAGCAGCAGCCCGCCGATCGCCGCGACTGCGCCCGGCACGATGCAGAGCCAGAGCCGCTCGGACGTGTAGTGCCACGTCTGGTAACTGCCGAATGCGTAGTGGAAATAGGGACCGACGAAGGGGATGAGCGCGCCCCAGATGCCGAGCAGGATCACCAGGAAGCCGCTCAGTGCTCCGGTCGTTCGCGGAAGCCGCCTCGTCTCGGTGCGACGGATGGGAGTTGTGCCGGTGACGGTAGCCATGCGTTTCAGCTACCCGTCGGGCGTGACGGTGAACCAACGGCGTCCGCACTGATACACCGCCGTGCCGCGGCGCGCCTATGGCACCCGCAGGGACCGCGAATGCGCGGCGTTATGATCGCCACATGCCCGACCGCCTCCACTTCACCGACTCCGACGAAGCCAACGAGCTCGTCGCCACCGACCCGATGGCGCTCCTGATCGGCTTCGCGCTCGACCAGCAGGTGTCCGTCCAGAAGGCGTTCGCCGGACCGCTGGTGATCCGCGAGCGGCTCGGCACGCTCGACGCGGCCGCGCTCGCCACCGCCGATCTCGAGCCCATCTTCCGCGAGCGGCCCGCGATCCATCGCTTCCCCGGCTCGATGGCCAACCGGGTCCACGACCTCGCCGTGCACATCCGCGACGAGTACGACGGCGACGCCGGCCGCGTCTGGACCGACGCGCCCGACGCCGCCGCGCTGCGCGCGAACCTCGCCGCGCTGCCCGGATTCGGCGAGATGAAGATCAAGGCGCTGGGCGCGGTTCTCGCCAAGCGCTTCAACGTCGCGGCGGCCCAGGAGCTCGTGCCGCCCCACCCGACCCTCGGAGACGTCGACTCGGCCCAGGCGCTGGCCGACTACCAGTCCGCCAAGCGCGCACACAAGGCCGAGTGGATGAAGATGACGGCCGGCGCGGGCTCCGGAGTCGGGACCTAGCCGCCGCGCGGCGGAACCGATGGCACGCCTCGTCGGCATCAACCACGTCGCGCTCGAGGTCGGCGACGTCGACGACGCCCTCGCCTGGTACGGGCGTTTCTTCGAGTTCGAGCTCCGCGGCCGGGCGGGCCGGCGGATGGCCTTCGTCGACATGGGGGATCAGTTCATCGCGATCGCGGCCGGGCGCTCGCAGCCGGCCGACGACGACCGGCACTTCGGGTTGGTCGTCGATGGCAAGGAGTCGGTCCGCGCAGCGCTCCGGGACGCGGGCGTGGCCGTTCAGCCGTCGGGCTCGCTCGACTTCGAGGACCCGTGGGGTAACCACGTGCAGGTCGTCGACTACCGCGACATCCAGTTCACCAAGACGCCCGAGGTGCTGCGCGCGATGAGCCTCGACGGGCTCGAGAAGACCGAGGCGGCGCAGCGGGAGATCCGCGACCGCGGGCTCGCGGAGTGAGCGCCGCCGTCACCGCTGCCGTCCGGGCGGGCGGGCCTCGGATCCCTCGGGGATCGACGGGCTCCCGCTGCTACTAGGCGCCTGCGCCCTGCTGCGCTCCGGCGCCCACGCTCGAGCAGCCCTCCCCCGGACCCCGAGCGGCCATCCGACCCGCCCCGACCCCGAGTTTCGCAACACTCGGCAAAGACCCGGAGCCGAATGGCGATTCGATCGGCGATAGCACGCCTTTCGCGTCACTCGACCGCGGGAGGTCGTCGAGTGGCGACTTATTCGCCCTCGCGTGCTCGTCGCGTCGCCCAAGACCGACGTTCCGGGGTGAGGGTCGCGACTTGAGCCGCCACCGCTCACGGATCGCCCCGGATCGTGCCCACCCGGGCACGTCGCCGGACGCGATCATCCACTTGAGCGCGCGCTTGCCGTTCCTGACGAACCTGTCCGGGCAGTCGGTGGTCACGCGCTCAGCGACCCGCGCTGCGGCTCCTCGTCCGCGTCCGGAGGCAGATGCGACGCGCCGAGCAGCGACAGCAGGGACTTCGGTCAGCCCGGCCTTACTCCTGCCAGGCGACGCTCAACCCGTCGCGCCGACCGAACCGCTCGAGATGCGAGCCGATAGCCGCCGTCCTCTCCGAACGACGCATCGACCCTGTGCCCGAAGTGCTTGCAGAGCTGGCGCATGTACGCCACCGGCTTGTCGGTCGCCACCTGCGCGCGTGATCTGATCTCTGCCATCGGCACAAGCCAGGCTATACGGTCTCGTTCCGCTCTCGCTCGGACCCGGGCGCCGCCCCCGGCCCGGGCGCCGCCACCGGCCCGGGCCCGAACACCAGGTTGACCGCCAGCGCCGACACCCCGCACACGCCGATCACGATCGCCATCGGCAGCGCGTCGTGCGAGCCGCCGACGCCGACGACCGGCGCGATCAGCGCACCGGTCCCGAACTGCCCCATGCCGAGGAGCGCCGACGCGCTGCCGAGCGCGCCCTCCTGCTCCGCGAGCGCGACCGCGGTGGCGTTCGGGAACACGATGCCGTTGGACGACAGGATCACGAACAACCCGATCAGCAGCGGCGCGAGCCCGGCATGCGCGAGCGTCACCACCAGCACGCCGATCGACCCGAGCGCGACGCCGAACACCCCGAACCGCAGCAGCGCCGGCGCGCCGACCCGGCCGACGACCCTGCCGCCGATCTGTGACGCCGCGACCAGGCCGGCCGAGTTGACCGCGAACATGACGCTGAACAGCTGGGGCGAGACGCCGAACACGTCCTCGAGCGCGAACGACGCGCCGGCGATGTAGGCAAACATCGTCGCGAACGCGAGCGAGAACGCCGCCGCCGGCGGCATGAAGCTGCGATCGGTGAACAGCCGCCCGAACGTGCGCAGGGTGAAGCCGAGCCCCCCGCCGTGCCGGCGCTCGGGGGCCAGCGTCTCCGGCAGCCAAATCGCCGTCGAGATGAACAACGGGACGCCGATCGCGGCGAGCAGGACGAATACGCCGCGCCACGACGTGATCGCCAGAACCTGCCCACCGATGAGCGGCGCGAACACCGGGGCGACCCCCGTCACCATCATCAGCAGCGCGAACACGCGCGCGGCGGCGGTGCCGCGGAACAGGTCGCGAACGATCGCCCGGGCGATGACCACGCCGGCGCCGCCGAGCATGCCCTGGATGAATCGGAGCACGATCAGGATCGCGATCGAAGGCGCGCCCGCGCACGCCAGCGACGCCGCGACGTAGCCGACGAGCCCCGCCAGCAGCGGCCGGCGACGTCCGAGCGAGTCACTCAGCGGGCCGGTGAGCAGCTGGCCACCGGCGATCCCGAGCATGCAGCCCGTGAGCGTCAGCTGGCCGGTCGAGGCGGATGCGCCGAGGTCCCGCGTCAGCGACGGCAGCCCCGGAAGGTACATGTCCATTGACAGCGGGCCGAATGCCGACAGGGCACCCAGGATCAGCGTCAGCCGCAGCCCGGGCCGGCTCGCCGAGGGCGGGACCGAAGGCGCGGTGGCGGCGGATACTGTCACGCCCGGTACTTCAACACGCGGCGCCCGAGGCCGCAGTCAAGCCTCGGGGTCGCTCGCGATGTCCTGGTCGTCGTGGGACACGTCCTCGGCGGTGACCTTGCGGCCTCGGTGCTGCCGGGATCACGCAGGCGCTCCATCGTCTCCTCGGTCCGCGTATCGGCGGCGGGCGTTTCGAGCTTCGCGGGATCGTCGATCCGTGTGCGGCGCCGCCCGTTCCGGCCACGCGCGCGGCGTAGGACTTGTTGTGGCTTCGCACCTCCTGGTCGCCCGCGTCGATCCCGTAGTGGTCGCGGAGCCGGCGATCGCACTCTGCCGAGCTCCGGTCGCCGCCCTCGAGCCGGGGCGCGTCGCCGATGCGCTGCTTGCCGAGTAGTCGGCCTGATCCAACGGCCTGCGACCCGGCAAGCTGCCCAGGCCTTCAATCGGCTCGGTCATCCTCCCGTTCCTCCCGCGCCGTCGGCTGGTGCGCCCCGATCGCAGCGTCGAGCTCGGGGCCCTCGCCCGCGCCGATCGCCTCGATCCGATCGCGATGGATCGCCACCATCGCGGCGCTGTCGAAGTCGGCGAACTCGACGCGATCGACGCTGAACCCGAGAGAGTCGATCAGCGCCAGGTACATGCCCCGCAGCGGCCCGTTGCGGCACAGCGCGGCGATCCGGCGGTGCAGTGCCCAGTTGCATTCGAGGAACGTCGCCGGGTCGTCGACCGCGGCCTGCATGCGCTTCACGATCCGTTTGAGCTCGCGGATGTCGCGCGCGGTGGTAGCGAGCGGCGTGGGTGTCGATCAGCGGCTCGAGCGCGCCCGGGAGCTCGGGCCACTCCGCGTAGCTCGTGCTGCTGTGGTCAAATGGTCGGCGGCGCCTCAGATCGGGCCGACGCGGATCGCGATCGGCTCCGGCTCCGCGCCCCGGTAGGCGCTCGCCGCGTCCTCGGCTGAGTCGTAGGGCCGATCCCCGAGCCGGCGCGCAGACAGCTCGAGCTCGAAGCCCGTCTCGGAGAACGGGTACGGGTCGAGGACCACTTCGCCGGGCGCGGTGACGCGTAGCGTCACCGTCACGTACGGGCCGCCGGGCGCGACCGGGACAGCGGGGATCGAGCGCACTCCCGGCGGCTGATCGATTTCCGCGAGCGTCCTCGGGACCGAGACGGAGTCGCCGCCCCGCATCGCCTGCGCGGTGTCGATGAGGCCCAGCGCGAGCGACATCAGGTCGAGCGCCTGGAGGAGCTCGTACGCGTACCACGTTTGCCGCTCGAACTCGCTCCGGCGGCCGCGTCCGCCCCAGGCCTCGCGCAGCGCGGCCACACGGCGGTGGTCCTGTTCGGCCACGACCTCGACCGCGAGCGGATGCCGAACCGGGTCGCCACCGTGCAGGCCGAAGCGCGTGTGATAGAGACCGGCCCAGTGCATGCTCACGAGCGCCCCCGCATGGCGATCGCGCGCGTAGACGCTGTCGACGCCGCGGCCGTACGGCCCCACCGTCACCTCGAGCGGCAGCTCGAGGAAATGTGCGGGCCGCCGGTGCTCGGGGTTGAACGACGGGCGGTCGTCGAGCTCGTACCAGCCGTCGTCGTGATGGGTCGCGGCGACCAGCAACGACATGTGATGCTTCGGCGCCTGGAACGCCTCGTTACCCCAGCGCCGGCACAGCTCACCGGCCACGCGCCCGTGCTCGGGATGAGTGATCAGGCACAGGCCGCCATGGCGGCGGGTCACCAACATGCCACGCCTACCTCTTGGGCGGGAGGCTGCGGGCGTAGCCGACGCCCACGTCGACCCACCGCTTCAGGGCGGCGTCGCTCTCGACCCCCTCGGGCTCGACCCGAAGCCAACCGTTCATCGCGCGGCCGCGCATCGCGAACCTGTCCGCGTGGTGCTCGTTCACGAGCGACTCGGTGTCGTCCGGATCGCACCGGACCAGGAGACCGCCCTGCCCGCTGGCGCTCACCGACATGTTCCCCCCGATCAGGAAGGCGAGGCCCCCGAACATCTTCTTCTCGACGACGTCGTGATCGGTCGCGAGCAGCGCCCGGATACGATCGGCGAGATCTTCGTCGTACGTCACGGTTACGAATTATTGCGGCCTCGGAGGTGAGCGAATGGCCACGGGACGATGCCTGTGCGGCGCGGTCAGATATGAGGTCAGAGGCGAGCTTCGCGACGTACTGACCTGCCACTGCGAGGAGTGCCGACGGTGGCACGGGCACTTCTCGGCGAGCACCGCGGCCCGGCGCGAGGACCTCGTGCTGGTCGAGCAGCGTGGCCTTCGCTGGATCGCCAGCCCGGACAGCGACGCCGGCGCCCGCCGCGGATTTTGCGCCGAGTGCGGCTCCAGCTTGTTCTGGGACCCACCGGCCAGGCCGACGATCAGCATCGCGGCCGGGACGCTGGACGGCCGCACGGGTCTGCGCGTGGCCTCCCACTGGTACGTGTCCCAGCCGGGGACTACTACGAGCTGCCCGCGGACGGACTCCCCCGGCACGAGCTGAGCGGTCAGTCGGGCCGCGCCTGACCGCTGTACTCCTCGTTGGGAAGCATGTTGGTGGCCATCGCCATGCGATTCGTCAGGTTGTACATCGCGCTGATCTCGGCCACGTCCCAGGCCTCCTCGAGCGTCAGCCCGACATCGAGAAGGGTTTGAAGGTCGGCCCGCGTGACCTCGCGCGGGCGCAGGGTCAGCTTCTCCGCGTAGGCGCAGATCGCGCTGCGCCGCGGATCGAGGTCCGCGCGGCGCCAGTCATACGACACGCGCTCGCCGAGCACCGGATCGCCGAGTTCCCGGCGCAGCGCGGCGCCGTGCGCGACGAGGCAATACAGGCACCCGTTGGCCGAGCTGACGACGACCGCGATCATCTCCCGGTCGGCCGCGGTCAGATGCTCGCTGGGCTCGTGCAGCTGACGGAAGTGGTTGAACCACGCGCTCAGGCGATCGGGCCGGAACGCGTACACGCGGAACACGTTCGGGACGAAGCCGACCCGCTCGCGCGCCTTCGCGAACAGCCCTTGCAGGCCGGACGGCAGGTCGGCCTCGTCGGGGACGGGGAACCATGAGCCGGTGTCGTTGGTGTTCGCGTCCCGTGACATGCGTGGGAGCGCACATTGTCCCGCCTCGCCACGATGGCCGGCACGCCCAGCTCCGTCCGCATCCGCCGGACCGAGCTTGCGTCCGCGCCCGGATTGGCTCATGGTTGGCCAGTGCCTGCCAAGCGAACCGAGGAGTCAACGTGATCGTCGACTGTGCGCTTTACCGAGATGGGCGCCGTCAGAACGAAGACCCGATGCCGGTCGAGCAAGCCGCCGAGCTTTGCTCGAAGGACCATGGGTTCGTCTGGCTGGGGCTGTTCGAGCCCGGCGAGGCCGAGCTCGACGACGTGCAGCGCAGGTTCGGCCTGCACGATCTCGCTGTCGAGGACGCTCAGAACTTCCACCTGCGTCCGAAGATCGAGCGCTACGAGGACGGCGGCGTCCTGTTCGTGGTGCTGCGCACCGCCCGGTATGTCGAGGACCGCGAGGAGGTGGACGTGGGCGAAGTGTCGGTGTTCCTCTCACGACGCTTCGTGATCACCGTCCGCCAGGGCGAGGCGAGCAGCCTCCACGGCGCGCGGCTGCGGCTCGAGGAGCGCCCGGAGCTCCTCAGGGAAGGCACCGCCGCGGTCCTGTGGGCGATCCTCGACACGATCGTCGATAACTACGCACCCGTGATCGAGGGCCTCGAGAAGGACGTCGAGGAGGTCGAGCAAACGGTGTTCAGCGGCGCGGCGGCACCGACCGAGAGGATCTACCTGTTGCGCCGCGAGGCAACGGACTTCTACCGCGCCGTGCACCCCCTCCTGGCGCCGCTCGAGACGCTCGAGCGAGGCGCCTACATCCAGGTCAGTCACGAGTTGGCGCAGTTCTTCCGCGATGTCAACGACCACCTGAAGCTCGTCAACGAGGAGGTGATCGCGCTCCGCGACGTGCTCGCCACGATCCTTCAGGCGAATATGGCGGTGATCTCGAACCAGCAGAACGAGATCAGCGTCCGCCAGAACGAGACGATGAAGCAGCTGACGCTCGTCGCCACGATCTTCCTGCCGCTGTCGTTCATCACCGGCTTCTTCGGAATGAACTTCGGCTGGCTGACCACGGACATCGGCGGATTCTGGGTGTTCGCCGTGTACGGCATCGGCAGCCTCGCGCTGTCCACCGGCGTCATCTATCTGTGGTTCCGCCGCAGCGGTCACATATAGGGTCACGGGCGGCGGCGGGCTTCACGTCGGGTTCATCGGGTCCCACGCCGCGACCCTGATGACCGGGATCGACCGCGAGCAGGAACCCGACGACCTCCCCGCCCTTCTCGGCGATCCGGGCGGGGCGACGCGTCGGAAGGCGTGGGCCTCGAGGTGGTCCTCGGCGAACTCGCCCAGGGACTCGGCGGCCTCAGGTCTACCCGCCGGCAGGCTCGGGGGACTGCGTCAGGTGGAGGCCAAGAGCTTCAAGCCGGCCTTCACGTCCTTGTTCCCCTGAGTGGCGGTCTTCTTGATGGGGTTCACCTTAGATGCCGGAACCGGGCCCCCGTTCGCGACCTGAACGTCGTGACGGAGCGCCCCGTAGGCCTTGATAACGAGCGTGATTCCCTTGACGATGTCGGTCTTGCCCTTGGCGCCCGGGGCCGAGGAAGCCGACTCGGCCTTGAGCTTTCGTTTCATCGCGTGGAGGGTGGCTACCTCCCGGCCCAAGTCACTGACGAGTCGATGTCTGCTTCCGGGGTATTTGGGAAGGTCCTTCTCGAGCGCGTTCTCCTCGCGCGTGATGATCGGTCCGTAGTGGTTGACCGTGTGTTTGATCGTGTTATCGCTCGCTTGCGCAACGGCGATCGGGCCGCCGAGAATCGCACAGAGCGCTACCCCCGACAGCAGCGAGAAACGACGAACTCCACGTGGCACGTGACTCCTCCTGATGATGAATGGCTGCATTGCCCTGGCCCGTCTTGGCCGTAACCAGCGCTAACAAACTAAGTTGCGCCAGAAATGTATGAAGCGCCGAAGATACGGGACGCGGGAACGACCGAGGCCTCGGCGCTGGAGGCACTTCAACGCCGGTCGTCGGACATCTGGGAGGAATACCGCGAGCAACTGGCCGCTCACCCGGACGCGATCGAGCTGCCGCGGGCGTTCATCGACCACGGCTGGATCCGCGTCGCCGTGGACGCTGCCGACACGCCGATCGGCTTCTCGGTCGTGATCCCGTCCGACGGCGGAGCGCACGAGCTCGACGGGCTGTTCGTCGAGCCCGAGCAGATGCGCCGCGGCATCGGGCGCGCGCTCGTCGAGGACGCCGCCCGGCGCCCGCCGTGCGCATGCGCCGGGACCTGGGTCCCCGACCTCCGCCGGCGGCCCGCCCGCGCCGTGGCGCGATCGCTGGTCCAGCGTCCAGCGTCCAGCGTCTAGCCCCGGCGCGGAAACCGAGGTGGTGCCGACCGGTACGTCGGGGGCGTCGCCGACAGCCGGATCGGGTTGCGAACGAGCTCGATCGTCGTTCCGTCCTCGCGCTCGATGCCGACGACCGGCGACAGGCCGAGCGTACGCGCCAGATCGAACGCGGCCGCGATGTCGTTGACGACACCCGCGGGCACGCGCGCCGCCGTGAGCGAGTCAGCCCAGACGCCGGCCGGACGAGCGGCGAGCCGTTCCTCCAGCGCGGCCCGCATCGCCGCGCGATTCGCGATCCGCGCCGCATTCGTCGCAAACCGCGGGTCGTCCGAGAGCTCCGGCGACCCGAGCACGTCGCACAGCGCGGCGAACTGACGGTCGTTGCCGACCGCGACGACGAGCTCAGCATCCGCGCACCGCAGCGGCTCGTACGGCGTGATGCTCGGATGCGCGTTGCCCATCCGCTCCGGGACCACGCCCGCGACCGTGTAGGCCGAGGCCTGGTTTACGAGCGCCGCAAGCACCGAGGACAGCAGATCGACCTCGACCAGTTGGCCCTCCCCGGATTCCCGGCGGTACTCGAGCGCGGCCAGGATTCCGACCGTCGCGAACAGGCCGGCCAGCACATCCACGAGCGCGACCCCGACCTTCTGCGGCTCGCCATCCGGCGGCCCGGTGATGCTCATCAGCCCGCCGAGCGCCTGCACCAGGAGGTCATAGCCCGGGAGCGCCGCCCCCTTGCCGGCGCCGAAGCCGGTGATCGAGCAGTAGACCAGCCCGGGATTCGCCTCCCGCAACGATCCGTAGTCGAGACCGAACCGTTCGGTCACCCCGGGACGGAAGTTCTCCACTACCACGTCCGCCTCGCGCGCCATCGACCGCGCCCCCGCCAGATCGGCCGGGTCGGCGAGGTCGAGCACCACGCTCCGCTTGTTGCGGTTGACGGACTGGAAGTACGTCGCGTCGCCGGCCGCGTCGTATGGTGGCCCCCACTGCCGGGTGTCGTCGCCGGCGGGCGATTCGATCTTCGTCACCGCCGCCCCCAGGTCCCCGAGGACCATCGTCGCCAGGGGGCCGGCCAGCACGCGCGAGAAGTCGAGGACGTTGAGTCCCCCAAGTGCGGTCGGCATCAGCTCGTACCGGCGCTCACGGCTTCAAGGCCGGCGATCAGCACGTCGAGGCCGAACTCGAACCGCTCGTCCCCGTCCGGACCGGTCATGTCGTCGGCGACCGAGGCCAGCGCCGGAAAGCGATCGGCGGGCAGTCGCGAGTAGAAGGCGTGGACGTCGTCGTAGTAGCGCTGCACGTCCTCGGGACTCATCCCGCCATGCTCCATCAGCCCCGTCTCGAACGCGTCCGCCGCCACGTACAGCGTGAGCTGATCGAGCCCGAGCGCGATCGCGCGGTCGGACAGACCCCCCGCCCGCAGCGTCGCGACCAGCGTCTCGGCGGCGGCGAGCGTCTTCGGACTCGTGGGGATCCGCCCGAGACCCGCGAGCGCGGCGTCGCGGTGGGAGATCAGGACCGCGCGCCAGTCCCGGAGCATCTGACGCACCTGCTCGCGCCAGATCTTCGGATCGGGCTCGGGCAGCGGCACCTGCCCGACGAGGTCGTCGAACACCAGCTCGAGCAGCTCCTCCTTTCCGGTCACATGCGCGTACAGCGAGGCGGCCCCGGTCCCCAACCGATCCGCGACGCGCCGCATCGACAGCCCGGCGACGCCGCCCTCGTCGAGGACCCCGATCGCCGCCGCCACGATCGCTTCCACGGTCAGCGCGGTTCGGCGTGTCGGGCGCTTACTCGGCCGCGGGAAGCGCGGTGGCGGCGGGAGCGCGGCGCTCGCGGCTGCGGCCGCCTCGGTCGGCGAGTAGCCGGTCGGGCTGGCGGCGGCTGACGGACGGGACTTGGGACTGCCTCTTGACGCGCTCACGGACTTAGCATATAACACCGTTCGTTGAACGAACATTGTTCCGAACGTTATTCGCCAAAGGAGGAGGCCGAGATGTCAACCCGAGTGAGCCATCCACGCAAGTGGGCGATCCTCGCGCTCGTCCTGGCGGCCGAGTGCATGGATCTGCTCGATGGCACGATCGTCAACGTCGCCGCGCCCACGATTCGCGGCGACCTGGACACCAGCACCTCCGCGCTGCAGTGGGTGATCGGCGGCTACGCCCTCGCGTTCGCCGTCGGGCTGATCACCGGTGGGCGACTCGGCGACATCTACGGCCGCAAGCGCCTGTTCGTGCTCGGCGCCCTCGGGTTCGTGGCCGCGTCGGTCGCGTGCGCGTTCGCGGCCAGCCCGGAGATGCTGATCGCGTGCCGGCTCGCGCAGGGCGGGGCCGCCGCGCTGCTGATCCCGCAGGGGCTCGGGATCATCCGCGACACGTTCGCGCCCGCCGAACAGGGAGCGGCGTTCGCGATCTTCGGGCCCGTCATCGGACTCTCGGCGGTACTCGGGCCGATCATCGGCGGCGCGCTCGTCGACGCCAACCTGTTCGGGAGCGGCTGGCGGCTGATCTTCTTCGTCAACCTGCCGCTCGGCCTGATCGCCGCGATCGGCGCGGCGCGCCTCATGCCCGAGTCCCGCGCGGCGCAGACCCCACGCCTGGATCTCGTCGGCACCGCACTGGCCGCGCTCGGCATGGGCCTGCTCGTCTATCCCTTGATCGAGGGCCGCGAGTCCGGCTGGCCGGCGTGGACGTATCTGATGGTCGCGGCGAGCGCGCTGTCGTTCGCGACGCTCGTGGCGTGGACCAGCCGGGTCCGCAGCCGTGGCGGCGACCCGCTGGTCGAGGCGAGCATCTTCGGCCACCGCGCCTACACCGCCGGTATCTCGATGATCGTCGTGTTCTTCGCGGGGATGCTCGGCACGATGCTGGTGCTCACGCTGTTCATGCAGTTCGGTATGCACTTCTCGGCGATCCATGCCGGCCTCACGCTCGCGCCGTTTGCCGCCGGCACGGCGGTGGGCGCCGTGCTCGGCGCCGCCGTGCTCGTTCCCCGGCTCGGACGCACGACACTGCAGCTCGCCGCGGTGATCGCCGCCGGCGGCGTGTGGTGGCTGCGGCAGGTGATCCTGGCCCACGGGCTGGACACGACCTCGCTCGCGATCGTCGGACCCGAGCTGCTCGTCGGGATCGGGATCGGGATGATCGTCTCGCCGCTGTTCAACTTCATCCTCGCGTCGGTCGCCGACAACGAGGTCGGGTCCGCGTCGGGCGTGCTGAACGCGATGCAGCAGCTCGCAGGGGCGGTGGGGGTCGCCGGGATCGGCACGATCTTCTTCAGCACGCTCGCCCACCAGGGTTTCGTGACCGCGGTCAGCCACTGCCTGCTCGTCGAGCTCGCGACGATGCCGGTGCTCGCGACGCTCGCCTTCACGCTTCCGCCGCGCCCGCGCGACGAAGGCGAGCAAGTGCCCGCGGCCACGGACGCCGAGCGAGACGGGCTCGTGTCGGCCGCGGTGGTCGGCGCAGGCGAGGCGCTGTAACGTTCCACCGTGAGCGGATAGCCTGCGCGCACCATGAGGCGGCGCGCCGGTCGGCACACGCGTTCGGGGCACGGGGCTCGGCGGCGACGCCGGGCCCTTGCGCTGGTGTCTGCGGCCGTGGCGGCACTGACCCTGGCGGGGGCCGGGAGCGCGACGGGGGGCGGCCTCGCGTACACGGACCTCGTAACGGTGTCCGCGAGCGCGCTCGGCGCGCCGATCCCCGCGGGGTTCGTCGGCGTGTCGCTCGAGTACAGGACGGTGTCCGGAGCCGAGCGGAGCGGCCGGCGCGGGAACGATCTCGTGCTCGCGCAGCTGATCCGGAATCTGGCGCCGGGCCAGACCCCGGTCGTGCGGATCGGAGGTGACAGCAGCGACTGGACCTGGTGGCCCGTACGCGGGCTGCACAAGCCGCGCGGGATCACCTACAACCTGTCGCCGGCGTGGGTCGCGGCCGCCCGCGAGCTCGCCCGCTCGACTCACGCCCGTCTGATCCTCGGGATCAACCTCGAGGCCGATGACCCCAGGATCGCGGCCACCGAGTCCGAGCAGCTGATCGCAGGGATCGGGCGGCCGCACATAGCCGCGCTCGAGATCGGCAACGAGCCCGAGCTGTACCCGGCCCTCCCGTGGTATCACACGCGCGCGCGGGCGCCCGTGTTCGGCCGTCCGCCGACGTACGATCTGGGCGACTACGCCGCCGAGTTTGCGAGGTTCGCCGATGCCATCCCGGCGGTGCCGTTGGCCGGCCCATCCACGGGCGCCGATGCATGGATCGCCGGTATCGGAAAGCTGATCGCCGCGGATCCGGGACTGCGGATGGTGACGTTCCACGCCTATGCCCTGAACCCGTCCGGGGACGCGTACCGCGGTCATGACTGCTCTACCCCACTCGGGGACCCGGCGCATCCCACCGTACCCGCGTTGCTGGCGTCGTTTGCGTCCCAGGGCTTGATGGCGGCCGTGTCCCCGTACGTGGCGATCGCCCACAGCCACGGCCTGCCGTTTCGCGTGGACGAGATGAACGCCGTGACCTGCGCCGGCACCCCGGGCGTGAGTGACACCTCCGCCTCGGCGCTGTGGGTGCTGAACGCACTGTTCACGCTCGCTCGTGCCGGCGTCGACGGAGTCAACATCCACACCTGGCGCCACTCCGACGGCAAGCTGTTCGACTTCCACCACGTCGGCGGGCGCTGGGTCGGGGCGGTGCGACCCGAGTACTACGGGCTGTTGCTGTTCGCGCGAGCGGCGCCCGCGGGCTCCCGTCTGTTGCCGACCGAGCAGCCCACCGCGGGACCCGTGCAGTCGTGGGCCGTGCTGGCGCCGGACGGGAACACGCACGTGGTGCTCATCAACGACAGCCTGACCCACGTTCGCTGGGTGCTCGTACGGCCGCCGGTGCCGGGCGGGCCGGCGGAGCTCGAGCGCCTCGAGGCGCCGAGCGCGTATGCGAGGACCGGGGTCACGCTCGCGGGACAGAGCTTCGGCGACCGCACCACCACCGGGCTGCTCACCGGACGCGCACGCGCCACGTTGATCCTGCCGTCGGCGGGGGCCTACCTCGTGCGGCTGCCGGCCGCGAGCGGCGCGCTCCTCACGATCCCGCCTCCGGCCTAGCGCACCTCTACCACCGACGTCCGGTTGGACCCGTCGCTAGCCGAGCTCGGTCGTGACCGGCGGCCCAGGCCCTGCACATCCGAGCGGCTCAGCGCGGTCTTCGGGCCGGGTCGGTCGGCGCGAACACCACCGCGCTCGCGCCGCCGGTGTACGCGTGGAGAGATCTTGCGAGCCGCCCTCGTCCTCGGCGCGATCTTCACCGACGGGTAAAGCCTCGTCATTCCAAGGGCGGTCACGCAGATAACCGGACCCGCCGGTCCGCTACGATGACGGGATGGCCGAGTTGGCAGCGCAGGAATCACAGCCCGAAGGGCTTGACCGCGAGACGCTGATCGTCGCCGGCGTGGTGATGCTGGGGGCGGTCATGTCGATCCTCGACACGACCGTGGTCAACGTGGCCATCGATCACCTCGCGGTCGCGTTCCACTCCTCGCTGACCACGATCCAGTGGGTCATCACCGGGTACACGCTGGCGCTCGCCGCGGTCATCCCGGTCACCGGCTGGGCCGCGGACCGGTTCGGCACCAAGCGCATCTACATGACCTCGCTCGTGCTGTTCACGCTGGGATCGGTGCTGTCCGGCCTGGCGTGGAGCGCGGGCTCGCTGATCTTCTTCCGCGTCCTGCAGGGCATCGGCGGCGGGATGATCATGCCGGCGGTCATGACGATCCTGACCAGGAAGGCCGGTCCCCACCGGATGGGCCGCGTCATGGGCGTGCTCGGCGTGCCGATGCTGATCGCCCCGATCCTGGGGCCGATCCTCGGCGGCTGGCTGGTCGACGACGCGTCCTGGCGCTGGATCTTCTTCATCAATGTGCCGATCGGGATCGTCGCGTTCATCCTCGCGCTGATCGTGCTCGAGCCCGACCAGCCACAGCCCGCCCACCGGCTCGACTGGCTCGGGATGCTGCTGCTCTCCCCGGGGCTCGCGGTGTTCATCTTCGGCCTGGCCGAGTCCTCGACCTACGGGTTCGGCTCGGCGCGCTCGTGGGCCCCGACGCTCGCCGGCGTCGTGCTGATCGCGGCCTGGTTCGTCCACAGCTGGCGCAGCCCGAATCCGCTGATCGACCTGCGGACGTTCGCGCATACGCGCGCGGGCGCCGCCGCGGGCACCTTCCTGCTGTTCGCCATCTCGGTGTTCGGCACGATGCTGCTCGTTCCCCTGTACTTCCAGGCGGTCCGGGGCGCCTCGGCACTCCAGGCGGGCCTGCTGATGGCGCCGGGCGGGTTTGGGGCGATGTTGATGATGCCCCTTTCCGGCCGGCTGACCGACCGGTACGGACCCACCTGGCTGCCCGCCACCGGGCTGCCCCTGGTGGCCGTCGGGCTGATCCCGTTCGTGTTCGTCGGCGCCCACACCCCATACGTCCTGCTGTGCGCCGGCAACTTCGTCCAGGGCCTCGGGATGGGCCTCGCGATGATGCCGAACATGACCGCCGCGATGCAGGCGGTACCGCTCGCCGCGATCGCCCGGACGAGCACGGCGATGAACATCATCCGCCAGGCCGGAGCCTCGATCGGCACCGCGGTGCTGTCGGTGATTCTCGCTTCGGCGATCACCAGCAACCTCAGCGGCATCCTGGGCAGCCGCGCCTCGGGCTCGCATTCAGGCGGGATCGCGGCCCTCCAGCACTTGCCCGCGGGCGCCCACGCCGCGATCGCCGGCCCGCTGGCCGACGCGTTCTCCTCGACCTTCCTGTGGGCGCTCGTGCTGATCCTGGTCGCGCTGATCCCCGCCGTGGGAATGGCGTTCTCGGGCTGGCGCCGCCCGGTCGCCAGGCCCGTGGCTTCCAGCCCCGTGGTGCTGGAATAGCCGCAGCCGGCGCCCGTGGGCCGATGGACGTCGAGGACGCGATCCGCAGCAGGCGCACGCACAAGGCGTTCGCGACAGACCCGCTGCCGCGCGAGCTGGTGGACGAACTGCTCGAGCTCGGGCGCTGGGCGCCGAACCA